>Ga0114939_10000012_pt1 | contig 156962 bp, 171 predicted proteins | sample AshMeaCrysSpring_FD_87196 | JGI IMG/M metagenome (GOLD analysis project Ga0114939, IMG submission 87196) | Groundwater microbial communities from Big Spring, Nevada to study Microbial Dark Matter (Phase II) - Ash Meadows Crystal Spring | ecosystem: Environmental > Aquatic > Deep subsurface >...
GCCGGGCGACAACGTGTCGATCACCGTCAAGCTGATCGCCCCGATCGCCATGGAAGAAGGTCTGCGCTTCGCTATCCGCGAAGGCGGCCGTACCGTGGGCGCCGGCGTGGTGGCCAAGATCATTGAATAAACATTGTGGGTCGGACCACTCGCTTTGGCGTGTGCTCTGACCCCAACTGATTAGGAATTCTCATGGCTACCAAGCAAAAAATCCGTATCCGCCTCAAGGCGTTCGACTACAAGCTGATCGACCAGTCGGCTGCCGAGATCGTGGACACCGCCAAGCGTACCGGCGCCATCGTCAAGGGTCCGGTGCCCCTGCCGACGCGCATGAAGCGTTTCGACATCCTGCGTTCGCCGCACGTCAACAAGACCAGCCGCGACCAGTTCGAGATCCGCACCCACCAGCGTCTGATGGACATCGTTGATCCGACCGACAAGACGGTCGACGCGTTGATGAAGCTCGATCTGCCCGCTGGCGTGGACGTGGAAATCAAGCTGCAGTAAGCAAATTCAGGGCGCCCGACCTCGGTCTGGCGCCCTGGAAGCGAGGTTGTGGCGCGGACTTGCCTGAAAAGGCAGTTCGCGTTATACTTCTTGGCTCTGCCTAATTTGCGTGCAAATTGGCGCGGAGTTTTATTAACCCTCTTTCACACCCAAACACGGCAGCCAATTGAAGTTGTCGTGGTGGAAGTAACGGAGAAAAACATGAGTCTGAGCAACTCCCTCGGGTTGCTGGGCCGCAAGGTGGGCATGATGCGTCTGTTCACCGATGACGGGGACGCAGTGCCCGTCACGGTGGTGGATGTGTCCAACAACCGCGTGACCCAGGTCAAAACCCAAGAGAATGATGGCTACGTTGCCCTGCAGGTGACGTTCGGCGCGCGCAAAGCTTCGCGCGTGACCAAGCCGGAAGCTGGTCACCTCGCCAAGGCAGGGGTCGAAGCCGGTGAAATCATCCAGGAATTCCGAGTCACGCCCGATGCTGCTGCGCAGTACAAGGCTGGCGCGACGGTGCCTGTGACGGCGGTGTTTTCCGTCGGTCAGAAGGTTGACGTGCAAGGCACCTCCATCGGTAAGGGCTACGCCGGTACCATCAAGCGCCACAACTTCAGTTCGCAGCGCGCTTCCCACGGTAACAGCCGTTCGCACAATGTCCCGGGCTCCATCTCGATGGCGCAGGATCCGGGTCGCGTGTTCCCGGGCAAGAAGATGACCGGCCACATGGGCGACGAAACCATGACCACCCAGAACCTCGACGTGATCCGCATCGACGAAGCCCGTCAGCTTCTGCTGATCAAGGGTGCGATCCCCGGTTCCGCCGGCGGTTTCGTGACCGTGCGTCCGGCCGTCAAGGTCAAAGCCAAGAGCGCGAAAGGAGCGAACTGATGCAGCTCGAACTCCTGAATGACCAGGGTCAGGCCGCTTCCAAGCTGGAAGCTCCCGATACCGTGTTCGGTCGTGAATACAACGAAGATCTGGTGCACCAGATCGTGGTGGCTTACCAGGCTAATGCGCGTCAGGGCACCCGTGCCCAGAAGGACCGCGAGCAGGTCAAGCACTCTACCAAGAAGCCGTTCAAGCAGAAGGGCACCGGCCGCGCTCGCGCCGGTATGACTTCCTCGCCGCTGTGGCGCGGGGGTGGTCGCATCTTCCCGAACAGCCCGGAAGAGAACTTCACCCAGAAGATCAACAAGAAGATGTACCGCGCCGGCATGGCCTCCATCTTCTCCCAGCTGGCCCGCGAAGGCCGTCTGGCCGTGGTCGAGTCCCTGAAGGTCGACTCGCCCAAGACCAAGCAGCTGGCTGCCAAGTTCAAGGCCATGAACCTGGACTCCGTGCTGGTGATCGCTGACGAAGTCGACGAGAACCTGTACCTGGCTTCCCGCAATCTGGTGAACGTGCTCGTGGTCGAGCCGCGTTACGCCGATCCGGTGTCGCTGGTCCATTACCGCAAGGTGCTGGTCACCAAGGCTGCCGTGGACAAACTCAAGGAGATGTTCGCATGAGCGCCGTCAAGTTTGAAGAAGGTCGTCTGATGCAGGTGCTCGTGGCCCCCATCGTGTCCGAAAAGGCCACCCTGGTTGCCGAGAAGAGCAATGCAGTGACGTTCAAGGTGCTGCAGGACGCCACCAAACCTGAAATCAAGGCCGCTGTGGAATTGATGTTCAAGGTTGAGGTCAAGGGCGTGTCTGTGGTCAACACCAAAGGCAAGACCAAGCGCTTCGGCAAGTCTGTCGGCCGCCGCGACAACGTTCGCAAGGCCTATGTGACGCTCAAGCCGGGTCAAGAGCTGAACCTGTCCGGGGAGGCTGCGTAATCATGGCTGTTATCAAGATGAAACCCACCTCCCCCGGCCAACGTGCCGTGGTGAAGGTGTCGCGCGATCACCTGTACAAGGGTGACGCCTACGCCCCGCTGCTGGAACCCCAGTTCCAGAAGGCCGGCCGCAACAACAATGGTCACATCACCACCCGTCACAAGGGCGGTGGTCACAAGCACCATTACCGTGTGGTCGACTTCAAGCGCAACAAGGACGGTATCGCCGCCAAGGTTGAGCGCATCGAGTACGACCCGAACCGCTCGGCTCACATCGCCCTGGTGTGCTATGCCGACGGCGAGCGTCGCTACATCATCGCGCCGCGTGGTCTGGAAGTTGGCGCCACCATCATGAGCGGTGCCGAGGCGCCGATCCGCGTGGGCAACACGCTGCCGATCCGCAACATCCCGGTGGGTTCGATCATTCACTGTATCGAGTTCCAGGTGGGCAAGGGTGCCCAGGCCGTCCGTACGGCTGGTGCTTCCGCCACGCTGCTGGCTCGTGAAGGTACCTACGCCCAGGTGCGTATGCGTTCGGGTGAAGTGCGCAAGATCCATATCGAGTGCCGTGCCACCATTGGCCAGGTTGCCAATGAAGAGCACAGCCTGCGTCAGCTCGGCAAGGCCGGTGTCAAGCGCTGGATGGGCATCCGCCCGACCGTGCGTGGTACCGCCATGAACCCGATCGACCACCCGCACGGTGGTGGTGAAGGCCGTACCGGCGAAGGCCGCGTGCCGGTGGATCCGTGGGGCAATATGACCAAGGGCTACCGCACCCGCAACAACAAGCGCACGCAAGTGATGATTGTGTCGCGTCGTAAGAAGTAAGGGGTACACAAATGACTCGCTCTCTGAAAAAGGGTCCATTTGTGGACCATCACCTGGTGGCCAAGGTCGACAAGGCCGTTGCCACCAAGGATAAAAAGCCGATCAAGACCTGGTCGCGTCGCTCCATGATCCTGCCCGAGTTCATCGGCCTGACGATCGCCGTGCACAACGGCAAGCAGCACGTGCCGGTCTATATCACCGATCAAATGGTGGGCCACAAGCTGGGTGAGTTCGCTCTGACCCGTACCTTCAAGGGCCACCCTGCGGACAAAAAAGTCCAGAAGAAGTAAGGAGTAGACATGGAAACCCGTGCAACCCTCCGTGGCGTCCGCCTGTCGGTGGACAAGGGCCGTCTGGTCGCGGATCTGATCCGTGGCAAGAAGGTCGACCAGGCCCTGAACATCCTGCAGTTCACGCAGAAAAAAGCTGCCGTGATCATCAAGAAGGTTCTGGAATCCGCCATCGCCAACGCCGAGCACAACGACGGCGCCGACATCGATGAGCTGAAGGTCAAGACCATCTACGTCGAACAAGGCACCACGCTCAAGCGCTTTACCGCCCGCGCCAAAGGCCGCGGCAACCGTATCAGCAAGCCCACGTGCCATGTGTACGTGACGGTGGGCAACTGAAAGAGGTCTGGAAGATATGGGACAGAAAATCAACCCCACCGGCTTTCGCCTCGCGGTCAGCCGCAACTGGGCTTCTCGCTGGTACGCCAACAACCGTGACTTCGCCGGCATGCTGGCCGAAGACATCAAGGTGCGCGAGTACCTGAAGACCAAGCTGAAGAACGCCTCGGTGTCGCGCGTTCTGATCGAGCGTCCGGCCAAGAACGCCCGCATCACGATCTTCTCGGCACGTCCGGGCGTCGTGATCGGCAAGAAGGGCGAGGACATCGAGAACCTGAAGCGTGAACTCGGCAAGCAGCTGGGCGTGCCGGTCGCGGTCAACATCGAAGAAGTGCGCAAGCCCGAAATCGATGCCAAGCTGATCGCCGACAGTATCACCCAGCAGCTCGAAAAGCGCATCATGTTCCGTCGCGCCATGAAGCGCGCCATGCAGAACGCCATGCGTCTGGGTGCTCTGGGCATCAAGATCATGTCGGCTGGCCGTCTGAACGGTATCGAGATCGCTCGTACCGAGTGGTACCGCGAAGGTCGTGTGCCGCTGCACACCCTGCGCGCCGATATCGACTACGGCACCTCCGAAGCCAAGACCACCTATGGTGTGATCGGCGTCAAGGTCTGGGTCTACAAGGGCGACACGCTGGGTCGCAACGACCTGCCGGCCGTCGAGACCCCGCGTCCTGATGAAGAGCGTCGCCCGCGCGGCCCGCGTCGTGATGCCCGTCCTGGCTCTGACCGTCCCGCCCCGCGCGGTGCACGTCGTCCGGCTGGCGGCAACGCAGCGCCTGCCGACGGCAGCGACAAGCCCGCAGAGGCCACTGGTGCCGATGCCCCGAAAACCGCCGTTAAGCGCGTCCGCAAAGTCGCCGCGCCAGCTGCAGCAGCTGACGGCGCCAAAGGAGAATAAACATGCTGCAACCTGCACGTAGAAAATACCGCAAGGAGCAAAAAGGCCGTAACACCGGTATTGCCACCCGTGGCAGCACCGTGGCCTTTGGCGACTTCGGTCTGAAATGTACCGATCGCGGCCGTCTGACGGCACGCCAGATCGAGTCGGCACGTCGTGCCATTTCGCGCCACGTCAAGCGTGGTGGTCGTATCTGGATCCGTGTGTTCCCCGACAAGCCGATCTCCCAGAAGCCTGCTGAAGTGCGTATGGGTAACGGCAAGGGCAACCCGGAGTACTACGTGGCTGAGATCCAGCCCGGCAAGATCGTGTTCGAGATCGTCGGCGTGCCCGAAGAACTCGCTCGCGAGGCTTTCCGCCTGGCTGCTGCCAAGCTGCCGCTGCGTACCACCTTTGTCAGCCGCATGATCGGCCAGTAATCAGGAGAATGAAGAAATGAAAGCTGCTGAACTGCGCCAGAAAGACGTTGCCGGCCTGCAAGCGGAAGTCAAAGAGCTGCAAAAAGCCCACTTTGGCCTGCGTATGCAAAAAGCCACGCAACAGCTGAACAACACGTCGACGCTGCGCACGACCCGTCGTGCCATCGCCCGCGCCAAGACCATTCTTGCTGAAAAGCAAGCCGCCAAGTAAGGAGCCAACATGACGGAAGCTAAAAAATCCCTCAAGCGCACCTTGATTGGCAAGGTGGTCAGCGACAAGCGCGCCAAGACCGTGACCGTGCTGGTCGAGCGTCGTGTCAAGCACGAGCTCTACGGCAAGATCGTGGCCAAATCGAGCAAGTACCACGCCCACGACGAAAAGGGCGAGTACAAGCTGGGTGACGTCATCGAGATCACCGAGAGCAAGCCGATCTCCAAGACCAAGAACTGGGTTGCGACCCGTCTGGTGGAAAAGGCTGCGACGGTTTAAGTTCTTTGCAGCCCCTGCTGCAGGACAGAAGAAAACGGCTCACAATGTGAGCCGTTTTTGTTTTTGTCCACCCATTCTCAACACGAGGAGCGCAACATGATCAAAGTCGGCGACCAGCTGCCCGCAGCCACCCTGATGGAATACTCGGAAGTCGAAGGCAACGGCTGCAGCATCGGCCCCAATCCGGTCGAGGTGAGCAAGGCCGTTGCAGGCAAGACGATTGCCATCTTCGGCTTGCCCGGCGCGTTTACTCCGACCTGCTCAGCCAAGCATGTACCGGGCTATGTCGAGAAGTTCGACGAACTGAAGGCGGCTGGCGTGGACGAGATCTGGTGTGTCAGCGTCAACGACGCCTTTGTCATGGGGGCCTGGGCGCGCGACCAGAAGACTGATGGCAAGGTGCGCATGCTGGCCGACGGCAGCGCCGATTTCGCCAAGGCCACCGGCCTGACCCTTGACCTGACAGCGCGTGGCATGGGCCTGCGCAGCAACCGCTACTCGATGCTGGTGAAGGATGGCAAAGTGGTGACGCTGAACATCGAGGGGCCGGGAAAGTTCGAGGTCAGCGATGCGGCGACCATGCTCAACCAGGCGGTGAACAGCGAACTCTGATGAGTCGGAAAAAAGGCCGCTGGCATTCCGTGCCGGCGGCCTTTTGCTTTCAGGGCCTCAGAGCTCGGCCTTTAGGTAGTGGGCGCCGGCGATGGGGTTATGGTAGTAGGGCGGGATATCGACGAAGCCGAGATCTTCGTACAGCGTGCGCGCCGCCTCCATGTCGTCCAGCGTGTCGAGCAGCACATGGTCGTAACCGGCGACGCGGGCGGCGTCCATGATGGCCTCGGCTAGTTGGCGCCCGAGTCCCAGGCCGCGGAAGGCGGTGCGAACGAAAAGGCGCTTCATTTCACAGGCGTTGGGATAGTCGGCACTGTCCAAGGGGCGCAGGGCGCAGCACCCGGCAATATGCCCGTCTACCCGGGCCAGCAGCAAGGCGCCGCGTGGCTCCTCATAGTCGCCCGGCAGTGTCGCCAGCTCGTGGTCAAAGCCCTGAAAGCAGAGGTCGACATTCAGGCTGGCGGCATACTCGCGGAAAATGGCGCGCACATCTTCAAGCGCTTCCGGGGTATCAGGGGTGACGATTTCAATGGAATGCGTGTTCACGACAGAGCGGAAGGCAAGGCATGGAGGCAAAGTTTAGCGTCATTCGAAATGCGGGCCTGTGGGTGCGGCAACGACGCCGCATCGGCATCGCGGCGCTGCTGATGGGTGGGCTGCTGGTTACCGCCTGTCAGACCGTGCAGACCACCCGCCCGGGCGTGGTGGGTATCACGCGGGAACAGACGATGGCGGTGAGCGCCGTCGAAGTCGAGGCGGCCTCGGTCCAGGCCTACAACACGATGTTGGCCGAGGCGCGGCGTAAGCAGCAGCTCAACCGCGACCCGGTGCTGGAGGCCCGCGTGCAGGCTATCAGCCGCCGGCTGATCGCACAGGCGCCGGTGTTCCGTGAGGATGCACGCCACTGGCGCTGGGAGGTGAACGTGTTTCAGAGCAAGGAGATCAACGCCTTCTGCATGGCGGGCGGCAAGATCGGTGTGTACAGCGGCCTGGTTGCCAGCCTGCAGTTGACCGATGATGAGCTGGCAGCCGTGATCGGCCATGAAATTGCCCATGCCTTGCGTGAGCATGTCCGGGAGCAGATGACGATGCAGTACGCGGCGCAGTTGCCAGGCCTGCTGGTGGGCATCGCCACCGGCAGCCGCGCGCTGGCGCAACTCGGCGACATGGTCAGCGAAGTGACGCTGCGGCTGCCGCACAGCCGGCAAGCCGAGGTCGAGGCAGACCAGATGGGTGTGGAGCTGGCTGCGCGCGCCGGCTACGATCCGCGTGCTGCCATCACCTTGTGGCAGAAGATGCGTCGCAACGGCGGCGGCCAGCCGCCGGAGTTCCTCAGCACCCACCCGGCGCCGGAGAACCGGGAGCAGGATCTGGCCCGCACCAGCGAGCTGGTCATGCCTCTGTACCGTCAGAGCGCGGCGCGTCCACCTCAGTAGCCAGCCGGCGCCAGCTGGAGCAGCCACCAGACCAGCCCGACGCTGATCAGGAACAGGACCACGGCGAGCAGGCGGCTGCGGGCATCATCGCGCGAAGCCGGTACCGCCTGCGCTACTTCCTTGTCGCCCAGCAGCATCGGGCGCACCAGATTCTGGCGTTTGCGCCAGGCGTAGAACAGGATCGCCGCGATGTGCAGCAGCACCAGCAGAATCAGGATCGGCTTGCCCACGCTGGTGTGGTACCAGGTTGCAAGGCTGACCAGCTGCGACGACACGAGGCTGGTCAAGGGGCCGCTGGTGGCGATCTCGTCGTCGCTGATCAGGCCGCTGCCGACCTGCAGCAACAGGAGCAGCAGCATGGCAAACACCGACAGCGCACCCAGCGGGTTATGGCCGACGCCGGACTCCGGCGTGGACTGGCCGCGCAGGTAGCGCAGCAGCGTGGCAGGGCTGTACAGAAAGTTTGCGAAGCGCGACCAGTGCCCGCCAAACAGGCCCCACAGCAGACGGAACAGCAGCAGCGCCAGCACCGCGTAGCCGAAGCGGAAGTGCCAGTCCATCGCGGTACCGCCGACATTGCCGGTGATGACCAGACCGATGACGCAAGCCAGCAGGGCCCAGTGGAAAACGCGCGTCGGGAGATCCCAGACCCGGATCGTGTGAGACATGAGCAGCCCTTTCAGAATGTTGAAACACGGACGGCAGAAGATTGGTATTTTCCCTGAGTCTGTAGAAATGGCTGAACTTTCCGCGTCTCGCTAGACTCACTTACGCGTCAGACCCATTCATCAACCCACGAAGGAACACCATGAAGAAAATCACCGCCCTCGTTCTCGCCAGTGCCGCCCTGGGCTTTGCCGGCAGCGCCGCGGCGCAGTTTGCCAAGCCGGACGATGCCATCAAGTACCGCAAGAACGCCCTGTTCGTGATGCAGCAGCACTTTGCACGTGTTGGTGCCATGGCCAGCGGTCGAGTTCCCTTCGATGCCAAGGTGGCGGCTGACAACGCGGCCGTGGCCGAGTACATGTCCAAGCTGCCGTGGGCCGGGTTCGGTGAAGGCACCGACAAGGGCGACACCAAGGCCAAGCCGGAAATCTGGAAGGAACAGGCCAAGTTCAAGGAAGGCGCCGACAAGATGATGGCCGAGATGACCAAGCTGACCGCCGCCGCCAAGACCGGCAACCTGGACAACGTGAAGGCTGCGGTCACAGCCGTGTCGGGTAGCTGCAAGGCCTGCCATGACGCCTACCGGGCCCAGTAAACAACTCCAGATGCTGACAAAAAGCGGCCACGGGGCCGCTTTCTTTTTGGGGAGCTGTGACGATCACGCCTGCGCCAGCAGGGATTCAATCAGGCGGTGCAGTTCGGCGAAATCCGGTGTGCCAACGTAGCGCTTCACGATTTCGCCGCGCTTGTTGACGATGTAGGTGGTGGGCGTCAGGCGCACATCGCCCCAGGCCTTGGCCACCGCACCGGTGTTGTCGATGGCAACCGGGAAAGGCAGCTTGCGTGTTTCGGCAAAGTTGACGACATAACTCGGCGGGTCATAGCTCATGGCTACGGCCAGGGTGTCGAAGCCGCGGGCGCGGTACTTCTCGTAGGTGGCGCTCAGCTCGGGCATCTCGGCCACGCAGGTGGTGCAGCTGGTGGCCCAAAAATTCACCAGCGTGACCTTGCCCTTGAGGTCGGCGGTGCTTTTCTTCGAGCCGTCGAGCAGCACGAAGGTGGACTCCGGCGCCGTGCTGATGCCGCTGGTCTGGAACATCATCCAGATCGAAGCGACGACCGCCAGGAATGCGGCAAGATAGAAGGCTCGTTTCATACGCAGGTGATATCGATGGATCGACGCGAGTTTAATTCCGTTTGGCTGCCCCTGTGGGGCCTGGGTCCAGCCCTGCTGGCGGGTCAGGCGCACGCACTGTCGCTGGCCGATCTGAGCCAGGGCGATGCCGCCAAGGGACTCAAGGCGGCACTGGAGCAGGGCGTACGCGCGGCTGTCAGCTCGCTGGGCAAGACGGATGGATTCCTCGGCAACGAAAAAGTTCGCATCCCGTTGCCGGGTTACCTCAGCGATGCCTCCCAACTGTTGCGCACTTTCGGCTGGGGTGCCCGGCTCGACGAGTTGGTCACGGCCATGAACCGCGCCGCGGAGGCCGCGGTGCCGCAGGCGCGCGACATGCTGCTGGCGGCGGTGCGCAGCATGAGCGTCGATGACGCCAAGAAGATCCTGGCTGGTGGCGATACCTCGGTGACCGATTTCTTTGCCGCGAAAACCCGTCAGCCCTTGACGCAGAAGTTCCTGCCGGTGGTCACGCGCAGCACCGAAAAGGTTGGAGCGGCCGCGCAATACAACCAGCTGGCTGGCAAGGTGGCCGAACTGGGGCTGATGCGGCGCGAGGACGCCAGCATCCAGCAGTACGTGACCGGCAAGGCACTGGACGGCCTGTATTTCATGATCGGTGAAGAAGAGCGCCAGATCCGGCGCGACCCGGTGGGCACGGGCAGCGCGGTGCTGGGCAAGGCGTTCGGCGCATTGAAATAGCCGTTCGCGGTGCGGGCACCATGCTGGTGCAGCAACGATAATCAAGCCATGTTTCGATCTCTCTGGCTCCTGCTGGCCAGCTGCCTGATGCTGGCCGGCTGCAATCCCACACTCAACTGGCGCGAAGTGCGCGTCGCAGCCAGTGCATTGAAGGTGCTGCTGCCGTGCAAGCCCGACCAGGGCAGCCGCCCGGTGGAGCTGGCAGGGCAGCCGGTCGAGCTGCAGATGGTGGGCTGCGAGGCCGGCGCCGCGCTGTTTGCCGTTTCGCACGTCGAGTTGCAGGACAGCAGCCGTATGGCCGAAATCCAGGCCGGCTGGCAGACCGCCATGCTGACGGCCATGGCCGTCAAGGAGTCGGAGGTGCCGGTGCAACGCACCGACTTTGAACTCAAGGGCGCGGCCGCGCAGCCGCCGGCGGTGCGGCTGCAGGCCCAAGGGCGGCGGCCCGATGGCCGTGCCGTCATGGCGCAGGCGGTCTGGTTCAGCCAAGGCACGCACCTGTTTCACGCGGTGGTCTATGCCGAGCGCCTGACGCCGGAACTGACCGAACCCTTCTTCGCGGGGCTGGCGTTCCAATGAGTGTGTTGTCCCGTCGCACGGCCGTGGTGGTTTTCCTGGCCTTTGCCTTCGCCTATTTCTTCTCGGCCCTGATCCGGGCCGTCACGGCCACCCTGTCGCCTACGCTGACGCAGGAGTTCGCGTTGCAGGCGCGCGATCTCGGCCTGCTGGCCGGTGGTTATTTCCTCGGCTTTGCGGCGCTGCAGCTGCCGCTGGGCAGCTGGCTGGACCGGCATGGCCCCAAGAAGGTGATCCTGAGCTTCCTGGCGGTGGCGGTGGTGGGATGCCTCGCGTTCTCCTGGGCCACCAGTTTTACCGGTCTGCTGCTGGCGCGCATCCTGTGCGGTGTCGGATTAGGGGCCTGCCTCATGGCGCCACTGACCGGCTACCGCCGCTGGTTTGCCGCCACGACCCAGCTGCGCGCCAATTCCTGGATGCTGATGACCGGCTCCATGGGCATGGTGGCAGCCACCTTGCCGGTGCAATGGCTGATGCCGCTGCTCGGCTGGCGCCCGTTGTTCTGGGGCTTGGCAGCGTTGCTGTTGCTGGCCATGGTCGTAATCGCCTGGCAGGTGCCGGCGTGGGAAGTGCCGCCGGCGACCGCCGGTGCCACCCCGCCACAGGCGCCACGCAGCTACGCCGAAGTCTGGCGCCATCCCTATTTCCGCAAGATGACGCCGATCGGTTTCTTCAACTACGGCGGCATGGTGGCCATCCAGACGCTGTGGGCTGTGCCGTGGATGACCCGGGTGGCCGGCTACACACCGGTGCAGGCGGCTACCGGCCTGTTCTGGCTCAATGTTTCGATGCTGGTCACGTTCTGGCTCTGGGGTCTGCTCAACCCGCACCTGGCGCGCGCCGGTTGGCAGACCGACCGGCTGATCACCTGGGGTGTGCCTGTCAGTCTGGTGGTGCTTGCTATCATAATAATAGCTGGCGACGCTTCTTCTGCCTGGGCTGGCGCGCTCTGGATTCTCTACTGTGTGAGCAGCACCTGCATCTCACTGGCGCAACCGGCGGTGGGCATGGCCTTTCCGAGCGCGCTTGCTGGTCGCGCGCTGTCGGCCTACAACCTTGTCATTTTTGCCGGCATCTTCGTCGTGCAATGGGGCATCGGCCTGCTGGTCGACGGTTTTCAGGCGTTGGGTGGCACCACGGTGCAGGCTTTCCAGGGCGCCATGGCGGCGTTCCTCGCCCTGGGTGTCGCTTCTTACATGTATTTCCTGATGGCAAAAAGCCATAATCAGGCATCCCACGCGCCATGAACAACGGCATCCTCATCATCGCCCATGCTCCGCTGGCCAGCGCGCTGCGTCAGTGTGTGGCGCATGTCTTTCCGGACCGGGTAGAGGGGGTGCTGGCGTTCGATGTGCAGCCGGACGCGTCGGCGCAGGACAGCCTGGCCACGGCGCGGCAGCTGGCGGCCCGGTTCGGCCCGGCGCCGCTGCTGCTGCTGACCGACGTCATGGGTGCCACGCCCTGCAACGTGGCGCGCCAGTTGCTGGGCAGCGTGCCGGCGCGGCTGGTCGCCGGCGTGAACCTGCCCATGCTGTTGCGGGCTGTCACCTACCAGGACCAGCCGCTGGACGAGCTGGTGGCGCGCGCCGTCAGCGGCGGCAGCCAGGGCGTGATGCAGGTGCCCGCCAGCTCATGAGCCGGCCAGAACAAGGATTCGAGGAACCGCAAGAATGATCAAAGCCACTGCGACCATCAGCAACAAGCTCGGCCTGCATGCCCGTGCTTCGGCCAAGCTCACCAAGCTGGCCGGCAGCTTCCCCTGCGAGATATGGATTGCGCGCGGTGAACGCCGCGTCAATGCCAAGAGCATCATGGGCGTGATGATGCTGGCCGCCGGCATCGGCACCACGGTGGAGCTCGATGCCGAAGGCGAGCGCGCGCAGGAGGCGATCGACGCGATGCTGGCGCTGATTGCCGACAAGTTCGGCGAGGGCGAATGACATGACGTTTTCCATCCACGGTCTGGCGGTGGCCCGCGGCATCGCCATCGGGCGTGCCGTGCTGGTTGCCTCCAGCCGCGTGGATGTGGCGCACTATTTCATTGAGCCGGCCCAGGTCGACAGCGAGATCGACCGTGTGCGCCGCGGCCGCGATGCGGTGGTGGAGGAAATCCACCGCCTGCAGCAGACCATCTCGCAGCTCGGGCCGAAAGACGCACCGCATGAGCTCAAGGCGCTGCTCGATGTGCACCTGATGCTGCTGCAGGACGAGGAGATGGTCAGCGGCGTGAAGCACTGGATCCGCGACCGGCTCTACAACGCCGAATGGGCGCTGACCACCCAGCTGGAGGTGATCGCGCGCCAGTTCGACGAGATGGAAGACGAGTACCTGCGCGAGCGCAAGGCCGACCTGGAGCAGATCACCGAGAAGGTGTTGCGTGCCATGCAGGGCGGCGACGCGCCGGTGCTGCCGGTGCCGACGCGCGGTGGCCGTCGCAATGCCACCGCGGAGCTGACGCTGGAAGACACCGACACGCCGCTGGTGTTGATTGCTCACGAGCTGTCGCCGTCGGACATGCTGCAGTTCAAGCAGGGCGTGTTTGCCGGCTTCGTCACCGATGTTGGCGGCAAGACTTCGCACACCGCCATCGTGGCGCGCAGCATGGACATCCCGGCGGTGGTGGGCGCGCGCACCGCCAGCCAGCTGGTGCGTCAGGACGACTGGGTCATCATCGACGGCGATGCCGGCGTGGTGATCGTCGATCCCTCGCCCATCATCCTGGCCGAGTACAGCTACAAGCAGCGCCAGCTGGCGCTGGAGCGCAGCCGCTTGTCGCGCCTGCTCAAGACGCCGGCGGTCACGCTCGACGGCGAGAAGGTGGAGCTGCTGGCCAACATCGAGATGCCGGAAGATGCCGCGGCGGCGCTGCAGGCCGGCGCGGTGGGCGTGGGGCTGTTTCGCAGCGAGTTCCTTTTCATGGGGCGCCAGAACCAGCTGCCCGACGAGGAGGAGCAGTACGAGGCCTACCGGCGCGCGGTGGAGGGCATGGCTGGCCTGCCGGTCACCATCCGCACCGTGGACGTGGGTGCCGACAAGCCCATGGACGGCAACTACAGCGAGGGCACCTACCTCAATCCGGCGCTCGGCCTGCGCGCCATCCGCTGGAGCTTGGCCGATCCGTCCATGTTCCTGACGCAATTGCGCGCCATTCTGCGCGCGGCGGCGCACGGGCAGGTGAAGATGCTGATCCCGATGCTGGCGCACCTGAGCGAGATCCGCCAGACGCTGGCGCTGATCGCGCAGGCGCGCGCCGAGCTGGACCGCGAAGGCAAGGTCCACGGGCCGGTCAAGCTTGGCGCCATGATCGAGATCCCGGCCGCGGCGCTGATGCTCAAGACTTTCCTGCGCCATTTCGACTATCTCTCGCTCGGCACCAACGACCTGATCCAGTACACCCTGGCCATCGACCGCGCCGACGAGTCGGTGGCGCACCTGTACGACCCGCTGCACCCCGCGGTACTCCGGTTGGTGGCCGACACCATTGCCGAGGGCCGCGCCCAGGGCAAGGAGGTGAGCGTCTGCGGCGAGATGGCGGGCGACATCAGCATGACGCGCCTGCTGCTTGGCCTGGGGCTACGCAGTTTTTCCATGCATCCGGCGCAGATCCTGGCCGTCAAGCAGGAGGTGCTGCGCGCCGACACCGGCAAGCTGCAGCCCTGGGCGCAGGCGGTGCTGGCGCACGACGAGCCGGCCACGCTGCTGGGCGGCTGATCCGGCACATTGCGCTACATCAAGACGGCACAGCGGCGCGGTCTTGATACTACGGGGTGTATCAAACCCTCCGGAGTTGCCGATGAGCACTTTTGACCACCCGTCCCTGATCCGTGACATCAACGAAAGCCTGGCGCCGTTCCGCAAGGGCCAGCCCGAGGCCATGGCCGGCTTCGGCCAGCTGGCGCGCGCCTCCATGGCCGAAGGCGCCATCAGCACCAAGCACAAGGAGCTGATGGCGCTGGCCATCGGCGTGACGCAGCGCTGCTCCGGCTGTATCGGCTTTCACGTCAAGGCCTTGCGCAAGCTCGACTGCACGCGCGCCGAACTGGAAGAAATGCTGGCGGTGTGCGTTTACATGGGTGGCGGCCCGGCGCTGATGTACGCGGCCGAAGCGCTGAAGGCCTGGGATGCCATGGCGACGGCCTGATTTATAGGCCAGATCAGTCGTGTGGACAGACGAGATGGGCGCTGGCAGCTATTGAATCAATAGCAAGCTGCGAAATCCGGGTCAACGCCGGCGCAGCAGGTTGATGCGCATCGGGCGGGTGAAGTGGGCGCCATCGGCCGTCATGTGCGGCTCGAAACGTCCCTGCACCGCCGCCAGCGTGGCGGCGTCGAGTCGGTGGGTGACGAAGGTCACACCGATCATGCGCTGCTCGAACTCGGCAAAGTCGCGGTAGTGCACCGGCGTCTCGAAGAAAACCTCGTCTACCTGCTCCCAGGCACCCGAGGCCACGGCCCGCTTCACGGCTGCCAGGGCGGCGGCACGCACCACCTCCTCGTCGTGGAACAGACGCATCACCTCGTTGAGCGCACCGGCAAACACCGGCTCCGACACATACAGAAGACCCTGCGGCCGCAGCACGCGATGCACCTCGGTCAGCGCTTGGTCGAGCAGGTCGAGCGGCACGTGGTGCAGTGACTTCAGCATCAGCGCCAGATCGAAACTGCCGCCGGGAAAGGGAATCGCCTGCGCGCCGGCGTTGACGAAGTTCAGGCGCTCCTGCGGCCGCTCCAGGTTTTTCGCCATCTGGCGCTCATCGACCTCCAGCCCGGTCACGGTGCTGGCCGGGTAGCGCTGCAGCAGCTTGCGTGACAGGTGGGCCGCGCCGCAGCCGAGTTCGATGACGAGCGGGTGCGCCGGCAGGTCGATGAGTTCGGCGAGCAGCTCCAGTTCGTCCGTAACCAGGCGCGCGCTCATCGGGCCTGGGCGGCGGCGTGCGCCTGCTGGTCGGCGTGGTAGCTGGAGCGCACCATGGCGCCGACGGCGGCGTGGGTGAAGCCCATCTTGTAGGCCTCTTCCTCGAACATCTTGAAGGTGTCCGGGTGCACGTAGCGCTTCACCGGCAGGTGCGAGGTGGAGGGTGCCAGGTACTGGCCGATGGTCAGCATCTCGATGTCATGCGCGCGCATGTCGCGCATGACCTCCAGAATTTCCTCGTCGGTCTCACCCAGACCCACCATCAGGCCGCTCTTGGTCGGCACGTGCGGGAACAGGGCCTTGAACTTCTTCAGCAGGTTGAGCGAGAACTGGTAGTCGCTGCCCGGGCGGGCCTGCTTGTACAGGCGCGGCACGGTCTCCAGGTTGTGGTTCATTACATCCGGCGGTGCGGCCTTGAGGATTTCCAGCGCGCGGTCGTCGCGGCCACGGAAGTCGGGCACCAGCACTTCGATTTGGGTGTCGGGCGAGAGCTCGCGCGTCTTGCGGATGCACTCGACGAAATGGCCGGCACCGCCGTCGCGCAGGTCATCACGGTCCACGCTGGTGATGACCACGTACTTCAGCTTCAGCGCCGCAATGGTCTTGGCCAGGTTCTCGGGTTCGTTCACGTCCAGCGGATCGGGGCGGCCGTGGCCGACGTCACAGAAGGGGCAGCGGCGCGTGCACTTGTCGCCCATGATCATGAAGGTGGCTGTGCCCTTGCCGAAACATTCGCCGATGTTGGGGCAACTGGCTTCCTCGCACACCGTCACCAGCTTGTTGGAGCGCAGGATGTCCTTGATCTCGTAGAAGCGCGTGGTCGGCGAGCCGGCCTTGACGCGGATCCAGTCCGGCTTTTTCAGCACCTCGCCGGCCTCCACCTTGACCGGGATGCGCGAGAGCTTGGCCGCGGCTTTTTGCTTGGCGGTCGGGTCGTAGGTCTCGACGGATTGCGCTTCGCGCACCGTGTTGGCTTCAGGCGTGCTCATGGGATCGGGCCCTTTCAGGGCGTCAGCAGGTGGGTGAGCTGGTGGCTCAGGAGGTCGGCAGCGTCCGTCCAGTCGACGGACACCCCGATTGTAGAAAGGTCCACGGTTTGCAGCCCGTGGTAGCCGCAGGGGTTGATGCGCGAGTAGGGTTCCAGGTCCATCGCCACGTTCAGCGCCAGGCCATGGTAGGTGCAGTTGCGGCTGACCTTGATGCCTAAAGCGGCGATCTTGCCCAGGCCGGCAAAGTCGGGCGCCGCGCCGAGCGTGGACTGCTGCGGCCGCTGCGGCAGCGGCGCGTGGGAGGCCGGGTCGTCCAGCCGCACATAGATGCCGGGCGCGCCGGCCACGCGGTGGCCGGTGACGCCGAACTGCGCCAGCGTGCGGATCACCGCCTCTTCCAGCCGGTAGACGTACTCCTTCACGAAATAGCCGGCGCGCTTGAGGTCGATCAGCGGGTAGGCCACCACCTGGCCGGGGCCGTGGTAGGTGACCTGGCCGCCGCGGTTGGTGGCCACCACCGGAATCTCGCCCGGCACCAGGATGTGGTCCGAAAGGCCGGCCAGCCCTTGTGTGAAGACCGGCGGGTGCTCACAAATCCATAGCGCATCCGGCGTGTCGGCCGTGCGTGTGGTCGTGTACTCCTGCATGGCGGCGTAGGTGGGCGCATAGTCCACCCGGCCGAGCTGGCGCAGTTCCATCGCCATGGTCACAGCACGACCTTGACCATGGGGTGGGTGGACAGGGTGCGGTAGAGCTCGTCGAGCTGCTCGCGGCTGGTGGCGGTGATGGTGATGGTCACGCCCAGGTAGTTGCCGCCCTTGCTCTCGCGCAGCTCGATGGTGGTGGCATCAAAGCCGGGGTCGAAGGCGTGCGCCACCTGGGTCACGGCGTGGACGAAGCCGTCGACCTTGGCGCCCATCACCTTGATGGGAAAGCGGCAGGGGTATTCGATCAGCGAATCGGCGCGCGGGTTGTCGCCGGTCGGAGGGGAGGGGGTCATGACTGGGTTTCCTTGCGCCACCGCGCCTGGGCGGCGGCCTTGGCAGACTGGTAGCCGGCATAAAGCCGGGCGTAGATCGGGCCGGGCTGGCCGCTGCCGACCGGCTGGCCATCGAGCCGGGTGACTGGCAAGACCTCCTTCATCGAGGAGCTCAGCAGTACCTCGTCGGCCGCCAGCACCTCGGCGCGGCGGATCGGGCGCAACTGGTAGGGAATGCCTTCGGTTTCGCAGATTTCCTCCAGCAGTCCGTAGCGGATGCCTTCGAGCACCAAGTGGCTCTTCGGCGGGCCGAGCAGCACGCCGTCCTTCACGATCCAGACGTTGCTGGCCGAGGCCTCGGTCAGGAAGTCGTCGCGAAACAGGACGGTCTCGGCCGCGCCGGCATCGACGCTGATCTGCCGTGCCAGCACCGCGCCGAGCAGGCTCACGCTCTTGATGTGCGCCTTGTGCCAGCGGAAGTCGTCAGCCGACACGCAGGCCACGCCGCCCTGCCGCTGCGCCGCGCTCGGTTGCGTCATGCCGTTGCACAGCGCGAACACCGTGGGCGTGAGACCCGGAGGCATGGCATGGTCCCGTAGCGCCACGCCGCGGGTCACCTGGAAGTACAGTGTTTGATGGACGTTCTGGGCTTCTGTGCCCGTGCTGCGTGCGTGATCTGCTATCAATCGAATAGCAATCTCGCGCCATTGGGCGGGCGTCAAGGGGTTGTCGATGCGGATCTCGGCCAGGCTGCGCGTCAGTCGCGCCAGGTGCTGCTCGAAGCGGAACGGGCAGCCGCCGTAGACCGGAATCACTTCATACACGCCGTCGCCGAAGACGAAGCCGCGGTCCATGACGCTGACCTTGGCGTCGGGCAGCAGCGTGTACTCGCCGTTCAGGTAGCAGGGCAGCGGCGGCAGCATGGTGTGGGGCAGGTTCAGCCGAGGATGGTGATGGCGGCGATGGCCAGCCAGCCGAGCCAGAAGTTCACCGTCACCAGCAGGGCGATCTGGTTGGCGAGTCGACCGCCTTCCGGCCAGTTGGCGGCCGCCACGGCGGCCTGCAGGCGCCGGTAGGGCGCGAAATAGATGTGGCCGAAGATCAGGCACATCAGCGTGCCGATGCCGGCCATCAGGTGCCAGCCCAGCGGTGCGGCCTGCGCGCCAGCATGGCCCAGCAGGTAGCCGCCGCTGAGCAGGATCACCACCACGGCCAGCCACACCAGCAGAAAGAAGCGGCGCAGCACGCCGGCCAGCAGCGGCAGGCGTTGCGGCGGCTCCAGCGTTTCACCGAGGGCGGGACGCAGCGCGCGCAGCATGAAGGTCATGCCGCCGAGCCAGACGATGGCGGCAAGCAGATGCAGGAACTTGAGGAAGGTGTACATGGCTTTGTGGGGCTTTCACTTTCCGGGCAGGCGGATGCCGCAGGATCTGACGTGCAACGGTGTGCTGCGGGCTTGTCCCGGACCCGAAGTCGGGAATGATCGGGGTTGGGGATATTACTTAGTATAATGAGCGGCTTTGCAAGAGCAGACGGTTGCCAACAGGGTGTCGAAGCTGATGTCTGAAAACACGCCGCAACGCAAGCCGTCGGCCTTTGCTGATGAGACAGATGAGGCGCTGGAGCCCGATTTCAAGCCGCTGACCGCCGACGAGGCGCGACGCTGGCGGGAGTCGAATCCGGTGCTGTCGCCGTGGCGGATCGTCGGGTGGCAGGGGCTGGCCGGTGTGTTGGCAGCGGGTCTGGCCTGGGTCGTGAGCGGGCGTGCCGAAGTGGCATGGTCGACCGGCTACGGGGCGCTGGCGGTATGCCTGCCGGCGGCGCTGATGGCGCGGGGTCTGTCGCGGCAAGCGGGTGTGGCGGGAGCTGCACTGGCAGGATTTTTTGTGTGGGAGCTGGTCAAGATCGCCTTGACGGTGGCGCTGCTGCTGGCGGCGCCCAGGCTGGTTCCGCACTTGAGCTGGTTGGCGCTGCTGGCTGGCTTCGTGGTGGCGATGAAGGTGTACTGGGTGGCCATGTGGCTGCACCCGGCGCGCTCGAAGAGCCGGCGGTAAAGATTTGAATTGACGAACTGGTGATTTATGTCTGCTGAAGCACATGGCCCGACGGCCGGCGAATACATCGTCCACCACCTGCAGCACCTGCAGAAGGATTTCAATTTCCAGAGCGTGAAGCAGACCAGCATCGTCGACTTCAGCATCTTCAACCTCGATTCCGTCTTCTACTCGGTGGTGCTCGGCATCCTGGGTTGCTTCTTCCTGTGGCGTGCCGCGCGCAAGGCCACGGCCGGCGTGCCGGGCCGTTTCCAGGCGGCGGTCGAGATCCTGGTCGAGATGGTGGAAAACCAGGCCAAGGGCGTGATCCACAACGCCAAGAGCCGCAAGGTGATCTCTCCCCTGGCGCTGACTGTGTTCGTCTGGATCTTCCTGATGAACGCCATGGACATGCTGCCGGTCGACCTGCTGCCGCAGATCTGGCACTCGGCTGGCCCGGCCCTGGGCTTCAAGGACTACATGCGTGTCGTGCCCACGGCCGACCTCTCCACCACGCTGGGCCTGTCGTGCTCGGTGCTGCTGGTCTGCCTGTTCTACAACATCAAGATCAAGGGCCTGGGTGGCTGGGCCCACGAACTGATTGCTGCGCCCTTTGGTGACCACTGGGCCCTGTATCCGGTCAACTTCCTGATGCAGATGATCGAGTACCTTGCCAAGACCGTGTCCCATGGCATGCGGTTGTTTGGCAACATGTTTGCCGGCGAACTGGTGTTCATGCTGATTGCCCTCATGGGTGGCGGCTGGGCGCTGTCGGCAACCGGTGTGGGTCTGGCCATCGGCCATGTCATCGCGGGTACCGTGTGGACGCTGTTCCACATCCTGGTGATCACGCTGCAGGCATTCATCTTCATGATGCTGACGCTGATCTACACCGGTCAGGCGCACGACGCACACTGATCATTCATTCGTTTCCTTTTTCTTTTTTCCACTAACTTTTAGGAGCTTCTCATGGAAAACATTCTCGGCCTCGTCGCACTGGCTTGCGGTCTGATCGTTGGTCTCGGCGCTATCGGTGCCTCGATCGGTATCGCCCTGATGGGTGGCAAGTTCCTCGAGTCCTCCGCTCGCCAGCCCGAGCTGATGAACGAACTGCAGACCAAGATGTTCATTCTGGCCGGTCTGATCGACGCCGCCTTCCTGATCGGCGTGGCTATCGCTCTGCTGTTCGCCTTCGCCAACCCCTTCGTTCTGAAGTAATCAACGGACACCCTTCACGCTAGAGAAGGAATCAAGCCGTGAACATTAACGCAACCCTGTTCCTGCAGGCGGTTGTCTTTGCGATCCTGGTGTGGTTCACGATGAAGTTCGTGTGGCCCCCGATCGCCAAGGCGCTCGACGAGCGGGCCCAGAAAATCGCCGACGGCCTTGCTGCCGCCGACAAGGCCAAGACCGAACTCGCCGCCGCCAACAAGCGCGTCGAGGCCGAGCTGGCCACGTCGCGCAACGAGACGGCCGCGCGTCTGGCGGATGCCGAGCGCCGTGCGCAAGGCATCATCGAAGAAGCCAAGGCCCGCGCCACCGAAGAAGGCAACAAGATCATCGCCGCTGCCAAGGCCGAGGCCGAGCAGCAGACCGCCAAGGCGCGTGAAGCCCTGCGTGAGCAGGTCGCCGCGCTGGCTGTCAAGGGCGCCGAGCAAATCCTGCGCAAGGAAGTCAATGCCGGTGTCCACGCTGATCTGCTCAATCGGCTGAAGACCGAGCTGTAAGGTGAACCATGGCTGAACTTGCCACCATTGCCCGCCCCTATGCCGAAGCCCTGTTCAAGGCCGCCCGCGCGGACCTGAACGGCGCTGCGGCCTGGGTGGAAGAACTGGCTGTCATCGCCGGCGATGCCGGCCTGCAGCAATTCGCCGCCAACCCGAAGGTCACGACGAACCAGGTGTTCGATCTGATCAGCGGCATTGCCAAGACCGCGCTGCCGGATCAGGCCAAGAACTTCCTGCGCACCGTGATCGAAAACGGCCGTCTGAACGCCTTGCCGGAGATCGCTGCGCAGTTCCGTGCGCTCAAGAACGCGCAGGGTGGCTCGTCCGATGCCGTGGTGTACAGCGCGTTCCCGATCGATGGCGCTGCCCTGGCCGATCTGACCGCAACGCTGGAGAAGCGTTTCGGCCGCAAGCTCAACGTCAGCGTCGAGCTCGATGCCAACCTGATCGGCGGCATTCGCGTGGTGGTGGGTGACGAGGTGCTCGACACCTCCGTCAAAGCCCGTCTGGAACAAATGAAAGTGGCCCTCACGGCCTGAAGGCGCGAGCCTGGCTGTCGGCACAACTAAGGAAAGAAGGAAAGAGTCATGCAACTCAATCCCGCAGAAATCTCTGATCTGATCAAGAGCCGCATTGAGGGGCTGGCTACCAGCGCCGATATTCGCAACCAGGGCACCGTCGTGTCCGTGACCGATGGCATCTGCCGCATTCACGGCCTGTCCGATGTGATGCAGGGCGAGATGCTGGAATTCCCGGCCGGCAAGGATGGTCTGCCCACCTACGGTCTGGCCCTGAACCTCGAGCGCGACTCCGTCGGCGCCGTGATTCTGGGCGAGTACGAGCACATCTCCGAAGGTGACACCGTCAAGTGCACGGGCCGCATTCTGGAAGTGCCGGTCGGCCCCGAGCTGATCGGCCGCGTGGTGAACGCCCTGGGCCAGCCGATCGACGGCAAGGGCCCGATCAACGCCAAGATGACCGACGTGATCGAGAAGGTCGCGCCGGGCGTGATCGCACGCCAGTCGGTGGACCAGCCGATGCAGTCCGGCCTGAAGTCGATCGACGCCATGGTGCCGGTCGGTCGCGGCCAGCGCGAGCTGATCATCGGTGACCGTCAGACCGGCAAGACCGCCGTGGCCATCGACGCCATCATCAACCAGAAGGGTCAGAACATGACCTGCGTTTACGTCGCCATCGGCCAGAAGGCCTCCAGCGTCAAGAACGTGGTGCGTGCGCTGGAACAGGCCGGTGCGATGGAGTACACCATCGTCGTGGCTGCCACCGCTTCCGAATCCGCTGCCATGCAGTACGTGTCGGCCTATTCCGGCTGTACCATGGGCGAGTACTTCCGCGACCGCGGCCAGGACGCGCTGATCGTCTATGACGATCTGTCCAAGCAGGCCGTCGCTTACCGTCAGGTCTCGCTGCTGCTGCGCCGCCCGCCGGGCCGCGAAGCCTTCCCTGGCGACGTGTTCTATCTCCACAGCCGTCTGCTGGAGCGTGCCGCCCGCGTGAACGCCGACTACGTCGAAGCCTTCACCAAGGGTGAAGTCAAGGGCAAGACTGGTTCGTTGACCGCACTGCCGATCATCGAAACGCAAGCTGGCGACGTGTCCGCCTTCGTGCCGACCAACGTGATCTCGATCACCGACGGCCAGATCTTCCTGGAAACCAGCCTGTTCAACGCCGGTATCCGCCCCGCCATCAACGCCGGTATCTCGGTGTCGCGCGTCGGTGGTGCTGCCCAGACCAAGCTGATCAAGGGCCTGTCCGGCGGTATCCGTACCGACTTGGCGCAGTACCGTGAACTGGCTGCCTTCGCGCAGTTCGCTTCCGACCTGGACGAAGCTACCCGCAAGCAGCTCGACCGCGGTGCCCGCGTGACCGAACTGCTCAAGCAGCCGCAGTACAGCCCGCTGCCTATCAGCCTGATGGCCGCTTCGCTGTTCGCGGTGAACAAGGGTTTCCTGGATGACGTCGAAGTCAAGAAGGTGCTGCCCTTCGAGCACGGCCTGCACGGCTACCTGAAGGACAAGCACGCTGCGCTGCTGGCCAAGCTGGAAGCCGCCAAGGCCATGGACAAGGACGCCGAAGCCGAACTGACCGCCGCCATTGGCGCGTTCAAGAAGACCTTCGCCTGATTCCGGACCTGAACACGCAAGGAGCCACGCATGGCAGCAGGTAAGGAAATTCGCGGCAAGATCAAATCGGTGGAGAACACCAAGAAGATCACCAAGGCCATGGAAATGGTGGCCGCATCCAAGATGCGCAAGGCGCAGCAGCGGATGCACGCCGCCCGTCCGTACAGCGAGAAGGTGCGCAACATCGCCGCCAACCTTGGCAAGGCCAACCCGGAGTATGTGCATCCGTTCATGCAGGTGAACGATGCCAAGGCTGCCGGTGTGATTGTCGTGACCACCGACAAAGGTCTGTGCGGCGGTTTGAACACCAACGTGCTGCGCGGCGTGACGGGCAAACTGCGTGAGCTGCAGGCCGAGGGCGTTTCCGCCCAGGCGGTGGCGATCGGCAACAAGGGCCTGGGTTTTCTCAACCGCATCGGTGCCAAGGTGGTGTCGCATGTGACCCAGCTCGGCGACACGCCCCACCTTGAAAAGCTGATCGGCCCCGTCAAGGTGCTGCTCGACGCCTACACCCGTGGCGAGATCAACGCCGTGTACCTGAGCTACACGAAGTTCATCAACACCATGAAGCAGGAGCCGGTGGTCATGCAACTGTTGCCGCTGTCGGCAGCGCAGATGCAGGCCGAGGCGCAAGCCAGCGGCCCGCAGCATGACTGGGACTACATCTACGAACCGGATGCGCAGAGCGTCATCGACGAACTGCTGGTCCGCTACGTGGAAGCGCTGGTGTACCAGGCCGTGGCCGAGAACATGGCATCGGAACAGTCCGCCCGCATGGTGGCCATGAAGGCCGCCACCGACAACGCGGGTAACGTGATCAACGAGCTCAAGCTGGTCTACAACAAGACCCGCCAGGCCGGTATCACGAAAGAGCTGTCGGAAATTGTGGCGGGCGCAGCAGCGGTGTAAGCGGCTGGCGGTCCGAGTTAAAGATTCAAATTATTGGAGCGAAAAATGGCTCAAGTGCAAGGCAAGATTGTTCAGTGTATCGGCGCCGTGGTGGACGTGGAGTTCCCGCGTGACCAGATGCCCAAGGTCTATGACGCCCTGAAGATGGAGGGTTCGGCCCTGACGCTCGAGGTGCAGCAGCAGCTCGGCGACGGCATCGTGCGTACCATCGCCCTGGGTTCTTCCGACGGCCTGCGCCGTGGCCTGATGGTGACCAACACCGGCAACCCGATCACGGTGCCGGTCGGCAAGGCCACCCTGGGCCGCATCATGGACGTGCTGGGCAACCCGATCGACGAGCGCGGTCCCGTGGCCCAGACCCAGACGGCTTCCATCCACCGCAAGGCACCGGCTTATGACGAGCTGTCGCCCTCGCAGGAACTGCTGGAAACCGGCATCAAGGTGATCGACCTGGTGTGCCCGTTCGCCAAGGGCGGCAAGGTGGGTCTGTTCGGCGGTGCCGGCGTGGGCAAGACCGTGAACATGATGGAGCTGATCAACAACATCGCCAAGGCGCACTCGGGTCTGTCCGTGTTCGCCGGCGTGGGCGAGCGTACCCGTGAGGGCAACGACTTCTACCACGAGATGTCGGACGCAGGCGTCGTGAACCAGGAGAGCCTGGGCGACTCCAAGGTGGCCATGGTCTACGGCCAGATGAACGAGCCCCCGGGCAACCGTCTGCGCGTGGCCCTGACCGGCCTGACGATGGCCGAAGCCTTCCGTGACGAAGGCCGTGACGTGCTGTTCTTCGTGGACAACATCTACCGCTACACGCTGGCCGGTACCGAAGTGTCCGCGCTGCTGGGCCGTATGCCTTCCGCCGTGGGTTACCAGCCGACGCTGGCCGAGGAAATGGGCCGTCTGCAGGAGCGTATCACCTCCACCAAGGTGGGCTCCATCACCTCCATCCAGGCCGTGTACGTGCCGGCCGACGACTTGACCGACCCCTCGCCTGCCACCACCTTCGCCCACCTGGACTCCACCGTGGTGCTGTCGCGTGACATCGCCGCCCTGGGTATCTACCCCGCCGTGGACCCGCTGGACTCCACCAGCCGCCAGCTGGACCCGCAGGTTGTGGGCGAAGAGCACTACACCGTGGCCCGCGCCGTGCAGGGCACGCTGCAGCGCTACAAGGAACTGCGCGATATCATCGCCATTCTGGGTATGGACGAACTGGCACCGGAAGATAAGCTGACCGTGGCCCGCGCCCGTAAGATCCAGCGTTTCCTGTCGCAGCCCTTCCACGTGGCCGAGGTGTTCACCGGCGCCCCGGGCAAGTACGTGCCGCTGGCCGAGACCATCCGCGGCTTCAAGATGATCGTCAACGGCGAATGCGACCACCTGCCCGAGCAGGCCTTCTACATGGTCGGCACCATCGACGAAGCGTTCGAAAAAGCCAAGAAGATCTAATCAGCGCGACAACGGAGCGTATCTATGAACACGATCCACGTCGATGTGGTCAGTGCCGAAGAGTCCATCTTCTCCGGCGAAGCGCGCTTTGTCGCGCTGCCCGGCGAAGCGGGCGAACTCGGCATCTATCCGCGTCACACCCCGCTGATCACCCGCATCAAGGCGGGCTCGGTGCGCATCGAGATGCCCGACGGCAAGGAAGAGTTCGTCTTCGTGGCCGGTGGTCTGCTCGAAGTGCAGCCCGACTGTGTGACGGTGCTGTCTGACACGGCCGTCCGCGGCAAGGACCTCGACGAAGAGAAGGCCAACCAGGCCAAGCTCGCCGCCGAGGAAGCGCTCAAGAACGCCAAGAGCGATCTCGACTTGGCCAAGGCCCAGTCTGAGCTTGCCATCATGGCGGCCCAGATCGCTGCGCTGCGCAAGTACCGCCAGAAGAAGTAAGCCGCTTTCCGCGGCCTGTCTGACAAAGCCCCGCCGGCAACGTGCGGGGCTTTTGTTTTGGGCCAGCTTTCGTCAGTCCGCGCCGCCGAGCACCGGGGCATCCGGCAGTTCATTCACGTCGACCTCGCCCGCAGCACGCGGAAAGTGCTGCTGCAGAGGCGCCGTGATGTCGTCGATGGCCAGGTTCAGACCGTCCTCAAACTGCCCGCCCCGAAAGGCCGTGCGCATACGGACCAGCAGCGCCTGCCAACGCTCGGGCGTCATGTGCCGTTCGATGCCACGGTCGGCGACGATCTCGATCGCGCGCTCGGCCAGCAGCAGGTAGATCAGCACGCCGTTGTTCTGTTCGGTGTCCCAGACACGCAACTTGCCGAACTGGGTGAGCGCTCGCTGCCGAATCAATGTCGGCATGCCCTCGCCGCGCAACAGGTAACTGTTGGGCAAGCCCGCCTCGATGTAAATGCGTACTTCACCTGTGTGGCGGGCCTCCGAGTCGCGCACACGCTGCGTCAGCCGTTGCATGGCGGCGGGGGGCAAGGCGCGGTGCAGCGCTGTCTGGTCGAACCAGCGGTGGCGCAGAAGTCGTGCGATCCGATCCAACATCACCAACTCCCCGACGCGCCGCCGCCGGCGCCATCACCGCCCCCGCCGGAGCTGAAACCACCGCCGCCGAAGCCGCCACCGCCCCAACCGCCGGAACCGTAGCCCCCGGGCCAGGATCCCCCATGGTGGCGCGCGCGGCCAGAGGAAAGCAAGGCGGAGCCCAGCGAGGTGCCCGCGACAAATGTCAGCACCATGGCCAACAGCGCAGCCGCGATGGCGATCGCCAGACTGGCGGTAAACAGAAACGTAAAGACGCCCGCAGCGCCCCCGGTCGCAAGCGTGCCGAGCTTGCGTCCCAGGATGCGCCGCGCCAGTGAACTCACCACGGGCAGCAGAATGAACAGCAGCACGCCCAGGTCCATCCACTGTACGGCCGCCTCGGGCTGCGCCGGCGCGGCGGGGGCGGGCAGGGCCTCGCCGCCGATCAGGGCGCCGAGCTGGTCAACGGCAAGATCGAGACCGCCATGGAAATCGCCCTGCCGAAAGCGGGGCGTCAAGGCCGTGTCGATCACTTGCTTGGCCGCCAGATCGGGTATGGCACCTTCCAGCGCCCGGGCCACCTCGATGCGCACCTTGCGGTCCTGCGTGGCCACGACGATCAGCAGGCCGTCGCCAATGCCGGCCCGTCCCGGTTTCCAGGTGTTGAAGACCCGGTTGGCGTAGGCAGCGATGTCTTCCGGCTGGGTGCTGGCGACCAGCAGGATGACGATCTGGCTGCCGTGGCTGGCCTCGAAGGCGGCTAGTTTGTCTTCCAGCTGTTGCCGCTGCGCGGCTGACAGGGTGGCGGTCTGGTCCGTGACGCGCGCTGTCAGTGGCGGCACGGCCTGCAAGGGCTGCGCGCCAAGCAGCGTCGCCCAGAACAGGGCGGCCAGTAGCAGTGCGCAGGGCCTGAGCCGACGCAGCATCACACAAGCTCCAAGCGCGAGGGTTTACTTCTTGCCGAAGTCCACCGCCGGTGGTGCGGCCAGCGCGGCTTCATTGGCCGGCGCGAAGTTGGGCTTGGCCTGGTAGCCGAACACCATGGCGGTCAGGTTGCTCGGGAAGCTGCGCGCCAGCACGTTGTACTCTTGCACGGCCTGGATGTAGCGGTTGCGGGCGATGGTGATGCGGTTCTCCGTGCCTTCGAGTTGCACGCGCAGATCACGGAAGCCCTGGTTGGCCTGCAGCGTCGGATAGCGCTCCGATACCACCAGCAAGCGGCTCAGGGCACTGCCCAGCTCACCCTGAGCCGTCTGGAACTGTTTGAGCGCCTCGGGATTGTTGAGGGTCTCGGGCGTGATCTGGATGGCGGTGGCCTTGGCGCGCGCCTCGATCACCTTGGTGAGCGTCTCCTGTTCGAAGGCTGCTTCCCCCTTCACGGTGGCGACGATGTTGGGCACCAGATCGGCACGGCGCTGGTACTGGTTCAGTACCTCGCTCCAGGCGGACTTGGTCTGCTCATCGAGCCGCTGGAAATCGTTGTAGCCGCAGCCGGTCAGCAGCAGGGCAGTGAACAGGGTGAAAAGCCAACGCATCATGGGCAACTCCCGCAAGAAAAGGTGCGGGCCAAGCATACACCCGCCACCGCGCTCTGATGCACTGGATGACGGAAAATCAGGGCGTCTTCAATGATGAGATCCATGCACTATCGCGCCCCTCTGTGGTTGCCGGGCGGCAACCTGCAAACCATCTGGCCTGCCTTGTACGCGCGGCGGGTGCAGGGCGCGCGCCCGTCGTTCCGGCGCGAGCGCTGGGACACGCCGGACGGCGACTTCATCGATGTCGACTGGCTGCAGCCCGGTGCTGGTGCGACGCTGCTGGTGTTGTTCCACGGTCTGGAGGGTTCGTCCGACAGCCACTACGCACAGGCCTTTGCCGGCTACGCGCGTGACCACGGGCTGGCCTACGCCGTGCCGCACTTTCGCGGCTGCAGTGGCGAGCTCAATCGGGCGCCGCGCGCCTACCACTCGGGTGACTTTGAGGAGATCGGCTGGATCCTGGCGCGCTTTCGGGCGCGGCACACGGGGCCCATCGTCGCGGTGGGCGTGTCGCTGGGGGGCAATGCGTTGTTGCGCTGGGCCGGGGAGATGGGCGAGTCGGCGGGCCGCTTGGTCTCGGCGGTGGCCGCCGTGTGCGCACCGCTGGATCTGGCGGCTGGCGGTCACGCCATCGGGCGCGGCTTCAACCGGCAGGTCTATACCCGCATGTTCCTGCAGACCATGAAGCCCAAAGCCTTGCAGAAGCTGGCCCAGCATCCGGGCCTGTTCGACGGTGTGGCCCTGCGCGCGGCGCGGGATCTCTACACCTTTGACGACGTCTTCACCGCGCCGCTGCATGGCTTTGCCGGTGTGGAGGATTACTGGGCGCGCGCCTCTGCCAAACCCCATCTGCCGCGCATCCGCATTCCGGCGCTGGCAGTCAACGCGCAGAACGATCCCTTTGTACCGGCCGCCAGCCTGCCCCGGCCACACGAGGTCGGCCCGCATGTCACCTTGTGGCAGCCCAGACACGGCGGCCATGTCGGCTTTGCCGGCGGGCGCTGGCCGGGGCATGTGCGGCCCATGCCCGAGGCCGTCGGGCAATGGCTGCTGGATCACAGCGGCGTTTCGGGAGGTCGCCATGGATGACATCGTTCGCCAAGCCATGGCCAAGTGGCCGAATGTGCCCGACTGCTATGGCTGGCTGGGTCTGGATGCGCGCGGCAACTGGTACATGCGCGACGACCGGGCGCAGGCCGCCGGCCCGTTTGCCGGTGGCACTGCGCAGGCCAAGGGCGCGCTGCTGCAGCACGAGAAACTGATCGAGTTCATCGGCCGCAACTACGCGGCCGACGCGCGCGGTTGCTGGTACTTCCAGAACGGGCCGCAGCGGGTGTATGTCGAGCTCGCCGCCACGCCCTGGGTCTGGCGTATCCAGCCCGATGGTACGGTGCGTAGCCACACCGGCCAGCCGGCGCAGGTGCAGGCCTGCGTGCTGGACGAGGCGGGCCACGTCTACCTGCAGACCGATCTGGGCTTCGGTCTGGTGCACACGCAGGATGTGGCGCAGGCGGCCGATGCCGTTCACGCCGGCACGTGGGTACTGCAGGAACTGGCGGCATCGGCATTGCCGCAGCACTTTGGCTATGTGACGAGTCCCGGATCGCTATCGAAACGATAGCTGTTGACGCCGTGTTTACGGCGGCTCAAGTCGGATTGGGCGTAAAAAAACCGGTCACCGACCGGTTTTTTTATCGGGGTAAGACAGACTTACTTGGCTTCGGCAGCAGCGGGGGCCTTCGGTTCGTCGAATTTGCCGCCGGCGGCATTGGCCATGAAGGCCACGGCGCGGGCAATTTCCACGTCGGAGTGGTCGCCGCCGCCTTGCGGAGCCATGGCGCCTTTGCCCTTGAGCGCCGAGGTCACGAGGGCATCGAAACCGCTCTTGATGCGCGCACCCCAGGCGCCAGCATCACCAAACTTGGGCGCGCCCGCGGCACCGGTAGCGTGGCAAGCCGCGCACTGGGCCTTGTAGACCTCCTCACCGGATTTGAGCGGGCGGTTGGCGTCACGAATTTCAACCGCACCAACCTTCTGGATGCGCTCTGCCACGGCTCTCTCGGTGTTGACCGCGCCGGCGCCCGGCTTCTTGTCGGAGGTGACGAAGAAGACCAGGCCGATGATGATGAACACCGGAACCACGAAGGCAAAGATGGATGTCCACAGCAGTTGCTTCGGGGTCTTGATCGGGCCGGTATGGGCTTCGTCGTGGCTGTTGTCGCTCATGGTGTCCTCTGGAGTTCTGGGGGCTTGATACAGATCAGCCGGCGATTATAGCGGCCGGCCTGATGCAAACCCCCTACAATACGGGTTGCTCTCAAGTGCGGCTGTAGCTCAGTGGATAGAGTATTGGCCTCCGAAGCCAAGGGTCGTGGGTTCGATCCCCGCCAGCCGCGCCAGATACCGCCCTACACCGCGGGTTCTTCTGCCTTTTCCCCGTCCTCCGCCAGCCTGCCCAGCGCCCGCAAGGCCTCGGCATCGGTACGGTACAGCTTCAGCCCATGACCGGTCTGCAAACCGCCGCTGTGGCGCAGCGGGGTTTCCACCGGCAATTTCATACCGCTGATGTGCAGGGTGATGCCCCGCGCCAGCAACTGGGCCTGCAGCTTCTGGAAGACCTCGACCCCGGTGGCGTCGATGCGATTGATGCCTTGCGCGAACAGGCAGACATGCTGCGTCTGGGGATGGTGGGCGATGTGCTCCGTGATGGCGCGCTCGAAGCTGGCGGCGGCTGCAAAGTCCAGTGCCGCGTCCATGCGCAGCGCATACAGCTGCGGCGCCAGCGGCGGCAGATGCCACAGGTGGCGGTCGCGCAGGCTGCCGTCCGGGTGCAGGCCGATTTCGATGATGCGCGGATGCAGGCGCTGGTGCAGAAACTGCGACAGCGCCATCAACACCCCGGCCAGCACGCCCCAATAGAGTTGGGGCGCCGAGAGCAGGGTGATGGCAAAGGTCAGCAGCGCGATGCTGGCCTCGGTGCGCGAGATGCGCCACAGGCGCACGAACTCGCCCGGCTTGAGCAGGCCGGTCACGGCCACCACCACGATGGCTGCCAGCACCGCCTGTGGCACCTGCACCAGCAGCGGGGTGGCAAACAGCAGCACGCCCAGCACCACTGCCACGGACACCACGGTGGCCCAACCCGTGCGTGCGCCGGCATAGAGGTTCAACGCCGAACGGCCGAACGAGGCGCTGGTGGGGAAGGCGCCGCACAGGCCGGAGGCGATCTTGCCCAGGCCTTGGCCGATCAGGTCCTGGTCCTGGTTCCAGCGCTGCCCTTGTCGCGCGTTGTCGACTTTGGCGCTGGAGGCGGTCTCCAGAAAACTCACCAGCGTGATGACCAGCGTGGGCAGCAGCAGCTGGCCCAGCAGCGTGGTGTCAGGCAGGGTGGGCAGGTACAGCGATGGCAGCCCGGCCGGCAGATGGCCGACCACCGCACCCCCATGCGCTTCAAAGCCGAAGGCCGCGCTCAGCCCGGACGCTGCCAACATGATTACCAGCACCGACGGAAAACCCGGCCGCCAGCGGCGTACCAGCAGCAACAGCGCCAGACTGAGCAACCCGGCGACGGCCGACGGCACATGCAGTGCCTGCAGGTCGGCCAAGCGTGCGACATTGGCGGGTAGGCCCAGCAGCGCCGGCAGCTGCGACACGATGATCAGCACCGCCGCCGCCTGGGTGAAGGCCATCAGCACCGGCGAGCTCACCAGGTTGAGCAGCCAGCCGTAGCGCATGAAACCCAGCACCAGTTGCAGCATGCCGCTGAGCAGCGCCAGCCAGACCGCCAGCTCCACCCACGTTGCGCTGCCGGGCGTGGCGAGCGGGCTCAGGGAGGCATAGACCAGCAGGCTGGTGAGTGCCGTCGGGCCGACCGACAGGCGCACCGAGGCGCTGAACAGTACGGCGACCAGGGCCGGCAGCATGGCGGCGTAGATGCCGGTCACCAGCGGCATGCCGGCCAGCGCGGCATAGGCCACGCCTTGCGGAATGACCATCAGGCCCACGCTCAGGCCGGCCAGGGCTTCGCCGCGCAACAGGGCCGCATCGGGCCGCGCCCAGTGCAGAAAGGGGAACAGGCGAAGCACGCGTTTCATGGCTGCATGGTACGGGGTCTCAGGGCGCCGGCTGTTTGAGCGCCAGTGCGGCGTCGTACAGGGCATTGCGCGACGCGCCGCTGATGTCGGCCGCCAACCTGACGGCACTCTTGAGCGGCAACTCGGGCAGCAGCAGCTTGAGGACACGCAGGCCTTCCGTTTGAGCGACATCAGCAGCGGCGGGTGCCGGGTGCAGCACCAGCGCGAACTCGCCCCGCGCGCGGTGGGGCTGTGCCGTCAGCCAAGCGTTGAAGTCGGCCGCGGCCACCGTGGCGATCTCTTCGAACTGCTTGGTCAGCTCGCGCCCGATGGTGAGCTGGCGCGACCCGAGCGGCGCCAAGGCGGCGGCCAGCGCCTCGATGCGGTGCGGCGCCTCCAGCAGCACCACGGCGCGCGTCTCGCCGGCCAGCGCCTGCACCGCCTGGTGGCGCTCAGTGCTCTTGGCTGGCAGGAAGCCGGCGAAGACGAAGCCGTTGTCCTCGCTCGCGGCACCGGCCACACTCAGGGCCGTGGTCACGCTGCTGGCCCCGGGCAGCGGCACCACCAGCAGCCCTTGGGCACGTACCGCCGCCACCAGGCGGGCGCCGGGGTCGCTCACGGCAGGGGTACCGGCGTCGCTGACATAGGCGATGCGCGCACCGGCCTGCAGTCGGGCGACGACGGCCTGCGCGGCCTCCGCTTCATTGTGCTGGTGCAGGGCGATGAGCTGCTGGGCACCGCGCTCAATGCCGTAGGCCCGCAGCAGGGTCTGGGTGTGGCGCGTGTCCTCGCACGCGATGGCGTCCACCAGGCGCAGCACGTGCAGTGCGCGCAGTGTGATGTCGGCCAGGTTGCCGATCGGCGTCGCCACCACGTACAGCGCCCCTTGCGGATAATGCTGGTTGGCGGCGGCCTCATGCGAGGCGCTCAGGGTGGAGGCGAAAGAAGCGTTCAATGGTGTTCCCCAAATGGCGGGCAGCGGGCAACAGCCCGACGACCAAGCAGACCGGCGATGCGGCCGAAGCGCGTGCACTTCAGCATCTGCAGCGCGCCGGTCTGCGCCTGCTGGAGCGCAATTATCGGACGCCGGGGCGCGGCGGCGGCGAAATTGACCTGATCATGCAGGCCGGCGACGGCACGCTGGTGTTCGTCGAAGTGCGCGGGCGCCGCGGCGCGCAGCATGGCGGCGCGGCCGCCAGCATCAGCCCGCTCAAGCAGCGGCGCATCATCTTCGCCGCGCGGCACTACCTGCTGCGTTGGCGCGAGCCGCCACCGTGTCGTTTCGACGTCGTGGCGCTGGATGGCGACGACGTGCAGTGGCTGCAGGCTGCCTTCTTTACAGACTGAAACAAGACCCTGCAAATTTTCGGCCCAGGCAGGGCCGTTATCATTGCCCCATGCTTGAGCAACGCATCCAACAACACTTCATCGACAGTGCCGACCTGAAGTACCAGGCCGCGCAGTCCCTGAGCAAGCCGATTGCCGACGCGGTGCAGGCCGTGCTGACCTGCGTCACCAGCGGCGGCAAGGTGCTGGCCTGCGGCAATGGCGGCTCGGCTGCCGATGCGCAGCACTTCGCGGCCGAGTTCGTCGGCCGTTTCGAGCGCGAGCGGCCCGAGCTGGGGGCGATTGCGCTGACCACCGACACCTCCATTCTGACGGCGGTGGCCAACGACTACAACTTCAACGCCGTCTTCTCGCGCCAGGTACGCGCCCTGGGCCAGCCGGGTGACGTGCTGCTGGCCATCTCGACCAGCGGCAACTCGGCCAACGTGCTGGCCGCCATCGAGGCCGCGCACGAGCGCGAGATGGTGGTGATCGGCCTCACCGGCCGTGGCGGCGGCAAGATGAACCAGGCCCTGCGCGACACCGACGTGCACATCTGCGTGCCGCACGAGCGCACCGCGCGCATCCAGGAAGTCCACATCCTCGCCCTGCATTGCATCTGCGATGCAGTCGACGCTCAATTGCTTGGAGAACAGGAAACCCCGACATGAAATCTGTCCGTCAACTTGGTCTGAACGTCGTGTTGGCCGCTACCCTGGCCGCCAGCCTCAGCGCTTGCGCGCCGGTGGTGGTCGGCGGCGCGGCCGTGGTCGGCAGCCTGGTCGCGGTGGATCGCCGCACCTCGGGTGCCCAGTTGGAAGACGAGGGCATCGAGCTGCGCGCCGCCGCCCGTATCCGCGAGAACCTGGGCGATCGCGTGCACATCAACGTCACCAGCTACAACCGCCAGGTGCTGCTGACCGGCGAGGTGCCGACGGCGCAGGACAAGCAGCTGGCCGAACAGGTGGTGTCGCGCGTCGAGAATGTGCGCGTGATCGTCAACGAGCTCGGTGTCATGGGCAACTCTTCCTTCACCCAGCGCTCGTCCGACACGCTGGTGACCGGTCGCGTCAAGGCCGGCCTGGTTGATGCGCGCGACCTGTATGCCAGCGCCTTCAAGGTGGTGACCGAGCGCGGCGTGGTCTACCTCATGGGCCGCGTGACGCAGCGCGAAGCCGACCGCGGCACCGACATCGCCCGCAGCACCAGCGGCGTGCAGAAGGTGGTGCGCGTGTTCGAGATCATCAGCGAGGAAGAGCTGCAGGCCCTGCTGCCCAAGCCGGCCGAGAACGAAAAGAAGAAGTAAGTCCTCTGCTAACAAAGAAGGCGCCGCTAGGCGCCTTTTTTGTTGGCGAAGCCACGCGGAGTGCGCCCCGCCTGGGGGCTATTTCAGACGTTTGATCAGGCTGGAGGTGTCCCAGCGGTTGCCGCCCATCTTCTGGACGTCGGCGTAGAACTGGTCCACCAGGGCCGTGACCGGCAGGCGCGAGCCGTTGCGCTTGGCCTCCTCCAGCACCAGGCCGAGGTCCTTGCGCATCCAGTCGACGGCGAAGCCGAATTCGAACTGGTCGGCCACCATGGTCTTGCCGCGGTTGTCCAGCTGCCAGCTTTGCGCGGCGCCCTTGCCGATGACATCGAGCACCTGCAGCATGTCCAGACCGGCGTTCTGGCCGAAGGCGATGGCCTCGCTCAGGCCCTGGACCAGCCCGGCGATGCAGATCTGGTTGACCATCTTGGTCAGCTGGCCGGCACCGCTGGCGCCCATCAGGGTGAAGGCGCGCGAGAAGGCCATGGCCACCGGCTTGGCAACGTCGAAGGCCTGCTGCTCGCCGCCGCACATCACGGTCAGTGCACCGTTCTGCGCGCCCGCCTGACCGCCCGAGACGGGTGCATCGATGAACTGCAGGCCGATCTGGCGTGCCGCCGTGGACAGCTCGCGTGCCACGTTGGCCGAGGCGGTGGTGTGGTCGACAAAGATGGCGCCCGGGGCCATGCCGGCAAAGGCGCCGTTGGCACCCAGGGTGATGCTGCGCAGGTCGTCGTCATTGCCGACACAGGCAAACACGAACTCGGCGCCGGCGGCGGCCTCGCGCGGGGTGGCGGCGGCACGGCCGCCGAACTCTTGCGCCCAGGCCTGGGCCTTGGCCGGTGTGCGGTTGTAGACCGTCACCGTGTGGCCGGCGCGCGCCAGGTGGCCGGCCATCGGGTAGCCCATCACGCCCAGGCCGAGGAAGGCGACCTTGCGTGTCGGGGTGGGTTCATAGTTTCTTGTGTTGATACTGCTCATGCGTGTCTCCGTGAAGTGGGGTGCGGGGCGCAAGGCCGGCGGGCACGCCTGGTGTGCCGTGGTTGCTGCCCGGTCAGGCTCAATGGTACGTGACGCAAGTGGGGAATCGTCGACACGGACTGCAAAACAGCCCTGACCGGAAAGCTGAAAACCGGCCGACGGTCAGACGATGGTCAGGTTTTCCGTGCCGGCGCTGAGGTCCTGCGACTTGCCACGCTGGCTGTTGAGCTTGATCTGCAGGCGCAGGTCGTTGAGCGAGTCGGCGTTGCGCAGCGCGTCCTCGTAGGTGATGACGTTGGTCTCGTACAGGTCGAACAAGGCCTGGTCGAAGGTCTGCATGCCGAGGTTGCGGCTCTTCTTCATGATCTCCTTGATCTCGGCGATCTCGCCCTTGAAGATCAGGTCCGACACCAGCGGCGTGTTCAGCATGATCTCCACCGCGGCGATGCGGCCCTTGCCGTCCTGCTTGGGGATCAGGCGCTGCGAGATCAGGGCGCGCAGGTTGAGCGACAGGTCCATCAGCAGCTGCGGCCGGCGTTCTTCAGGGAAGAAGTTGATGATGCGGTCCAGCGCCTGGTTGGCGCTGTTGGCGTGCAGCGTGGCCAGGCACAGGTGGCCGGTCTCGGCGAAGGCCACCGCGTGCTCCATGGTTTCGCGGTCCCGGATCTCGCCCATCAGGATGACATCGGGCGCTTGGCGCAGCGTGTTCTTCAGCGCGATCTCCCAGTTGTCGGTGTCCAGGCCCACTTCACGCTGGGTGACGACGCAGTTCTTGTGCGGATGCACGAACTCCACCGGGTCTTCGATGGTGATGATGTGGCCGTAGGAGTTTTCGTTACGCCAGTCCACCATGGCCGCCAGTGTGGTCGACTTGCCAGAGCCGGTGGCGCCCACCAGGATGCACAGGCCGCGCTTGCTCATGGCCACCTCTTTCAGCACCTGCGGCACGCCCAAGGTGTCGATGGTCGGCAGCAGTGACGGGATGACGCGCAGCACCATGCCGACCTTGCCCTGTTGCACGAAGGCATTGGCGCGGAAGCGCCCGATGCCCGGCGGCGAAATGGCGAAGTTGCACTCCTTGCTGCGCTCGAACTCCGCCACCTGTTTGTCGTTCATGATCGAACGCGCCAGCGCCAGGGTGTGGGCGCCGGTCAGCGGCTGCGGCGAGACCTTGGTCACCTTGCCATCGACCTTGATCGCCGGCGGAAAGTCAGCCGTGATGAACAGGTCGCTGCCATTGCGGCTGACCATCAGCTTGAGCAGGTCGTTGATGAATTTCGTTGCCTGGTCGCGCTCCATGAGAGCACCTCCTTTTCAGTGAGTCAGCACTGCCTGTGGCAGAAGAAGTGTCCTTGCGTGGAACACCGCGGAACCGGCTCCGCCGGGCCGCTGGTGTTGCCCCCTGCAAGGGGGGGCGGAGCGACACGCAGTGCGCGCAGCCTGGGGGTGTTCCATGGTCACCCCGGGAAATTTTCCGGAATCTTGGCCTTGCCGCGCGCCTCGGCCGGGCTGATGACGTTGCGCTTGACCAGCTCGGTCAGGTTCTGGTCCAGCGTCTGCATGCCGACGCTGTTGCCGGTCTGGATGCTGGAGTACATCTGCGCCACCTTGGCTTCGCGGATCAGGTTGCGGATGGCCGGCGTGCCGATCATGATCTCGTGCGCCGCCACGCGGCCGCTGCCGTCCTTGGTCTTGAGCAGCGTCTGCGAGATCACCGCCTGCAGCGACTCCGACAGCATGGCACGCACCATCTCCTTCTCTTCGGCCGGAAAGACGTCGATGATGCGGTCGATGGTCTTGGCGGCGCTGGATGTGTGCAGGGTGCCGAACACCAGGTGGCCGGTTTCAGCCGCCGTCATGGCCAGGCGGATGGTTTCCAGGTCGCGCATTTCGCCCACCAGGATGGCGTCAGGGTCTTCGCGCAGCGCGGACTTCAGTGCATTCGCAAAGGACAGCGTGTGCGGGCCGACCTCGCGCTGGTTGACCAGGCACTTCTTCGACTCGTGCACGAACTCGATCGGGTCCTCCACCGTCAGGATGTGGCCGTACTCGGTTTCGTTCAGGTGGTTGATCATGGCCGCCAGCGTGGTGGACTTGCCCGAACCGGTGGGGCCGGTCACCAGCACCAGGCCGCGCGGTTTCAGCGCGAGGTCGCCGAAGATCTTGGGCGCGTTGAGCTGTTCCAGCGTCAGGATCTTGCTCGGGATGGTGCGGAACACCGCGCCGGCGCCGCGCTGGTGGTTGAAGGCGTTGACACGGAAACGCGCCAGACCGTCGATCTCGAAGGAGAAGTCGACCTCCAGGAACTCTTCGTAGTTCTTGCGCTGGGTGTCGTTCATGATGTCGTACACCATGGCGTGCACCTGCTTGTGGTCCAGCGGTTCGACGTTGATGCGGCGCACGTCGCCGTGCACGCGGATCATGGGCGGCAGCCCGGCGGAGAGGTGCAGGTCGGAAGCCTTGTTCTTGACGCTGAAGGCCAGCAGTTGGGTGATGTCCACGGATCCCTCTGTTGATCGAGAAGTCTTTTGGTACGCTAGGCGCTCAGGCCCGCTGCCTTCGCCGTGAGTGGCGAGCGACGCTGCAACGATTATGACCACGATTGCCACCCAGCTCCAGACCGTTCGTGCCCGCATCGCCGCCGCATGTCTTGCGGCCGGGCGCGATCCGCAGGCCGTGCGTCTGCTCGCCGTGTCCAAGACCTTCGGCCCCGACGCCGTGGCCGAGGCCTACGCGGCCGGGCAGGCGGCCTTCGGCGAAAACTACATCCAGGAAGCAGTCGAGAAGATGGCGACCCTCAGCCACCTGCCGCTGGAGTGGCACTGCATCGGCCCGATCCAGAGCAACAAGACGCGGCTGGTGGCGCAGCACTTCGCCTGGGTCCACACGGTGGACCGGCTCAAGATCGCGCAGCGGCTCAGCGAGCAGCGCCCCGAGGACCTGCCGCCGCTGCAGGTCTGCATCCAGGTCAATGTCGATGGCGGTCCCACCAAATCCGGCGTGGCGCCAGCCGAGGCGCTGGCTCTGGCGCACGAGGTTGCCACCTTGCCGCGCCTGTGCTTGCGCGGGCTCATGTGCATTCCGGAGCCTGCTCCTGATTTTGAAGCGTCCTGCGCCGTATTCATGCGGGTCAAGGTCTTGTTTGATCAGATGAACGAGGCTGGTTTGCAGCTCGATACCCTGTCCATGGGCATGACGGCCGACCTGGAGGCCGCCATCCACGCCGGCAGTACCCTGGTGCGCGTGGGCACGGCCATCTTCGGCGGCCGCAGCTACGCCAAGGCATGAGCGCAACGCGAGGCGGCACAGCACGCATGAGCCTGTTGACCGTGCTGCGCGACACCGCGCGGCCGCCGTTCCTGTTGCTGACGCTGGTCTGCCTGCTGCTGGGCCTGGCCACGGTCTGGGCACCGGGGCGTGCGCTGGACGGCCTGTTGCTGGCCAAGGTGGTGCTCGGGGCGGTATGCGCCCACATCAGTGTCAACATGCTCAACGAATACGCCGACTTCCGCAGTGGCCTGGACGCCATCACGCAGCGCACCCCCTTTTCCGGCGGCAGCGGCGCGCTGCCGGCGCAGCCGCAGCGGGCACCGGCGGTGTTGCTGGCCGGCCTGTTGGCGCTGGGCGTGACCGTGGTGGTGGGGCTGGAACTGCTCTACCTGCGCGGCTGGGTGCTGCTGCCCATCGGCTTGGCTGGCGTGCTGCTGGTGCTGCTGTACACGCCGTGGATCAACCGCCACCCCTGGCTGTGCCTGCTGGCGCCGGGTTTGGGGGTGGGGCCGCTGATGGTAGTGGGCACGCATCTGGCCCTGGGCGGGCATGATCTACGCGCGGCGCTGGCCGCTTCCTGGGTGCCGGGCTGCCTGGCCAGCGCGCTGCTGCTGCTCAACCAGTTCCCCGACCGCGAGGCCGATCTGCGGGTGGGCCGGCGCAACCTGGTCATCGTGCGCGGCCGGCCCTGGGCGGCAAGGCTGGTGCTGGTGCTGCACGCGCTGGCAGCGGCGGGGCTGCTGGCTTTCGTGCTGTTGCGCTGGCTGCCGCCGGCCAGCCTGTGGGGGCTGGCGCCGATGTTGCTGGCCTGGCCCATGGGGCGCCTGCTGCTGCGCCACAGCGACGCGCCTGAGCAGTTGTTGCCGGCCATGGCGCGCAATGTGCAGGTGGCGCTGGGCGCACCGGCAGCCATGGCAGCCGGGATGCTGCTCTCGGCCGCGTGAGCGCGCCACGCGGACGGGCGGTTAGCGGCGGTCGAACAGCCTGGCCACCAGGTCGACCACCAGCGCTGCCGTGTGCTGGTGCGCATCGAGCAGTGGGTTGAGTTCCACCACGTCCAACGAGCGCAGTCGGCCGCTGGCGGCAATCCAGTCCATGCAGCGTTCCGCCTGTGCCCGGGTCATGCCACCGTTCACCGCCGTGCCCACAGCCGGCGCGATGCCGGGGTCGAGCACATCGACGTCGAAGCTCACGTGCAGATGGGTGCGCTCATCCAGCCCGTCCAGGACGCGCGCCATCACGGCGTCGATCCCTTGCGTCTGCAGCGTCGCCATGCCCACCACCTGCAGGCCGAGCTGCTGCACCAGATCGGCCTCCCCGGGGTCGACGCTGCGCACGCCCAGTAGTCGCACCGCCTCCGGCTCCAAGGCTGGTGCATGGCCGCTCAGGCCGGTCAGCGTTGCCGGGCCGACGCCGCGCAGGCAGGCCAGTGGCATGCCGTGCAGGTTGGCGCTCGGGCTGGTGCGTCGGCTGTTGCAATCGGCGTGAGCATCTAGCCAGAGCACGCGCAGGCGCTGGCCGGTGGCGCGGCAGTGGCGCGCCACCGCGCTGAGCGAACCGATGGCCAGGCTGTGGTCGCCGCCGAGCAGCAGCGGCAACTGGCCTTGTGCGAGTGCCGTCGCCACCGTCGCCTGCGTCAGGCGCGCCCAGGCGCTGACCTCGCGCAAGTGGCGGTAGCCGTCTTGGGCCGGTTGTTGCGGGTTGGGTGGCCCCTGCAGGTCGCCACGGTCCAGTACCGTGAGACCCCTGGCCCGCAGCGCGGCCACCAGACCGGCCGAGCGCAAGGCCGCCGGGCCGCGTTCGCTGCCGAGGCGGCTGGCGCCGGCGCTGCTGGGGGCGCCGAGCAGGGCGATCTCGTGCTTCAATGCGGCTTGCATGAGCGTCATTGTGCGGGAGACACAGCATGTTCCGAGACCGGACCGAGGCGGCCAGCCGGCTGGCCGACAAGCTCAAAGACTATCAAGGGCTCACGCCGCTGGTGCTGGCCATTCCGCGTGGCGCGGTGCCGATGGCGCGGCTGATTGCCGAACGGTTGAAGGGAGATTTCGACGTCGTGCTGGTGCGCAAGCTGCGCGCGCCCTGGCAGCCGGAGCTGGCCATCGGCTCGGTGGACGAAAGTGGCTGGACCTATCTGGCGCCTTTTGCCGAGTCAGCGGGTGGCGACGCGGCTTACCTCGAGAAGGAAAAGCGCAAGCAGCTGGAGACCATCCGCCAACGCCGCGCGCAATACACGCCTTTGCGCCCTCACATTGACCCGGCCGGCCGCACCGTCATTGTGGTGGATGACGGTCTGGCCACCGGCGCCACCATGATCGCCGCCCTGCACGGCCTGCGCCAACAAAAGCCCGCCAAGCTGGTCTGCGCGGTGCCGGTGGCACCGCCCGAAACGGTGGAGAAGGTGCGCGAGCTGGCCGACGAGGTGGTGTGCCTGGCCACGCCCGAGTTCTTCCAGGCGGTCGGCCAGTTCTACCGCGACTTCCCGCAGGTCGAGGACGAGGAGGTCATTGCGCTGCTGAAAGAGGCGTAGTGCCCAGCAAATCACCCGGTCGGGAAACGCCGTGGAACCGGCTTAGCCGGGCCACTGGCGTTGCCCCCTGCAAGGGGGGGCGGCTACGCACAGCGAGCAAGCCTGGGGGTGTTCGTCATACACCCCGCAAGTGGTGACTGAACCAGCCGGCCGCCAAACGTGCCACCTCTTCCAGCGCCCCGGCTTCCTCGAACAGGTGCGTGGCACCGGGCACCACCACCAGGTCCTTGGTGCAGGGCAGCCGCTGCAGCGCATCACGGTTGAGCTCCAGTACCTCCGGGTCGTGCCCGCCCACCAGCAGCAGCGTCGGCGCGGCCACACGGACCAGGTCGTGCGCGCCGGCCAGGTCGGGCCGGCCGCCGCGCGACACCACGGCCTTGATGAGTTCCGGCACGGCGGCGGCGGCCTGCAGCGCTGCGGCGGCACCCGTGCTGGCGCCGAAGTAGCCGATGGGGAGCCGCTGCGTCTGCGCATGCTGCAGCACCCAGCGTGTGGCCACGAGCAGGCGGTGGGTCAGCAGCGGGATGTCGAAGCGAGTCTGGTAGTCGAGATCCTCGCCCACCGTCAGCAGGTCCAGCAGCAGCGAGCCCAGGTGCTGGGCGTGCAGTTCGCGGGCGACGAAGTTGTTGCGCGGACTGTGGCGGCTGCTGCCGCTGCCATGCGCAAACAGCACGATGCCCTGCGGGTTCGCCGGCAGCTGCAGCATGCCTTCGATGTGCGTGCCGTCTACCGGGATGTGGACCAGCTGTTCCAGGGCGGGTTTCATCATGGCGGGTCTCCTCGGTCTCAGGCGCCGATGGCGATCGGGATGCGACGACGGCCGAAATTGCCGGCCTGTTCGGCAAAGCGGCCGGCGATGGCGCCACCACAGTCCGGGCAACGGCCGTCTGGGGCGAGGCGGTAGTTGGCGATGCGATGCCAGTCACGCTCGATCAGCGCGCTGTGGCAGTGCGGGCAGAAGGTGGTGTCGCCCTCGGCGTGCCGCACGTTGCCGGTGTAGACGTAGTGCAGCCCGTGCGCCATCGCGATCTTGCGTGCCCGGATCAGCGTGGCGGCCGGTGTGGCTGGTACATCGGGCATCTTGTGGTCGGGATGGAAAGCTGTGAAGTGCAGCGGCACGTCGGGGCCCAGTTCACGCGCGATCCAGCGGCTCATGGCAGTCAACTCCTGATTGCTGTCGTTGTGACCCGGGATCAGTAGCGTGGTGATCTCGAACCAGACCTGGGTCTCGTGCTTCAGGTACCTGAGGGTGTCGAGCACCGGCTGCAGGTGCGAGCCGGTGAGCTTGAAGTAGAAGTCATCGGTGAAGGCTTTCAGGTCGACGTTGGCGGCGTCCATCTTGGCGTAGAACTCGCGTCGCGCCCGGTCGTGCATGTAGCCGGCCGTCACCGCCACCGTCTCCACGCCGTGCGCATGGCAGGCATCGGCCACGTCCATGGCGTACTCGGCAAAGATGACCGGGTCGTTGTAGGTGAAGGCCACGCTTCGGCAGCCCGACTCGGCCGCCGCCTGGGCAATGGCCTCGGGCGAGGCCTGATCCATCAGGCGGTCCATGTCGCGCGACTTGCTGATGTCCCAGTTCTGGCAGAACTTGCAGGCCAGGTTGCAGCCGGCGGTGCCGAAGGACAGTACGCTGCTGCCGGGGTAGTAATGGTTGAGTGGCTTCTTCTCGATTGGGTCGATGCAGAAGCCGGACGAGCGGCCGTAGGTGGTGAGAATCATCTGCCCGCCGTCGCGCATGCGCACGAAGCAGGCGCCGCGCTGGCCCTCGTGCAGCTTGCAGTCGCGCGGGCAGAGGTCGCACTGCAGGCGGCCGTCGTCCAAGGCGTGCCACCAGCGCGCTGGGTAGCGGTCGAAATCCATGGCCGTTGTCATGCCGCAGCGGCGAGCCGCGGCTCGCCTTCCTTCCATTTCGTCACGGTGTAGCGCAGCAGGCGTACGTCCGCATGCCAGAACGTCGCCGGCAGGCCGGCCTTGCGTTTGAGCTGGGCCAGGAAGTCGTCCGCCGCAGGGAGCTGTTCCCACACCTGCGGCAAGAAGGTGCTGCGTCGCGCGCCATATTGCAGCACCACACCATCGACGCCCGGGCGCAGCAGGGCCAGGGCTTCGGCTTCGCTGCGGGTATCCAGCGCTTGCATGGGCGACAGCAGTGAAACTTCGACGTTGGTGATGCTCAGTTCGCCTTCCGTCAGAGGCGCAAAACGCGGGTCGCGCAAGGCGGCGGCCACGGCATTGGCCTGCACGTCGTGCTGCAGCGAACGATGCGCCTCCAGTGTGCCGATGCAGCCACGTAGTTCGCCCTGCTGTGTCAGGGTGACGAAGCTGGCGCCGGGTTCCTGCAGCCAAGCGGCAACGGCATCGTCAACCGGTCGGGTCGCGGCGCCCAGGGCCTGCGTGATCGCTGCACGTGCCAGCGCCAGCAGCAGCTGACCTTGCTCAATGGGCGCCATGACGGGGCTCCGTGAAGGCTATGGCGGCATAACCCACCACGCGTTGCCGGTCGCCGGCGGTATCGCCCGAGTTGCACAGGCCCAGCAGTTCCGGTTGCAGGTGGTGACGCTGGGCGGCCAGCAACAGGCCGTTGATCGGGGTGCCACCGCAGGCCTGCTCGTGCGTGAGCGGTCCCTGCAGGGCCAGGATGCGGTCCACGGTGGTGCGGTCCATGCCCTGTGCCGTGCGATAGGGCAGGTAGTGCGACAGGTCGGAGCTGATGACGATCAGTGTTTCCGGTCCACCCCACACGGTCTCCAGCACCTCGGCCACGTCCTCCGGCGTGGCGTCGCCTACCGCCAGCGGCAGCAGGGTGAAGTCGTCGAGCACCGACTGCAGAAAGGGCAACTGCACTTCCAGTGCATGCTCGCGGGCGTGCGCCGCCGGGCTGACCACTACCTGCGGCAGCTTTGACAGTACGGCGACCGCCTGCGCGTCGAGGGCGACTTCGCCCAGGGGGGTGGCAAACGCCTGCATGCCGGGCAGCGCCAGGCCGCGTACCGGGACGCGATGTACCGGGCCGAGCAGCACCACGCGACGGATGGTCGCGTGTGCGGCGGCAAGGCGGGCGTAACCGCGCGCCGCCATCTCGCCCGAGTAGACGTAGCCGGCGTGCGGCACGATCAGCACCTTGGGCGCGGCGCTCGGCGCCCCGGCCTGCTGCGCCCGGGCGGCGGCCAGCAGGCTCGCCACCGTGCTCGACAGGGTCTGCCGTTCCCCGGGATAGAAGGCGCCTGCAACGGCGGGCGGACGAACGGCATGCATGAGTGACCCCTCAAATATCGGTGATGCCTTCGAGGTAAGGGTCGGGTGACCGCAATCAAGCAGCGACGCCCGGCCAGCCGATGAACGGTACCCCTGTGCCGGTACGCCGTCAATCGCCCGGTTTGCCAAGGGCTGCTACGATGATTTGGCCCGCGGCACGGGCATGAGGAGGCGTGAGCGATGGTGGCACCCGCAGGACGACAAACCCCGATCTACGATGCGACGGCCCTGGCCGCCGTGCTGGATGCCATGGCGGCCGCCTTGGCGGCCCGCCTGCATGGGGTGGACCGGGTCACGCTGGTGGGGGTGCGCCGCCGCGGGGCGCCGCTGGCGGACTGGCTGCGCCAGCGTCTGACGCCGCGCCTGCCCGGCGTCGACATCACCCGGCTGGACCTGCTGATCAAGCGCTATGCCGATGACCTGACGCTACTGCATCCCGAGACCCAGCTGACCGAGCAGCCGGAGCATGCCGAGATCGACCTCGCTGGCCGCACCCTCGTGGTGGTGGACGATGTGCTCTACCAGGGCTACTCGCTGAACAAGGCAGTGCAGTACCTGCTGGCCAAGGGCGGCCGGCAGATCCTCACCGCCGTGCTGGTGGACCGCGTCTGCGCCTCCCTGCCCGTGCATGCCGACGTGGCCGGGCTCAAGCTGCAGGTCGCGCCCGGCAGCATCGTGGAGTGCCACGTGCCGCCCTTCGAGCCAAGCTTCCAGATTGTGCTGGTGCAGCCCGCCACCGGCTGACGTCAAGCCCCGAGCGGCCACAAAAAAGCCGGGCGCAGGCCCGGCTTGTTCTGATGCGTTGAGCGGCGTTTACTGCGCCTGGAAGCCGCTGTCCTTGATGATTTTGGCCCAGGTCTTGCTGTAGGCGCGCTCGCGGGTGGCGAGTTGCTGTCCGGTCATGTGGCCGACGGTCAGGCCCATGCCGGTCAGGCGGTCGCGCACTTCGGGCAGAGCGATGACCTTGGCCAGCGCGTCCGAGTAGCGCTCCAGCGTTGCTTTAGGCGTGCCGTGCGGCGCGAAGATGCCGTAGTAAGGCAGGTCGTCGAAGCCCTTCAGGCCCAGTTCGTCGAAGGTCGGCACATCCGGCAGCGTGGCCTGGCGCTTGGCGCCGATCACGGCCACCATGCGGATCTTGCCGGCCTTGTGGTTCTCGATGAAGTCCGGTACCGAGCCGACGCCGGCGGCAATCTGGTTGCCCAGCATGTCGCCCATCATCGGTGCACTGCCGCGGTAGGGGGCGGCCTGCAGGTCAAGCTTGTACTTCTCGCCGATGACCTTGACGAAGAACTCGGGCGTCGAGGCCGGCGCCGGCACGCCCACCGTGCCCTTGCCCTTGCCCTGCTCGCGCACCCAGGCCACGTACTCGTTGACCGTCTTGGCCGGTGTGCCACCCGAGAGCGCCAGGCCGTTGGCAAAGCTGGCGAAGCCGGCTACCGGCACGAAGTCCTGCGCCGGGTCGAAGCCCGGGTTCTTCATCACCAGCGGCAGGATGGAGATGGTGTGGTCGTGCGACAGGAACAGCACCGAGCCGTCAGCCGGCGCGGCTTTGAGCGCCTGCGCGGCGATCTGGCCGCCGGCACCGGCTTTGTTCTCCACCACCACCGGCGTGCCCAGCTGGTCTTTCAGCTTGTCGGCCAGCACGCGGGCGATGGCGTCGGTGCCGCCACCGGGCGGGAAGCCGACCATCAGCTTGATCGAGGCGGGTTGGGCTGCAGCCAGAGAGCCAAACAGCAGGCCGGCAGCGGCCAAGCCCAGGGTGCGGCGCTTGAGAGCAGGAATCATGGTGTCACTCCAGTAGAAAAAACGGAAACATCGCGCCGCAATGTACCACCGGTGCCTGACGTGGCCGTGTTCAAAGCCAGCGGAACAGCAGCGGGATCAGCAGCGCGGCCAGCACCACCTGCAGCCCCAGGGCCAGGCCGGCATAAGCACCAGCGTCGGCATTGACCTGCAGCGCACGTGCCGCCCCCAGGCCGTGCGAGGTGGTGCCCAGTGCAAAACCGCGCGCCATCCAGCCGTCCGGCGTGGTCGGCACGCGCAGCGCGTCGAACAGGTATTTGCCGCTCAGGGCACCGATGATGCCGGTCAGCACGGCGAACACCGCGGCCAGCGCCGGAATGCCGCCGATCTTCTCGGCAATGCCCATGGCCACCGGCGCGGTGACGGACTTGGACGCCAGCGACAGCAGCACATCTGCTGGCAGCCCCACAGCCCAGCCCAGCAGCAGGGCCGAGCCGGCGGAGGCGCCGCCGCCCAACAGCGCGGCCAGCAGCAGCGGCAGCCAGCGCTGCCGCAACTCCCCGCGCCGCTGCCACAGCGGCCAGCCCAGCGCCACCACGGCCGGGCCCAGCAGGAAGTGGATGAACTGTGCACCGGAGAAATAGGTCGGGTAGGGCACACCGGTGGCCAGTAGTCCGCCGGCGATGGCGACCACGGTCCACAGCACCGGGTTGGCCCAGGGTGCCTGCTGCTGCCGCACATAGAAGGCATGGGCCAGCACGTACACCACCAGCGTGGCTGTCAGCCCGAACAGCGGGGTGGTGGAGAGGTAGACCCAGAGTTCGACAAACTTCGGCATGGCCTACTCCGCGCGGGCGGGCCGGTTGAGCAGCCGCAAGACCAGTACCGTGACGGCCAGGCCGATCCAGGTCGACAGCACGATCACCAGCAGCATGCGCAGGCCGTATTCGTTCACCAAGGCGAGGTGCGTCATGACGCCGACGCCAACCGGTACGAACAACAGCGACAGGTGTGACAGCAGGTAGTCGGCGCAGGCCGACACCGGCGTGCGCACCGACTCGAAGCGCAATGCGCCCAGCAGCAGCACCATGCCCACCACCGGGCCCGGGAAAGGCAGGTGCAGACCGCGCGCTGCCAGCTCACCGGCCGACTGCAGCAACAGCAACCAGGCGAAGCCGCGCAGGGCGTTCATCAAAAACGCGGCAGGTCCGGGTGGCTGATCTGGCCGCCACGCACCAGCATCTTGCCGTACTCGGCGCAACGGTTGTGCGTCGGGATCACCTTGCCCGGGTTGAGCAGGCCTTGCGGGTCGAAGGCGCGCTTGAGGGCGAACATCTGCTCGCTTTCCTCCCGGCTGAATTGCACGCACATGGAGTTGAGCTTTTCCACGCCCACGCCGTGTTCCCCGGTGACGGTGCCGCCCATGGCGACGCTGGTCTCCAGGATGTCTGCGCCAAAGAGCTCACAGCGGTGCAGCTGGTCCGGATCGTTGGCGTCGAACAGGATCAGAGGGTGCAGGTTGCCATCGCCAGCATGGAAGACGTTGAGGCACGTCAGACCGTATTTCCGTTCCATGTCCTGGATGGCCTGCAGGATGTCGGCCAGGCGCTTGCGCGGAATGGTCGAGTCCATGCACATGTAGTCGGGCGACAGACGGCCGCTGGCCGGGAAGGCGTTCTTGCGTCCGCTCCAGTAGCGCAGGCGCTCGGCCTCGTCACGGCTGACCGCGATGGCGGTGGCACCGGCGCCGCGCAGCACCTCGCTCATGCGGCCGATTTCTTCTTCCACCTCTTCGGGGGTGCCGTCGCTCTCGCACAGCAGGATGGCTTCGGCGTTGAGGTCATAGCCGGCGTGCACGAAGTCCTCCACCGCCGCGGTCATGGGCTTGTCCATCATCTCCAGCCCGGCCGGGATGATGCCGGCGGCGATCACGGCGGCGACGGCCTCACCGGCCTTGCGCACGTCATCGAAGCTGGCCATGATGCAGCGCGCCAGCTGCGGCTTGGGCACCAGGCGTACCGTGACGTCCATCGTCACGGCCAGCATGCCTTCGCTGCCGATCAGCACGCTGAGCAGGTCATAGCCCGCCACGTCCAGTGCTTCGCTGCCGAACTCCACCGGTTCGCCGGCGACGGTGTAGCCGCGCACCTTGAGCACGTTGTGCACCGTCAGGCCGTATTTGAGGCAGTGCACGCCACCCGAGTTCTCGGCCACGTTGCCGCCGATGGTGCAGGCGATCTGGCTCGACGGGTCAGGGGCGTAATACAGCCCGTAGGGCGCGGCGGCCTCGCTGATCGCGAGGTTGCGCACGCCGGCCTGCACCACGGCTGTGCGGCTCAAGGGGTCGATTTTCAGGATCTGATTGAACTTGGCCAGCGACAGCGTGACGCCCATCGGGTTGGGCATGGCACCGCCCGACAGGCCGGTGCCGGCACCGCGCGCCACCACCGGTACACCCAGGTCATGGCAGGTCTTGAGTACCGCCTGCACCTGCGCTTCGGTTTCCGGCAGGGCGACCACCAGCGGGCGCTGACGATAGGCAGTCAGGCCGTCGCACTCATAGGGCGTGACGTCCTCGGCCTGCCACAGCAGGGCATGCGCCGGCAGGACGGCCTGCAGGGCCTGGACGACTTGCGTTTGCCGCTCGGCGCGCGCCGCGGAGTCGAGCATCTGGGGGGTGGCAGGGGCGTTCATGGTCCGACGATTCTAGACCCGGGTACCTATAATTTGGGTCCTTACACCTTTACTCTGGCGGTAGCTACCGTGTCTGATCGTCTGGCGGTACTGCCGCAATACCTGTTGCCGAAAAAAGTGCTGACGGCCATGGCCGGGCAGCTGGCGGGCGCCTCGCTGGGCGGTCTGACCACCGGCATGATCCGTCGCTTTATCCAGCGCTACGGCGTGGACATGGGCGAGGCCGCCAACCCCGATCCGGCGAGCTACGCGACCTTCAACGAGTTCTTCACCCGCGCACTCAAGCCCGGTGCCCGGCCGCTGGCGCGGGCCGACTGGGTCTGTCCGGTCGACGGTGCCATCAGCCAGTTCGGCCCGATCGAGCACGACCAGATCTTCCAGGCCAAGGGGCACCGCTACAGCACCACCGCGCTGCTGGGCGGCGAGGCAGCGCTAGCGGCAGCTTTTGAGGGTGGTCACTTCGCCACCCTGTACCTGAGTCCGCGTGACTATCACCGCATCCACATGCCGTGTGACGGCGCCCTCACGCGCATGGTCTATGTGCCGGGCGAGCTGTTTTCCGTCAACCCGACCACGGCGCGCGGTGTGCCGGGCCTGTTCGCGCGCAACGAACGCGTGGTCTGTCACTTCGACACCGCACACGGGCCGCTGGCTCTGGTGCTGGTGGGCGCCACCATCGTCGGCAGCATGGCCACGGTCTGGCACGGCGTGGTCAACCCACCCCGTCGGCCGCAGCTGCAAGCCTGGTCGTATGCGCCGGGCACTGTGCAGTTGAAGCAGGGTGACGAGATGGGGCGTTTTCTGCTCGGCTCCACGGTCGTGCTGGTGTGGCCGCAAGGGCAGATCCGCTTCAACCCGGCGTGGCAGCCGGCGCGTGCGATCCGACTGGGCGAGCTGATGGGCGAGCATCCGGCTGGGTAATACCCCGCATGCCGGGGTCTTGGCCGGCGTGCTAAGCTGGTTGTAAGTTTCACGAAGAAACGCACAACCGGAGACCGTTATGCCAGGCCTGCTGCCCCATGTTGACCCGGACGGGTTGCTCGAATTTTCCGTCGTCTACACCGACCGCGCCCTTAACCACATGTCCAAGCGCTTCCAGGGCGTGATGAAGGACATTTCCGGCATCCTGAAGGAGGTCTACCACGCCCGGTCGGCGGTGCTGGTCCCCGGCAGCGGCACCTTCGGCATGGAGGCCGTGGCGCGGCAGTTCGCCACCGGCAAGAAGACCCTGGTCATCCGCAATGGCTGGTTCAGCTACCGCTGGACCCAGATCTTCGAGATGGGCAGCATCCCGGCTTCGTCCACGGTGCTCAAGGCCCGTCGCGTCGGCACCGGCGCCCAGGCGCCCTGGGTGCCGTGTCCGGTGGACGAAGTTGTGGCCACCATCAAGGCCCAGAAGCCCGACGTGGTGTTCGCCCCGCACGTCGAGACCGCAGCCGGCATGATGTTGCCCGACGACTACCTGCGCAAGGTCACGGACGCCGTGCATGAGGTTGGCGGTCTGTTCGTGCTCGACTGCATCGCCTCCGGTTGCATGTGGGTGGACATGCAGGCTACCGGCGTGGATGTGCTGGTCAGCGCGCCGCAAAAGGGCTGGAGCGGTTCGCCCGCCTGCGCCATGGTCATGCTCAGCGAGCGTGCCCGCCAGGCGATCGAGGGCACCACCAGCACCAGCTTTGCGGCCGACCTCAAGAAGTGGCTGCAGGTGATGGAGGCCTATGAAAACGGCGGCCACACCTACCACACCACCATGCCGACTGATGCGCTGGCGCGCCTGGACCAGGTGATGCGCGAGACCAAGGAATATGGTTTCGAGAAAGTTCGCCAGGAACAGATCACCCTGGGCGCCAAGGTGCGGGCCCTGCTGGAGCGCCGCGGCTTCGTCAGCGTCGCGGCCGAAGGCTACAAGGCGCCGGGTGTGGTGGTCAGCTACACCACCGATCCCGAAGTCCAGAACAGCAAGAAGTTCCTCGGGCTGGGCCTGCAGACCGCCGCCGGTGTGCCGCTGCAGTGCGACGAGCCGGCCGACTTCAGCACCTTCCGCATCGGCCTCTTTGGTCTGGACAAGCTGCACAACCCTGACCGTAGCGTGGCGCAATTGTCTGAGGCGCTCGACAAGCTGGGCTTCACAGAAAAAGTGGCGGCTACCGCCTGACGCCTGTCGCCGTAGAAAGCAAAACGCCCCTGGCCGAGCGGCCAGGGGCGTTTTTTCTTCAGGGGCGCTGCTTACTTGAAGATCACCGTCTTGTGGCCGTTGAGCAGCACGCGGTGCTCGCTGTGCCACTTCACGGCGCGCGCCAGCACCTGGCTCTCGGTGTCGCGGCCGATGGCCGTGAGGTCCTCCACCGTCTTGCTGTGGTCGACGCGAGCCACGTCCTGCTCGATGATCGGGCCTTCGTCGAGGTCGGCCGTCACGTAGTGGGCGGTGGCGCCGATCAGCTTCACGCCGCGGTCGTGCGCCTGGTAGTAGGGCTTGGCGCCCTTGAAGCTGGGCAGGAAGCTGTGGTGGATGTTGATGGCCTTGCCCGAGAGCTTGCGGCACAGGTCGTCCGACAGCACCTGCATGTAGCGCGCCAGCACCACCAGCTCGGCGTTTTCGGCCTGGATCACCTCGTACTGCTTCGCTTCGGCCTGCGCCTTGGTGGCTGCCGTGACCGGAATGTGGTGGAAGGGCACGTTGTAGCTGGCGGCCAGCTGGTAGAAGTCGCGGTGATTCGAGACGATGGCGCGGATGTCGATCGGTAACAGGCCGATCTTCCAGCGGAACAGCAGGTCGTTCAGGCAGTGGCCTTCCTTGCTGACGAAGATCACCGTGCGCATGGCTTGGCTGGCCGGGTGCAGGCTCCACTGCATGGCGTAGGGCTCGGCAAACAGCTTGAGCTTGAGCTGCAGATCCTCATTAGACACCTGGGCGCAGGAGAACTGCACGCGCATGAAGAACAGGCCAGTGGCGTGATCGTTGTACTGCGCGGCTTCTTCGATGTTGCCGCCGTGCTCCAGCAGAAACCCGGACACTGCGTGTACCAGGCCTAGGCGGTCGGGGCAGGAGAAGGTGAGGATATAGGCGTTGCTCATGGTCCGATTGTCGCAGGATGGATGGGAAAAAGGTGTCGCCGCCGGCATTCGTCGTCAGTCTCCGCGTGCCGGCGCAGCCGTTCGGTACCCTGCGTGGGCAGGCAAAGAAGGACATCGGGCGATACTACGGGCAATTGTCAAATTGTTCATGCGTCCGAATTCTGTCCTGCGCGTCGCGTTGACGCTGCTGCTGGCCCTGGGCGCGGCCGCCCTGTGTGTCTGGCTCCATACCCCCTTGCCCTGGATGATCGGTCCGCTGCTGGCGACCGCGCTGGCTTCCATGCTGCGCGCACCGACCGCCAGCTGGGGCCCGCTGCGCAACGCCGGCCAGTGTGTCATCGGAACCGCGCTCGGCCTGTATTTCACGCCGCAGGTGGCGGCGTTGGTGGGCAGCCTGTGGTGGGCCATCGCGCTGGGCATTGCGTGGGCACTGCTGCTCGGTGCGCTGTTCGGTGCCTGGCTGCAGCGCCTGCATGCCCACCGCCTGCCGGGCCTGAACCTTGCCACCACCTGGTTTGCCGGCGCCATCGGCGGCGCCTCGGAGATGACGCTGCTGGCCGAGCGCGCCGGCGGCCGCACCGAGCTGGTGGCCTCAGCGCACAGCATGCGGGTGTTGATGGTCACGGTGCTGATTCCCTTTGGCATGCAGTTCAGCGGCCTGCACGGGTTGGACCTGCTGCCGGCGCCGGCGCGCGAGGTGCACTGGGACGGCCTGGTCCTGCTGGCGGCATTGGCGGCAGTGGCCGCCTGGGTGCTGCAGCGGCTGGACCGGGCCAACCCCTGGTTCATGGGCGCGCTGCTGGTGGCCATGGGCCTGACCATGGCCGGCATCGAGCTCTCCGCCTTGCCCGCCTGGCTGTCGAATGCGGCGCAGCTGGTGATCGGTGTCAGTCTGGGGGTGCGTTTCAACCCGGCGTTTGTGCACACGGCGCCGCGCTGGCTGGCCTCGGTGGCCGGTGGTACGTTGGTCATGATGGTGGTCTGTGCCGTGTTCGCCTGGGGGCTGGCGCGACTCACGCAGTTGCATCCGGCCACGCTGGTTCTGGCCACCTCGCCCGGCGGCATTGCCGAGATGTCGATCACGGCCAAGGTGCTGCAACTGGGCGCGCCGGTGGTAACGGCCTTCCAAGTCTGCCGCCTGGTGGCGGTGCTGTTGTTGCTGGAGCCGTTGTACCGCTGGCGCTACCAGCGTTAGGGCTGATCCGGGTCAGTGAATGACCAGCGGTGTCTGCGCCAGTTCGGCGTACTGCGCCAGCGTGTCTTCCACCTCTTCCTGGGTGGGCGTGCTGCGCTGCCATTCGGTCAGGCGCTGCTGGAACAGCTCGGCCCAGGAGCCGTCGAGGTAGAGCTCCTTGCCGGAGCGCTTGTCGACGATCTCGAAGCCCTGGCGCTGTAGCGCCGGCTTTTCGGCCGCAGCCTCGCTGCCTTCATCGTGCTCAACCGCTGCCAAGTGCGTGACCGTGAAGGATTCCGAGTCGTAAAGCATGTGCATGGTGTTCGCTACTCCCAACGTCTTGAAACGCAAGTGGGGTTCCGACCTGCAATTTCAAGCCTGGGTACAGCGTACCACCGATCCGGCCCCCGTGTGCGCTTCACGGCGCGCTGCTGCTGCGCCACTGCTGATCGACGTAGTCACCGTTGTCTTGCGTCAGCCGTATGCGCACCGGCAGGTAGCCCAGGGCCGGCGCCAGCCAGATCTCTACGTTCAGGTCGTGCGGCCGGCTGGGCGTGCGGGTGAGCTTGAGCGTGTCCTGGTCACCGCCCGGCAGGCTCAGGCGCTCGTCCCCGTCGACCACGAAGCGCCAGGTGTCGGATTCGCGCGCGCCCACCGCCTGCATCTGGAAGGCCGTGCCGCGCGGGTAGCGCTTCGGCTCGGCAGCAATCAGGCTGGCGATCTGCATGAAGATACTGAGCTGGTCCTGCGCGCCGGGCTGCAGTGGCGCTTCCGGGGTATTGGCGCTGAAGATCACCTGGCCTTTGTCGTACTCGAAGTGTGCCGCCACCTCGCTGCGCACCTTGTCCGAAAAGCGCTTGGGCGCCAGGCCCTCGGGCGTGATACGGCCGCGGCTGGTCTGCTTGCGTGAGCCGAGCAGGAACAGCCGCACCTCCAGCTGCGCCTCGTAGTTCTCGCCATCGTGGCTCCACAGCAGCTCGCCGGCGGCGCTGTAGTTGAACTGCTTGACCTGGCCGACGATGTCGTACTTCAGGCGCAGCGAGCCCGGCACCAGGGGGGTGGGCGCCGGTGGCGGGGCTGCAGGCGCGGGGGCGGCTTCCGGCGCACTGGCGGTTACGGCCGGCGCGGTCGTTGTTGTTGGGGCCTCCGTTGGCACTGTTGCCGTCGGGATCTCAGCCGGCGCCGGTGTCGGCGCGGCCTTCGGCGCTGGCGCCTCGACCGGTGGGGGCGGTGGTGCGGGGCGCGGTCGTTGTGGGCGCGCGGCCGGTGCGGGCGGCAAAGGCCGCGGCGGATCGATGGTGCGGGTGATCAAGGGCCGCTGCAGCGTCGGGCTGGGCGGGTCGAGCTGGAAGTCCAGGCCGCCGAGCAGCAACAGATGGAGCGTCAGCACCGCTGCACCCAGCAGCGCCAGCTGCCGCCACGGCACCGTGGGCGGGTAACTGGCGATGGCGGGGGGCGGAAGTGCCACGTGAGTCAAGGGTGGTAGCCCAGTTCGGCGGACAGTTGCCGCGCCGCGGCCCGCAGGGGTGTGGCAATGGCGCCGTTCCAGGCCGTGTCGAAGCTGGTCGCCGGGCCCATGGCGACGATGCCCAGCACCAGGTGGCCGTCGAAATCGAACACTGGCGCGCAGAACCCGGCAATGCCCGGCAGCAGCGTGTCCACCACACGCGCCAGGCCTTTCTCTCGCACTTCGCGCAGCGTCTGCTGCAGTTCGGCCTGCGTGCGGGGCAGGTCGGTGCGGCCGAGCTGGCGCGCGCGGGCCAGTTCTTTGCGCAGCAGCGGCGCCACCGCCTCGCGCGACGCATGGGCGGCAAAGCAGCGCCCGGTGGCCGATGACAGCAGCGGCATCACGTCGCCCAGGCGCAGGTTGACGGTGACCGACTGCGGTGATTCCTCCCAGTGCACGATGGTCGGTCCAAAGTTGCCCCAGACCGCCAGCGCCAGCGTGTGGCCGATGCGCTCCATCAGGGCCGGCATGCGCTCGCGCGCCAGCTTCACGGCATTGAGCCGGGTGATCGCGGCCAGGCCGAGCTTGAGCGCCGCGGGGCCGAGGTCGTAGCGGGTGCTGGCGCCGTCCTGGCTGACCAGGCCGAGGCGCTGAAAACTCACCAGGTAGCGGTGGGCCTTGGCTGCGCTCATGTCGGCCGCAGCGGCCAGGTCGCGCAGCATCAGGGGGCCGCGCGCGCGCGCCAGGGCGTCCAGCAGCGCGAAGCCGACCTCGACCGACTGGATGCCTGCGCGTGTCTTCTCCATGATCTAATCGCGAGATGCCTTCTGTACGGTGAAAAAACCGGTTTGACGATACTTGACTCAAGAAGACTTCAATGAAGCTTGCAACCTACAAGGACGGCTCGCGCGATGGGCAACTGGTGGTCGTCTCGCGCGACCTGAGCACCGCGCATTATGCGACCGGCATTGCCAACCATCTGCAGCAGGTGCTGGATGACTGGAACTTCCTGTCGCCCCAGCTGCAGGACCTGTACGTCACCTTGAACCAGGGCAAGGCGCGCCACGCCTTTCCCTTCGATCCGCACATGTGCATGGCGCCACTGCCGCGTGCCTACCAGTGGGCCGACGGCTCGGCCTACATCAACCATGTGGAGCTGGTGCGCCTGGCGCGCAAATCCGAGGTGCCGGCCAACTATTACACCGAGCCGCTGATGTATCAGGGCGGCAGTGACGACTTCCTTGGTCCCCACGACGACGTGGTGTGCGTGAGCGAGGCGCACGGCATCGACTTCGAGGCCGAGGTGGCGGTGGTCACCGGCGACGTGCCCATGGGCGCCACGCCCGAGCAGGCGCTCGACGGCATCCGTCTGGTGATGCTGGCCAATGACGTCAGCTTGCGCAACCTGATTCCCGACGAACTCGCCAAGGGTTTCGGCTTCCTGCAGAGCAAGCCGGCCACCGCCTTCAGCCCGGTGGCGGTGACGCCGGACGAACTGGGCGAGGTCTGGGAGAACGGCCGCGTGCACCTGACACTGCAGAGCGTCTGGAACGGCCGGACGGTCGGCATGTGCGAGGCGGGCAGCGAGATGACCTTTCACTTCGGCCAGCTGGTTGCCCACCTGGCGAAGACGCGCAATGTGCGCGCCGGCAGCATCATCGGCTCGGGCACCGTAAGCAACCGCGCCACCGAGGTGAACGGCAAACAGGAGTGGACCAAGGGCTACAGCTGCATTGCCGAGAAACGCGCCATCGAGACCATCCAGGACGGCCAGCCCGGCACCGACTACATGAAGTTCGGTGACACCATCCGCATTGAGATGAAGGGCCGCGACGGCCTCTCCGTCTTCGGCGCCATCGAACAGACGATTGCCGCGCTGGGTTAAAGTCGCCGACATGTCCAATGGTCAGGGAGACAGATTCGTCATGCAACTGAACTGGAAGCAACGCATACGACGTGCCGGCCTGGTGCTGGCAGCGCTGGCCACCGGCTTGGCGCAGGCGCAGGCGCAGACGCCAGCGGCGGCATCGGCCGCCTTGCGTGTGCTGGTCAACCCGGGCGACAGCGGCGAGCAGTCGCGTGTGGCCACCTATGGTGCCTGGAAAACGGCGCTGGAGCAGGCGCTGCGCAAGGAGCGTGTGGCCAATGTGTCAGTGACGCTGTCCAACGACGCCACGGCCGACCTGCAGGCCACCCGTTCGCGCATCCAGGACATCTTCATCGCGCCGGCGCACGTCATCGGCAGCGCGGTGCGCTACGGCTACACCCCGGTGCTGGGATTGGACCGCCCGATCCAGGCCGTGCTGGTGGCGCCCAAGGACAGCCCGGTCGGCAACCTGGCGCAGGCGGCTGGCAAGCGTCTGGGCCTGCCGCTGCAGGACAGCGTGGTCACCTACCTGTTGCGCGGCGAGGTGAATGCGGCCAACACCACCATCAAGCGTCATTTCGGCGCGCTTTACGAGACCCGTTACCAGGAAGCGCTGTTGCCCTGCCTGCAGTTGCGTCGCTGTGATGTGGTGGTGGTCGAGCGCGCGCTGTACGAGCGCTGGGTCGCGGCCGGCGAGCCGCTTAAGGTGGTGATGGAATCCAAGCCGGTGCCGGGCCTGAGCGTGGCCATCCGCGACGGCGTGCGCCCCGCGCCTGAGGCGCTGCAGGCTTCGCTGGGCGAGGCGCTGGCCGCCACCGGCCTGCTGCGCGCCGAGAATGCCAAGGCGGTGCCGCAGACGGCGGCGGCGTTCGACTACGTTTCCACCCTGGGCTACTTCACGCCGCGCAGCCTGCCGGGCGCCAGCGTCGTGGACGCCAAGACGGTGGCGCAGATGATGCAACGGGGTGCCAGCTACATCGACACGCGCACCGAGCCCGAATTCAAGGCCGGCCATGTGCCGGGCGCCAAGCTGGTGCCTTATGTGGAGAAAAGCGCCAAGGACGCCGACTTCGATGCCAAGCAGGATCAGTTCGACGTGAGCAAGCTCCCGGCCGAGCGCGGGGCCGAACTCATCTTCGCCTGCAACGGCGCCGAGTGCTGGAAGAGCTTCAAGGCCAGCCATGCCGCGCTCAAGGCCGGCTACACCAAGGTCTACTGGTTCCGCGGCGGCTTCCCCGAGTGGCGCAGCGCGGGCTTGAAGACCGAAGGCGGCTGAAACCGCATCAACTCCAGAGCAAAGGGGGCCGGTGGTGACACCGGCCCCCTTTGTTCATGGGCGCGCGATTCAGGCTTGACCCTGCATGCGGTCGTGCTTGAGGAAATACTGCTTGGCCATGGCCACCAGCTGGCCGTCGCTCGGATGGTCGCTGCTGACCACGCCGACGATGGCCTTGGCGATGTCCTTGTCATGGCGCTCGCAATGCGCCTTGAACTCGTCCTTGGCCTGGGCTGGGCCGGTCACCAGGATTTCGTGCACGCCTTTGACCGACTCGGCCACGGCGTGGTAGTAGGTCTCGTCGGCGGTGTTGTGGCCGCCGGCCGGGCTGTGGTGGCCCTGGGCGCCCGGGCCGCGGCCCGAACCCTGGTGCGAGCCGGTGTGGCCGCCCGTGGCCTTGTGGGTGCTGCGCGACTTGATGCGCTGCGACTCGACATGCTCGCGGTCGAACATGATGACGTGGGCTTCCGAACGGTCGAGCCAGACGATGGCGTGGTAGGTAGACATGGGTTCCTCCGTGGTATGACGTGTCTGTTGAAATGGCTTCAGGCGTTGCGGCTGCGGCTGTGTTCGAACTTGTCCTGGCAGTCGATGCAGCGCGGTGTCTCGGGCGCAGCGTGCAGGCGAGCGGCCGGGATGTCGACGCCGCAGTCCGTGCACACGCCGTAGACGCCGTCTTCAATGCGCTTGAGCGCAGCGTCAATGGCGTCCAGCTCGGCGCTCTCGCGCGCATCGAGCGTGAACTCCAGCTCGCGCTCGGTGGCCATCTGTGCGCGCGAATCCTCGCTGCGCTCACCGAAATGCTCGGCCGAGGCTTCGACACGGCCGATGGTGCCGCCACGCAGGCTGGCGATCTGGGCCAGCAGGCTGGCACGCTGCTCCTGCAGCTGCTTCTTGAAGGGGGCGGTCAGTTGAGTACTCATGCAGTTCTCCGTTTCAATAAATCAACTATGCGCCCGCTGGTCGATGACGTCTTTGACACAAGTCAAGACAGTGGGGCGACGCAGCCCGACGGCGCAGGCGGGAAATGCCTGCAGAATGACGCCATAACCACAAGCAGGAGACAACGGCATGGACTACAGCCGCTACCAGACCTTGAACATCACGCGCCGCGGTGACGCCGGCGCCGTGCTCGACATCCAGATGAAGGCCCTCAACGGCAAGCTGCCGACGGCCGACCACCATGGCCACCGCGAACTGACCGAGATCTGGCGCGACGTCAGTGCCGACGACTCGGTGCGCTGTGCCGTGCTGCGCGGCGAAGGGCAGGGCTTTTCCGGCGGCGGCGACCTGGCACTGGTGCAGGACATGGCTCGCGACTTTGCGGTGCGCAGCCGTGTCTGGAAGGAAGCGCGCGACCTGGTTTACAACGTCATCAACTGCGACAAGCCGATTGTGAGTGCCATGCACGGACCGGCGGTCGGCGCCGGTCTGGTGGCCGGCCTGCTGGCCGACATCTCGATCGCCAGCAAGAGCGCCAAGATCGTCGATGGTCACACGCGCCTCGGCGTAGCGGCCGGTGACCACGCGGCCATCGTCTGGCCGCTGCTGTGCGGCATGGCCAAGGCCAAGTACTACCTGATGCTGTGCGAGCCGGTCAGCGGCGAGGAGGCCGAGCGCATCGGCCTGGTCTCGCTGGCGGTGGACGAAGCCGAGCTGCTGCCGCGCGCCTACGCCGTGGCCGACCAGCTGGCCGCCGGCAGCCAGAGCGCGATCCGCTGGACCAAGTACGCCCTCAACAACTGGCTGCGCCAGGCCGGCCCGTCCTTCGACACCTCGTTGGCGCTGGAGTTCATGGGCTTTGGCGGGCCGGACGTGCACGAGGGCGTGGCCTCGCTGCGGGAGCGGCGCCCGGCAAAGTTCTGAAACACCCCCAAGCTGCGCGCACTGCGTGTCGCCGCCAGACAGGCCCGCGCCAGAGGCTGTGGCTCTTCGGCCTGTCCAAGCCTGCGCAGGCAGGCTCGGAGCCGCAGTCCTCAGCCCCTGGCAGGGGGCAACGCCAGTGGACCGGCGAAGCCGGATCCACGGCGTTCCTGGCTTGGGTCGTTTCATGTACCGCGTGACCTGTTGATCGCGGTGGATTTCTCGGGCTGTCATAATCCGCTCCATGCAGACCCTGCGCCGCGCCCACTTCCTTGCCCGCTTCGTGCTGGTGTGGTTCGCGCTCGCGCTCGGCGCGGCGATCGCGTCGCCGATCGTCAAGCCGCAGTCCATGGAGCTGGTCTGCTCCGCCGGCGGCGCGGTCAAGCTGGTGGTCAGCGACGATGCCGCCCCGGCACCGTCCGGCCACACGCTGGACTGCCCGCTGTGCATGATCAGCAGCGCACCGCCGCCGGCGCTGCAGCTGCAGGTCGAACCGCAACAGCCGCTGGCACACGCCCTGCGCCCCATCCCCGCGGTCCACATCGCCGGCCGCACCGCCGCGCCATTGCCGGCGCGCGGGCCGCCCGCCTTTTCCTGAGCTATCAAAATCGTAGCGCCTGACGCCCGTATCACGGGTGTGACGGCTGATTCTGTTTGATATTTTCCAGGAGTAGGCATGGCTTACCCTTTTCGAGCCTTGGCCCGTGTGCTGGTCGCCGCCGGGCTGCTGGCGCTGATGCTGGTGGTCGCGGGCTGCCAGCGCACTGATGAAGATCGGCCGGCATTCCGCGGGATGGACCTCACCGGTGCCAGCTATGGCCACGATTTCCGTCTGACCGACCCCGAGGGGCGCGAGCGCACGCTGGCTGATTTCAAGGGCCAGGTGGTACTGCTGTATTTCGGCTTCACCCAGTGCCCCGACGTCTGCCCGACGGCGCTGACGCGGGCGGCCGAGGCCAAGCGGCTGCTGGGAAGCGAGGGCGAACGCCTGCAGGTGATCTTCGTCACCATCGACCCCGAGCGCGATCTGCCGGCCGTTCTGAAGGCCTACACCGCGGACTTCGATCCGACTTTCCTGGGCTTGTACGGCGACGCCGAGCGCACCCGCCAGACGGCCGAGCACTTCAAGGTCTATTACAAGAAGGTGCCCACCGGTGGCTCCTACACCATGGACCACTCGACCCTGTCGTACGCCTTTGACCCGCAGGGCCGGCTGCGCCTGGCCTTGCGTCACGAGCAGAACGCACCCGACTACGCACACGACCTGCGCCTGCTGCTGCAAGGGCGATGAGCCGGGCAGCCCTATTTCACGTTCTTCTCTGCAACCAGGAGTTCATCATGCGATTCATCCAACGTCTGTTTCTCGCCTTGACCCTTGCCTTCGCCAGTTTGGCCATGCCAGCCTGGGCGGGCGACACCGACCCGCTGTTCATCAACCTCACCACCGACGAGCCGCACCGCGCCAACATGGCCATGACCTTCGGCCTGCACCAGCACGAGAACGGCCATCCACTGACCATCTTCCTGAACGACCGTGCGGTCCTGCTGGGCTCGAAGGCGCAGGCCGGCAAGTTCGGCGAGCAACAGAAGAAGCTGCAGGAGCTGATGCAAAAAGGCGCCATCGTGCTGGTGTGCCCCATGTGCATGCAGCACTACGGCGTGGCCGAGGCCGATCTGCTGCCGGGCCTGCAGGTCAGCAACCGCAAGCTGTCGGGCGAAGCGCTGTTCCGCGACAACACCAAGTCGATGACTTGGTAAGCCATCATTTCGTCTCCCTGTTTTTATCCCACTGAAAGGAAACCCCATGAAACGCATTGCCCTCACCCTCGCTGCCCTCGCTCTGGGCGCCGCCGCCCACGCACAGGTCTCCGTCAAGGAACCGTGGGTGCGCGCTACCGTGCCGCAGCAGAAGGCCACCGGCGCCTTCATGCAACTTGTCTCGGCCAAGGACGCCAAGCTGGTCGAGGCCAAGTCGCCTGTGGCCGGTGTGGTGGAAATCCACGAGATGGTCATGGTCGACCAGGTCATGAAGATGCGGGCCATTCCCGGTCTGGAACTGCCAGCCGGCAAGGCGGTGGAACTCAAGCCCGGCGGCTACCACGTCATGCTGATGGACCTCAAGGGCCAGGTGAAGGACGGCGACATGGTGCCGCTGACCCTGGTGGTCGAAGGCAAGGACGGCAAGCGCCAGACGCTGGAGCTCAAGGTGCCGGCCCGTCCGCTCAATGCCGCAGCGCAGAAGGACATGAGCCAGGGCGGCGGCCATGGCCACGGCATGAAGCACTGAGCCACCGCCTGCTCGCGTTGACACCGTGCTGATCTCACTGTCCAAGGCATGAACCGCTGGCGTACGCTCCGCCCGGGCCTGTGGCTGGCCGTGGCCTTGATGCTGCTGGGTGCGCTCGCGCCCACGGTGTCGCGCGCCCTGGCCAGCCGTGCCGCGGCGGCGCCGTCGGCGATCGAGGTCTGCACCTCTGAAGGACCGCGTTGGCTGGACGTGGTGTCCACCGCGCCGTCCGACCCGGCTACTTCCGGTACGACCGCCCCTCAAGGGCCGGGTGTCGTGCCGTCACTGGATCATTGCCCCTTTTGCCTGCTCGTCGCTGAACGGCTGGGGCCGCCGCCCGCGGCTTCTATGCACTTCTTCAATGCGGAATCTGGTTTGGCCCCACCGGACGCGCAGGCACTTTTCTTCGCCACCGTCATCCCCGCCGCCGCACTGCCGCGCGGCCCGCCCGTTGCCTCCTGAACGCCTTGTACGTGCCGACGCCTTCGCTTTGCGACGCGCGTCGCAAGACTGACGCATTCCGGAGTTTGACTCGTGTACACCCACCGCATAGCCATGGCCGGTGCCATGGCACTCGGCCTGTCCCTGCCTGCGCAGGCGCAGACCGCCCCCCCTTCCGGCCCGCCTGACGCGCAGGCCGTCACCGAGCCGTCCGTGCTCACCACCGTCACCATCACCGGCAGCCGGGAGCAGACGCAGCTCATGCGCTCGCCCGCTTCGGTCGGCGTCATCAGCGCCGAGGCCATCCAGCAGACCGGCCCCATGCACCCGCAGCAGATCATCGGCCAGGTGCCCGGCGCGGCGGTGGCCGTGACCAACGGCGAAGGCCACACCACGGCCATTCGCCAGCCCTTCACCACCAGCCCGGTCTACCTCTTCCTGGAAGACGGCATCCCGACCCGCGCCACCGGTTTCTTCAACCACAACGGCTTGTACGAGACCAACATCCCGCAGGCCGGCGGCATCGAGGTCGTCAAGGGGCCGGGTTCGGCGCTCTACGGTTCGGACGCCATCGCCGGCATCGTCAACGTGCTGTCGCGTGTGCCGTCGGCCAAACCGGCGGCCTCCGTCACCGGCGAGCTGGGCAGCTTCGGCTGGCAGCGCCTGCTGCTCGACGGCACCACCGGTACGGACGAGGGCGCGGTGCGCATCGGTGCCAACCTGACGCACACCGACGGCTGGCGCGAGAAGACGGCCTATGACCGGCAGAGCGTGAACCTGCGCCACGACCAAGGCCTGGATGCCGGTGCCACGCTCAAGACCATCCTCGGCTACACCAAGATCGACCAGCAGACCGGCGCCAACTCGTCGCTGACCTACCGCGACTACATCGACAACCCGACCAAGAACAACTTCGGCATCGCCTGGCGCAAGGTCGACGCGCTGCGTCTGTCCACCCAGTACGAGCGGGAAACCGGCACCTCGCTGCTGAGCATCACGCCCTACCTGCGCAGCAATGCCATGGACTTGAACGGCTCCTTCAACCTGAATGCAGATCCGCGCGTCGAGAAGACCAATGTGTTCTCGCTCGGCGTGATGGCCAAGTGGCGGCAGGACTTCGATGGCGCGACCAAGCCGCGCCTGATCGTCGGCCTGGATATGGAGCGCAGCCCGGGCAAGCGCACCGAAGACAGCCTGAACGTCTCCACCACCGGCACGGGCGCTGACCGCAACTACTACGCCTACACCATGGGCAACCGCATCTACGACTACGACGTCACCTTCAAGAGTCTGTCGCCCTATGTGCAGGGCGAGTTGTCGCCCACGCAGGCGCTGCGCCTGACGGCCGGTCTGCGTTTCGACAGCATCGGTTACGACATGAGCAACAACATCACGGCCAGTACCACACGCGCCGGGGCGACGTCGCGCTACTACGGGCAGATCGCCTCGGCCTCGGTCGACTACACCAACTGGAGCCCCAAGCTCGGCGCCACGCTGGCGCTGAGCCCGAGCAGCAGCCTCTACGCCTCGTACAACCACGGCTTCCGTGCGCCGTCGGAGAGCCAGCTGTTCCGCGCCGGCAGCGACACCGCGGCCAATGCCCTGACCAAGGCGCGGCTGGCGCTGGACCTCAAGCCCATCAAGGCGCGCCAGGTCGAGCTCGGCTGGCGTGGTGTGGCGGCCGGCTGGTCCTATGACGTTGCCGCCTACCAGCTGACCAAGACCGACGACCTGGTGAGCCAGCGCGACCTCGCCACCAACGTCAGCACCACGCTCAATGCGGGCAAGACCGAACACACCGGCCTGGAGCTGGCGCTGGGCAAGTCGCTCAGCCCGCGCTGGCGCGTCGACACCGCGCTGTCGTATGCGGTGCACCGCTATGTCGACTGGGTCACCAGCAGCGCCAACTACTCCGGCAACGAGATGTCGAATGCGCCGCGCTTCATCGGCAACACGCGCGTGACGTGGACGCCGCGCCCCGGCACCTCGGCGCAACTGGAGTGGGTGAGTCTGGGCGAGTACTGGCTGGAAGACTCCAACTCGGCCACCTACGGCAAGTACTCCGGGCACGATGTGTTCAACCTGCGCCTGCGCCAGCAGGTGCGCAAGGACGTCAGCGCCTTCGTGCGCCTGATGAACCTGACCGACCGCCGTTATGCCGACAGTGCCTCGGTCTCGTCCAACACTGCCGTCTACACCCCGGCCCTGCCGCGCGCGCTCTACCTCGGGCTGGAGGCCACGTGGTGAGGCGGGGGCGCGTCTGGGGCCGCTGGCTGCTGACGCTGGCCGTGGCGCTCGGAGGCGTTGGCGCACTCGCGCAGCACATGCACGGCGCCGAGGTTGGCGCTGTGGGTGGTGGAGCAGGTGGTGCTGCGGGCGGCACGGCCCGTCCAGCGAAGGCGCCGCGCCCGCAACTGGCCACCGGCGTGGCCTTCGCGCCCGACGGCCGACTGTGGCTGACGGGGCTGGATGCGCAGGGGCGGCTGTTCGTGCAGAGCGCGCCGGCGCAGGACCTGCAGGCCTGGAACGCACCGCGTGTGCTCGACACCGCGGGCGACGTCATCGCCGCCGACGGCGAGAACCGGCCCAAGCTGGCCTTCGGGCCGCGCGGCCAGGTGGTGATCAGCTACACCCAGCCGCGCGCCAAGCCCTACACCGGCTGGATCCGCATGCTGCGCTCCAGCGATGGTGGCCAGACCTTCAGCGCGCCCTTCACCGTGCACGCCGACCAGCAGGAAATCACGCACCGTTTCGAGTCCATCGCCTTCGACGCCGAGGGGGTGCTGCACACGGTGTGGATCGACAAGCGCGACATGGAGGCCGCGCCCAAGGCGGGCAAGAAGTCCAGCTACCGCGGCGCGGCCATCTACCGCAACGAGTCGCGCGACGGCGGCGCCAGTTTCGGCCCGGACACCAAGGTGGCCGACCACTCCTGCGAGTGCTGCCGCATCGCCCTGGCGCCGGGCGCCGACGGCCAGTTGCGCGCGATGTGGCGCCATGTGTTCGAACCCAATGTGCGCGACCACGGCTTTGCCGTGCTGAGCAGCGGCGCGCCGGTGGCGCGTGCCACGTTCGACGGCTGGCAGGTCGACGCCTGCCCGCACCATGGACCCGGCTTGGCGCTGGCGGATGACGGTGGCTTTCACGCGGTGTGGTTCGGCATCCGCAAGGAGCGTGGCGAGGACGTCGCGGCGGTGCGTTACGCACGGCTGAACGCCGACGGCAGCCCGCGCCTGAGCACGGTGCGCGCATTGCCCGACGAGGCGGCCGAACATGCCGACGTGGCGGCCGCGGGTGCGCGCGTGGCCGTGGTGTGGCGCAGCGTCGAGGGCGCCCGCAGCACGCTGCGCGCCTGGTTGTCGAACGATGGGGGCCAGACGTTCCAGCGGCACGCGCTGGCCCAAGTGCAAGGTGACAACGACCACCCCCGCCTGGCGCAACAAGGAGCGCGCATGGTGGTGGTGTGGCGCACTACCCAGGAGGTACAAGTCCATGAACTGCGTTTCTGATGCCCACGACGGCCCGACGCGCCGCCGCCTGCTGGCCGCGGCCCTGGCGTTGCCCGGTCTCTGTGTGTCAAATCAGGCCCTGGCCCAACACCATCATGCGCCGGCAGCTATCAAAACCGTAGCGGATTTCGATACCGCGGTCTGGACACGTCTGCTGCGCGAGGGGCCGCGCCCGGCGGCCTACGTCTTCACCACCACCTACTGCAGCACCTGTCCGGCGGTGTTCGAGCTGCTGCACGACACGTTGCGCACCACCAAGGCGCGCGCGGAGCTGGCCGCGGTGGTGATGGACGCGCAGGGCGAGCGTGCGCTGGTGCATGCGCACCACTACCGCGGCGTCACGCGCCTGTATGCCTTCAATGGCTTCGAGCCCGAGATCCGTCACGCCGTTGATCCCAAGTGGCGCAACATCACACCCTATGTGGTGCTGCTGGACCGCCAGGGCCGCACGCAACGCGTCATCGGCCCGCCGGGTGCGGCGCAACTCAAAACCTGGCTGGCCTGAAGCTCACGACCCCAGCAGGTTGCGCCGCACGTGCAGCAGGTGCGCCTGGGTCTGCGCCTGCGCGGTGGCGAGGTCGCGCTCGCGCAGCGCGGCCACCAGCGCGCGGTGTTCGCGCTGGTAGGCGGCACGCCGCTCGGGCGTGACGCTCTTGCGCTTGAGCATGCCCCATTCGCCCTGCGCACGGGCCTGGTTCATGAGACGGAACACCTTGCTGATGAAGCTGTTGTGCGCGGCCTCGGCAATCACCTCGTGCAGCAGGCCATCCCAGTGCTCGAATTCGTCCAGCGTCGTGGCCTGCTCGGCCTGCTCACAACACTGCGTCATGCGCGCGAAGTCGGCCGGTGTGGCATTGCGCACCACCAGCTCCACGATGGCCGGCTCCAGCGCCATGCGTGCTTCCATCAGCTCGGCCGGGCTGGTGGTGGCCAACGGTGTTGCGCCCAGCGCCGGCAGCAGGCCGGCCGCCTGCTCCGTCACATAGGTGCCGCTGCCCACGGTCTGCGTGATGAGCCCGGCTTCCTTCAGTTGCGCGAGCACGCGACGCACCGCCGAACGGCCCAGGCCGAACTGCTCGCACAGCGCGCGCTCGGTCGGGATGCGGTGGCCGGCACGCCAGGTGCCGGACTTCAGGCGGTCGAGGAGGGTGTCGCGCAGGTGGGCAGAGGCGTCCATGGCAGGGCTGTCGGGCGGGTGATGCCACGATGGTAGCAAAGAAATCAACCAAATCGAACCAATTCTGTGCCCGACTAGGTAGTTTCCACGTCTTTACCTCGTACATGAGCTTTTTATAATTTCAACCAAGATAAACCAATGGCAACCAATTGGTGGTTGCTTTTCCCCAATCTGGAGAGGAGTTCGCATGAAGATCGCACGCGTGGAACACGCCGGACAGGTGCGCCTGGCGCTGGTGGATGAGGCCAAGCAGGAGGTTGCCTTGGTCGGCGGCGCGCTGGCCAGCCAGCCCAACCCGGTGCTGGACGTCATCCAGCAAGGCGTGAGCGCGGCACAACTGCAGGCCGCCGTCACCGAGCGGGTGCCGATGGCGCAGGTCAAGTTCCTGGCGCCGCTGTCGGCGTTCCTGCGCAATCCGTTTGCGGTAGGCAAGAACTACCACGAGCATGCGGTCGAGTTCGACAAGAGCGGCTTCAACGCCACCAGCGGCGCGGCTTCCGCCATCCCCCAGTACCCGCAGATCTTCACCAAGGCCACCACCACGCTGAGCGGCCCGACTGATCCGATCCGCTTCAACCCGCAGCACACCAGCTCGGTGGACTACGAAGGCGAGATCGGCGTCGTCATCGGCCGCACCTGCCGCAACGTCAAGAAGGCCGACGCCATGGGGCACGTCTGGGGCTTCGTGGCGCTGAACGACGTCACCGCGCGCGACCTGCAGAAGAACCACGCGCAGTGGTTCCTCGGCAAGTCGCTCGACGGCTTCTGTCCGCTCGGCCCCTGGATGACCAGCCGCGACGAGGCGCCCACCGACATGCGCATGCAGACCTGGGTCAACGGCGAGCTGCGCCAGAACGCCCACATCTCGCAGCTGATCTTCGATGTGCCCACCCTGATCGAAACCATGTCGGCCGCCATGACGCTGCTGCCGGGCGACATCATCGCCACCGGCACTTCGGTCGGTGTGGGGGTCGGTTTCAACCCGCCGAAGTTCCTGCGCCAGGGCGACGTGGTCCGTGTGGCCATTTCGGGCCTGGGCGAACTGAACAACCCTGTCCAAGAGATCTGAAGCCGGCATTCGACCGGCGACCCTGAACCACAACGAGGAGACAACCATGACCCAACGTCGCGAACTGCTGCAATTCGCCGGGGCCGGCCTGGCCGGCCTGATGGGCTTGCCCGCACGCGCCCAGGACGACTACCCGAGCAAACCCATCAGCATGCTGGTGCCGTTCCCGCCCGGCGGCGTGGCCGACACCGTGGGCCGCCCGGTGGCCGAGGCCATGGGCCGCGCGCTCAGGCAGTCGATGGTGGTGGAGAACAAGGGCGGCGCTGGCGGCGGCATCGGCATGGCCCAGGTGGCCAAGGCGCGGCCCGACGGCTACAGCCTGCTGATGGCGCTGTCGTCCATCGTGGTGCTGCCCGAGGCGGACAAGGTGCTCAAGCGCGCACCCATGTTCACGCTCGACCAGCTCAAGCCGGTGGCGCGTTTCACCGCCGACCCCACGGCCCTGGTCGTGCGCGCCGACAGCCCGTGGAAGACCTACCAGGACTTCATGGCCGCAGCCAAGGCCAAGCCGGGCGCCATCACCTTCGGCTCGTCCGGCAACTACGGCACCATGCATGTGCCGATGGAGCAGCTCAAGGCCGCCACCAACAGCTTCATGCTGCACGTGCCCTACACCGGCGCCGGCCCGGCCGTGCTGGCGTTGCTGGCCGGCCAGGTGGATGCGCTGTCCACCGGTCCGTCGAGCGTGATGCAGCATGTGCGCGCTGGCAAGCTGCGCGTGCTGGCGCACTGGGGCGAAGGCCGCTTGGCCGCGTTGCCGGACGTGCCCAGCTTCAAGGAACTCGGCGTGCCGATCAGCTACTCGCAGTGGGCCGGCCTGTTCGTGCCGGCCGGCACGCCTGAGCCGGTGGTGGCCAAGCTGCGCCAGGCCGCCAAGGCAGCGGCAGAAGATGCACGCGCCAAGCAGGCCCTGGCCGCGGCCGGCACCGCCTTCCAGTACCAGGACGCACCGGAGTTCGAGCGCTTCGTGCAGGCCGACGCGCGCGCCATGGCGGCCCTCGTGCAGCGCATCGGCCGCGTCGAGTAGGGCGGCGTAGCCCGCGCTGTCGGCCGGCGCCTTGCTGGCCGCACCCCGTAATTGCCCCTAAGATGCACGCATCGTTGGTACAGGGCGGAGGGGGCACTTTGGATTCGTTTGCGCGTTGGTTCGTGGGCTGCTTGGCGGGGGCGCTGTGGTGCGTTGCTGCCTGGGCGCAGCCGCGCGAAGTGCGCGTGGGCCTGTACGACAACGAACCCAAGATCTTTGCCGATGCCCAGGGCCGGCCCGCCGGCATTCTGGTCGAGCTGCTGCAGGAGGTGGCGCGGCTCGAGGGGTGGACGCTGCGCTTCCAGACCTGCAACTGGACGGAGTGCCTGGACGCCCTGGAGGCCGGGCGCATTGACCTCATGCCCGACGTGGCTTACACCGGCAGCCGCGACGAGTACCTCGACTTCCACGACACGCCGGCGCTGCTGAGCTGGTCGCAGGTCTACCGCCGCAGTGATGTACCGATCGCCACCGTCCTCGACCTGGACGGCCGGCGCGTGGCCGTGCTGGCCGGCTCCGTCCAGCGCGGCGTCTTTACCGACCTGACGCGCAGCTTCGGCATCAAGCCGGAGCTGCATACCGTCGAAACAATGGAAGAGGGCTTCCACCTGGTCGAGACCCGGCAGGCGGATGCGGTGATCGCCAACCAGTTCTTCGGCCATGTGCAGGCGCCGCGCCACCGGCTGGTGGAAACCGCCATCATGTTTCATCCCTCGCGTCTGTTCTATGCCACGGCGCAAGGGCGCAACGGCGACCTGCTGGCCGCCATCGATCGCCACCTGGCGGCGTGGCAGAACGACCCGGACTCGGTCTACTTCGCCGTACTCCGACGCTGGGCGCAGATCGCCACGCCGCGGGTGCCGCCGGCGGTGTGGTGGGGGCTGGGCGGGCTGCTGGCGCTGTTGCTGCTGGCGGTATCGCTGGCGCTGTTGCTGCGTCGCCAGGTGGCCCAGCGTACGCAGGGGCTGCTGCTGGCCAACGAAGAGGTCAGCCGCTTCAAGGCCATTTTCGACCACGCCACCTTCGCCGCCTGGATCGCCAACCCGGACGGCACGCTCAACTACGTCAACGCCCGCTGCGCCGAGCTGCAGGGCGTGCCGCGTGAAACCCTGCTGGGGCAGCGCTTCATGCGCTTTTATGCGCCCTCGCGCCTGGACGAGGCCGAAGGCTTCTGGCGCGGCGTGCGCGACGGCCTGGGCAACGAAGTCCGCGAGCTGTGGCATGTGGCCACCGACGGCCACGAATTTCCCATGCTCACCAGCGGTACCCTGCTGCGCGACACCGTGGGCCACCCGGCGCAGATCGCCTGCACCGCGGTGGACATCAGTGACCGCAAGCGCGCCGAGGCGCAGATCCGCCATCTGGCCTTCTACGACGCGCTCACCGGCCTGCCGAATCGCCGCCTGCTCACCGACCACCTGCAGCACGCCCTGGCCACCGGCGCGCGCCGCGGCGGCAGCGGCGCGCTGCTGTTCATCGACCTTGACCAGTTCAAGACCATCAACGACACGCTGGGCCACGACGTGGGCGACCAGCTGCTCAAGGAGGTGGCCACGCGCATTCAACTGCAGGTGCGCGTGGGCGACACCGTGGCGCGCCTGGGCGGAGACGAATTCATCGTGCTGCTGGAGGAGCTGAGCGAGCGGCCGGGCATCGCCGCCAGCCAGGCCGAGGGCGTGGGGCGCAAGATCCTGGCCGCGCTCAACCGGCCCTACCGGCTGGCGGGCAATGAGCTGCACAGCACGCCCAGCATGGGCGTGACGCTGTTCGTGCACGGCCAGGGCACGGTGGACGAGCTGCTCAAGCAGGCCGACCTCGCCATGTACCAGGCCAAGGCGGCCGGGCGCAATACGCTGCGCTTTTTCGATCCGCAGATGCAGGCTGTGGTGGCCGAGCGCGCCGCGCTGGAAAGCGACCTGCGCACCGCGCTGCAGGGCCAGGGGCAGCTGGCGCTTTACATCCAGCCGCAGATCGACCGCCGGGGCCATGTCATCGGCGCCGAGGGCCTGCTGCGCTGGCAGCATCCGCGCCGCGGCACCGTGCTGCCGGCTGCCTTCATTCCGGTGGCCGAAGACAGCGGGCTCATCCACCCGCTCGGCCAGTGGGTGCTGGAGGCCGCCTGCCGCGAGCTGGTGCGCTGGGCGCAGCAGCCGGCCCTGCAGGGCCTGAGCCTGGCGGTGAACGTCAGCACGCAGCAGTTCCGTCACCCCGACTTCGTGCCCCAGGTGCTGGCCGTGCTGGCGCGTACCGGCGCGGCGGCGGCGCGGCTCAAGCTGGAGATCACCGAAAGCCTGCTGATGCACAACGTGGAGGACGTCATCGCCAAGATGGAAGCGCTGCGCGCGCACGGTGTGCGCTTCTCGCTCGACGACTTCGGCACCGGCTACTCCTCGCTGGCGTACCTCAAGCGCCTGCCGCTGGACCAGCTCAAGATCGACCAGTCCTTCGTGCGCGACTTGCTCACCGACCCCAACGACGCCTCCATCGTCAGCACCATCATCGCCCTCGGTCACAGCCTCAACCTGATGGTGGTGGCCGAAGGTGTGGAGACCTCGGCCCAGCGCTACGTGCTCGACGCCGGCCAGTGCCACGCCTACCAGGGCTACCTGTTCAGCCGCCCGCTGCCGGCCGACGAATTCGTGCGTTACGTCGAGCAGCACAGTGTCGAACAGCCGGCTTTCGAGTAAGCTGGCATGGCACGCAACCCACCGACTGGAGCGCCCATGAGCCACCCCGACCCCACCGGCTTCGGCAAATTCGTGCCGGGCTTCGACTTCCTGCAGAACCTGGGCAAAGGTGCTGCCGCGCCGCTGCCGGGCATGGAGCAATGGAACCAGTGGGTTGCGCCCACGCTCGACCCCAAGGCGCTGGACAAGCGCATCGAGGAGCTGAAGGCGGTGCAGTTCTGGCTCGACCAGAACGCCACCGCACTCAAGGCCACCATCCAGGCCCTCGAAGTGCAGAAGCTCACGCTGGCCACGCTCAAGGGCATGAACTTCAACCCGGCCGACCTGGCGCGCGCCTGGCAACCCGCCGCGGCCGCCTCCGCGCCGGCCAAAGCGGCGGCGGCCCCTGCCGCCCCGCCGCCGCGCAAGACGGCCGCCAAGGCGGCGGGCAAGACCAGCGCCAAAACCAGTGCCAAGACTGCTGCCAAGGGCATGCCGGACCCGATGCAGTTCTGGGGCGCGCTCACGCAGCAGTTCCAGCAGATCGCCAGCAACGCCATGCAGGAAGTCGCCAGCAAGGCGGTTGCTGTGCCAGGCGCTATCAAAAAAGAAGCAACCAGCGCAGGCGGGGTAAGGGCCGTAGACCCAAAAGCTGCTGCAAAACGGCCGGCGCGCCGGCGCTGAAACAGCCGCCGTTGACGCTACTGCCACCCACCGCACCATGAAGCTTTTTCCCTACGGCCACGCCACCCACCCGCAATGGACCATGGCCGCCGGCCTGGTGCTGGCGCAACTGCGCGCGCAGATGGCGCTGCCCGACTACGCCAAGAGCCCCACGCTGGCGCTGCTCTACATCACCGACCACTACGCCGCCGAGGCCGAAGCCATCCTGGCGCACCTGAGCGCCGAGCTGCCCGAGGTGACCGACTGGGCCGGCACCGTGGGCGTAGGCATCGCGGCCAACAACGTCGAGTACTTCGACGAGCCGGCGCTGGCCGTCATGCTGTGCGAGTTGCCCACCGACCAGTACCGCGTGTTCTCCGGCGTGGCGCCGCTCGGGCTGGGCTTCGAGGCCCATACCGCGCTGGTGCATGCCGACCCGGAGACACCCGACGTGGCCGAGCTGATTTCTGAGATGGCCGAGCGCACCGACACCGGCTACCTGTTCGGCGGCCTGTCTGCCAGCCGCAGCGCCAGCGTGCAGTTCGCCATGGGCGGCGACGGCTTCATCAAGGGCCACGGCCGCAGCAGCGGCGTCTTCCACGGCGGCCTGAGCGGTGTGGCCTTCGGCGAAGGCGTGCACCTGGTCTCGCGCGTCACCCAGGGCTGCCTGCCGGTGGCCAAGGCCCACACCGTCACCGAGTCCGACCGCAATGTGGTCTACCGGCTCGACGGCGAACCCGCGCTCGACGTGCTGCTGCGCGACCTGAATGTCTCGCTGGATAGGCCGCAGCAGGCGCTGGAGGCGGTGCGCGCCACCCTGGTGGGCCTGCAGCGCGCCGACGGCGATGCCAGTGCCGTCAAGCGCACCGGCAATTTCGGTGACGACGTGCTGGTGCGCCACATCATCGGCCTCGACCCGGCGCGCCAGGGCGTGGCCCTGGCCGACATGGCCGAGCCCGGCACCGAACTCGCCTTCTGCCAGCGCAACGTGCAGGCTGCACGCGCCGACCTCACGCGCATCTGCGCCGAGATCCGCGAAGAGCTGGAGCCGCAGGAGATGCTGGCCGACACCGCGCACGCCCTCGGCGCCTCCGAGGCCGAAGCCGCGCCGCATCCGGCGCGCCGCATTGCCGGCGCCGTGTACGTGAGCTGCTCCGGCCGCGGCGGCCCGCACTTCGGTGGCCCGAGTGCCGAACTGCAGATCGTGCGCCGCGCCCTGGGCGACGTGCCGCTGGTGGGCTTCTTCGCCGGCGGCGAGATCGCGCGCCGCCACCTGTATGGCTATACCGGCGTGCTGACGGTGTTCACCGGCGAGTAGGGTCGCGCCGGTGGCGCAACCTGATCAACGCCGCAGCGCCGCAAAGGCGTTGAATTCCCAGCTGCGCATGCCCAGCACCAGCGTATAGCCCTCGCGCGCCGACTCGGGCAGCTTCTGGTCGGCCTGGTGTTGTTGTGCAAAGTCCTGCGCCACGCGCTGCAGCCGTTCCACGAAAGAAGGCGCCAGGCTGCGGCTGATGCTGCCGTGCACCAGCAGCAGGCCTTCGCCGTGGCCGTCGAACCCGCCGCTGTAGTAGTCCAGCAGCGCGTGCTCGCGGAAGTAGTTCATCACCGGCCCGTGCGGCCGCCAGCGGAAGGTCTTGGCCAGCTTGAGGCGGTAGCGGTTCAGCGGCCGCAGCTCGATGATGCCGATGCGGTCCAGCTGCGCCAGGTACTTGATGCCTTCCGCCTCGGTGAGCCGGTAGCTGCTCACGATCTGCTCCAGCGTCCACTGGCTCAGCACGCAGATCGCCACCAGCAGCAGCTTCTTGTCGGCCACCACGGCCTTCTCCTGCTGCTGCGTCAGCTCGGCCAGCAGCGGCTGCGCGTCGGCCACGCGGCGCGCCAGCTCGGCAAAGTCCAGCTTGAGCGCGCGGCAGATCGCGTCGATGCGCGACAGCGCCATGTCGCCCTTGGCCAGCATGCGCTTGACGCTGCTCTCCGCCATGCCCAGCTTCCTGGCCAGGTCGGCATAGGTCATGCGGGCGGTCTTGAGCTCCTGCTTGAGGGCGGTGACGAGATCGGCGGTGGTGCTCATGGGGTGCGGCCTTGATGGGTATCTGAATTTGATACTTGCGGTGCTCTGCATGATACAAGTAGCCAATTTCGGCGCCGGCAAAGCCCGCCTTGCGCGCACTGGCCTCCTGTTTCATTCTGGAGACCCCATGAACACCCTCACACCTCGTGAACTGTGCCTGCTGGCCGCCTGCATGGCGCTTGCCGTGCTGACAGCGCTGCTGCCGCCGCTGGCGCAGCCGGACTACTACACCCACTTCGCCGATACGCGACCCTGGTTCGGCGTGCCCTACGCCATGGACGTGCTGAGCAACCTGCCGTTTGCGCTGGCCGGCCTCTGGGGCCTGCGCGTGCTGGCGCGTGTGCCGGCCGCGGCACTGGCCCCGCTGCCGCGCCGCCTGGCCGGCCTGTTCTTCGCCGGCCTGCTGGTGACGGCCGTCGCCTCGGGCGGCTTTCACTGGCAGCCGGGCGAGGTGGGTCTGGCCGCCGACCGTCTCGCCATGACGCTGGCGTTTGCCGGTGTGCTTGGCCTGGGTGTGGCCAGCCACGTCAGCGCACGTGCCGGCGCGCTGCTGGCGGCGGCCGTATTGCTGTGCGGCCCGCTGACGGTGTGGGCGTACACGGCCAGCGGCAACCTGCTGCCTTGGGCCGTGCTGCAGGGCGGCGGCATGGTGCTGCTGCTGGTGCTGGCCTTCAGCCGGCCGCTGCCGGGCGCGCTGCAGGTGCGCTGGGGCCTGGTGATCCTGACCTACGCCGTGGCCAAGGCGCTGGAACTGGCCGACCACACCGTCTTCGACGTCACCGGTCAGCTTGTCTCGGGCCACAGCCTCAAGCACGGGGTGGCGGCGCTGGCGGCCTGGCCCGTCATCGCCGCCCTGCGCGCACTGGGGCAGAATGCCCCCCAACATTAAGAACAGTACTTCAGGAGGAGCCCGCCTTGCGCGACTTTGACGACACCTGGCCGCCCACCCAACAGGCCGCCGCCCCCGACGCCCATCCCAACCAGTTTGCCCTGCTGCGCCAGCGCCGCTTCGCCCCCTTCTTCTGGACGCAGTTCTGCGGCGCGGCGAACGACAACCTGTTCAAGTTCGCCTTCACGGTGATGGTGACCTACCAGCTCAGCGTGGGCTGGCTCCCCCCCGCCATGGCCGGGCTGGTGATCGGCGCGCTGTTCATCCTGCCCTTTCTCCTGTTCAGCGCCACCAGCGGCCAGCTGACCGACAAGTACGAGAAGACGGCCATGATCCGCTTCGTCAAGAACCTGGAGATCGCCATCATGCTGGTGGCGGCCTGGGGCTTCATCATGGGCAACGTGCCGGCGCTGCTGCTGTGCACCTTCATGATGGGCCTGCACTCCACGCTGTTTGGCCCGGTGAAGTTTGCCTACCTGCCGCAGGTGCTGAGCGAACGTGAACTGACGGGCGGCAACGGCATGGTGGAGATGGGCACCTTCGTCGCCATCCTGCTCGGCAACGTGGTGGGCGGCCTCATCGTCGCCATGCCCGAGGTGGGCCACCAGAACGTGGCCATCGCCTGCGTGGCGCTGGCCGCAGTGGGGCGCCTCACGGCGGCGCGCATCCCGCACGCCCCGGCCACCGACCCCGGCCTCAAGATCAACTGGAACCCCTTCAGCGAGACCTGGCGCAACCTCAAGCTCGCGCACGGCAACATCGTCGTCTTCCGTTCGCTGCTGGGCATCAGCTGGATGTGGTTCTTCGGCGCCGTGTTCCTGAGCCAGTTCCCCAGCTTTGCCAAGGAGGTGCTGCATGGCGACGCGCACGTCGCCTCAGCCCTGCTGGTGGTGTTTTCGGTTGGCATCGGCATCGGCTCGCTCTTGTGCGAGATGCTGAGCCGCCGCCATGTGGAAATCGGCCTGGTGCCGCTGGGCGCCATCGGCATGACGGTCTTTGCCATCGACCTGTACTTCGCTTCGCGTGGCCTGCCGGCTTCGGAGGTGATGGGCCTGGCCGCCTTCTTCGCCCAGCCCGCACACTGGCGCGTCATGGCGGACCTGCTGTTGTTGAGCCTGTTCGCCGGCCTCTACAGCGTGCCCATGTACGCGCTCATCCAGCTGCGCAGCCCGGCCACGCACCGCGCGCGCATCATCGCCGCCAACAACATCCTCAACGCGCTGTTCATGATCGCCAGCTCGCTCATCGCCGGCGCGCTGCTGGCCATGGACGTCACCATCCCGCAGATATTCTTCCTGGTGGGCCTGGCCAACGCCGTGGTGGCGCTCTACATCTTCCTGCTGGTGCCCGAGTACCTGCTGCGTTTCGTGGCCTGGGTGCTGAGCCACTTCGTCTACCGCTTCAAGGTGCAGGGCGACGAGCACATTCCCTCAGAAGGCGCCGCCATCCTGGCCTGCAACCACGTGAGCTTTGTGGACGCCGTGCTGCTGCAGGCCGCCAGCCCGCGGCCCATCCGCTTCCTCATGGACCACCGCATCTTCAAGGTGCCGGTGCTGGGCTGGCTGTTCAAACTGGCCAAGGCCATCCCCATTGCCCCGCGCGCCGAAGATCCGGCCGCTTACGAAGCGGCGTTTGCCGCCGCGGCGCAGGTGCTGAAAGAAGGCGACCTGCTGGGCATCTTCCCCGAAGGCGGCATTACAAAAGACGGCACGCTGCAGGAATTCAAGGGCGGCATCATGAAGATTCTGGAGCAGCAACCCGTGCCCGTGGTGCCCATGGCGCTGACCAACCTCTGGGGCTCCTATTTCAGCCGCATCGAGCTGGTGGGCGGCAAGCCGACGGCGATGGCCAAGCCGTTTCGGCGGGGGGTGTTCAATGCGGTGGGGTTGAATGTAGGGGTGCCGGTGGAGGCGGGAGGCATGCGGCTGACGGGACTGCAAACGCGGATTGCAGCGCTGCTGGAGCAGCCGACGAGATGTGGATGGGAGCCAGATCCAGATTAGCGTCCATCGAGGTCACGTCGGAGTGTTTGGCAAGACGTACTTAGATGACATTTTGATGCTGGGTGTAAATAGGGATGAAGTTCGATAAATTTCTGTTCTTGCATTCAGTCAGAATTTTTATATACAAACACGCTATGCCGCAAAAATCTAGCCGACAGCATGAAAACCGAAACAACTCCGTCATCATCGGAGTCCTAACTACGCTTTTCCTCGGCGCGGTCGGGAGTGGTATATGGGAAGTGCTATTTCGTCCGGGACTAAGTTCAATTGGATTGTGGCTCGCGTCTATTTCGAATTGGTTTGAAAATGAGATCTACTCGTCGGCGGCGCTTGATCCTCAGCAGCTTCCAGGGCTAATCGGATTACTAATTCTGTGTGAGCTTCCTTTTGTGATGGCCGGGGTTTTTTTAATGAAGGGGTTCATTGAAATTCCATTAATGGATGTAATTCAGCGAAGTATCGATGGGGTTAAAGAACGATCCAATGATGAAGTTGAATTCATTCGTCATCTGAAATTCCGCATGCGGATTGTTGCGTTCCTTGGCATGGTCCTTTGTTGCGGGCTTGGTGCCTTGTTGCTCACGGGCTTCACGTTGCAAAACGAAGCCACAAAAGTGTGGCGTGTATCTCAGTCGAACATTGAAATCGTGGCGGAACATCTTGCGGATCAGGAGGTCCGTGCGATTCGAGCTGAATTTCGCATGGTGCGTACGAGAGCAAATTTCCTTGAGTTCCGAGATCGCCTAAACGGGTATGCGGCTAAAAATGATTTACGCCTTGAGTGGTATGGCATGTAGACACCCCGTCTCTCCCCACCGGTTGTGAGCGTGGCTGCCGTGCTCGTATGAAAAAACTCCCCCTCAACCAAGCCTTCACCCTGCTCGAACCCGGCCCGGTGGTGCTGATCACCACGCATGACGGCAAACAGCCCAACATCATGACCATCTCCTGGACCATGGTGGTGGACTTCACGCCGGTGTTCGCCCTCACCACCGGGCCGTGGAACCATTCCTTTGCCGCACTGCGCAAGAGCAAGGAATGCGTGATCGCCATCCCCACGGTGGACCTGCTGGACAAGGTGGTGGGCGTGGGCACCTGCTCGGGCACCGACACGGACAAGTTCGCCAAATTCAAACTCACACCGCTCAAAGCCAGCCAGGTCAAAGCGCCGCTGATTAAGGAATGCTTGGCCAACATCGAGTGCCGGGTGATCGACTACAACAAGAAGCACAGCGTCGTTTTCCTGCAGGGCGTGGCTGCCTGGGTGGACGCCACGCGAAAAACGGATAAAGAGCGGCGCACGCTGCATGCCGTGGGCGACGGCACCTTCATTGCCGACGGCCGCAAGCTGGACCGCCGGCAGGCCATGCGTTCCAAACTGCCGGCGGGAGTCTGAGTTTGCCCCTCCCTGGGGTGCCAAAAGTATCGTCAAACGATACCGACAAGACTGGAAACTGACACTTGTGTCTAAGTCGGCTGCATTCGAACCCACTGTCCCGCACACTGTCTGCATGTTCAACCGCCCCAAGGGGTCTTACATGCAAGTGCGCACCCGTCGTGTTTCCAAAACCTGGCTGCCGCTGCACTGCAGGCGATCAAACGACACGGCGAGACGAAATAAGCGGCGAGTAAGCACACGTTGATACAACTCTGTTCATTCAAGGAGGAATCCATGAAAAAGCGAATTACTACGATTCTGATAGCTGCTTGCACAGTGTTGGCGGGCGTCAGTGCCGCATCTCATGCACAGGCGCAGTCAGACGCCTCGGCCCTGAGTGCGGTGTCGGCGTTGCCGGTGGCTTCAGTTGTGGTGGGTACAAGCGCCGTCGCCGGCGCGGCGGCCAGTGCCGTGGTGGCGTTGCCGGTGGCGCTGTCCACGGCCGGTGCGGTGCTGGTGGTGAGGACGGTGGAGTCCACCGCCCGAGGTACGGTGTACGTGCTGGAGCGCGTATCCGACGGTGCACGCGTTAGCCTGGAAGTGGCGGGTCAGGGGCTGAAGGCCTCTGCCGTGGGCGTGGGTACGCTGGTGACAGTGAGTGTCATTGGCGCCGGGGTGGTGTTGTCGGCAGCCGGCGAGGCGATCGCCTTCGTCCCCAACGCGCTGGGCCGTGCCCTGCTGCACAACGAGCGCGTGACGCTGTGAGGCCCATCATGCACAAGACATTCCTGTCCCGCTGCATCAAGGCGGCTGCCGCGCTGGCGCTGGCCGCCACCTTGGCCACGCCGGCCCACGCCGGCCGCTCGTGTGACGCGCAGCCGCTGAAGGCGCAGACGGTGGAGCGTGGCCTGGAGCTGGCTGCACGCACGCTGCAGGCGCTAGACGCCAGCGGCGCCCAGGTCGTGGTGCTGGCGCGTGCCGGCCAGGATCTCAGCAAGTATGGTTTGAAATATTCGCACCTGGGTCTGGTCTACCGCCAGCCAGATGGCAGCGGTGGCCATGTCTGGCGTGTGCTGCACAAGCTCAACCATTGCGGCACGCAAGAGGCCGCGCTGTACCGCCAGGGCCTCGGTGAGTTCTTTCTGGACGACCTATGGCGCCTGGAAGCCGTCTGGGTGGCGCCCGCGCCCGAGGTGCAGGCGCGGCTGTTGGCGCTGCTGCTGGATGAACGGCGCGTACCCATCCTGCACCAACGACCCTACAGCATGGTCAGTTATGCCTGGGGACAGAAATACCAGCAGTCCAACCAGTGGGCGCTGGAGACGTTGGCGGCGGCAATGGAGCCGGCCATACGCACTCGCGCGCAGGCGCAGGCCTGGCTGCAGTTCAAGGGCTATGAGCCGAGTGCGCTGACCATCGGGCCGCTGACCCGCCTGGGGGGGCGTATGACGCGGGCCAACGTAGCCTTTGACGACCACCCGAACGAAAAGCGCTTTGCCGACCGCATCGAGACCGTTACGGTGGATTCGGTGTTTGCATGGCTGCAGCGCGCTCAGCTGGGTGGCGCGCCGGTGGTGCTGCGCGACTGAGTCACTGCGGGGCAGTGCGCGTCCGCAGCCGCAAACGCACGATCAGCTTGCGCAGCTCCTCTGCCCACAGCACCAGGCTGGCCAAGGCGACAAGCGGCAGCAGCGAGGCCAGCGGCAGGGGCACGGTATAGAACAGCGCGTTCATGGGCGGGAAGTACAGCACTGCCGCCTGCAGCAGGATGGACAGCGTCAGGCCGCCTGCCAGCCAGCGGTTGCGTAGCAGGCGCGGGCCGAGCGCGCTGTCGGTAGACGACTGGCAGTTGAGCACGTTGAACCACTGGCACATGGCCAGCAGGGTGAAGGTCTCGGTGCCGGCCACCGGCAGCGCCACGCCCTGACTCAGGCGCCAAGCGAACCAGCCGAAGGTGACGCCGGCAATCATGGGTGTCATCAGCGCCACGCGCTGCAGCAGCACGCGGCCCAGTAGCCGGTCGTCGCGCGGCACCGGGTGGCGCTGCATCTCGTGGCCGCCGGGCGGGTCCATCACCAGGTTCACCGTCACCGTGCCTTCGGTGACGATGTTGATCCACAGAATCTGCACCGCCGCCAGCGGCAGCGGCAGGCCCGACAGCAGCGCCAGCAGCAGCACCAGCACCTCCGCCATGGAGGTGGCAAACAGGTAGAGGATGACCTTCTTCAGGTTGCCGTAGACCACGCGGCCCTGTTCCACCGCGCCGACGATGGTGGCGAAGTTGTCGTCGGTGATGACGATCTTGGCTGCGCTCTTGGCCACCTCGGTGCCGGTGATGCCCATGGCCACGCCCACGTCGGCGCGCGCCAGGGCCGGCGCGTCGTTCACGCCGTCGCCCGTCATAGCCACGGTGTGGCCCTGCGCCTGCAGCGCCTCGACGATGCGCAGCTTCTGCGCCGGCTGCACACGCGCAAACACGGCAATGCCCGGCAGTTCCTCGCGCAGCTCGGTCTCGTTCATGCGTTCCAGCTCGGGGCCGTCGACGGCGCGGTCGCCCGCACGGGCGATGCCCAGTTCGCGCGCGATGGCCAGCCCCGTGAGCTTGTGGTCGCCGGTGACCATGATGGGGCGGATGCCGGCAGCGCGGCACTCGGCCACCGCCACCTTCACTTCCTCCCGCGGCGGGTCGATCTGGCCGATCAGGCCCAGCAGGCGCACGCGGCCGTGCAGGGCATCAAAGCCGGCGGCGGGGGCGAGCACATCGTCGTCCACCTCAGCGAAGGCCAGCACGCGCAGCGCTTCGGTGGCCATGGTTTCAGCCGTGGTGCGCGCGGCCTGGGCCAGCGCGGCGTCGGCCGTGGGCAGCAGGTGCAGCACGGACTCCGGGGCGCCTTTGATGAGCACGCGCCGCGGTGCGTCCGCATAGCGGTGGCGTGTGGCCATGAGCTTGGTGTCGGAGTCGAAGGGCAGCTCGGCCTCGCGCGGCGCCTGCGCGCGCAGGGCGTCCAGGTTCAGCCCGGCCTTGGCGGCCAGCACCAGCAGCGCGCCTTCGGTCGGGTCGCCCAGCACGCCCCAGGCGCCGCGTTCGTCCTCAGGCGGCAGCAGGCCGGCGTCGTTGCACAGCGCGGCGGCGTGCAGCAGGCGGCTGAGGCCGGCGTCGTCTGCGCCGACGTCGCGGCCGTCTTCGTGCAGCCGGCCCGCCGGCGCGTAGCCGATGCCGTCCACCGTGAGGCGCCGCCCGTCGGCCAGCCACAGCGCCACCGCCGTCATCTCGTTGCGCGTGAGCGTGCCGGTCTTGTCGCTGCAGATCACGGTGGTGGAGCCCAGTGTCTCTACGGCGCTGAGGCGGCGAATGATCGCACCGCGCGCGGCCATGCGCTGCATGCCCACGGCCAGCGCGATGGTCATGGCCACGGGCAGGCCCTCGGGCACCATGGACACCATCTGGCTGATCGCCACCATCAACACCTGCGACAGAGGCAACTGGCGCCACAGGCCCAGCAGCACCACCAGCACAAAAAGACCCAGCGCGGCCACCACCAGCGCGCGGCCGAAGCCTTCCAGGCGCAGCTCCAGCGGCGTCTTGGGTTCTTCGGCGCGTTCGGTCAGGCCGGCAATGCGGCCGACTTCGGTGTGTTCGCCGGTGGCCACCACCACGGCACGCGCGCGCCCGGCAGTGGCGTAGGTGCCGGAATAGACCATGCCGTGCCGGTCGGCCAGGCCGGTGGCCTCGGGCACCGGCGCCACCGATTTGCTGACCGGCACCGATTCGCCTGTGAGCGCGGCTTCAGCCACCTGCAGCTGCGCCTCTTCGATCAGCCGTGCGTCGGCGGCAATGGCGTCGCCCGCAGCCAGCAGCATGATGTCGCCCGGCACCAGGTGGCGCGCCTCCAGCACTTCCTCCTGGCCGGCGCGCAGCACGCGCACGCGCAGCGCCGAGAGGTGGCGCAGTGCGGCCATGGAGCGCTCGGCGCGGCCTTCCTGAATGCTGCCGATCAGCGCGTTGATGACCACCACGGCCAGGATCACCGCAGCGTCGCCATGGTGGCCCAGCGCGACGGCCAGCACCGCGGCGGCGAACAGGATGTAGATCAACGGGCTCTGGAACTGGCGCACGAAGGTGCGCCACAGCGGCTTGGGCGGCGGCTCGGGCAGGGTGTTGTCGCCATGCTCGGCCAGGCGTTGCTGCACGGTGCCGGCATCCAGGCCCTGCGTGGCGTCGACGCCCAGCTGCGCCAGCACCGCGTCGGGATCCAGCGCATGCCAGTGCACGGTGGCCGGGGGGCTGTGCGGCTGGGGGGCGGGGGTCGGGTCGTTGACGGGGGTGGGCTGGGACACGCCGGTTCTCCTGGGCTGAGGAAGGGGGCAATGAGAAGACGTGGCCATTATGAAAAGGCCGCGTGGTGTGGGGATTTGGGAATGGCCGATCCTTTGACACAGGTCAAGCAATGCAACGGCGGGCGTCTTTCACAATGCGGGCATGTCGCTGCATCCCGCCCTCATCTTCCTTGGCGGTCTGGTGGTCATCGTTCTGGGGGCCGAGTTGCTGCTGCGCGGTGCCACGCGCCTGGCCTCGTTGCTGGGCGTGCCGCCGGTGATCATCGGCCTGACGGTGGTGACCGCGGGCACCACCATGCCCGAGTTGGCGGTGGGCGTGACCGCCGCGCTGGAAGGGCAGAGCGGGCTGGCGGTGGGCAACATTGCCGGCACCAATATCTTCAACATCCTGGTCATCCTGGGCCTGAGCGCCGCGGTGCGGCCCATCCCTTTGCGGCTGCTGAGCTTCAAGCTGGATGTGCCGGTGATGATCGGCGCCGCACTCACGCTCATCTTCATGGCCTGGGACGGTGTGCTGACACGCACCGACGGCGTACTGCTGCTGATTGCCGCCGCGAGCTACACGCTGGCGCTGATGCTGTTGAGCCGGCGCGAAAGCTCGGCTGTGCGGCGTGAGTTTGCCGAGGAGTTCGGCCGCGATACGGTGGCCGCCGGCCCTGACGACACCCTGCCGCGCAGCCGCTGGGCGCGCGGTACCTTGTATCTGGGGTTGCTGGCGGCGGGTATCGCGGTGACGCTGCTGGGGGCGGAGCTGCTGGTCTCGGGCGCGGTGAGCTTGGCGCGCGACTTTGGCGTGTCGGACGAGATCATCGGCCTGACCATCGTGGCCGTTGGCACTTCGGCACCCGAGCTGGCCACCACGCTGGTGGCGACGATTCGCAACGAGCGTGACGTGGCGATCGGCAACCTGGCAGGCAGCTGCATCTACAACATCCTGGTGATCCTGGGCGTGACCAGCCTGGTGTCCGAGGGCGGCGTGGCGGTGGCACGCGATGTGCTGTGGATCGACCTGCCGCTGGCGGCCGGCGTGGCCGTGCTGCTGTTGCCGGTGTTTCGCAGCGGCGACAGCGTCTCGCGCCGTGAGGGCGGCCTGTTCCTCAGCCTCTATGGGCTCTATTTGGCGTCGCTGCTGCTCTGGCGTATCTGAGCCGCAGGCGTGTCCGAGGGCCGCGCGGCCGGGTGCACGAGCGCGGTGATGGCGTGCACCGCCTGGACGATGGCGTCGTGCGTCGGATCGAGCACGATGTCGGCCCCCAGGGCCTTGAATTCAGGCGCTTCGGTTTCGCGGCGGCAGACCACGGCCACCCGGCCGGCGTAGTGGTGCTGGCGCAGCGCGTGCAGCAGGCCGCGCGTGGAGAGCGGGTCGGGCAGGGTGCTGACCACCCAGGCGCTGCCGGCCAGCGGCAGGCTTTCGATGAAGTCGGCCTCCATGGCGTCGCCGAAGCGCACCGGCAGGCCGCGGCGGTGCACCGCACGTGTGAGCTCCGGGTCGAAGTCCACGCCCAGTACGCCGACACCGGCCGCACGCAGGCCCAGCGCCAGGCGCTGGCCGTACATGCCCAGGCCGACCACGATCACCTCCACCGGCTGACAGCCCGCGCCGTCGTGCGCGACGTCCTGTTCACGGTGGGGGTGGCGGCGTTCGAACCAGCCGAGCCAGGGCGCCAGCCGCTCGTACAGCGGGTGCGAGTACAGGATCATGTAGGTCGACAGCGCGATGGTGACCAGCCCGACCAGCGTGGTCAGCCCCAGCGCGCTCGGGCCCACATGGCCCAGCGTGATGCCCATGGCGACGAAGATGATGGAGAACTCGCTGATCTGCGCCACGGTCAACCCGGCCAGAAAGCCGGTGCGCTTGCGGTAGCCCATGTAGCCCATGATGGCCATCACGATCAGCGGGTTGCCGATCAGCACGAACAGCGACAGCACGGCCGCGGCGCCGAGTTCGCTGCCCAGGGTGGAAAAGTCGAAGCGCGCGCCAAGCTCGATGAAGAAGAACAGCAGCAGGAAATCACGGATGCCGGTCAGGCGCGCATTGATGGCGTCGCGGTAGCGCGTGGAGGCGAGCGAGAAGCCGGCCAGGAAGGCGCCGGCCTCCTTGGAGAAACCCGCCCATTCGCCCAGCGCGGCCAGGCTGGTGCCCCAGGCAATGGCGAAGATCAGCAGCAGCTCCTGCGAGCGTGCCATCAGGTCCACCACGCGCGGCAGCACGTAACGCATCAGCACCGCCATGGCCACGGCCGCCAGCGCCACGCGCCACAGCAGCGACAGCGCCACCTCGGCCAGGCCGGCTTCGCCGCCGACGCGCAGCGCGCTCATGGTCATCATCGCCAGCACCACGGCCAGGTCTTGGACGATCAGGAAGCCCACGGCGATGCGGCCGTGCAGCGAATCGATCTCGCGCTTGTCGGTCAGCAGCTTGACGATGATGATGGTGCTGGAGAAGGTCAGCGCCACCGCCACGTACAGCGCCTCCATCACGCTCTTGTCCAGCGCGAGCAGGATGAGAAAGCCGAGCACGATGGTGAAGGCCAGCTGCCCGAGACCGGTGGCCAGCGCCACCGGGCCGATGTGGCGGATGTGCTTGAGGTCGAGCTTGAGGCCCACCACGAACAGCAGCACTGCCACGCCCACCTGTGCCAGCAGCACGATCTGCTCGTGCGCGCTGCTCAGGCCCAGCACGGCCGGGCCGGCCACGATGCCGACCACGATGTAGGCGATCAGCGGCGGCTGGCGCAGCCACAGCGCCACCGCGCCGGCGGCAGCGGCGATCAGCAGCAGCAAGGCGAACTCGGCAAAGATTTCGGGCATGGCGCAGGCGGGTGGTGGGAATGGGGCGAGTCTATCGATGTCAGTCCCCGTACTGCATCTTGTGGACATGCGCCGGTCGTGCCGGCGCAGACGCAGGATTGCGGTATCGTCGGGCCAATGCACCGGAACGCCGCCCATGCCCCATGACGTCAGCCTGATCGCCACCATCGCGGCCGGCTTCGGCCTGGCTATGGTCTTTGGCCTGATCGCCAGCAACCTGAAGATGCCGCCGCTGGTGGGCTACCTGCTGGCCGGCATCATGATCGGCCCGGCCACGCCGGGCTTTGTGGCCGACGTGGGGCTGGCCGGGCAGCTGGCCGAGATCGGCGTCATGCTGCTGATGTTCGGCGTCGGGCTGCATTTCTCGCTGCAGGATCTGATGGCGGTGCGCCGCATCGCGGTGCCGGGTGCGGTGGTGCAGATCGCCGCCGCCACGCTGCTGGGCATGGGCGTGGCGCTGTACTGGGGCTGGCCGGTGGGCGGTGCGCTGGTATTCGGCCTGTGCCTGTCGGTGGCCAGCACGGTGGTACTGCTGCGCGCACTGGAGGCCAAGGGGCTGCTGAAGTCGATCAACGGCCAGATTGCCGTGGGCTGGCTGGTGGTGGAAGACCTGGTCATGGTGCTGGTGCTGGTCTTGCTGCCCGCGCTGGCGGGGGGGCTGGGCGGGTCGGGTGGTCCGGCGGTTGACGCGGCCGGCCAGGCCGCTGAGGCCGCCTCGGCCAGCGACATCTGGCAGACCGTGGGCGTGACGCTGGCCAAGGTCACGGCCTTCGTCGTGCTCATGCTGGTGGTGGGGCGGCGCGTGCTGCCCAAGGCCCTGTGGTGGGTGGCGCGCACCGGCTCGCAGGAACTCTTCACGCTCAGCGTGGTGGCGGTGGCGGTGGGCGTGGCCTTCGGTGCCGCCAAGCTGTTCGACGTGTCGTTTGCGCTGGGCGCCTTCTTCGCCGGCATGATGATGCGCGAGTCGGAGTTCAGCCACCGCGCGGCCGACGAATCGCTGCCGCTGCGCGACGCCTTTGCCGTGCTGTTTTTCGTGTCGGTGGGCATGCTGTTCGACCCGGCCGTGGTCTGGCAGCAGCCTGTGAAGCTGTTGGCCGTGGTGCTCATCATCATGCTGGGCAAGACGCTGGCGGCCATTGCGCTGGTGCTGCTGTTCCGCTATCCGCTCAACACCGCACTCACCGTGGGCGCCAGCCTGGCGCAGATTGGCGAGTTCTCCTTCATCCTGGCTGGCATGGGCGTGGCGCTGGGGCTGATGCCCACCGAGGGGCAGAGTCTGGTGCTGGCCGGGGCGCTGATCTCCATTGCTGCCAACTCGGCGTTGTTCACGGTGGTCGAGCCGGTGCGGCGCTGGATCCTGGCGCGCTCGGCGCTGGCGCGCAAGCTGGAGCAGCGCGACGACCCGCTGGCCGAGCTTCCGATGAGCACCGACCCCAAGCTGCTGAGCAAACAGGTGGTGCTGGTGGGCTACGGCCGCGTGGGCCGGCGCATCGCGCAGGCGCTGCGCAGTCAGCACATTCCGTATGTGGTGGCCGAGCAGAACCGTGAGATCGTGGACGCACTGCGCAAGGAGGGTGTTGCAGCCGTCAGCGGCGATGCGCAGACGCCCGAGGTGCTGGTCCAGGCGCACGTGGCGCGTGCCGCGATGCTGGTGATTGCGATTCCCGACACGGTGGACGTGCGCCGCATGGTGGAAGTGGCGCGCACGCTGAACCCGGCGCTGCAGGTCGTGCTGCGCACCCACAGCGACGAAGAGGCCGAGCTGCTGCGCAAGGAAAGCATGGGCACCGTCTTCCAGGGCGAACAGGAGCTGGCACGCGGCATGGCGGAGCACATCCTGCGGCAGCTGGGCGCCGGCCGGCCGGCGTCGCATTGACATCGAGGAGGAACCGCATGAACCAGATTCGACACATCCTGGCCGCCACCGACCTGTCCGCCAGTTCGCTGGAGGCGGTGGACCGTGGCTTTCTGCTGGCATCCACCCTGCAGGCGCAGTACACCGTGATGCACGCGCTGGGGCTGGAGGCGCTGGCGCCGCTGCGCGCCTTGCTCGGTACGCGTGCGGACGAGGTGTCGCAACGACTGCAGACGCAGGCGAGTCAGGAGCTGACGCAGGCGGTGGCCGACACCGCGCGCCGCCATGGCGTGCAGCCTGCTTTGCAGGTGGAGCCGGGCCTGGCCGGCGATGTGGTGACGACCTGGGCCGAGGCCCATGATGTCGGGCTGGTGGTGGTCGGGGCGCACGGCAGCGGGTTTCTGCAGCGCATGCTGCTCGGTTCCACCGCGTCGCGGCTGCTGCGCAAGAGCCGCACTCCGGTGCTGGTGGTCAAGCAGGAGCCGCGCGGGCCGTACAGACGCGTTCTGGTTTCCCTGGATTTTTCATCCGCGTCGCTGCTGTCGATCCGGCTGGCGCGGCAAGTGGCGCCGCAGGCCGATCTGCTGCTGCTGCATGTGTTCGATGTACCCTTCGAGGGCAAGATGCAGTTTGCCGGTGTGGACGAGGCGCTGGTGGTCCAGTACCGGCGCGAAGCGCGCGAGCGTGCGACCCGGCAGCTGCACGAGCTGGCCGCCGCCGCTGGCTTGCAGCCGGAGGACTACACTGCCTTGGTGCTCTATGGCGATGCCGTGCGCGAAGTCGTCATGCACGAGGAGCGCGACCACTGCGACCTGATCGTGATGGGCAAGCATGGCACGCACGTCACCGAGGAGCTGCTGCTGGGCAGCGTGACCAAGCGGGTGCTGGCCGAGTCGCTGGGTGATGTGCTGGTGGTGGTGGACGGCGCCACTTCGGCTGCGTCGTCGCGCTGAGCTACGGCACGCCGGCGGGCTGGCCTCCTGCCGGGCGTTTCGTTTTGTCACGCCGCGGCGTCGGTGCCCCCTTAAGATGGCCCTCTGTTCTGCCAACCGGAGCAACGCATGACGACCAACACCCTCGCCTCTTGGCGCTTCTTCCGTGCCGGCGGCTTTGACCAGGTGCGGCTCGATACCGCCGCCGAACTCCTGCACATCGACGAACTGGACCAGAAGCTCTGGGTGGCCCTGTCGTGCCCGGTCAAGGGCATCGAGTTCGACGCCCGCACGCTGGCCTTTGTGGACAGCGATGCCGATGGCCAGATTCGCCCGCCAGAGCTGATCGCCGCCGTGCAGTGGGCCGGCGCCCGGCTGAAGGACGTGGACGTGCTGGCGCAGCAGCTGCCGGGTGTGCCGCTGGCGGCGATCCGTGATGACGATGAAGAAGGCCTGGCAATTGCCCAGGCCGCACGCGAGCTGCTGGCCGACATTGGCGGCAACGATGGCATGGTGACGGTGGACGCCGCCCGTCTGGCGCAGACGCGCCAGGCCGAGCGGGCGCTGGCGGCCTGGCAGGCGGCGGGCGCGCAGGCCCGCCCGCTGGGGGACGCCACCGAGGTGGCGCATGCCGCGGTGGCCGCGGTGGCCGAAAAGGTGGAAGACTGGTTTGTGCGCTGCCGGCTGGCGGCTTTCGACACGCGCGCCGGCGCAGCACTCAACGCCACCGACGACACGCTGCTGGCCTTGGGCGGTGGCACGCTCACCAACGGGGCGGACAGCATTGCCGCCTTGCCACTGGCGCATGTGCAAGCCGGGGCTGCGCTGCCGCTGACCACCGGCCTTAACCCGGCCTGGGCGGCGCGCATCCACACGCTGCGCGACGCCGCGGTCACGCCGCTGCTGGGCCAGCGCGATGCCCTGAGCGAGGCCGACTGGCAGCAGCTGAAGGACCAGCTGGCCCCCTATGCCGCCTGGCTGACCGCCAAGCCCGACCCGGCCGCCGAAGGCGACGGCGTGCGCCAGCTGGAGAAGCTGGCCCACTACGTGCGCGACCTGCTGCCGCTGGCCAACAACTTCGTCGCCTTCCGCGATTTCTACACCCGGCAAGGCAAGGCCACCTTCCAGGTCGGCACGCTTTACCTGGACGGCCGCTCCGCCGAGTTGTGTGTGGCGGTGAACGATGCCGCCCGCCATGCGGCGCTGGCCACGCTGTCGCGCATCTGCCTGGTGTATTGCGACTGCGTACGCGGCGGCGAGACGCTGAGCGTTGCCGCCGCCTTCACCGCGGGCGACGCGGACCAGCTGATGGTGGGCCGCAACGGCGTGTTCTACGACCGCCAGGGCCGCGACTGGAATGCCACCATCACCAAGATCGTCGACCACCCGATCAGCTTGCGCCAGGCCTTCTGGGCGCCCTATAAGCGGCTGGCGCGTTTCGTGGCCGAGCAGCTGCAGAAGATGGCCGCCAACAAGGCACGCGCCTCGGAAGAGAAGATGACCGTGGCGGTGCTGGAGGGCGGCAAGAAGGTGGCCGCGGCGGCGCCGGCCCCGGTGGCACCGCCGCCGTTCGACGTCGGCAAGTTCGCCGGTATCTTTGCGGCCTTGGGGCTGGCGGTGGGGGCCATCGGCACTGCGGTGGCCTCGGTGCTCACCGGCCTGTTTGCGCTGGCCTGGTGGCAACTGCCGCTGGCCTTGGCTGGCTTGCTGCTGATCGTCTCCGGCCCGGCGGTGCTGCTGGCCTGGTTCAAGCTGCGCAGCCGCAACCTCGGCCCCATCCTGGATGCCAACGGCTGGGCCATCAACGCGCGCGCGCGCATCAACATCCCGTTCGGTACTTCACTGACGCAGGTGGCGCAACTGCCGCCCAACGCCGAACGCGCACTGACCGACCCCTACGCCGAGAAGCAGGCGCCCTGGGGTTGGTACGGCGGCATCCTGGCCGTGCTGCTGCTGGCGGCCTTTGTCTGGGTGCTGCGAGATCACCTGAAGTAGGCGTTGTAAGTTTCCGCTTGTGGCATCGACCAAGTAAGTGGTCGCGCATCACGCCGGCCGGGTGCAGCCAGCCGGCTGCGCTTCCTGTGACCCTTTGGAGATGACCATGAACAAGCGCTTCTTTGCCTTTCTTGCTGCCGGTGGTGTTTTCGTCGCCATGACGCTGGGCGCAGCCCAGGCGGTCGAAAAGGACACCATGATGAAGGACAAGCCCGCGGCAGACATGAAAGCCAAGCCGATGGCCGACGACAAGATGAAGACCAAGCCGATGGCCGATGACAAGATGAAGGCCAAACCCATGGCCGACGACAAGATGAAGGGCCAGAAGTAAGCGGACCGTTTGCGGGCTGGCCACCCGGCCCGTCGCTCAGGCGTCGGGGTCTGGGCCGGCCAGTTCGGCGTAGCTGCGGCAGGCTTCGCGCAACAGGTTCAGTTGTGCCTTGTAGTTGCGGCATCCACGGCAACTGATCAGGTGCAGGCGCAATGGCAGGCGCTGCGCGGGCGGGAGCTCGCGGTCCTGCGATTCGGACAGCAGGCGGGTGACTTCCTTGCACTTCAGCATGTCTGTTCTCCGGCGGCAAACCAGCCGCGTTCCAGGCAGCGGCGCAGCGCATGGCGCGCGCGATGCAGGATGACGTTGCAGTTGTTGGCGGTGATACTCAGTTCCTTGCAGACCTCGGTGGTCTCGAACTCGAGAAACTCGCGCATCATGAACACCCGCGCGGTGTTCTCGGGCAGCAGGTTCAGGCAGGCATCGAACACCTGCCAGAAGTGCTGCTGCCGCAAGGCGGCCTGCGGGTCGCCCCAGTCGCGCGGGCGCGCCTCGGGCGTCCAGTGCGCGTTGGCCTTGAACAGGCTCTCGAAGGTCTGGTCCAGCGCCTCCTCCTCGGCCGAGAAGGCCGAGACATTGGTTGTGCGCGCCTGTTGACGGATGATGTCGACGATCTTGTTGCGCAGGATGGCAAAGATCCAGGTCTTGAGTTCGGCGCGGCCGCCAAAAGCGTCCGGTTTGGCCAGGGCGGCCAGCAGTGCCTCCTGTACGGCATCCTCGGCCGCCGCGGCATCGCGCAGCTGCAGGCGCGCGAAGCGCATCATGTCGTTGCGTATGGCAGCCAAGTGGTCCGGGTCGATCATCAGGTGGGTTGCTAGAACAGGGTCGTGAGCCTGACCCAGGTGTCGGGCAGGTGGTTGAGGATCTGCGCTTCCAGCCATTTGTCTGCGCCGCTCAGTATCGCCACGCCGGCCAGTCCGATCAAGAGGCCAAACCCTTTCTTCACCGCCTCGGCATGGCCGAGCACCCAGCCGCGCGCCCGCGCAAAGCCGCTGCGCGAGGCGTAGGCCGCGGCCACCAGTGGCACGGCAGCACCGACGCCAAACAGACCGAGGATGAGCGCGCCGCGGGCGGCCCCGCCTTCGCTGGCCACCAGGGTCAGCGCCGAGGCCAGCAGTGGCCCGGAGCAGGGGCTCCAGACCAGGCCGAGCAGACCGCCCAGCAGCAGGGCACCCCACAGCGAACCGCCATCGAGCCGGCTGGAGGCCGCCTGGGCCGAGCTGGCGAGCGGCATCACCAATTGGGTGAAGCGGGCGTTGAGCACGGGCACCAGCATGACCAGCGCGAAGCCGATCAGCAGCACGGCGCCGGCGGTGCGCACGCTGTCACCGTCGATCCCCAGCGCCGGCCCCACGGCACCCAGCAGCAGGCCGATGCCAGCAAACGAAGCCGCCATGCCCAGGCCCATGGCCAGCGGCGCGAGGCGGTTGGCCTGCACGGCACCGCCGAGTACCAGCGGTAGCAATGGGAAAACGCAGGGCGAGAGCGTGGTCAGGCTGCCGGCGGCCAGGCTCAGGCCGGCTTGCGTGAGGGAGAGTGTTCCGCTCACACGGCCTCACATGCCTACGGCGCTGTGCAGCGCGGCGCGCAGCTTGCCGGCGTCGGTATCGCCGGCGAGACGCGCGGTTTCCGTGCTGCCGCGGTAGACGATCAGCGTGGACTGGGTGCGCACGTTCAGCTGCTGCTTGAGGGCGCGCTCCCGGTCGTAGTTCACCACCAGCAACGTGACCGGCAACTGCGAATCGGACTTGAGCGATTGGAAGACCTTTTCCTGCGCGCGGCAGGTCGGGCACCAGTCGGCATGGAAGTGCAGCGCGACCGGCTTGCCGGCCTGCTGGGCGGTGCTCAGGGCGGCGGCGCTATAGGGTTGGATGTCGAGCGCCTGGGCGGCGCCGAAGGTGAGCAGCAAGGCCAGGCTGGCCAGGATGGAACGAAGGAATTGCATGGACGGTCTCCTGTGGGCGGAGCCGACCGTCGGCCCCGACTGCAGCTTCAGTCGAGGCAGGGTGCGAAATTCTTACAGCTGTACGGCGGGGTTCATGCGCGGAACGCCGTGGAACCGGCTTGGCCGGGCCACTGGCGTTGTCCCCCTCTGGGGGAAGGCGCGCAGCGCCTCAGGGGGCTCAGCTTTACACGCCGCGGGCGCGGTCCGCGTGGAACTGCTGCACGAAAGCGCCGAAGGTGCCGGCATCGAGCGCGGCGCGCACCTCGCGCATCAGGTTCAGGTAGTAGTGCAGGTTGTGCACCGTGGTCAGCATGGGGCCGAGCATCTCGCCGCAGCGGTCCAGGTGGTGCAGGTAGGCGCGGCTGAAGCCGTCGCGCCCGCCTTGAGCATAGGGCACGCCGGAGGTGCCGGCACAGGCGTAGCAGGTGCAGGTCTCGTCCACCGGGCGTGCGTCGCTTTTGTGGCGTGCGTTGCGAATCTTCAGGTCGCCAAAGCGGGTGAACAGGTGGCCGTTGCGGGCGTTGCGCGTGGGCATGACGCAGTCGAACATGTCGAAGCCGTGTTGCACGCCATACACCAGGTCTTCCGGTGTGCCCACACCCATCAGGTAGTGCGGCTTGTGCGCGGGCAGGCTTGGGCCGCAGTGGCGCATCAGGCGCTGCATGTCTTCTTTCGGCTCGCCCACGCTGACGCCGCCAACCGCCAGGCCGGGGAAGTCGAGTTCTTCCAGCGCAGCCAGCGATTCGTCGCGCAGGTTCTCGTACATGCCGCCTTGCACGATGCCGAACAGCGCGTTGGGGTTTTCCAGCCGTTCAAACTCGGCCTTGCAGCGTTTGGCCCAGCGCAGGCTCAGTTCCATGGAGACACGGGCTTCGCGTTCAGTGGTGAGCTGGCCCTTGGTCTTGGGGTCGAGCGACACATACGGTGTGCACTCGTCGAACTGCATCACGATGTCGCTGTTCAGCACGGTCTGGATCTGCATCGAGCCTTCGGGCGTGAGGAAGAGCTTGTCGCCATTGACGGGCGAAGCGAACTTCACGCCTTCCTCGCTGATCTTGCGCATCTCGCCCAGGCTCCAGACCTGAAAGCCGCCCGAGTCGGTGAGGATGGGCTTGTGCCAGTTCTCGAACTGGTGCAGACCGCCGAAGGACTTCATCACGTCCAGGCCCGGGCGCATCCACAGGTGGAAGGTGTTGCCGAGGATGATCTGCGCGCCCATGTCTTCCAGCGAGCGCGGCATGATGCCCTTGACGGTGCCATAGGTGCCCACGGGCATGAAGATGGGGGTCTCGACCACGCCGTGGTTGAGCGTGAGGCGGCCGCGGCGGGCCATGCCTTCGGTTTTCAGGAGTTCGAATTGCAGCATGGTGAGGGGACCGATTGTAGGGGGGCGGTGCGCCGGCCCGCTGCATGCAGGGCGTCCCGCGTTGCCAGGGTTGGTCCGGTGCGCTGTGGCGGCCGTCCGCGGGTTTTCCGCAACGCCACACAGGGGACCTGTGATTCAATAATCCGGCGTGTCACGCGAAATCGGACAAGCAGCCTACAGGAGACAAGCATGACCAAGACCCCCACCCCAGCGACAGGAGAGCTTCAGAGCGACCGCCGCCATTTTGTGGCCGGCGCTGCCACCCTGCTGTCGGCCGGGTCGCTGACTGCCTGTGCTACGGCGCCAGCCGCGGACACCCGAGGCCGCTTCGAGTTTGCCCTGATCGGCGACATGCCCTACAACCGCGCGCAGGAAGCCGAATACGACCGCGTGATGCAGGAGCTCAACGCGCGTGACCTTGCTTTCGTCACGCACGTGGGTGATTTCCAGTTCGACCCGCGTCCCTACGAACGCAACCCTGCCTCGTCCCGCCCGCCGGGCGAGGATGCGACCTACGACTACGTACTGGGCACCTTCAATGCATCGAAGAACCCGCTGGTCATGACCCCGGGCGACAACGACTGGGCTGACCTTGCGGAAATGCAGTCGCGCAAGATCGATCCGCTGGATCGTCTGGCCAAGGTGCGTTCCCTGTTCTACCCCCAGGGCAGCAGCCTGGGCCAGCGCAGGATGCCCGTGACCAGCCAGGCCGACGTGGACTCGGCCCACGCCGCCTTCCGCGAGAACCTGAACTGGAACATTGGCGGCGTGGACTTCGTCACCCTGCACATCATCGGCAGTAACGACAACATGGGCCGCGGCCCGGCGCTCGAGGCCGAGCAGCGGCAGCGCAAGGCCGCCAACCTGAGCTGGCTCAAGCGTGCCTTTGCCCAGGCGCGTGAACGCAAGAGCTTGGGGTTCGTAATCATCATCCATGCCAACATCGGCTTCGAAAACCTCTGGCCGGCCAGCTACCACGGGCGCTACTACCGCCCGCTCAGCGGCGCCAAGGCATCCAAGCCCGAGCCCACGGTCTACGACGACTACATCCGAGCCCTGGGTGCCGAGATGGAAGACTTCGGAACGCCCACGCTGCTGCTGCACGGCGACACCCATCTCTTCCGTATCGACAAGCCCCTGTTCAGTACGCGCACACAGCGGCCTTTCGAGCACTTCACCCGCGTCGAGACCTTCGGCTGGCCTGACACGCACTGGGTCAGCATCGAGGTGGATCCGGCCCAGCCCCAGGTCTTCACCGTGCGCCCGCGCATGGTGCCCGGCAACAGCCCCAATCGTCGAGCCCCAACCGCAGGCTGAGCCCAGACGTCGTGTTGCTCAGGACCGGCCCGGCAACGCCTGTGTCACCTGCCCGGTTGAGGCGGTGGCGCCTGGCAGTGACGATCCGGATCGTCTCTGCGTTGGGCGAAGGTCTAGATCACGTGACAGAGGGGCCGAACACGAGTCGCTGCAGGGCCCTCAGGATCTTTCGCGGCTTGGCCGCGGTTCCAGCCTTCCATGCAAGATGACCTCGATCACATCGCGCGGTTTAGGGCTGCAGTGACCGCTCCAACAGCATCGCATCCCCATAACTGAAAAACCGGTAGCGTTGCGCGATCGCATGCCGGTACAGCGCCATGACGTGCTCGTAGCCGGCGAAGGCGCTCACCAGCATCATGAGGGTGGACTTCGGCAGGTGGAAGTTGGTGATCAGCAGGTCAACCATCTGGAACTGAAAGCCCGGGGTGATGAAGATCTCGGTGTCGCCACTGGCCTGGCCCGACTTGGCCCAGGACTCCAGCGTGCGTACGGTGGTGGTGCCCACGGCGACGATGCGGCCGCCGCGCGCCTTGGTGGCGGCAATCGCGGCCTGGGTGGCGGCCGGCACCTCGTACCACTCGCTGTGCATCCGGTGCTCGGCGATGTTCTCGGTCTTGACCGGCGAGAAGGTGCCGGCGCCGACGTGCAGCGTCACGTTGGCGCGCTGCACGCCGCGCGCCTCCAGCCCGGCCAGTACGCCCTCATCGAAGTGCAGCGCAGCCGTGGGTGCGGCGGCGGCGCCCGGCTTGGCGGCGAACACGGTCTGGTAGCGCGAGGCGTCTTCCGCTGTGTCGCCGTGTTCAATGTAGGGCGGCAGCGGTACGTGGCCGTGCTGCTCCATCAGTCGGTGCGGTTCGTCGCTGAAGCGCAAGCGGAACAGATGCCCGTGTTCGTCGGGCCAGCGGCCCAGCAGCTCCGCCGTGAACCCGCCCGTCATCCGCAGCACCGTGCCCACGGGCGGCTTTTTGCTGACCTTCATGTGCGCCACCACTTCGTGGTTGGTCAGTACGCGCTCCACCAGCAGTTCCAGCTTGCCGCCGGACGGCTTCTCACCGTAGAGGCGCGCTTTCACCACCTTGGTGTCGTTGAAGACCAGCAGGTCGCCCGGCTGCAGCAGGCTCGGCAGCTCGTGGAAGATGCGGTCGGCGGGTGGCAGCGTACGGCCATCGAGCAGGCGTGAGGCGCTGCGCTCGGGGGCAGGGTGCTGGGCAATCAGCTCGTTCGGGAGCTGGAAGTCGAAGTCGCTGAGGCTGAAGACGCGCTTGGCGTCAGGGATGTGAGACATGCGCTTGAGGGCCGGACGGGCCCGTTCCAAGTGAAGAAGACCATATTGTCCCATGAGCGGGGAAACACCGAGCAGTGCGCGTGCGGCCGATGAAATAATGGCCTGCATGAAAGCCTTCCGCATTGGCGCCGGCGCCGGCTACTCGGGCGACCGCATCGATCCGGCCGAGGACTTGGCCGAGCGCGGCGCGCTCGACGTGTTGGTGTTCGAGTGCCTGGCCGAGCGCACCATCGCGCTGGCGCAGTTGCGTCGTAGTCAGAATCCGCGTCTGGGCTACGACCCCTTGCTGGAGGAGCGCATGCGCACGGTGCTGCCGGCCTGTGTGCGTCAAGGCACGCGCGTCGTGACCAACATGGGTGCGGCGCATCCCTTGGCCGCCGGCCAGGCCGTGCTGCAGGTGGCGCGCGAACTCGGTCTGCCGCGCCTGCGTGTGGCGGTCGTGCTGGGCGATGACGTGCTGCCGTGGATACAGGCGCATGACGTGCCGCTGCTCGATACGCAAGAGACCGTGCGCAGCCTGGACGGCCGACTGATCTCGGCCAATGCCTACCTCGGCGCCGATGCGCTGCTGCCGGCCCTGCAGTCGGGCGCCGACGTCGTGATCACCGGCCGGGTGGCCGATCCGGCGCTGTTCCTGGCGCCGCTGATGCAGCACTTCGGCTGGGCGGCGGACGACTGGCCGCGCCTGGGCCAGGGCATCGTCATCGGCCATCTGCTGGAATGTGCGGCGCAGGTCAGTGGCGGCTACATCGCCGATCCCGGCCGCATGGATATTCCGAACCTGGCCGAAGTGGGCTTTCCGCTGGCCGAAGTGCGGGCCGACGGCAGCGCCGTCATCACCAAGCTGCCGGGCACCGGTGGCTGTGTGAACCGGCTGACCTGCACCGCGCAGCTGCTGTACGAGCTGGAAGACCCGCAGCGCTACTTGCAACCCGACGTGGTAGCCAACTTTTCGCAGGTGCAGTTGCAGGAAGTGGGGCCGGACCGCGTGCAGGTGCAGGGCGCCAGCGGTACGGCGCGCCCGGACCAGCTGAAAGTGACGCTGGGGTACCGCGACGGCTTTATTGGCGAGGGGCAGATCTCCTATGCCGGGTCGGGGGCGCGGGCGCGCGGCGAGCTGGCCTTGCACATCCTGCGGCATCGCCTGCGGCGCCTCGGCCTCGGCGAACTGGAACAGCGTGCCGAACTCATCGGTGTCAATGCCCTGCACGGCCCGAGCTTGGGTGCGGACCGCGAACCCTATGAGGTGCGCGTGCGGCTGGCCGTGCGTTGTCCCACCCGCGCACAGGCCGAGCGCGTGGGCCAGGAGGTGGAGGCGCTGTACCTCAACGGTCCGGCGGGTGGCGGCGGGGTCACGCAGTCGGTGCGTGAGGTGATTGCTGCCGCATCGGCCTTGATCCCGCGCTCGGCAGTGACGCCTGCGTGCCAGGTACTGGAGTTGTGAAGTGAAAACCGTACGCGACATCGCTTTCGCGCGTTCCGGCGACAAGGGCAACCGCGCCACGTTGAGCGTCATTGCGCGCAACCCGGCCGACTATCCCGTGCTGGCGCGCGCACTCAGTGCCGAGCGCGTGCGCGCCTGGTACCGCGACAGCGTGCGCGGTGCGGTGGACCGTTACCCGCTGCCGCACCTCGGTGCGGTGCACTTTGTCCTGCACGAGGCGCTGGCCGGCGGCGTGACGCGCTCGCTCGCGCTCGACGCGCACGGCAAGAGCCTGAGCAGCGCCATCCTCGACCTGCCGCTTGAAGAACACTAACCACCAAGGAGACAACCATGCGATTCCTGCCCCGAACCCTTGCCCTGCTGGGCATGGCCTTGCTCAGCGCCACGGCGCTGGCCCAGCCCTACCCCAACAAACCCATCAAGGCCATCGTGCCGTTTGCCGCCGGCAGCGCTACTGACCAGATTGGCCGTGCCTTCGCCGCCAAGATGTCGGAAACCCTGGGCCAGCCCATCGTGATCGAAAACAAGGCCGGCGTGAACGGCATGCTGGGCGCAGACGCCGTGGCCAAGGCACCGGCCGACGGCTACACCATCCTGTTCGGCACCAACAGCACCAACGCCGCGCTCAAGAGCCTGATGAAGAAGCTGCCCTACGACCAGGACACGGCCTTCGTGCCCGTGGGCTACCAGGGCTCGGTGCCGCTGATCGTGGCCATCAACAACGACGTCCCGGCCAAGAACCTGCGTGAATTCATCGACCTCGCCAAGGCCAAACCGGGCCAGGTGACCTTTGCCAGCGCCAGCACCTCGCAGCTCGTGTCGGGCGAGATGCTGGCCAGCATGGCCGGCGTGCAGATGACCAACGTGCCCTACAAGAGCGGCCCGGCGGCCATGACCGACTTGATCGGCGGCCAGGTGATGATGTTCAGTGCCGACTTTGCCGTCACGCTGCCGCAGGTCAAGGGCGGCAAGATCCGCGGCCTGGCCGTGACCTCGACCAAGCGCTCGGCCGCCATTCCTGAACTGCCCACCGTCAACGAGGCACTGGGCCTGAAGGACTACGAGCTGATTGCCTACTTCGCCGTCTTTGCCCCGGCCGGCACGCCGGCCGACGTGGTGACCAAGCTCAACCAGGCCATCAACGCGGCGGCCAACAGCAAGGACATTCAGGAGAAGTTCGCGCCCATCGGCTTCATGGTCGAGCCGGGGACGCCCGAGGCCCTGGCGCAGCGCAGCCAGCGCGAGACCGCCAAGTGGGCCAAGGCCATCCGCGACGCGAAGATCGAACCGCAATGAGTGCGGCGCCCGGGTCGCGCGTGGCGACCGGCCTGGGCTGAAACCGGCGGGCGGCACGGCACAATCAGACCCCATGCCGCGCAAGCCCGCCACATCGCCAGCCGCACCCGCCGCCGACAAGCCGCAGTCTGCTGCGCAGCAGGCGCTGCGCAAGCTGGGCCTGACGCGTGACATCGACCTGGCCCTGCACCTGCCGCTGCGCTACGAGGACGAAACCCGTATCACCCGGCTGGCCGACGCGCGCGATGGCGACACGGTGCAGATCGAGGCGGAAGTGACGACCAGCGAGGTGAGCTACCGGCCGCGGCGTCAGCTGCTGGTGACGGTGGATGACGGCAGCGACACCTGCGTGCTGCGTTTCTTCAACTTCTATCCTTCACAGCAGAAAGCGCTGGCGGTGGGCGCCCGGATACGCGCGCGTGGCGAGATCCGCGGCGGTTTCATGGGCCGCACCATGATGCACCCGCACACCAAGGCCGCGGGGGGCGAGCTGCCGACTGCACTGACGCCGGTGTACCCGACGGTGGCCGGCCTGCCGCAACCTTATCTGCGCAAGGCGGTGCTGGGAGGCCTGGCACGTGCCGATCTGAGCGACACGCTGCCGCCCGAGATTGCAAGCCAAATTGGTCTCCAGCCCTTGTGGAGCTTGCGTGAGGCGCTATCGTTTTTGCACCACCCCACGCCGGATGTGTCGCTGGCGCAGCTGGAAGACCACAGCCACCCGGCCTGGCAGCGCCTGAAGGCTGAGGAGTTGCTGGCACAACAGCTGTCGCAACTGCAGTCGCGCCGCGAGCGCGAGCACCTGCGCGCGCCGGTGCTGCGCGCGCTGGGTGCGGGATCGCTGCATGAACGCCTGTTGGCCGCGCTGCCGTTCCAGCTCACGGCGGCGCAGCGCCGTGTGGGCGAGGAGATTGCCCGCGACCTGGCGCAGCCGCTGCCCATGCACCGCCTGTTGCAGGGCGATGTGGGCTCGGGCAAGACCGTGGTGGCGGCCCTGGCGGCGGCGATCTGCATGGATGCGGGCTGGCAGTGCGCGCTGATGGCGCCCACCGAAATCCTGGCCGACCAGCATTTCCGCAAGCTGGTGGCCTGGCTGGAGCCCTTGGGTGTGCGCGTGGCCTGGCTGACCGGCAGCCAGAAGAAGAAGGAACGGGCCGAGATGCTCGACCTGATTGCGCGCGGCGAGGCCGGCCTGGTGGTGGGCACGCACGCGGTGATTCAGGAGCAGGTGCAGTTCAAGAACCTGGCGCTGGCCATCATCGACGAGCAGCACCGCTTCGGCGTTGCTCAGAGGTTGGCGCTGCGCTCGAAGTCGCAGGGGCCTGAGGAGCCCTCCCCCGGCGGGGGGAGGGATGGGGTGGGGGCGAGCAACAACAGAGTGAGGGATGAGGCGAGCGCGCAGCGCGAGCCTCATCTCCTCATGATGACGGCCACGCCGATCCCGCGCACCTTGGCCATGAGCTATTACGCCGACCTCGACGTCTCGACCATTGACGAGCTGCCGCCCGGGCGCAGCCCGATCGTGACCAAGGTGGTGTCGGAGCAGCGGCGCGACGAGGTGATCGAACGCATCCGCGGCCAACTGGCGCAGGGCCGGCAGGTCTACTGGGTCTGCCCGCTGATCGAGGAGAGCGAAGCGCTCGACCTGACCAACGCCACCGCCACCCATGCCGAGCTCTCAACCGCGCTGCCCGGCGTCATGGTGGGCCTGCTGCACTCGCGCATGCCGGTGGCCGAGAAGAAGGCGGTGATGGCGCTCTTCACCAGCGGCCAAATGGGGGTGCTGGTCAGCACCACGGTGATCGAGGTCGGGGTTGACGTGCCCAATGCCTCGTTGATGGTGATCGAGCATGCCGAACGCTTCGGCCTCTCGCAGCTGCATCAGCTGCGCGGACGTGTGGGCCGTGGCGCGGCGGCCTCAGCCTGCGTTCTGCTGTACTCCACGGGCGATGCACCGCGCCTGGGCGAGACCGCGCGGGAACGGCTCAGGGCCATGGCCGAGACCAACGACGGCTTCGAGATTGCGCGGCGTGACCTCGAGATCCGTGGCCCCGGTGAATTCCTCGGCGCACGCCAGTCGGGCGCCGCGCTGCTGCGCTTTGCCGATCTCGCCACCGACAGCCACCTGCTGGCCTGGGCCCGCCAAGCGGCGCCGCAGATGCTGGACCGCTACCCGGTGCAGGCTGCGCAGCATGTGGCGCGCTGGCTGGGCAGCCGCACCGACTACCTCAAGGCCTGAGCACGGGTGGCCGGCAGTCGCAAATTTGTAGCGCTCCACCCACATCCGGCCTGGGCTTTCAGGGCAATGTGATTTAGACTCGCGCCATTCCAACAGGCGTGCACTCACTACTCCAGCCTCCACCGATGCCCACAGACACCGCGAACCCGCTTGCTGCCGGCGACACCGCCGAGCTTTATCGCGCCGCCATCGGCCCGCGCGGGCAGGACTACTACCTGCGCCAGTTCGCGCGCTTCGACACCGCCGGCAAGACCGGCGCCAGCTGGCACTGGGCGGCTTACTGGAGCACGCTCAACTGGCTGATCTACCGCAAGATGTGGGGCCAGGCGCTGGCCTACGTCGCGGCCGTGTTGGGCATGGCGCTGCTGGTGTTCGGTATCGGCAAGCTGCTGCTCAACTACGACAGCACCACCGGGCTGGCGCTGTTCCTGCTCTTCTTGACGGCCGCCTTCGTGGTGCCGGGCCTGTATGCCAATGCCTGGTACTACAACTTCTGCAACGAGAAGATCTCGGGCGCGCTGCGTGCCACGCAGGACGTTGCGCAAGCCTGCGAACTGCTGAGCGCGCAGGCCAGCAGCAACCGGCGTTTTCTCGGACAGGCCGCGGTCAACGTCGCGCTGGCGGCTCTGGTGGCCGGGCTGGCCACCTTCCTGTTCGACCCCGCGCAGCAGATGATGCAAATGGCGCAAGGTGGTGCCACGCAGTCTCAGCCCGCCTTGCCGGAGATGGCGGCCGGCACGCAGCCGGTGCTGGCGTCCGGCAATGGCGCCCTGGTGGCGGCATCGCCCTCTCCAACGCCGACCGAAACCACGGCCGCGCCTGCGGCGGCGGCTTCCGCTGCGGTGGCCGAGGCGACCCCCGAACCACCCAAGCCCGAGGCCTCGGCACCTGAGGCGGCTGCCGCGGCGCCTGCTACCCCCCGTTTCGACGGGCCGGTGCTGACTTCGGCGGCGCAGATCGACGAGTACCTGGCCCGCACCAGCGGCGTGCCGCGCGAACCCGCGGAGCCGCGACCGGCGGTGCAACTGACCGGCAAGCCGAACGGACCGGCCGACACCGTGGTGCAGGCCGCGACCAATCCCAAGCGCGCCCAGCCGGCGCCTGCCGCTGCACTGCCGGTGGCTGCCGCAGCCAATGACACGTCAGCGGCACCCGCGCGCAACGGCAAGGCCAAGCCCCAGCCCGCCGCGCCGGCCAAGACCGAGGTCGCTGCCGGCAACCCAACCGCCGAGGCTGCGCCGCCGGCCTTCGCCGGCAAGACCAAGCGCGCGCCGACCAAGAAGTCCTGGTACGTGCAGGCAGGGGCGTTTTCGCAGGAGAGCAATGCACAGAACGTGCGCCTGCGGATCGAGGCGGCGGGGCTGGAGACCAGCACCGCACCGCACGAAACCCAGGCCGGGCGTCTGATCCGTGTCCGGGTCGGGCCGTACGCGACCAAGGCCGATGCCGAAAAAGCTGCGCTGCAGGTCAAGGCGCTGGAACTACCCGCCGTGCTGTTCCGCGAGTAGTCGCGTCCACGGCGTGGGCCGCTGGCGGCGGGCCGGATGCAGCGACCGAGCGGCTCACATACTCTGGGATTCTCTCGGGCTTCTGACTTGCATCACAGGCGGCGTGACGGCACGGCATCAAATGCCGGTGCATGGGTGCATGCCGATGCGCGTCGCACTATGCGTTTGGCAGAATTGATCGCTCGTGAAACAATCGACCTTTGTATGAAACCCTACGCTTTTGCTGCTTTCCTGCTGATGGCCGTGCAGTCGGCGCTGGCCCAGTTGCCGGCGCGTGATCTGAGCGTCGAGCTGCGCCAGATCGAGGATGTCGGCACTGGCGGCCAGGTGGTCGCCACCCGGCCGGCACAGGCCCTGCTGGCGCCGCAGCAACTGCTGGTACGCAACGGCAGCAAGGCCACGTTCAGCCTGGGGCAGTCGGTGCCGGTGCAGTGGGTGCAGTCGGTGTCGTCCTACACGTCCACGCTCGTGGTGCCGGGCACCGACGCCACCAACCGTGGCGGCAGCGTGAGCCAGACCGTGACTTGGATGGATGCCAACCAGAGCCTGGCAGTCAAGCCGCGCTGGCCTGGCGGCAAGCAGCCGGTCACGGTGGAAGTCGAGATGCAGTCCGCCAGCCTGGACGTGCGGCCCGGCAGCGAGTTGCCCGCGCAGGGGCGCGCCCAGCTGGTCACCACCGTGGGTGCGCCGCTGGGGCAGTGGGTGACGATCGCCACCACCGGCAGTGGCCCTCAGCGCGGTGTCTATGGCAGTGAGGCTGCGCCCGAGACGCGGCGCCTGCTGCAGTTGCGGGTGTCGCTGCCCTGAGCCCGGCGCGGGCTCGAATGTCACAATCGCACCATGACCCTGACCGAACTCAAATACATCGTTGCCGTGGCGCGTGAAAAGCACTTCGGCAAGGCGGCCGAGGCCTGCTTCGTGTCGCAGCCCACGCTGTCGGTGGCGGTCAAGAAGATCGAGGAAGAGCTCGATGTCAAGCTGTTCGAGCGCAGCGCCAACGAGGTGACCGTCACGCCGCTGGGCGAGGAGATCGTGCGCCAGGCGCAGGCGGTGCTGGAGCAGGCCGCCGCGATCAAGGAGATCGCCAAGCGCGGCAAGGATCCGCTGTCCGGCCCGTTGCGCCTGGGGGTGATCTACACCATCGGCCCTTACCTGCTGCCCGACCTGGTGCGCCAGATGATCACGCACACGCCGCAGATGCCGCTGATGCTGCAGGAGAACTTCACCGTCAAGCTGCTGGAGATGCTGCGCACCGGCGAGATTGACTGCGCCATCTTGGCCGAGCCGTTTCCCGACACCGGGCTGGCGGTGGCGCCGCTGTACGACGAGCCGTTCTACGCCGCTGTGCCCACCAGCCACCCGCTGGCCCGGCACGAGAGTGTCAGCAGCGAAGAGCTCAAGGCCGAAACCATGCTGCTGCTGGGCACCGGGCACTGCTTCCGTGACCATGTGCTGGAAGTCTGCCCCGAGTTCGCGCGCTTTTCCAGCAATGCCGAGGGCATTCGCAAGAGTTTCGAGGGCTCCTCGCTGGAGACCATCAAGCACATGGTGGCCGCCGGCATGGGCGTGACGCTGGTGCCGCGCCTGAGCATTCCGAAGGCGGCGCTGGTGCCCAAGGCCAAGGGCAAGGGCGCAGCCGCGGACGACAGCTTCATCAAATACCTGCCGTTCAAGGGCGAAGCGCCGACGCGCCGCGTGGTGCTGGCGTGGCGGCGCAGCTTCACGCGCTACGAGGCCATCGCCGCGTTGCGCAACGCCATCTACGCCTGCGAACTGCCGGGCGTCAAACGTCTGTCCTGATTCATCGTCATCCTAGGAGCCCTCATGGCCAAGAAACCCGTCAAATCCGTGGCGCCCGCCATCAACATCGGCATCAGCGACAAGGACCGCGCTGCGATTGCCAAGGGCCTGAGCCACCTGCTGGCCGACACCTACACCCTGTACCTGACCACGCACAACTTCCACTGGAACGTGACCGGGCCGATGTTCAACACACTGCACACCATGTTCATGACCCAGTACACCGAGCTGTGGAATGCGGTCGATCCGATTGCCGAGCGCATCCGCTCGCTGGGCCATGCGGCTCCTGGCTCCTACGCCCAGTACGGCAAGCTGGCCTCGGTGCCCGATGCGCCGGCCATGCCGCCCAAGGCGCTGGAGATGGTGCGCATCCTGGTGCAGGGCCACGAAGCCGTGGCGCGCACCGCGCGCAGCCTGTTCCCGCTGGCTGACAAGGCGGGTGACGAGCCCACGGCTGATCTGCTGACCCAGCGCCTCACCGTGCATGAGCAGACGGCCTGGATGCTGCGCTCTCTACTGGAAGAGTGATCAACCGACTGCGCGCCCCGATCTTGCACCTGCGCTTCTCGCCGTACCCGCAGTACGGCTGCGATGCTCGGCGCAACCTCGGGTCGCTCGCTACGGTTGCTCCCCCGCTCTTGCTATGCCGACCTCAGCCGCATCCTCGCGCCTGGCCCTCTACCTTGACCTGATCCGCTGGGACCGCCCGGCGGGGTGGCTGCTGCTGCTCTGGCCTTCGCTCAGCGCCTTGTGGGTGGCGGCGGGAGGTTTCCCGGGCTGGCACCTGCTGATCGTCTTCGTGCTTGGCACCATCCTCATGCGCAGTGCCGGCTGCTGCGTCAACGATGTGGCCGACCGCGATTTCGACCGCCATGTCAAACGCACCGCGCAACGCCCGGTGACCACCGGCCGGGTGTCGGTACGCGAGGCGATCTGGGTCGGCGTGGTGCTGGCCTTGCTGGCTTTCGCGCTGGTGCTGACCACCAACCCGGTGGCGGTGCTGTGGTCGTTCGCCGCGCTGGCGGTGGCCCTGGTCTATCCGTATGCCAAGCGTTTCTTCGCCATGCCGCAGGCCGTGCTGGGCGTGGCCTTCAGTTTCGGCATCCCGATGGCCTTTGCTGCGGTGCGCGGCGAGGTGCCGGTGCTGGCCTGGGTACTGTTGCTGGGCAACCTGTTCTGGGTGTTGGCCTACGACACCGAGTACGCCATGGTGGACCGCGACGATGACCTGCGCATCGGCATGAAGACGTCGGCCATCACGCTGGGACGGTTCGACGTGGCGGTGGTGATGGTCAGCTACCTGGCTTACTTGCTCATCTGGGCTCTAGCCCTTATCCCTTATGCGTCGGGTGCTATTTTTTATATAGCCATTGCGGTCGCGCTGGTGCAGGTCGCGTGGCACTACACGCTGATCCGGGGGCGTGCGCGCGAGGGATGCTTCAAGGCCTTCCGCCTCAACCACTGGTTGGGGTTCACGGTCTTTGCCGGGATTGCTGCCGGTTTCGCGCTGAAATGAAAAAGCCGCCCGTCGGGCGGCTGGAGGTGGTGTGGCGCCGGTTTGCGGCCGCCACGGCCATCACTTCTGCTTCTTCGCTTTCTTGCTCTTCTTGGCTTTGGCCTTTTTCTGGCTCGCTTTGCCTTGGGACTGGACTTGTGCCGGTTGCGGCTGCACGGCAGGCTGCGCCGGGGCGGCCGGCTGCGCCTGGGCCGCGGCGGGCGTGGCCATGGCCAGCGCCCCGGTCAGGGCGGCGGCGCTGAGGACGGTGGTGAACAAGGTGCGCATGGAAACTCCTGTCGTGGTGGTATCTGGTGGAGGCTTGTTCTCGACCGCTGGCCAAGCACGCGCGCTACTTTAACGCCGACGCCCCCGGGCATCTTCAATCCCGACCAAATTCCTCGCCGAGTTCGCGGGCGCGCCGCTCGGCCGCATGAAGTGCCTGGCCGAACAGCACCTTCAGCTGGCTCTGGTCCATGCTGGTGATGGCCGCATAGGTGGTGCCGCCCTTGGACGTGACGCGCTGGCGCAGCACTTCGGGTGGTTCACTGGAGGCCTTGGCCAGCGCGCTGGCGCCACGGAAGGTTTCCACCGCCAGTTTGTAGGCCTGCTCAGCGGGCAGGCCCATCTCGGTGCCGGCCTGCGTCATGGCTTCGAGGAAATAGAACACATAGGCCGGACCGGAGCCGGACAGGGCGGTGACGGCGTCCAATTGCGCTTCGTACTCCACCCACAGGTACTCGCCCATGGTGCCGGCCACCTGTTCGATCAGGGTGCGGTCCGGCGCGCTGACGCCACCACGCGCGTACAGGCCGGTCATGCCCAGGCCCACCAGGGCCGGCGTGTTGGGCATGCTGCGCACGATGCGCTCGCTGCCGAGCCAGCGCGCAATGCTGCCGCTGGGAATGCCGGCGGCCACGCTCAGGTGCAGGGCGCCGGCGACCTGCTCACGTACGGGCAGCGTGGCCTCTTTGAAGGTCTGCGGTTTGGTGGCCCAGACCACCAGCCGCACCCCCCGCAGGAAATCACCGGCCTGCCCATGGGCTACGAGGCCGAACTTGTCTTTCAGCCCCTGGCGTGCGTCCGCGTAGGGCTCCACCACCTCGATGGAGGCGGCCGGGTGGCCCTGCTTGATCAGGCCGCCGATGATGGCGCTGGCCATGTTGCCGCCGCCGATGAATGCAATGCGCTCGTTCATGTGTTGTTCCTGTGCCGGGCAAGGTGAAATCCGGGAGGGGATTGTCGCAGTTTGCGCTAGGCTAGAAGCTTCTCAAGGAGCCGGATCCCGCCATGAACTCTCACGCCGAGCACATCCTTGCCCTGGACCAGGGCACCACGAGTTCGCGCGCGCTGGTGTTCGACCGCCACGGCGCGGTGGTGGCCCTGGCGCAGCAGGAGTTCACCCAGCACTTTCCCCAGGCCGGCTGGGTGGAGCACGACGCGAGTGAGATCTGGCGCACGCAGCTGGCCGTGGCACGGGAGGCGCTGACGCGAGCGGGCCTGCAGGCGCGCCAGTTACGCGCGCTGGCCATCACCAACCAGCGCGAGACCACGGTGCTGTGGGACCGGGCGACGGGCGAGCCGGTGGCGCCTGCCATCGTCTGGCAGGACCGGCGCACGGCGGCGGTCTGCGACACGCTGCGCCCGCGCTGGGCCGCACGCATCCAGCGCAAGACCGGCCTGGTGCTCGACGCCTACTTCTCTGCCACCAAACTGCAGTGGCTGCTGGACCACGTGCCCGGCGTGCGTGCGCGCGCCGAGGCCGGCGAAATGGCTTTCGGCACCATCGACAGCTGGCTGCTCTGGAAACTGACGGGCGGGCAGGTGCACGCCACCGACGCCAGCAATGCCGCGCGCACGATGTTGTTCAATATTCACACCCTGCAGTGGGACGAGGAGTTGCTGCGCCTCTTCAACATCCCGGCCACCGTGCTGCCGCACATCCGTGCGTCGAGTGGCGTCTTGGGTGAAACTGATCCGGCGCTGCTCGGCGGCGCGGTGCCGATTGCCGGCGTGGCCGGCGACCAGCAGGCCGCTACCTTCGGCCAAGCCTGCTTTGCGCCGGGCATGGCCAAGAACACCTATGGCACCGGCTGCTTCATGCTCATGAACACCGGCACGGCCGCCGTCACCAGCAAGCACCGGTTGCTCGGCACGGTGGCCTGGCTCGGGCCCCATCCGGCAGCGTGCTACGCGCTGGAAGGTTCGGTCTTCATGGCCGGCGCCACCATCCAGTGGTTGCGCGACGGCCTGCAGATCATTCGAGGTGCGGATGAGGTGGAGGCGCTGGGGGCCAGCGTGCCCGACACCCAGGATGTCTACCTGGTACCCGCCTTCGCTGGCTTGGGCGCGCCGGACTGGGACGGCCACGCCCGCGGCACGTTGGTGGGCATGACGCGTGGCACCACGCGTGCGCACATTGCCCGTGCGGCGCTGGAGGCCATCGCCCTTCAGACGGCCGATGTGTTCGATGCCATGGGACAGGACGCGGGCGTGCCGCTGACCGAGTTGCGCGTAGATGGCGGCGCCTGCAGCAACAACCTGCTGATGCAACTGCAGGCCGACTGCCTGGGCGTGCCAGTGCTGCGCCCGGCCTTGACCGAGACCACGGCTTTCGGCGCGGCCGGACTGGCGGGGCTGGCCAGCGGCCTGTGGTCGGGGGCTGACGAGCTGTCGTCCTTGTGGCGGCTGCAGCGTCGCTTTGATCCGCAGATTGGCGACAGTGCTCGCCGTGCGCGACTGGCCCGCTGGCGTGAGGCCGTCGAGCGCGCCAAGGGCTGGTCCAGGGGTTGAGATGGGCTCGGTCACCCCCGCACCTCTCCCCACCCGCCGCGCCGAACTGCTGGCCCGCCTGGCCGAGCCACGCACCTGGGACCTGGCTGTGGTCGGCGGCGGCGCCACCGGCCTGGGGGTGGCGTTGGACGCTGCAGCCCGCGGCTATTCCGTGGTGTTGCTGGAGTCGCACGACTTTGCCGGCGGCACCTCCTCGCGTTCGACCAAGCTGCTGCACGGTGGCGTGCGCTACCTGGCCCAGGGCAATATCGCGCTGGTGCGCGAGGCGCTGCACGAGCGCAGTACGGTGTTGGCCAATGCGCCGCATCTGGCGTCGCCTGTCTTTCATCATGCCGTCCTATGCCTGGTGGCAGACGCCGTTCTATGGCATCGGCCTCAAGCTCTACGACCTGCTGGCGGGCAGGGCGGGGCTGGGTCCGACGCGTTGCCTCAGTCGCGCTGAGGCGCTCGCGGACCTGCCGCGTCTGCAACCCGAGGGCCTGAGCGGCGGTGTGCAGTACTGGGACGGCCAGTTCGACGACGCGCGCCTGGCCATCGCGCTGGCACGCACCGCCGCGCGCGAAGGCGCGCTGCTGCTCAATTACTGCCCGGTCACGGAGCTGCTGCATGAGAACACCCGCCTGGTCGGCTTGCGCTGTCGCGACACCATGGGTGGGCAGACCTATGAAGTACGCGCCCGCTGCGTCGTCAACGCCACCGGCGTCTGGGTGGATGGCCTGCGCCAGATGGATGGGGCGGGTCAAGGCAAGACGGTGGAGCCCATGGTGGCGCCGAGCCAGGGCGTGCATGTGGTGGTAGACCGTTCCTTCTGGCCGGGTGAGCACGCACTGCTGGTGCCGAAGACGGCGGACGGGCGTGTGCTGTTTGCCGTGCCCTGGTTGGGCAAGCTGGTGCTGGGCACCACGGACACACCGCGCAGCGATCTGCCGCGCGAGCCGCGCCCGCTGCGCGCCGAACTCGATTTCATCCTGGGCGAGGCGGCGCGTTACCTGGCGCGCGCACCCGGCCCGGCCGATGTGCTGAGCATCTGGGTGGGCTTGAGGCCTCTGGTGCGCCCGGCCGGCGACGAGTCTGATACTGGCCACCTCAGCCGCGAACACACAGTGTTGCAGGCCGCCAGCGGCTTGGTGACCGTGACGGGTGGCAAATGGACGACCTATCGTGCCATGGCAGAGGATGTGCTAGCGCACTGCGTGCGTGCGGGCCTTCTGCCGCTGCGGCGGGCCGGCGGGAGCGCATCCTTGCGTCTGGTGGGGGCGCTGCCGGCCCAAGCGCCGACTGGCCCGGGGTTGGCCGCGGCACCGGGCGCACATCTATATGGCACTGAAGCGCCCTGCGTGGCGGCGCTGCCGGGGTCTGGGGATGAGTTGGCCCCTGGCCTGACGGCCGCCATGGTGCGCTTTGCCGCAAGAAATGAGTATGCGCTTACCGTCGAGGATGTGCTTGCCCGGCGATCACGTCTGCTGTTTCTGGATGCGGCGCTGGCGGCGGATGTCGCTCCGGCGGTGGCGTCTTTGCTGCAGGAGGAGACCGGCAGGGACCCGGCTTTGGCGGCCTTTCTGGCTTTGGTGCAGGACTATTTATGTTGGCCGTCTGGACAAGACGCTTGACGTTCCTTCAAATCTTTGGCACAATTGTGGGCTTCGCTTGAAAAAGCGAGGTTTCTGCCCAGCAAAAGCGGTGCGAGTGGTTCGCGCCGTGGACGACGGGCCCAAGACTGACCGGTCTGCTTGTGCGCACCGGTGCAAGTTGGGAATATTGAAATGATCCAGACTGAATCTCGGTTAGAAGTCGCCGACAACACCGGCGCGAAGTCCGTTTTGTGCATCAAGGTGCTCGGCGGTTCCAAGCGTCGCTACGCCAGCGTGGGCGACATCATCAAGGTGAGCATCAAGGAAGCTGCTCCGCGCGGCCGCGTCAAGAAGGGCGAGGTCTACAGCGCTGTGGTGGTTCGTACCGCCAAGGGCATCCGCCGTGGCGATGGCTCGCTGGTCAAGTTCGACGGCAACGCCGCCGTGCTGCTCAACAACAAGCTGGAGCCCATCGGCACCCGCATCTTCGGCCCGGTCACGCGCGAACTGCGTACCGAGAAGTTCATGAAGATCGTGTCCCTGGCTCCTGAAGTTCTGTAAGGAAGCGCCATGAACAAGATTCGTAAAGGCGACGAAGTCATCGTCCTCACCGGGCGCGACAAGGGTAAGCGCGGCAAGGTTGCGCTGCGCAAGGACGAAACCCATGTGGTGGTCGAGGGTGTGAATCTGGTGAAGAAGCACACCAAGCCCAACCCCATGAAGGGCACCACTGGCGGTATCGTGGAAAAGGCCATGCCGATCCATCAGTCCAATGTGGCCATTTTCAATGCGGCAACCGGCAAGGCTGACCGCGTCGGCATCAAGCTCCTGGCTGACGGCAAGCGTGTGCGCGTCTTCAAGTCCAGCGGCGAAGAAATCAAGGTGGCATGACCATGGCACGTTTCCAAGAAATCTATCGCGAGAAGGTCGTTCCCGAACTGACCAAGAAGTTCGGCTACAAGTCGCCCATGGAAGTGCCGCGTCTGACCAAGATCACCCTGAACATGGGTGTCAGCGAAGCGGTTGCCGACAAGAAGGTCATGGACAACGCGGTTGGCGACCTGACCAAGATCGCCGGCCAGAAGCCCGTGGTGACCAAGGCCAAGAAAGCCATCGCTGGTTTCAAGATCCGCGAAGGTCAGGCCATCGGCTGCATGGTGACCCTGCGCGGCGTTCAGATGTACGAGTTCCTGGACCGTTTCGTCACCGTGGCTCTGCCGCGCGTGCGTGACTTCCGTGGTATCTCGGGTCGCGCCTTCGATGGGCGTGGCAACTACAACATCGGCGTCAAAGAGCAGATCATTTTCCCTGAGATCGAGTACGACAAGGTGGATGCCTTGCGCGGTCTCAATATCAGCATCACCACGACGGCCAAGACGGATGAAGAGTGCAAGGCACTGCTCGCCGGCTTCCGTTTCCCCTTCAAGAACTGAGGTGACCTGTGGCTAAAGTAGCTTTGATCCAGCGCGAACTCAAGCGCGAAAAACTGGTTGCCAAGTACGCGAAGAAGTACGAGGAGCTGAAGTCGGTGGCCAACGATGCCAAGCGCAGCGACGAAGAGCGTGCAGCGGCCCGTCTGGCCCTGCAGAAGCTGCCGCGCAACGCCAATCCCACGCGCCAGCGCAACCGCTGCGCCATCACCGGTCGTCCGCGTGGCACGTTCCGTCAGTTCGGTCTGGCTCGCGCCAAGATTCGTGAAATGGCTTTCGCTGGTGACATCCCCGGTGTCACCAAGGCCAGCTGGTAAGCGACAGGAGATTAGAGATGAGCATGAGTGATCCCATCGCCGACCTGCTGACGCGTATCCGTAACGCGCAGATGGTCGCCAAGACCTCCGTGTCGGTGCCGTCTTCCAAGGTGAAGGTGGCTATTGCGCAGGTGTTGAAGGATGAAGGCTATATCGACGGCTTCCAGGTGAAGACCGACGGTGGCAAGTCCGAACTTGAAATTGCCCTGAAGTACTACGCCGGCCGTCCGGTGATCGAGCGCATCGAGCGCGTGAGCCGTCCTGGCCTGCGTGTGTACAAGGGCCGCGACGCCATTCCTCAGGTCCAGAACGGTCTGGGTGTGGCCATCGTGACGACCCCCAAGGGTGTCATGACCGACCGCAAGGCGCGTGCTACCGGTGTCGGTGGCGAAGTGCTGTGCTACGTGGCCTAAGGCATTGAGGAGAAACTGAAATGTCCCGCGTAGGAAAAATGCCTGTTGCCATCCCGGCTGGGGTGGATGTGTCGATCAAGGCTGACCAGATCAGCGTCAAGGGTGCCGGTGGCACGTTGTCGCTGGCTCAGTCGGCCTTGGTGACGGTGAATAGCGAGGGCGGCAAGCTGAGCTTTGTGCCCGCGAACGAATCTCGTGAAGCCAACGCCATGAGCGGCACCATGCGTCAGCTGGTGAACAACATGGTGGTCGGTGTGAGCAAGGGTTTCGAGAAGAAGTTGACGCTGATCGGCGTGGGTTACAAGGCCCAGGCCTCCGGCGCCAAGCTGAACCTGTCGGTCGGCTTCTCGCATCCGGTGAACATCGATATGCCTGCCGGCATCACGGTGGCTACCCCGGCCCCGACGGAAATCGTGATCAAGGGTGCCGATCGCCAACGCGTCGGCCAGGTGGCGGCGGAAATCCGAGCCATCCGTCCCCCGGAGCCCTACAAGGGCAAGGGTATCCGCTATGCGGATGAGACGGTCGTGATCAAAGAGACCAAGAAGAAATAAGGAGCTGCAACATGTTGACCAAGAAAGAGCAGCGTCTTCGCCGGGCACGTCAGACCCGCATCCGTATTGCCCAGCAGGGCACGGCCCGTCTGACCGTGAACCGCACCAATCTGCACATCTATGCCAGCGTCATCTCCGGCGACGGCGCCAAGGTGCTGGCCAGTGCTTCGACCGCAGAAGCCGACGTGCGCAAGTCGCTGGGCGGCTCGGGCAAGGGTGGCAATGCCACTGCAGCCCAGTTGATCGGCAAGCGCATTGCCGAGAAGGCCAAGGCCGCAGGTGTGGAGAAGGTGGCATTTGATCGTGCAGGCTTTGCGTACCACGGCCGCATCAAGGCGCTGGCCGATGCCGCACGCGAAGCTGGCTTGCAGTTCTAAGCAGATCGGAATTTAAGATGGCTAAAGTTCAAGCAAAAATGCAAGGCAAAGGGGCCGAGGGTCCCGAGGACGGCCTGCGCGAGAAGATGATCGCGGTCAACCGCGTGACCAAGGTGGTCAAGGGTGGCCGTATCCTGGGTTTCGCTGCACTGACCGTTGTGGGTGACGGCGACGGCCGCGTCGGCATGGGCAAGGGCAAGTCCAAGGAAGTGCCGGCTGCCGTGCAGAAGGCCATGGAAGAGGCTCGCCGCAACATGCTCAAAGTGTCGCTCAAGAACGGTACCCTGCATCACCAGGTCACCGGTCGTCACGGTGCCGCCAGCGTCATGATGGCGCCGGCTCCGAAGGGTACCGGCATCATCGCCGGCGGCCCGATGCGCGCCATCTTCGAAGTGATGGGCATCACCGACATCGTGGCCAAGAGCCATGGTTCGACCAATCCGTACAACATGGTTCGTGCCACTCTGGACGCCCTGAACAACTGCAGCACGCCTGCGGAAGTGGCGGCCAAGCGCGGCAAGACCGTCGAAGAACTCTTCGCGTAATCGGGAGTTTCAAGCATGACTACGCAACAAACTGTCAAAGTGCAGCTGGTTCGCAGCCCGATCGGTTGCAAGGAATCCCACCGCGCCACCGTGCGCGGTCTGGGCCTGCGCAAGCTCGGCAGCGTCAGCGAACTGCAGGACACGCCTGCCGTGCGCGGCATGATCAACAAGATCAGCTATCTGGTCAAGGTTCTCTGAGAGGCCGATGATGGAACTCAATAGCATCAAGCCCGCAGAGGGTGCAAAACACGCCAAGCGTCGCGTCGGTCGCGGCATTGGTTCGGGTCTGGGCAAGACCGCCGGTCGTGGTCACAAGGGCCAGAAGTCGCGTTCGGGTGGCTACCACAAGGTGGGTTTCGAGGGCGGTCAGATGCCGCTGCATCGCCGTCTGCCCAAGCGTGGCTTCAAGTCGCACCTGCTCAAGTACAACGCCGAGATCACGCTCTCCGCGCTGGAGCAGCTGGGTGCTGACACCGTTGATGTGCTGACCCTGAAGCAGGCTGGCCTGGTGGGTGAGCTGGCCAAGGTGGTCAAGGTCATCAAGTCCGGCGAGATCAAGAAGGCGGTCAAGCTCAGTGGCATTGGTGCCACGGCGGGCGCCAAGGCTGCGATCGAGGCTGCAGGCGGCAGCGTCGCCTGAGCAAGTGAAAGTAGACGCACGTGGCAACTAACGCGGCTCAGATTGCAAAAACGGGCAAGTTCGGCGACCTGCGTCGCCGGCTGGTCTTTTTGCTGCTCGCGCTGGTGGTGTATCGCATCGGTGCGCACATCCCTGTTCCGGGCATCAACCCGGATCAGTTGCAGCAGCTGTTCCAGGGCCAGCAGGGCGGTATCCTGAGCCTGTTCAACATGTTCTCGGGTGGTGCGCTGTCGCGCTTCACGGTGTTTGCGCTGGGGATCATGCCGTACATCTCGGCGTCGATCATCATGCAGCTGCTGACCTATGTGCTGCCCGCTTTCGAGCAGCTCAAGAAGGAAGGCGAGGCCGGTCGTCGCAAGATCACGCAGTACACCCGTTACGGCACGCTCGGCTTGGCCATTTTCCAGTCGCTCGGCATCGCCATGGCGCTGGAGAGCTCGGCTGGTCTGGTGATTGCGCCTGGTATCGGCTTTCGCATGACCGCTGTCGTCACGCTGACCGCGGGCACCATGTTCCTGATGTGGCTGGGTGAGCAGATCACCGAGCGTGGTCTGGGTAATGGCATTTCGATCCTGATCTTCGGCGGTATTGCAGCTGGTCTTCCCAGCGCTATCGGCGGCCTCCTGGAGTTGGTGCGTACCGGTGCCATGAGCATCATCGCCTCGCTGTTCATCGTGACGCTGGTGGTTCTGGTGACGTACTTTGTGGTGTTTGTCGAGCGCGGTCAGCGCAAGATTCTGGTGAACTATGCGCGTCGTCAGGTCGGCAACAAGGTCTATGGTGGCCAGTCGTCGCACCTGCCGCTGAAGCTGAACATGGCCGGCGTGATCCCGCCTATCTTCGCCTCGTCGATCATTCTGCTGCCGGCGACCGTGGTCAGTTGGTTCAGCAGCGGCGAGTCGATGACTTGGCTGAAGGATATCGCCAGCAGTCTGACGCCGGGGCAGCCGATCTATGTGACGCTGTACGCTTCTGCCATCGTGTTCTTCTGTTTCTTCTACACGGCGTTGGTTTTCAACAGCCGGGAGACGGCAGACAACCTGAAGAAGAGCGGTGCGTTCATTCCGGGTATCCGCCCGGGGGACCAGACGGCACGCTATATCGACAAGATTCTGCTGCGTCTGACGCTGGTGGGTGCGATCTACATCACCTTCGTCTGCCTGCTGCCGGAGTTTCTGATCCTGAAGTACAACGTGCCGTTCTATTTCGGTGGCACGTCACTGTTGATCATCGTGGTGGTGACCATGGATTTCATGGCCCAGGTGCAGAATTACCTGATGTCGCAGCAATACGAATCGCTGCTGAAGAAGGCAAATTTCAAGGCCAGCCTATAAGTGCTTGATCGGTATGGCGAAAGACGATGTGATTCAGATGCAGGGCGAGGTGGTCGAAAACCTGCCAAACGCGACGTTTCGTGTGAAGCTGGAAAATGGCCATGTCGTGCTGGGACATATCTCAGGAAAGATGCGGATGCACTACATCCGGATTCTTCCCGGTGACAAGGTGACTGTCGAGTTGACACCCTACGACTTGACGCGAGCACGGATCGTATTCAGGGCCAAATGAACAGATGCATTCCGGACGAGAAGCCCGGGGTGGAGGAAAGAGTTTTAGGAGAGTGAAATGAGAGTTTCGGCTTCGGTCAAGAAAATTTGCCGCAACTGCAAAATCATCCGCCGCAAGGGTGTTGTGCGCGTGATCTGCACGGATCCCCGCCACAAACAGCGTCAAGGCTGATTGCAAGAGTTATAGAGGACGAAAATGGCACGTATCGCTGGCATCAACATTCCGCCGCATAAGCATGCTGAAATTGGCTTGACCGCCATCTTCGGTATCGGTCGCACGAGCGCTCGCAAGATTTGCGATGCCTGCGGCATTGCATATTCCAAGAAGGTCAAGGACCTGACCGACGCCGACCTGGAAAAAATCCGCGACCAGATCGCCGGTATCACCATCGAGGGTGACCTGCGTCGTGAGACCACGATGAACATCAAGCGTCTGATGGACATCGGCTGCTACCGCGGCTTCCGCCACCGTCGTGGCCTGCCCATGCGCGGCCAGCGTACCCGCACCAACGCCCGTACTCGCAAGGGTCCGCGCAAGGCTGCCCAGTCTCTGAAGAAATAACAGGCATTGAAAGAATATCATGGCTAAGTCTCCCGCCAATAATGCCGCGCAGCGTGTGCGCAAGAAGGTCCGCAAGAACGTGGCTGATGGCATCGCCCACGTGCATGCCTCTTTCAACAACACGATCATTACCATCACGGACCGTCAGGGCAACGCCCTGTCGTGGGCCTCTTCCGGTGGCCAGGGTTTCAAGGGTTCGCGCAAGTCCACGCCGTTCGCTGCCCAGGTGGCTTCGGAAGTGGCGGGTCGCGCTGCTCTGGAGCAGGGCATCAAGAACCTCGATGTCGAGATCAAGGGCCCCGGCCCGGGTCGTGAGTCGTCGGTGCGCGCCCTGGCTGCTCTCGGCATTCGCATCAACATGATTTCCGATGTGACCCCGGTGCCGCACAACGGCTGCCGTCCGCAGAAGCGCCGTCGTATCTGATACGACGACGATTCGAAGCGCCGGTTTCTGATTTTTTTAACCAAGCCCACCGCCGTCGGCTCTTCGCCGATGGCTCCCGCAGGCAACTGCGGCAGATGACATAGAAGGAAGCTCAAGTGGCACGCTATCTCGGCCCCAAGGCCAAACTCTCCCGCCGTGAAGGCACCGACCTGTTCCTGAAGAGCGCACGCCGCTCGATCAGCGACAAGGCCAAGTTCGATTCCAAGCCCGGCCAGCACGGCCGCATTTCCGGCGCTCGCACTTCCGACTTCGGCCTGCAGCTGCGTGAAAAGCAGAAGGTCAAGCGTATGTACGGTGTGCTGGAGCGCCAGTTCCGCCGCTATTTCGAGCAAGCCGATCGCATCAAGGGCAACACCGGCGCCAACCTGCTGTTCCTGCTGGAATCGCGTCTGGACAATGTGGTGTATCGCATGGGCTTCGGCTCCACCCGTGCCGAAGCGCGCCAGCTGGTGTCGCACAAGGCCATCACCGTCAACGGCAACCCGGTGAACATCCCGTCCTACTCGGTCAAGGTGGGTGACGTGATCGCCGTGCGCGAGAAGTCCAAGAAGCAGAGCCGCGTGGTGGAAGCACTGCAGCTGGCGCAGCAGGTCGGCATGCCGGCTTGGGTCGAGGTGAACCTCGACAAGGCCGAAGGCACGTTCAAGAAGGTGCCGGATCGCGACGAATTCGGCTCCGACATCAACGAATCGTTGATCGTCGAGTTGTATTCCAGGTAAACAAGGTGAGCGGGGCCGTTCAGGCCTCGCCCTTGAAGTTTCCGTCCCTGATCGGGAGGCATCCCGATCAGGCGCTTCACCAGCCTTACCGGTGTAACGAGCCGGGGGTATTGACAGGAAGTCTGCATGCAAACCAGTCTGCTTAAACCCAAAGCAATCAACGTCGAACAACTCGGCCCGAACCGCGCCAAGGTGGCGCTCGAGCCGTTTGAGCGTGGCTACGGCCATACGCTGGGCAACGCGCTACGCCGCGTCCTGTTGTCGTCGATGCCGGGTTACGCTGCCACGGAAGTGACGATTGCCGGCGTGCTGCACGAATACTCCTCGATCGACGGCGTGCAGGAAGACGTGGTCAGCATTCTGCTGAACCTCAAGGGCGTCGTATTCAAGCTGCACAACCGCGACGAGGTGACGCTGAGCCTGCGTAAGGACGGTGAGGGTGTGGTCACCGCCGGTGACATCCAGACGCCGCATGACGTCGAGATCATCAACCCCGACCACGTCATCGCCACCTTGTCCGCTGGCGGCAAGCTCGACATGCAGATCAAGGTCGAGAAGGGCCGCGGCTATGTGCCGGGGACGCTGCGCCGCCATGGCGACGAAGCCAACAAGTCGATCGGCCGCATCGTGCTCGACGCATCCTTCTCCCCGGTGAAGCGCGTGAGCTATACCGTCGAGAGCGCCCGCGTCGAGCAGCGGACCGACCTGGACAAGCTGGTGGTCGAGATCGAGACCAATGGCGCCATCAGCGCCGAAGACGCCGTGCGTGCCTCGGCTAAAATCTTGGTCGAGCAGCTGGCGGTGTTCGCCCAGCTGGAAGGCAGCGAACTGGCCGCCTTCGAGGCGCCGGCCGCCCGTGGCGGTACGCAGTTCGACCCGATCCTGCTGCGTCCGGTGGACGAACTCGAACTCACGGTGCGTTCGGCCAACTGCCTGAAGGCCGAGAACATCTACTACATCGGTGATCTGATCCAGCGCACCGAGAACGAGCTGCTCAAGACCCCCAACCTGGGCCGCAAGTCGCTCAACGAGATCAAGGAAGTGCTGGCTTCGCGCGGTCTGACCCTGGGTATGAAACTCGAGAGCTGGCCGCCGGCTGCACTCGAAAAGCGTTAACTGATTCGAGCCCACGGGCTCGGTGCTCCGGGCAGTACCTGATACGGCTGCCCGATTTATAAAGAAAGGAAAGCACCATGCGTCACGGACACGGACTCCGTAAACTGAACCGCACCAGCGAGCACCGCCTCGCCATGCTGCGCAACATGATGAACTCGCTCATCGAGCACGAAGTGATCAAGACCACCGTGCCGAAGGCCAAGGAGCTGCGGCGCGTCGTCGAGCCGATGATTACTTTGGCCAAGGAGCCGACGGTGGCCAATCGTCGCTTGGCGTTTGACCGCCTGCGCAACCGCGACAGCGTGACCAAACTGTTCAACGACCTCGGGCCGCGTTTCAAGACCCGTCCCGGTGGTTACACGCGCATCCTGAAGATGGGTTTCCGCGTGGGCGACAATGCCCCGATGGCGCTGGTCGAACTGGTGGATCGTCCGGAAGTTGTCGAGGCTGCTGCCGAGACGGCCAAGGCATAATCGGTTATAATAGCTAGCTTACCGCGCGATGGAGCAGTCTGGTAGCTCGTTGGGCTCATAACCCAAAGGTCGGAGGTTCAAATCCTCCTCGCGCAACCAATTTGAAAAGCCCTCTTTGTGAGGGCTTTTTTCATGTGGGGTCGCCGATACCCGGATTGGCAACATGCGGCCGACCGGGCTAGACTTCGCACAGGAGCACGCATGAAAATCATCGATTCCATCGTCACGCAGGTGGGCAGTATTGCCGCGCTGCGCCGCGATATCCACGCTCATCCGGAGCTGTGCTTCGAAGAGGTCCGGACCGCCGAACTGGTGGCGAAGAAGTTGAGCGAATGGGGCATCCAGGTCGAGCGCGGGCTGGCCGGCACGGGGGTGGTAGGCATCATCCGTAAAGGCACGTCCGCCCGTGCCATCGGACTGCGAGCCGACATGGACGCTCTGCCGATGCAGGAGTTCAATACCTTTGCGCATGCCAGCCGTCATGACGGCAAGATGCACGCCTGCGGCCATGACGGCCACACCGCGATGTTGCTGGCGGCGGCCCAGTACCTTGCGGTCGAGCAGCATTTCGACGGCACCGTCTACCTGATTTTCCAGCCCGCCGAAGAAGGCGGTGGCGGCGCACGCGAGATGATCCGTGGTGGCCTGTTCGAAAAGTACCCGATGCAGGCCGTGTTTGGCATGCACAACTGGCCGGGCATGCCGGCCGGCAGTTTCGCAGTCAGCCCGGGGCCGGTGATGGCTTCCAGCAACGAATTCAAGATCACCATCCGTGGCAAGGGCGGGCATGCAGCGTTGCCGCACAACGCCATCGACCCTGTGCCGGTGGCCTGCCAGCTCGTGCAGGCATTCCAGACCATCATCAGCCGAAACAAGAAGCCTATCGATGCCGGCGTGGTGTCGGTGACGATGATCCATGCTGGTGAGGCCACCAATGTGATTCCGGACAGCTGCGAACTGCAAGGCACGGTCCGGACCTTCACGCTTGACGTGCTGGACATGATCGAGCAGCGCATGCGGCAGATTGCCGAGCACACCTGTGCTGCTTACGGAATCAGCTGCGAGTTTGAGTTCGAGCGCAACTACCCGCCTACTATCAACGCGGCGCACGAGGCGGAGTTTGCGCGCCGTGTCATGGCGGGTATCGTCGGTGAGGACCAGGTGCTGAAGCAAGAGCCCACCATGGGCGCCGAGGATTTTGCCTACATGCTGCAGGCCAAGCCGGGCGCGTACTGTTTCATCGGCAATGGCGACGGCGGGCACCGGGAAATGGGGCACGGCGGCGGTCCGTGCATGCTGCACAACCCGAGTTACGACTTCAACGACGAGCTCATTCCCTTGGGTGCCACCTACTGGGTCCGTCTGGTGGAAGCCTGGTTGGCGCCGGAAGACTAATCCGGCTGTCGGCCGAAACCACGGTTGGCGGCTATCTGCAGCAGGCCGTCGAAGATCAGGGTGTCCACGAGTTCGAAGGGCACGGCCAAGCTGGGAGCCATCTTCCAGCCCGCGCCACCGGCCATGACGCACCAGGGGTCGGCGCCGCAATGCTGCCGCAAATGCTGAACCATGCGCTCCATGGCGCCGGCGATGGCGAAGGTGCCGCCGCTGGTCAGGGCATCGCTGGTGTTGGTCGGGAAGGGACGCACCTCGCCGGTGGGCACATGCAGTCCGGCCGTACCGGACTCCAGGGCCCGCAACATGATGCCGTGACCGGGGAGGATGTAGCCGCCCAGAAACTTGCCATTGGCGTCTATGGCTTCGACGGTCACCGCCGTGCCCACCATGGCCACCACAATCGGGCGGGCCGGACCCATGGCCAGCATGCGATGCCGCGCTCCGATCATGGCGACCCAGCGGTCCGGGCCCAGTCGGGCGGGGTGGTCATAGCCATTGATCAGCCCGGCCTCTTCGTTGCTGGAGACGACCCATTGCGGCGTCACGTCCCACAGCTCCATCTGATCCTCAACCCGGTGTTTGACGGCATCGCTGGCCACGACGCAGCCCAGCATGCAACTCGGTGCCGGCAGTGAAGCCCACGCGCCTTCGGCCAGTTTGTCGATGTTGTCGAGAAACTCGGCGCCTTGTGCCAGTAGCCGGGCACTAGGTCGGGGCACCTCGTAAAGGGCCCATTTCAGGCGGGTGTTGCCAACGTCGATGGCCAGGAAAGTCATGGTGCGAAGAGGGTTGTCACATTGTCCAGAGGGTGGCTGGGGGCTAACCCTGACGCCACGGCAGGCCGCGATAGCGCCAGCCGCCTCGGCGACCGCGATGGGCGTTTTCGTCCGGATCGCCCTCGAAACCCTCCAGGACGTTGTAAGCCTCGATGCCGAGCTCGCAGGCGCGCTTGGCAGCGGCGATCGAGCGCACGCCGCTACGGCAGAGCAACAGTGCCTTCTTGCCGGCAGGAACTGCAGCACGCAACGCATCGTCAAACCCGGGGTTCAAGGCCATGCCTGGCCATTGTTTCCATGCGAGACCGATGGCCCCGGGAACGAAGCCGACCCATTCGCGTTCAGCGTCCGTGCGGACGTCAATCAGGACGGCACTGCCAGACTGCCACCACTCATAGGCCAGTTGGGGTGAAACATCACCGGCGTAACCGGTGGCCGCGCGGGCTTGCATGAGAGCAGCGCCGTCAGCGTCATGCCGGAGACCGGAATGGAGGTTGGCAGGCACGGCTTCATCGATGCGCTCTGGCTTGGGCAGCTTCAGACCTTCCATGATGGTCTTGAACTCGGCCAGGGACTTTCCGGCGACGCGCGGGTTGGTGGCCCTCTCCGTCCCGATGGTCGAATGGTGGCGACCCTGGTAGTCGTGGCCGGGCCAGACCAAGGTGTCGTCCGGCAGTGCGAAAAGGATCTGAGTCAGGCTGTGGTACAGCGCTTCCGCGCTCCCCGACTGGAAATCGGTGCGCCCGCAGCCATTGATCAGCAAGGTATCGCCGGTAAAGACATGGTGCTGCGCGGGCGTCTCCCACACGTAGCACATGCTGCCGGACGTGTGCCCCGGCGTCTGCAGCGCGCGGATGGTCTGTTTGCCGAAGGTCAGCACACTGCCATGTATCAGCTGCACGGCCGCGGTGTGGATGCCGCAGGCCTGCGGTGCCGTTGTCTGGGCGCCGGTATGTTCGGCGAGCAGGCCGGCGCTGGTGATGTGGTCGGCATGCGCGTGCGTCTCAACGATCCAGCGCAGCGTGAGTCCGTACTCCCGCAGCACCTGCAGATCCCGCGTCAACTGCTCATCCACCGGGTCGATGATCAGTGCATCCCGGGAGGTCGCGTCGAACAGGATGTAGGTATAGGTGCAGGAGGGGGGATCGAATAGCTGGATGGGGTTCATGGAAGGGCGCAGGCAGCAGCGACAATGGCGCGCAAGCCGAACTCTAAAGGATTTCCGGCAGCAGGACGGCGGAGTGCCTCAAACTGAGACAGATTCGCGCGTCAGGAGTGGTGATTGGTGAAAACCCCTAGGTCTGGAGCACGGCCGAAAGGGTGAGAATCACTGCGCAGATGCTAAGCAAACGCATTATCTTTTCTACAACCGGAGAGAACCGTGATCGATAACAACACCCCCCGTCGTCGCAGCCTGCTCAAAGGCGCCGCCTTGGCCGCCGGTGCCATGTCGGCGCCCATGATCGCCACTGCCCAGACGACTACCAACCTGCGCCTCCAGAGCACCTGGCCGTCCAAGGACATCTTCCACGAGTACGCCGTGGATTTCGCCAAAAAGGTCAACGACATGTCCGGCGGCAAGCTCAAGATCGAAGTGTTGCCAGCGGGTTCCGTGGTGCCCGCCTTCCAGCTGCTGGAAGCCGTGAACAAGGGCACGCTGGACGGCGGCCATGGCGTGGTGGCGTACCACTACGGCAAGAACTCGGCCCTGGCCCTGTGGGGCTCCGGCCCGTCCTTCGGCATGGACCCCAACCTGCTGCTCGCCTGGCACTATTACGGTGGCGGCAAGGCCCTGCTGGAGGAAATCTACAAGTCCATCAACATGGACGTGGTGTCTTACCTCTACGGTCCGATGCCGACCCAGCCCTTCGGCTGGTTCAAGAAGCCCATCACCAAGGTGGCTGACGTCAAGGGCACCAAGTTCCGTACTGTGGGCTTGGCGGTTGATATGTACACCGACATGGGTGCAGCCGTGAACCCGCTGCCGGGCGGCGAGATCGTGCCCGCACTGGATCGCGGCCTGATCGACGGTGCCGAGTTCAACAATGCATCATCCGACCGCCTGCTGGGCTTCCCCGATGTGGTGAAGAACTGCATGCTGCAGAGCTTCCACCAGTCTGGCGAGCAGTTCGAGATCCTGTTCAACAAGGGCAAGCTCAACGCGCTGCCGGCCGAACTCAAGGCCATCATTGATTACGCTGTGCAGGCCGCCAGCGCCGACATGAGCTGGAAGGCTGCCGACCGCAACTCCAAGGACTACGTCGAACTCAAGAAGGCCGGTGTCAAGTTCTGGAAGACGCCCAATTCCGTGCTGCAGGCGCAACTCGAGTCCTGGGACAAGATCATGGCCAAGAAGGGCGGCGAGAATGCGCTGTTCAAGAAAGTGCTTGATTCCCAGCGCGCCTACGCCGAGCGCGTGACGTCGTGGTGGAATGACTACACGGTCGACTTCAAGATGGCTTCCAATCACTACTTCGGCAAGAAAGCCAAGAAGGCCTGAGGCCTAGAATAGCGGCTTAGCCCTCGAGGGCGCTGCGGCAATCGTCGCAGCGCCCTCCGTGTTTTGCATCACTCATAACTAGCAGGAAAGTAAATGCAGAATTTACTCCTTTCAGTGGATCGTCTGTCCACCCTTATCGGCAAGGTCTTCTCCTGGACCGCGCTGGTCCTGACGCTGATGATCAGCTGGGAAGTGTTCTCGCGCTACGTGCTGAACAAGCCGCACGCATGGATGCTGGACTTCCAGATCATGATGTACGGCACGCTGTTCATGACGGCCGGCGCCTACACCTTGTCCAAGAACGGCCACGTGCGCGGCGACGTGCTGTACGGTTTCTTCGCCCCGCGCACCCAGGCTTCCATCGATCTGGTGCTGTACTTCGTGTTCTTCCTGCCCGGCATCACGGCGCTCACCTACGCCGGCTGGGTCTACTTCGGCGAATCGCTGGCCATCCGCGAGCAGACCTTCTCTGCAGAGCCGCTGCCGATGTACCCGTTCAAGTTCATCATTCCGTTGTCAGGTGGCATCCTGCTGCTGCAGGGCGTGGTTGAGATCATCCGCTGCATCATGTGCATCCGCACCGGCGAATGGCCGTCGCGCGAGGAGGATGTGGAAGAAGTCGATGTCGAGAAGCTGAAGGAAATGGTTCACGTGAAGGACGAAGACATCCAGGCGTTGGACAAGTACGTCACGCATGAGGGTGCCAGCAAATGAAAATCAAGAAAGAACTCTGGTTCGGCTTCAGCCTGATGGCGCTGATCATCGCCGGCGCGCTGGCGATGCTGATTGGTGCCGAGAAGATCACCAATGGCCACATCGGTCTGCTCATGCTGTCGCTGGTGGTGGTGGCCATCATGCTGGGCTTCCCGACAGCCTTCACCCTGATGGGCATGGGCATGATCTTTACCTGGATCGCCTATGAGGAGAGCACCGCCAAGACCCTCGATCTGATGGTCTCGTCGGCCTTCAAGGTCATGAGCAACGACGTGCTGATCTCCATTCCGCTGTTCGTGTTCATGGGCTACCTCGTGGAACGCGCCAACCTGATCGAAAAGCTGTTCAGGAGCCTGCACCTGGCGCTGGTGCGCCTGCCCGGCGCGCTGGCCGTGGCCACCCTGGTGACCTGTGCCGTGTTCGCCACCGCCACCGGCATCGTCGGTGCGGTGGTCACACTGATGGGGCTGCTGGCCCTGCCGCAGATGCTGCGTGCCGGCTATGACGTGAAGATGTCGGCCGGCGCCATCACCGCCGGCGGCTGCCTGGGCATTCTGATTCCGCCCTCCGTCATGCTGATCGTCTATGGCGCAACCGCTGGCGTGTCGGTGGTGCAGCTGTACGCAGGGGCCTTCTTCCCCGGCCTCATGCTGGCAGGCCTGTACATCGGCTACGTGATCATCATCGCCAAGCTCAAGCCCCACATGGCGCCGCCCTTGTCGGAGGCGGAGCGCTATGTGCCGCTGCCGCCGCTGCTGGAGAAAGTGGCTCCCTCGCACGGCGCACGTGCCTTGCCCGCGCTGCTCAGCGCCCTCAAGGGCAAGCGCAACCAGGACGTGCCGACCCGCTACATCCTCAAGCAGTTCGGCATCGTGCTCGCACCCCTGGTGCTATTCCTGCTTGTCGCAGCCTGGAGCTATTCCAGCGTGACGCGTGTCGAGCCGGTCGAGGAGGCCGTGGCATTGCAGGCCATGGGCGGCGATGCCGCGGAAGAAGCTGTCGAGGAAGACGAAGGCGGCCTGCAGGCGCCGCCCGGCGCCGAGGAAGACGAGGCCGAAGCCGGCCGCGCTGGCGATGTGCAGGAGCCCCCGGGTGCCGAAGCTGCCAAGGAGCCGGCTGCGGTCGAAGCGACCAAGGAGGCCACAGCCACCGCGCCGGCCGAGCCGGCATCGACGTCCAAGCCGGCGCCGACCGGTTACTGGATCGGCGTGGGCGCCGGTGCGGTCGCCCTGGCGGCTTTCTATGCGTTGCTGAGCTTCACCCGCCTGGAGGTGTTCAAGATGCTGCTGACCAGCTTCTTCCCGCTGCTGGTGCTGATCCTGGCAGTGCTGGGTTCCATCGTCATGGGCCTGGCCACGCCGACCGAGGCCGCGGCCGTGGGTGCGCTGGGTGGCTTCCTGCTGGCGGCCGCCTACAAGCAGCTCACGCTGCAGGTGGTCAAGGAGAGCGTGTTCCTCACGGCCAAGACCTCGGCCATGGTGTGCTGGCTGTTCGTCGGCTCGGCCATTTTCTCCGCCGCCTTTGCACTGCTGGGCGGCCAGGAGCTGGTGGAGCACTGGGTCATGTCGATGAACCTGAGCAAGACCGAGTTCCTTGTCCTGAGCCAGGTCATCATCTTCATCCTGGGCTGGCCGCTGGAGTGGACCGAGATCATCGTGATCTTCATGCCGATCTTCATCCCGCTGCTGGACAACTTCGGTGTCGATCCGCTGTTCTTCGGCCTGCTGGTGGCGCTGAACTTGCAGACTGCCTTCCTGAGCCCGCCGGTGGCCATGGCGGCGTTCTACCTGAAGGGCGTCAGCCCGCCGCATGTGACGCTGAACCAGATCTTCGCCGGCATGCTGCCCTTCATGGGCATTCAGGTGCTGGCCATCATCCTGCTGTACCAGTTCCCGGCCATCGGCCTGTGGCTGCCGCAGGTGCTGTACAGGTAAGTACAGGGCTGGCTGCATCAAAGGGGCGCGCAGGCGCCCCTTTTCTTTGGAAAAACGGTAAGATTGACGTTTACGTAAACGTCAATTGAATGACGTGCAGCACGCGGCGGCCGCCACGACGGCCGCGCGCACCGAGGAGCCCGAGTCATGACCGATCTGTCCGCCGAATACCAGGCCCTGGCCAACTACCGTCCCAAGCACAAGGTGCGCTTCGTCACCGCGGCCAGCCTGTTCGACGGCCATGACGCCGCCATCAACATCATGCGGCGCATCCTGCAGAGCATGGGGGCGGAAGTCATCCACCTTGGCCACAACCGAAGCGTGGACGAGGTCGTGACGGCTGCGCTGCAGGAGGACGTGCAGGGTGTAGCCATCAGCTCCTACCAGGGCGGCCACGTCGAGTATTTCAAGTACATGGTGGACCTGCTCAAGGCGCGCGGCGGCGAGCACATCCAGGTGTTCGGCGGCGGCGGCGGCGTCATCGTGCCGCCCGAGATCCGCGAGCTGCAGGCCTACGGCGTGGCGCGCATCTACAGCCCGGAAGACGGACAGCGCATGGGACTGGCCGGCATGATCGGCGAGATGGTGATGCGCTGCGATCAGGACCTGAGCGCGCACGCACCGAAATCGCTGGATGCCATCCAGGGCCATGGCGAGATGGCGTGGCGCGCCTTGGCGCAACTCATCACCGCGCTGGAAAACGGCAAGGCGGATGCGAAGCTGGTTGAGCAGCTTCGCGCCGAAGCAGCAGGGCGCAAGGTGCCGGTGCTCGGCATCACCGGCACCGGTGGTGCCGGCAAGTCCTCGCTGACGGATGAACTGATCCGCAGACTGCGCCTTGACCAGGGCGATAACCTGCGTGTGGCGCTGATCAGCATCGACCCGTCGCGCCGCAAGAGCGGCGGCGCCTTGCTGGGTGATCGCATCCGCATGAACGCCATTGCCCCCTGGCAGCACGGTTCGCGGGTTTTCATGCGTTCCTTGGCCACACGCGACTTCGGCAGCGAGATCAGCGCGGCCTTGCCCGATGTGCTGGCGGCTGCCAAGTGTGCCGGCTTCGACCTCATCATCGTCGAGACCTCGGGCATCGGCCAGGGTGATGCGGCCATCGTGCCGCATGTCGACGTTCCCATGTATGTCATGACGCCCGAGTTCGGCGCCGCCAGCCAGCTGGAGAAGATCGACATGCTCGACTTCGCCGAGTTCGTGGCGATCAACAAGTTCGACCGCAAGGGCGCCAGCGATGCGCTGCGCGACGTGGCCAAGCAGGTGCAGCGCAACCGCGAGGCCTGGAGCACGCCGCCCGAGGCGATGCCGGTGTTCGGCACCATGGCATCACGCTTCAATGACGACGGCGTCACGGCGCTGTACCAGGCGCTCAAGCCCCGGCTGGCCGGCCTGGGCCTGGCGCTCGGGTCGGCCTCGTTGCCGGTGGTCTCGGTACGCCACAGCAGCAACCAGACCCAGATCGTGCCCGGCAGTCGTACACGCTATCTGGCCGAGATTGCCGATACGGTGCGCGGCTATAAGCGCCGCGCGCAGGCGCAAGCCCACCTGGCGCGTCAGATCCAGCAGTTGCGCGCAGCGGCTGTCATGCTGGAGGTGGGCAAGCCGGGCAAGGCCCGGGCCGCGCAGGCGGCGCTCGATCTGGCCAGCGAACGCGAAGAGCGGCTGGGCGCCGCCGAACGCAAGCTGCTGGCGCAGTGGCCTGAGATGCAGCAGGCCTATGCGGGTGACGAGTATGTCGTCAAGATCCGCGACAAGGAGATCCGCACCGCGCTGACCGTCAAGTCGCTCTCCGGTACCACCATCCGCAAGGTGGTGCTGCCCAAGTACGAGGACCACGGCGAAATCCTCAAGTGGCTGATGCTGGACAACGTGCCCGGCAGCTACCCCTACACCGCCGGCACCTTTGCCTTCAAGCGCGAGAACGAAGACCCGACGCGCATGTTCGCCGGCGAGGGCGACCCGTTCCGTACCAACCGCCGTTTCAAGCTGCTGTCCGAGGGCATGCCGGCCAAGCGCCTGTCCACCGCGTTCGATTCCGTCACGCTCTACGGCAGCGACCCGGATCCGCGGCCGGACATCTACGGCAAGGTTGGTAACTCGGGGGTGAGCATCGCCACGCTCGACGACATGAAGGTGCTGTACAGCGGCTTCGATCTCTGCAACCCGGCCACCTCAGTCAGCATGACCATCAACGGTCCGGCGCCCACCATCCTGGCCATGTTCATGAACACGGCCATCGACCAGAACATTGACAAGTTCAAGGCTGATAACGGTCGCGAACCCACCGACACCGAAATCGAGAAGATCCGCGAGTGGGTGCTGGAAAATGTGCGCGGCACGGTGCAGGCCGACATCCTGAAGGAAGACCAGGGGCAGAACACCTGCATCTTCTCCACCGAGTTCTCGCTCAAGGTCATGGGCGACATCGCCGAGTACTTCGTGCACCACCGGGTGCGTAATTTCTACTCGGTGTCGATCTCGGGCTACCACATCGCCGAGGCCGGCGCCAACCCGATCAGCCAGCTCGCCTTCACGCTCTCCAACGGCTTCACGCTGGTGGAGGCGTACCTGGCGCGTGGCATGCACATCGACGACTTCGCGCCGAATCTCAGCTTCTTCTTCTCCAACGGCATGGATCCGGAGTACACCGTGATGGGCCGTGTGGCGCGTCGCATCTGGGCGGTGGCCATGAAGGAAAAGTACGGGGCGAATGAACGGTCGCAGAAGTTGAAGTACCACATCCAGACCAGCGGCCGCAGCCTGCACGCGCAGGAGATCCAGTTCAACGACATCCGCACCACGCTGCAGGCGCTGATTGCGATCTACGACAACTGCAACAGCCTGCACACCAACGCCTTCGACGAAGCCATCACCACACCGACCGAAGACTCGGTGCGTCGTGCCATGGCGATCCAGCTCATCATCAACCGCGAGTGGGGGCTGGCGAAGAACGAGAACCCGAACCAGGGCGCCTTCGTCATCGAGGAACTGACCGAGCTGGTGGAAGAGGCCGTGCTGGCCGAGTTCGAACGCATCAGCGAGCGCGGCGGCGTGCTCGGTGCCATGGAAACCGGCTATCAGCGGGGCCGGATCCAGGACGAGTCCATGCACTACGAGATGCTCAAGCACACTGGTGAGCTGCCCATCATCGGCGTCAACACCTTCCGCAATCCGCATGGCGATGCCGTGCTGGAAAAGCTGGAACTGGCACGCTCGACCGAAGAGGAAAAGAAGAGCCAGCTGCAGCGCCTGAATGATTTCCACGCCCGCCACGCGGCCGAGGCCCCGCGGCAACTGCAACGCCTGCAGCAGGCGGTGATCGAGAACCGCAACGTGTTCGAGGTGCTGATGGACGCCGTGCGGGTCTGCTCATTGGGGCAGATCACTGGCGCTCTCTTCGAGGTCGGCGGGCAGTACCGCCGCAGCATGTGATCCCCTGGCCCCGGCGAACCTGCGTGCGCCACCCGGGCCGGGAATTCACGGGCGGCTGACGGGGGCCGGTGTGGGCAATGGCGGAATCAACCGCCCCTGCAGCAGCAGCCACAGCGTGCGCAGCAGCAGATAGGCAATCACGGTGGAGGCCAAGGCCAGGGCGGCGCCGGCCACAGCCGGCGGCCAGCCGCCACGACGAACCACCTCGATGACACCAGCAGCGAAGGCGGCGACCGGAAACGAAAACGACCAGAAGCCGATGGCAAAGGGCACCTGGCGCCACCATTTGTAGCGCGCCAGCACGGCCACCAGCGGCCCGGCGGCAATGCCCAGACCGATGATCAGTACCTCACCCGGCAGTTGCGGCCACAGGGTGGCCACCGTCAGCGTGCCCACGGTGGCCGGCGCCAGTTCCAGACCGATGGTAGGGCGCAGTGCTTCTGGCATGGCGCCTTCGAACAGACGATTGAGCACACGTGCCTCCAGCAGGGCCCAGCTCACCAGACCCATACCGAGCAGCAAAGCCGCCCAGCCCGGGTAGCCGAGCGTCTGCAGTGCCATGGCGCCCACATAGCCACCGGCCACCGGCGGGATGTAGAGCACCGGCGTGACGGCGCCAGCCGGCAGCGAGGCATTGGTGATGATGGCGACGATGCGGATGGCGATCACGCCCTGCAGCGCCAGCGTGGTCAGCAGGAACAGCAGCCAGCCTAGGTGGTCGGGGCGACCGAAATAGCTGATGCACAGCAGAAATGACAGGGGAATCAGCGCGGTCAGCGAGCCGGCCAGCGGATGGGTGAATTCGGCGGCGACTGCCTGCGGATGGCGCAGGCCCTTGAGCAGGTAACCCAGCAGCAGCACGGCCAGCAGTGCCAAGGCCGACCAGGCCAGCAGGTTACCGATGGCCAGGGGGCTCGACCAGCCGAACTGGGCAGCGCGGCGCCAGGCGCCGCCCAGGGCAAACAGGCCGACTGGAATGGCGAAGAGACCGACGGGAAAACGGGGAAGCCAAGTCAACTTGATCATGGCTGCGATGCTAGCAGTCCAGACAAGGGCTTCATGGGGACTGTCGTCACGCAGCAGCTACGGGCAGCGGCGTTCGACGGCCGGGCCGGCTTACAGGTCGAGGTCGTCGTCTTCGCTCTCGCCCAGGGCAGCGTCGTTGCAGACGTTGCGCGTCTTGGCGTAGGGGATCAGCGGCTTGTCGAGCGGACGCAGTTGGCGGCGGCGCAGGCCGCGCAGCGACTGGGAGCGCTCCATGGCCTGGAGCACGGTTTCCGGCTCCATCATCAGGCTGAACGGATTGAGTGAAATAGCATTGGTACGCATGGTTTTTTCCCGCTTCACACCGATCTCTGGTGTGGTGAGTCAACTTTAGACAAACGAGGCAGGGAATTTAAGTCGGCGGCCGGCGCGACCGCGTGTAGGAACTTGTCCGACACGGGGGTCGGGCAATGCGTCGCCCAGGGCCGTCCCGTGCCGCTCAGGCAGGCAGTGCAACGGCAGGCGCGGCCTGCCAGCGGGCCAGGAAGGCATCCCCGGCCACCGGAGCGCCAAACAGGAAGCCCTGAACCTGCTCGCAACCGAGCCGGCGCAGGAATTCGAACTGCTCGACCGTCTCCACCCCTTCAGCCACGGTGCTCAGGTCCAGGCTGTGCGAGATGGCCACCATGGCCTGGACGATGGCTTCGTCGCTGCGGTTGCGGCCGATGCCGGCGATGAAGGCGCAGTCAATCTTGAGCGTCTGCACCGGCAGCTTGCGCAGGTAGGACAGGGATGAATAGGCGGTGCCGAAGTCGTCAAGCGCCAACTGCACGCCCAGGGCGCGCAGATCGTCCAGCATGGCGAAGGCGTCTTCCACGTCCATGACCACGGACTCGGTGATCTCCAGTTCCAGCCGGTGCGGTGCAATGCCGGTTTCCCGCATGACGTTGCGCAGCAGCTCGGGGAAATTGCCGCGCTCGAGCTGCTTGACCGACAGGTTGATCGACACCACCGGCACATGCAGGCCGGCGGCGTCCCAGGCCGCGACCTGACGGCAGGACTCGCACAGCACCCAGAAGCCCAGCTCGATGATGAAGCCGGTTTCCTCGGCCAGCGGAATGAAGCGCGCCGGCGGCACCTCGCCCAGTTCGGCGCTGTGCCAGCGCAGCAGGGCCTCGGCGCCGAGCAGCCGGCCGCTCTGCACGTCGACCTTGGGTTGGAAGTGCACGCTCAGTTCCTGTGTCAGGATGGCATCGCGCAGCAGGCTTTCCAGCTGGATGCGCTCCTGGGCCGAGGCCGTCATCTCGCTGGTGTAGAAGTGGCTGCGGTTGCGGCCGTGCGCCTTGGCCTGGTACATCGCCGCGTCGGCCTTGCGCACCAGCACATCGACGTCCATGCCGTCCAGCGGCGCCTGGCTGATGCCGATGCTGGCCGACAGGTAGAGCTGGTTGTCACCCACGCTGAACGGCTGGCGGAACAGCTCCAGCAGCTGGTCGGCCACCTCCAGCGCGGTGGCCGGGCCGGCAATGTGCTCCAGGATGCAGATGAATTCGTCGCCACCCAGACGGGCCAGCGTATCGCCGGGCCGGATGCAGGACTCCAGCCGGCGTGTGACGGCCGCCAGCAGCGTGTCGCCGACGGAATGCCCCAGCGTGTCGTTGACGTCCTTGAAATGGTCGAGGTCGATGAACAGCACGGCCAGCTCCCCGCCATGGGCGGCGAGCTGCTGCAGGCTGCGCGACAGGCGCTCCTTGAACAGCAGCCGGTTGGGCAGGTCGGTCAGCGGGTCATGGTGGGCCAGGTAATCCAGGCGCTGCTCGGCATGGCGGCGCTCTGTGATCTCGATCTCCAGGTCACGCGTGCGCTCCTGCACTCGCCGGTCCAGCTCCTGGTTGGCCTGCTGCAGGGCGCCGGCCTGGACCCGCAGAAAGGTCTGCGCCCGCCGCACCAGCACGAACTGCACCAGGTACAACAACGCCAGAACGCCGACGACGCCCAGCGTGATCCACAGCAGATGCCGATCGGCCGCCTGCACGAACCGCGTGACGTCCTGGTAGACCTCGAATACGCCGACGATGCGGGGCTGCCCGTCTTCGAAACTGTAGATCGGCACGTAGGTCGAGATCACGTCGCGGTCCTGCAGCGTGCCTTCGAAAGCATCGAACTGGTTGCGGTGGGTCAGCTCGCTGACCGGTGTGCCGCGCAGCGCCCCGCGAAAGCCGCCATTGCCCGCCTTGTTCTCACCGATCTGCAGCGGATCGGTAGAAAAGGCGGTGATGCCGTCCAAGGTGTAGAGCTTGATCTTCAGCACGGTGGTGCCGCGCATCATGTCGCCCAGGGCTTCCCGCAGGCGGGTGTTGGCGACGCGCGCGCGTTGGACAGGGTCGGCAGCGCCGCCGCGCGGTTCGAGCAGAGACTGGAAATGTGGCCACAGCGAGTTCTCCAGTACCTGGGCCAATTCCTCCGCCCTGTTCTGCTCGTGGTGCAGCAGCTGCTCGTAGGCGGTGTGGCGGTAGTGGTAGGTCAGCGCGCCGGCCGCGACGGCCATGAGCGCAAACGACAGGGTGGAGAAATAACGCGTCAGGTTGAACATGAGGACCGGCCCATTCTATGCCGCCGGTCCGGGTCTCAGGCCGGGGGCGTGCGTCCGTCCCGCAGGGCGCGCAGGTCGTCGTGCAGGGCCTGCACCTCGGCGCGCAGGGCGGCGATTTCGTGCAGCAACTCATGCTGGACCTGTCGCTCCTCCGACTCGACCAGGATCGCGGCCACCGACGCCGTGACCATCGACAGCACCGCCAGCCCCAGCAGCACCACCACCACCGCGAAGCCGCGCGACAGCATGGTGGTGGGCACCAGGTCGCCGTAGCCCACGGTGGCCGCGGTAGTGAAGGCCAGCCACAGGCCGTCGCTCAGGGTGTGCACGTCGGGCTCGACCAGCCAGAAACCCAGCCCGCCCAAGCCGAGGATGAGCAGACACAAGGCCAGCGAATACGCCAGGCCGCGCCGGGAGAGCAGTTGTTTCAGTCGTTTGTTTTCGCGCCTCATGGCTGCACTCTAGCGTGTACCCGTGGTTTCCGGAACGGATGCGCCTCGATGCCATGTCGGGCACCCCCAAGCCCCTTGGTGACCGCAGGCTCTCAGGGCCGGTTGTCTTCGCGGATCAGGTCGGCGGCTTTCTCCGCCATCATCACCACCGGCGCGTTGGTGTTGCCGCCCACCAGCGCGGGCATGGCCGAGGCATCCACCACCCGCAGCCCCTGCAGCCCGTGCACGCGCAGCCGTGCATCCAGCACCGCGTCCGGCCCCGGGCCCATGCGGCAGGTGCCGGCCGGGTGGTAGATGGTGTCGGCATGGGCGCGGATGAAGCGCTCGATCTCCATATCGCTCTGCGCCTGGGCGGAGGCGGGCAGTTCGCGTCCGCCCAGCTCGGCCAGGGCCGGTTGGGCCAGGATCTGGCGCATGAGCCTGAAACCGTGCACCAGCCGCTGCAGATCATCCGCCTCACCCAGGAAGTTGGGGTCGATCAGTGGTGCGGCTAGCGGGTCGGCGCTGGCCAGTCGCACGCTGCCGCGGCTCTGGGGTCGCAGCAGGCAGACGTGGCAGGAATAACCATGGCCCCAGACCGTGGCGCGGCCGTGGTCCACCAGCTTGCCGACCACGAAGTGCAGTTGCAGATCGGGGATCGGCTCCTGCGGCTGGCTGCGGATGAAGCCACCGGCCTCGGCAAAGTTGGTGGTCAGCATGCCGCTGCGTGAGCGCCGCCACTCCTGCATGCCGCGCAGCACCTTGAGCGCGCCGGTCAGCGACAGGCCGAACAGATCCGTCAGGCGCGGGGCGTCATGCACCAGCACCACGTCCACATGGTCCTGCAAGTGCTGTCCCACGCCGGGCAGGTCGTGCAGTACCTCAATGCCCTGGTCCTGCAGGTGCTGTGCCGGGCCGACGCCGGAGAGCATCAGCAGCTGCGGCGACTGCAGCGCGCCGGCACACAGCAGCACCTCGTGCCGGGCGCGCAGCGTGTGGCGCGTGCCGCTCTGCAGGAACTCCACGCCGACCGCGCGCCGGTCCTCGAACAGAATGCGCGTCGCCTGCGCGCCTGTGACCACGCGCAGGTTGGGCCGCTGCCGGTGCGGCGCCAGATAGGCCTTGGCGGCGGAATAGCGCTCGCCATCCTTGTGCGTCACCTGGTACAGCCCCACGCCTTCCTGTTCGGCACCGTTGAAGTCCATGTTCAGCGCATGGCCGGCCTGCCGCGCCGCGGCCACGAAGTCGTGGCTGTGCCGGTTCGGGCTGCGCAGGTCCATCACATGCAGCGGGCCGCCGCTGCCGTGGTGCGCATCGGCCCCGCGCGCGTTGTCCTCCGCGCGTTTGAAGTAAGGCAGCACCTCGGCATGGCTCCAGCCCGGGTTGCCGGCGGCGGCCCAGTCGTCGTAGTCCCGCGGGTGGCCGCGGGTGTAGATCATGGCGTTGACCGAACTGGAGCCGCCCAGTACCTTGCCGCGCGGCTGGTAACCACGGCGCCCGTTCAGGCCCGGCTGCGGCACGGTGGCAAAACCCCAGTTGGCCTGGCCGGTCTTGGCCAGCAAGGCCAGACCGGCCGGGCAGTGGATCAGCACGCTGTCATCCGGCGGGCCGGCTTCGAGCAAGGTCACCTGGACCGCCGGGTCTTCGCTCAGGCGTGCGGCCAGCACGCAGCCAGCCGAGCCGCCGCCGATGATGAGGTAATCGACCATGGGTATGTCTCCCCTGTTGTTATTGGCATACCGGCCCGTCGGACCGGCTCTGCCTGCACTCTAACGGGAGTCGGGTATTTTGAAAATTGATGTGCATCAAGCCGCGGACGGCGTTGCCGGCGCAAGCTGGCGGCAAGCTTGACGGCCCATCATGCGCAGACTGTTTCCCCCGCCATCATGAAGCTCGCCCTGTTGTCCGACATTCACTCCAACCTGCAGGCGCTGGACGCCTGTCTGGCCCACGCACAGGTGCAGGGGGCCGATCAGTTGGCGCTGCTGGGAGACTTCGTCGGCTACGGCGCCGACCCGGTGGCCGTGGTGGAGCGCGTCATGGCACTGGCGGCGCAGGGCGCCTGGGTCATCCGTGGCAACCATGATGCGCTGGCGCTGCAGCCGCCGGCCGAGGTCAAGACCGTCGGCGACAGCACGGCGCAGTGGACGCACGAGCAACTGCAGGCCGGCCACAAGGCCTTCCTGGCCGAGCTGCCGCTGACGCTGCAGCACGACAGCGTGCTGCTGGTGCATGCTTCGGCCGAGGCGCCGGAGCGCTGGCGTTATGTGCACGATGCCCGCGCCGCCGGTATGAGCCTGGACGCCGCCCGCAGCCTGCCGCAGGTGCGCTACCTCTTTGGCGGCCATGTGCATTTCCAGACTCTGTACTACCAAGGCAGCACCGGCGGCCTGATGAAGTTCGAGCCCACGGCCGGCGTGCCGATCCCGGTGCCGCGCCACCGCCACTGGCTGGCCACGGTGGGTTCGGTCGGCCAGCCGCGCGACGGCAAACCTAAAGCCATGTACGCGCTGTTTGACAGCGCACGCGCGCAACTGACCTTCCACCGCGTGGACTATGACCAGCACGCGGCCGCGGCCGCCATCCGTCGCGCCGGCTTGCCCGACTACTTTGCCGAACGACTGGAGACCGGACGATGAAGCTGCTGGAACCTGAGACCGAGATCGACGGTTTCGTCATCGGCGACTGTGTCCATGCCGGCGGCATGGCGCACATCTACCGCGTGCACTACGCCTATGGCGCGCCCAACCCGGGCTTCCCGATGGTGATGAAGGTGCCGCGCATGACAGCGGGCGACGGTGCCGAGAACATCGTCAGCTTTGAAGTCGAGCACCAGATCCTGCAGTTGCTCAGCGGCCCGCATGTGCCGCGCTTCGTGGCCGCCGGCGATCTGGAACGCCTGCCCTACCTGGTGATGGAATATGTGCCGGGCCGCACGCTGCAGGACTGGCTCGACGCGCCCGAGCTGCTGCCGGTGGACGAGGTGGTGCGCCTGGGCGCGGCCATGGCGCATGCCGCGCACAGCCTGCACCAGCAGAACGTGGTGCACCTGGACCTGAAGCCGGCCAACGTGCTGATCCGGCCCGACGGCAGCGCCGTGCTGCTGGACTTCGGCCTCTCGTGCAGCGGCCTGTACCCCGACCTGCTGGCCGAGCAGCTGCGCAAGGCGGTCGGCTCGCCGGCCTGGATCGCGCCCGAGCAGGTGGTGGGCGTGCGCGGCGACCCGCGCAGCGACATCTTCGCCATCGGCGTCATCCTCTACCAGCTGCTCACCGGCAAGCTGCCCTTCGGCGCACCGCAGACCGCGGGCGGCCTGCGCCAGCGCCTGTGGATGGACCCGCCGCCGCTGCGCCAGCGCCGGCCCGAGCTGCCACCCTGGCTGCAGGAGGTGGTGATGCGCTGCCTGGCGCCGGTGGCCGGGCAGCGCTACCCATCGGCCGCGCACCTGGCCTTTGACTTGCAGCACCCGCAGCAGGTCGTGGTGACCGCACGCGGTCAGGCCACCCAGGGCACCGGAGGCTGGACCCATTTCAAGCGCTGGCTCAAGGCCGCTGGCATGCACTACCAGCCCAGCCCACTGCCGGTGCAGCAGATCGAGGAGGTGCCCATCGTCATGGTGGCGGTGCCGCACCAGGACGTGAGCGATGCCACGCTCTATTCACTGCGCCAGGCGGCGGCGCGTTCGCTCGGCACCCGGCCCGGCGCGCGACTGGCCTGCGTCACCGTGATCTCGCCCGGCCAGACCAGCAGCACCAGCGACGAAGACAGCGAAACCAGCGTGCACCGGCGCTACATGGCGCAGCTGCGGCAGTGGCTGCAGCCGCTGGACCTGGCAGGCCACCAGGTGTCGTGTCACGTGATCGAGTCCGGCGACGTCGCGCAGGCCCTGCTCAACTACGCCGTAGGCAACCGCGTCAGCGTGATCGTCATCGGCGCGGCCACGCACGGCCTGAAGACACAGCGCTTCCTGGCCACGGTGCCGATCAAGGTGGCGATGGATGCGCCGTGCACCGTGGTCCTGGTCAAGCAGACCCTGCCGTTCGAGCAGTTGAAGGTGCCGGACGAGCCGGACGGCGACTGGGACGTGCCGTTCTAGGCCGGGTCAGAGCGCAAAGTGCTTGCGCACCATGACTTCCAGCAGCGTGCGCGCCTGCGCCTCGCTGGCGTTCACAATGGACTGGTGGATGCGCTGAGCCAGCCCTTCGAACACCTTGATCAGATGCGGATCGAAGTGCCGGCCTGACTCGGCGCGCAGCGCCTGCATGGCGGCCTCCAGCGTCAGCGGCTCCTTGTAGGGGCGGCGCGCGCACAGGGCGTCGAACACGTCGGCCAGCGCGAAGATGCGCGCCACCAGCGGAATGTCCTCACCCGCCAGTCCGCGCGGATAGCCGGTGCCATCCCACTTCTCGTGGTGGCCCGCCACCACGGCCTGGCCGCCGGCCAGCCAACCGGCACCGGCCACGATGTCCTCACCCAGGCCCACATGAGTGCGCATGACCCGCATCTCGTCGTCGTCCAGCCGGCCGGGTTTGAGCAGGATGGCATCGGGAATGCCGATCTTGCCCACGTCGTGCAGGAAGCTGCCGGCAATCAGCTCCTGCATGCGGCTGCCGTGCAGGCCCACCGCCTCGCCCAGCGTGGCAGCAATCCACGCCACACGGTAGTTGTGTGTGCCGCCGTCGTCGGAGTCGCGCCGCGCAATGGCCCGGCCCAGCGCTTCCATCATCGCCATGTGCGACTCCAGCGCTTCGCGCGTCTTGCGCTGGCTGATCGTCAGCAGGCGCTGCAAGGGCAGGTAGAGCGCCGCCGCCACCAGCAGCATGGCCAGCATCACCCACAGCGTCACGCGCCAGGCCTCGGCGTCCATCTGCGCGCGCTGGCTCGCTGGCAGCAGGCGCGCCCCCTCCACATAGCCCACCACGGTTTGCCCGTCGAGCAAGGGCACGAACACGCGCCACAGCCCGCGCTCACCCGGCAGGCGCCGGCTCTCATAGTAGGGGAGGCGGTAGCGCGGCGGCCCCGCCGGGGCAATCTCCTGCTCCAGCGCACGGCCAGCGGGCGTAACGGCATGGGCCAGCAGGCCGCCGGTGGCGCTGTAGATGTCCACGATGTCGAACTGGCTGCCCGTCAACGCCTGCGCCGCGGCCTGGGCCTGTTGCGGTGCCTGTGCGCCGCTGGCGCGGAAGGCGTCCTGCTGCATCAGCCGCTGGGTCTGTGCCACGGCCTGGGCGGCAAACGTGTCTTCGGTGTGTTCGTGTGCCAGCCACCAGACCGGCACCAGCGCCAGTGCAGCCAGCAGCACGGCCGTGCCGCCGAGGGTCAACGCCTGCTTACGGTTGAAAGAGGTCATGCCACACGCTCCAACAAGGCGACTTCATTATCCATGCGAACCAGTGCCTGCCCCGGTCCCTGCGGCGACAATCGGGGCATGCACAAGCCACTGGATCACGCGCGCCATCCTTTTGAAGTTCTCACCCCTGATCTGGTGATGGACGCGCTGTCCAGCGTCGGCCTGTATGGTGATGGTCGGCTGCAGGCGCTGAGCTCCTACGAGAACCGTGTCTACCAGGCGCACCTGGAAGACGGCGCCATCGTGGTGGCCAAGTTCTACCGCCCCGAGCGCTGGAGCGAAGCACAAATCCAGGAAGAACACGACTTCGCTGCCGAGCTGGTGGCCGCCGAGGTGCCAGTGGTGGCGCCGCTGCAGCTGCAGGGCGCCACGCTGCACCACCACGCCGGCTTCGTGTTCTCCGTCAGCCCGCGCCGCGGCGGCCGCCCGCCCGAGCTGGAAGACGAGGAGGTGCTGGAGTGGGTGGGCCGCTTCCTGGCGCGGCTGCACACCGTGGGCGCGGCGCGCCCCTTCACGCACCGGCCGGCGCTGGACGTGCCCACCTTCGCCCGCGAGCCCTACGACTGGCTGCTGAGCCATCACATGATTCCGCTCGATGTGCAGTCCGCCTGGCAACGGGTCTGCTCAAGTGCTATTGATTTGATAGCTGCTCACGCTTGTCTGCTGGGCACAGAAGGCCCAAATGATGCTGAATCCTCCGCCATCCGCCGCCTGCGCCTGCACGGCGACTGCCACGCCGGCAACATCCTGTGGACGCCGGCCGATGCACCGGCGGCCGCCGGCCCGGGGCCGCATTTTGTCGACTTGGACGACGCGCGCATGGGCCCGGCGGTGCAGGACCTGTGGATGCTGCTGTCGGGCGAGCGCGCCCAGCGCACCTACCAGCTGAGCTGCCTGCTCGACGGCTACGAACAGTTCCGCGACTTCGACCGCCGCGAGTTGGCGCTGATCGAACCGCTGCGCACCCTGCGCCTCATTCACTACAGCGCCTGGCTGGCGCGGCGCTGGGACGACCCGGCCTTTCCCATCAACTTCCCCTGGTTCGGCAGCAGCGACTATTGGCAGGGCCAGGTGCAGCAACTGGAAGACCAGATCGAAGCCATGCAGGAGCCGCCGCTGCTGGCCTGAACCCGCTGACCCGCCGCACAACCATGGACGCAGCTGAAGCCCTCGCCCTCAAGACCCTGCTGGTGAATTCGCCAGTGGCCACGCTGGCCACCCTGCACAAAGGCGAGCCTGCTACCTCCATGGTGCCCTACGCGATGCTGCCCGACGGCCGTTTCATCATCCACGTCAGCCGGCTGGCCACCCACACGCGCGACATGCTGGAACACCCGGCCGTCAGCCTGCTCGTCATGGCCGCGCCCGGTAGTTCCGAGACGCCGTTGGCGCTGCCGCGCGTCAGTGTGCAGGGCCAGGCTGAGCCATGCGCCCCCGATGCACTGGACTACGCCATGGCCCGCGCCGCCTACCTGCCCAAGCTGCCGGAAGCCGAGGAGCTGTTCTCGTTTGCCGACTTCTCGCTCTTCCTGATCACGCCCCAGTTCCTGCGCTACGTGGCCGGCTTCGGCCGCGCGCATACAGTGACGACGGAGCAGTACGCGGGCTTGCTGCGTGAGGCGGCGTGAGGGCTGAGCTGCAAAGGCGGCGGGCCATCGATGCGGGGTTTGCAGCTTGTGGTGAGTAAGGCTCGGCGCTATATTGGTCCGAATTCTTCAAACAACACAAGCATCAGCTTGCAGCCGGGGGCGCCAGGATGAATAGCCGTCCATTTCATGCCGCACTTTTGCGGTCGGTGTCACGTTAAGCAGACATGCGCGTCGACGAAATAGAGGAAACGCTCTCCAACTTGGAAGTTGCCCATCGACAAATTGAAAGGGCGATAGTGCTATTCCTGGATGACCGTGACTATGTTTCCGCTCTTACCCTGGCGGGGGCTGCGGAAGAAATACTGGGAAAGCTCCTAAACAAAGAAGGGAAAGAACATTGGCTGGATAGCATTTCTAGGGGAGCGTTACGTGCACTTGGCTTTCGGAAAAGAGAATTCCAAACCCTGGAGGCATTAAAGGCAAGGAAAGAAATAGCGAACATTGCCAATCGGCACAAGAACACTTTCAAGCACTACAACGACAACGGCACAGTTACGCTTGTTGTCGATGTAGCGGCAGCCGAGATGATTGACCGCGCGATTTCAAATTACATCGATCTAACTCAACGAGAAACTGGGGCAATGGGAAAGTTCAGAGAGCTCGTTATTTGGGGCGGAAATTCCTAACCCTTCGGTCAAGAGGGACGCTCGCGCTAGCGAGCCAGCTCCGCGCTCCCTACCTCATACATTGAGCGACCACTTTGCTTGTAGGCAATTACCCACAGCGGCTCAACTCCAGATCGGGACTCAAAAAAGAAAAGCCGCTTTCAGCGGCTTTTCTTTTCTAGCGCTCAGCCCGGCGTTCATCCCAACAGTGCGTTCACCCGTTTCACCTACGTCGCTGCGTCAGCCTAGCCAGTCCTCGGCCGTCACCAGATCGCTGAAGCGCTCGCCGCGCAGGGTCTGCAGCAGGTTGTCGGCGGCGCGGAGTTCGATGGCCAGGCGCACGCGCCCTACTGCAGAACCGATGTGGGGCGTGAGAACCGTGCGCGGGCTTTCGAGCAAACCGGGGTGCACCTGCGTGGGCCGGTCTGGCAGCAGCCAGTCTTCCATCTCGTAGACGTCCGCGGCGTAGGCGCCAAGGCGGCCGTCCTCCAGCGCGCGGGCGACGGCGGCTTCGTCGACCACGGAGCCGCGCCCGATGTTGACAAGGATCTGGCCGGGCCGGACCTGGGCCAGTGCCTGGGCGTTGATCACGTGGCGCGTCTGCGGCATCAAGGGCACGGCGAGGATGAGGTAGTCGGCCCGCCGCAGGGCGGTGGGCAGGTCGACCTGCTCCACCCGTGCGTCTTGCGCCTGCGGGTCCACGCCCAGCAGTTCGGCGCAGCCGAAGCCCATGAGCCGGTCCACGATGGCGCGTCCCACGGCGCCCAGGCCGGCGACAGCCACGACGGACTGGTGCAGCCCGGTGCCGTAGAAGGTGGGGCGCCAGCCTTGATAGCCCTGGCGCACGGCGTGGTCGCCGGGCAGCATGTGGCGAGCCGCAGCAATGGCCAGCCCGATGGCGAGTTCGGCGGTAGGCTCGGTCAGCAGGTCGCGCACAAAGCTCACACTGACGCCGGCCTCGGCGCAGGCCCTCAGGTCGAAGTTGTCATGCCCCTTCAGCGCGCAGGCCAAAGCCCGTAGTCTGGGGGCGTGCTGCAGGGTGTGCCGGTCGATCCGGTCCGGCATGAAGGCCAGCAGGCCCTCGGCGTCGCGGAGGTGTTCGCTGAGTTCTTCGTCCGCCCAGGGCTGCGGTCCGGGGTTCATCACGACGTGGCCGTGGGCTTGGAGCCGCGCCAGCACTTCGGCATGGACGGGTTGCGTGACGACGATCTTGGGCTTGGGATGCGCGCTCATCATTTCAGGCGTTTCCTCAGGGCAGCGCCGATGCTGTCAACGACCAGCACGCAGGCCAGTACAGAGAGCAGAATGGCCGAGACCTCGTCGTAGCGCACCAGCCGCAGCGCCGCCATCAGCTCGAAGCCGATGCCGCCGGCGCCGACGATGCCCAGCACGGCCGAGGCCCGGAAGTGGTATTCCCAGCGGTAGATGGTGATGTCCGCCAGCTGCGGCAGCACCTGGGGCAGCACGGCATGGAGGATGACCTGCAGGCGGCTGGCGCCGGCGGCCAGCGCGGCCTCCAGGGGTTTGGGGTCGACGTGCTCGATGGCCTCCGCATAGAACTTGCCGACCATCCCGCTGGAGTGCAGCGCCAGTGCGAGCACACCCGGCAGCGCACCGAAACCCACCGCGGCAACGAAGATGATGCCCAGGATGATCTCGGGCACCGAGCGGAAGGCGGCCAGCAGGGCGCGCATGAAGCGCCCGAGCAGCGGGTGCGGCGTGGTGTTGGGTGCGGCGAGCAGCGCCAGCGGCAGCGACAGGACGACGGTCAGGGCGGTGCCGGCAATCGACATGGCCAGGGTGTCGCGCAGCGGCGTGATCCAGTGCTGCCAGCGGTCGAAGTTGGGGGGCACCATCTCCGAGCCGAGTTGCTGGATCGCGGGTGCCCCTTCAACGAAACGCTGCAGGTCGAAGAAACCCGTGATGTGCAGCGCCAGCGCGCAGACCGCGAGGATGAAGGCTGCGAAACCCAGCCGGTGCAGCAGGCGCTGCCGTTCGGCCGCGATCACCGTTTCGAAAGTCAGTGCACTCATTTCATGCGGCCCAGGTCCAGCTTGAGGATGGATGCCGTGTCGCGCAGCACGTCATAAGCCTTGTCGTCCGTCGGGGCGAATGCCTCCACCCGGAAGGACTTGAGGATGTCCTTGTCCTTCATGTCGAGGAAGGCCGTGCGGATGGCTTGCTTGAGGGCCGGGTTGAGATCCGACTGCATGACGACGGGGTAGTTCGGGATCGGGGCGGAGAGGTCGAGCTGGACGATACGGCTGCCATCGACGATGCCGCGGGTGATGAGGCTGTCAAGGATGGGCTTGGAGAGCGCGCCGGCCGGAACCTGCCCCGCCTGAACGGCGCGCGCCACGGCGTCGTGGGTGCCCAGGTGGACGGGGCGGTAGTCTTTCTCGCCGTCGAGCTGGTACTTCTTGAGCAGGTGTGCGCGCGGCGCCAGATGGCTGGACGTGGAGGCCTGGTCGCCAAAACCGAAGGGCTTGCCGCGGACGTCGGCCAGGGTCTTGACGGGGCCGCCTGCGGTCGCGATCAGCACCGACTGGTAGGTGGGCGAGCCGCGCTCGACCCCGACCGCAAAGGGCTCGATGGTCGGCGCCTTGGACTTGGCCAGTACATAGGAGAAGGGGCCGAAGTAGGCCACCTCGATCCGACCGAAACGCATGGCTTCGATCATCGACGAGTAGTCGGTCGTGACGGTGATCTCGATGTCCTTGCGCAGCGTCTGCTCCAGGTGGCGCTTGAGCGGCTGGGCGTTCTGGATGATGCTGGCGGCGTTCTCGTCGGGCAGCAGGGCGACGCGCAGCTTGGCGGGGTCCTTGCCCTGCGCGTGCAGCGGCAGCGAAGCGGCCAGCGGTGCGGCAGCGAGAAGTTGGATGGCGAGGCGACGGCTCAGCATGGTTGCAGTTCCTTGGGCTGGTTAGTGAGGGTGGGAGTGGGTTTGACGTTGTCTGCGGCGATTGGCTCTGGCGACGTGGATGGCAGGGCGTAGAGCTGGGTTTCGGCGGCGGCACTGAAGTCGGCGGGTTCACCGTCGAAGACGACGCGGCCCTGCCGCAGGCCGATGATGCGATCCGCGTAGCGGCGGGCCAGCGCGACCTGATGCAGGCTGACGATAGCGGTGAGGCCATCGTTCTTGCAGATCTCATGCAGCAGGGCGAGTACGGTGTCGGCCGTGGCCGGGTCGAGGCTGGCCACCGGTTCATCGGCCAGCAGCAGGCGGGGGCGCTGCACCAGGGCGCGGGCGATGCCGACGCGTTGCTGTTGCCCGCCGGAGAGCGTGTCGGCGCGTGCAAGCGCCTTGTCGAGCAGGCCCACGCGCTCGATGACGGCCAACGCTGCCAGCTTGTCTTCGCGGCGCCACGGCAGCAGCGAGCCCAGAAGGCCGCGGCTGGCGACGCGCCCGATGAGGACATTGGCCAGCACAGACAGGCGGCCGATGAGGTGGTGCTGTTGAAACACCATGCCGCAGCGGCGGCGGTGCTCGCGCAGGTTGCGGCCGGACAGCGCGGCACCGGGCAGGTCCGCGGCCAGGACCTCGCCGCCCGTGGGGCGTACCAGGCCGTTGATGCTGCGCAGCAGGGTCGACTTGCCGGCGCCGGAGGCGCCCAGCAGGACCAGGAACTCACCTTGCTTCACCTGCATGCTGGTGCTGTGCAGGGCCTGGTGGCCGTCCGGATAGGCGACGGAAACATTCCGCAGCGTCAGCAGGGGGGCAGGGGTGGGCAAGGTCATGGGCGGCTTTCCGTTGCGTGGTTTCCTTGCGTTTGGCTGGCCCTGCTTTGCCGGGTCAGCCGCGACGCGTTTGCTTCCTTGGAGGCAGTGCCAGTCTGCCGGGCCAAGGTGTCATCCAAATGAAACTTGCCGGTCTCACAATCGGGGCATCCATAGATGGCATCTATGTCAGGACTCAGTCTTCTCGCAGCACTCAAGGCTTTCGACGCCACTGCCCGCTGGGGCAGCATGACCGCGGCTGCCCGCGCTCTGGAGCTGCAGCAGCCCACGGTGTCGGCGCACATCCAGCGGCTCGAGCAGGAATATGGCGTTGAACTGCTGTACAGACGAGGCCGTCGGCTGGAGCTGACGGCCTTCGGCCGCGCGCTGCTGGACCACACGCGGCGCGCCTTCAGCGCCGAGGAGGATGCGCATGCGCTGCTGGCGGCTGCCAAGAGTTGTTATGTTGGCCGCCTGGTGGTCCACGCCATCGGACCGTACAACGTTGTCCCTGTCCTCAAGGCCTTTGGTCAGGCCTATCCACAGGTCAGTGTCGTGGTGGGCGTCGGTGATTCGAGAACCATCACGGCGAAGATCGCCGACTACCAGGGCGACGTCGGCGTGGTGCTCAACCATGCGGAGGTGCCCGAGCTGCACGGCATGCCGTACAGGACGCAGCGCCTGGTGGTTTTTGCGCAGGCCGACCATCCTCTGGCGCAGCGCGGTGCGATCTCGCTGCAGGATCTGCAGGGACAACGGTTTGTCATGCGGGAGGAGGGCTCGACCACACGCCGGGTGTTCGAGCAGGAGCTCGCCGATCGCGGGGTTCGCGTTCACGCCGCGCTGGAGATGGGTAGCCGTGAGGCGGTCCGCGAAGCGGTGGCACAGGGTCTGGGGCTGGGCATCGTCGCGGAGACAGCCTACATTCCTGATCCGCGGCTGGTCCGGCTGCAGCTCCACGACAGCGTTATGGCGACCCAGGTCCACATCATCTGTCGCAGCGAGCGACGGCAGTCACCGCTGATTGCGGCGTTTTTCGATGTGGCGGGACGGCTAAGCGGCGATCTGGCGTGAAAGGGACGCCTCCAAAAAGCGGAAAAGCCGCCCGAAGGCGGCTTCTTGGTTGGCGTTCAGCCTGACGCTCAGACCAGCAGCGCGTTCACCCGCTTCACATAGGCCGCCGGGTCTTCCGGCAGGCCGCCTTCGGCCAGCAGGGCCTGGTCGAACAGGATCTGGGCCAGGTCGTGGAAGTGCACCGAACCGTCGAGCTTCTTCACCAGCGGGTGCTCCGGGTTCACTTCCAAGATGGGCTTGGTATCGGGAGCTTTCTGGCCGGCTTGCTTGAGCAGACGCGCCAGCTGCATGCTCATGCCGTGGTCGCTCACCACCAGGCAGGCGGGCGAATCCACCAGGCGGCTGGTGGCGCGCACGTCTTCGGCCTTGTCCTTCAGCGCTTCTTTCAACTTGGCCAGCGTGGGCTTGAAGGCTTCGGCGGCTTCCTCGGCGGCTTTCTTCTCCGCTTCGTCCTGCAGCTTGCCCAGGTCCACCGCGCCCTTGGCCACGCTCTGCAGCGGGGTGCCGTCGAAGTCGGTCAGGTAGTTCAGCGCCCACTCGTCCACGCGGTCGGTCATGAGCAGCACCTCGATGCCCTTCTTCTTGAACACTTCAAGCTGCGGGCTGTTCTTGGCGGCGGCCAGGGTGTCGGCGGTGATGTAGTAGATGGCCTCCTGGCCTTCCTTCATGCGCGCCTTGTAGTCGGCCAGGGAGACGCTTGTCGTGTCGCTGCTGGTGGAAGCAAAGCGCAGCAGCTTGGCGATGCGCTCGCGGTTGGCAAAGTCTTCGCCCAAACCTTCCTTCAGCACGCTGCCAAACTCGGCGTAGAACTGGGTGTACTTGCCGGCCTGCGCCTTGGCTTCCTCGTCGGCATCCGCGGCCGGCACATCGTGTTTGGCCAGGTCTTCGAGCAGGCCGAGCACGCGGCGGGTGTTGCCGTCGCGGATGGCGCGCACGTCGCGGCTCTCCTGCAGCAGTTCGCGGCTGACGTTGAGCGGCAGGTCGGCCGAGTCCACCACGCCCTTGACGAAGCGCAGGTAGGCGGGCAGCAATGCCTCGGCATCGTCCATGATGAAGACGCGCTTCACGTAGAGCTTGAGGCCGCCCTTGCGGTCGCGGTTCCACAGGTCCATCGGCGCCTTGGCCGGTACGTACAGCAGCTGGGTGTATTCGGTGCTGCCTTCCACGCGGTTGTGGCTCCAGGTCAGCGGGACTTCGAAGTCGTGGCTGATGGCCTTGTAGAAGTCTTCGTACTGCTCGGGGGTGATGTCCTTCTTGGCGCGTGTCCACAGGGCGCTGGCCTTGTTGACAGTCTCCCACTCGTCGGTGGTGACCATCTCGCCGGGCTGGCCGTCTTTGCCTTCCTTCCATTCCTCTTTCTTCATGAGGATGGGCAGGGAGATGTGGTCGGAGTACTTGCCGATGATGTTCTTGATCTTCCAGCCGTTGAGGTACTCGTCGGCGTCGTCACGCAGGTGCAGGATGACGCTGGTGCCGCGCTCGGGCCGGGTGATGGCTTCAACCTCAAAATCACCGGTGCCGCCGCTGGTCCAGCGCACACCCTCGTCGGCCTTCAGGCCGGCGCGGCGGGATTCGACCGTGATCTTGTCGGCCACGATGAAACCCGAGTAGAAGCCGACGCCGAACTGGCCGATCAGCTGACCTTGCTCCTTGGCATTGGCCTGCTTGTCGGCTTCCAGCCGGCTCATGAAATCGCGCGTGCCGCTCTTGGCAATCGTGCCCAGGTGGTCAATCGCCTCCTGCGTGCTCATGCCGATGCCGTTGTCGGTGATGGTCAGCGTGCGGGCGGCCTTGTCGAAGGTCACGCGCACCTGCAGGTCGGGGGCGTCTTCGTACAGCGCGGTGTTGTTCAGCGCCTCGAAGCGCAGCTTGTCGCAGGCGTCCGAGGCATTGGAGATCAGCTCGCGCAGGAAGATCTCTTTGTTGGAGTACAGCGAGTGGGTGACCAGGTGCAGCAGCTGGGCCACTTCGGCCTGGAAGGCATGGGTTTTCTTGCTCATGGGTAGGACAACAGTTTGAGTTCAAACAGGGTGGCACACCAAGAAGGTGGTGCGCGCAAAACCCCGAATTATGGGCGCCTCGACCTGTTTCAAGGCCCCGGTTGAGCGGTGGCGGAAAGCCCCGCGGGCGAGGGGAAATCAGAACTTCTCGTGCGGTGCCAGGTAGCGCCATTGGCCCACCGGCAGGTGGCCGAGCATGACACGCCCGATGCGCACGCGCTTGAGGCCCACCACCTTCAGGCCCACCAGCTCGCACATGCGGCGGATCTGGCGCTTCTTGCCTTCGGTCAGCACAAAGCGCAGCTGCTCGGGGTTCTGCCACTCCACCTTGGCGGGCTTGAGCGGCTGGCCGTCCAGGCTCAGGCCGTGGCGCAGCAGGGCCAGCTTCTCGGCCGGGAAGACGGACTGCACGTCGGCGCTGACCGGGTCGTCCTCGTCGATGCGGCTGAGCTGGGTGGCGGGTGCGGGGCGGGCCGCGGGTTTGGCGCCGTAGGTGGCGGCGGCGGACGTGGCGGCCGCCGCGTTTTCCACCCCGGTGTAGACCACGCGCACCAGGTATTCCTTTTCCATCACCGAGTCTTCGCCGATGAGCTGGCGTGCTACGCGGCCGTCCTGCGTGAGCACCATCAGGCCGGTGGAGTCGATGTCCAGCCGCCCGGCCGGTGCCAGGCCGCGCAGCTGCGAGGGATGGAAGAAAAAGCGGGCGTTGTCGTCACGCCAGCGGTTCTTGGGCTGGATCAGCACGGCCGCCGGTTCATGCCCGTCCTCGGCCTGGCCGCTGACGTAGCCGATCGGCTTGTTGAGCAGGATGGTGACCTGGTTGGCTTGCTTGTTCTGCGCCTGCTTGTCGATTTCGATGCGTACGTCCGGCGCCACCTGCATGCCCATCTCGGCCACCTGGCCGTTCACCTTGACCCAGCCCTTGGCGATCCAGTCGTCGGCCTCGCGGCGCGAGGCCAGGCCCAGTTCCGCCATGCGCTTGTTCAGCCGCACCGTGCCGTTGGCGCCGTGCGCCGCGGTGTTGGTCTGGCCGGCAGGAATGGGGGCCTTGGCCGGCGGCGGGGCGCGGCGGAACATGCCGGGAGGGGAGTCGTTTTTCATGGGCCACCCATTCTAGACGTGAGCCCTTGCGCTAGCCCCCGCGCCGGCGCGGGCTGTTCAGCGCTGCGGGGTGAAGTGCGCGAGGAAGTGCGCCAGTTCGTCGAGCTGGGCGTCGCTCATGCCGCGCAGGGCATTGGTCATGACAGTGTCGCGACCCGGGCCGGGCTTGTCGCGGTATTCGAGCATGACCTCGCGCAGGTACACCTCGGGCTGGCCGGCCAGGCGCGGCACCTGGTCGCGGCCGCTGTAGTGGGGCAGGTGGCAGCTGCCGCAGAGGCTGGCGCTCGCCAGTTCGCGGCCCCGCTGGTAACGCGCGGCATCGGAGGCGGCCGCCACGGGCGTGGGCGTCTGGGCACTGAAGTGCTTGGCCAGTTCGATGAGGGCCGCATCGTCCAGGCCGTCGAGCGTGCCCCTCATGGCCGGGATATCGCGCAGGCCCTCGCGGATGAGGACTAGCTGGTTCTCCAGGAAGATGCGCGGCTGGCCGGCCAGCGAGGGGATTCGCGGGCTCTGCGAATTGCCCTGCGGGCCGTGGCAGTTCACGCAGACTTCCAGCCGGGGCGCCTGCTGGGCGGGGGCCTGGAGGGTCGCGGCAAGCAGCAGCGCGCCGGCTGCGCAGCGCAGCCGACGGCGGGGGAGGGGGGCAAACATCATGGGGGCTCTCGGGCAAAAAAGCAGGGCCCGCGCGCGGGCCCTGCGTCACTGGTAGCGGGCGGCCTACTTCGCGTAGGAGACGCGGTAGATGGCGCCGGTCTGCTCGTCGGAGACCAGCAGCGAGCCGTCGGGCATCTGCAGGAAGTAGGTCGGGCGGCCCCAGAAGGTGTTGGCCGCGGGGTCGGCAAAACCGGTCATGAAGGGCGTGAGTCTGGCGTTCTTGCCATCGGCATCGGCCTTGACCACCACGACGTCGAAGCCGAACTTGGTGCTGCGGTTCCACGAACCCTTGCGTGCCAGGAAGATGGCGTTCTTGTACTCGGCCGGGAACATGCTGCCGGTATAGAAGTGCACGCCCATGGCCGCGGCATGCGGGCCCACGGTAGTGACGGGCAGGGTCACGCCGGCGCAGGGGTCGGTTTTCTTCACGTCGGGGTCGGCCACGCCGTTGGCATGGCGGTAGGGGAAGCCGAAGAAGGGTGTGCCGCCCAGGCCGAGCTTCCACCATGGCTTCGTGGGCAGGCGGTTGAGCTCGTCCTCGGGGCCTTCGTCGCCCATCCAGTCACGGCCATGGTCGGAGAACCAGAGCTCCTTGGTGACCGGGTGGAAGTCGAAACCCACGGTGTTGCGCACGCCGGTAGCAATCACCTCCATGCCCGAGCCGTCGGCGTTGTAGCGGCGGATCTGGGCGTATTCATCGCTGGGCAGGGTGCAGATGTTGCACGGCGCGCCGAATGGGACGTAGAGCTTGCCGTCCGGGCCGAAACGGATGTACTTCCAGTTGTGGTGCTCCAGCGGCGGCAGCTTGAAGGCGGCCGTCATGTCCACCGGGGCCACGCCGGGGTTCTTTTCGATGCCGTCGTAGCGCAGCACCTTGTCGATGGCCATCACGTAGAGGTTGCCGTTGTGGATGGTGGCGGCCGGCTGCTTGAGCTTGTCCACCACGACGCGGCTGCTACGGCTGCTGCCGTTGTCGGTGATCTCGTAGACCCGGCCCAGGCCGCGCGTGCCACCGTAGACCTTGCCGCTTTCGCCGCGGCTGATGGCGCGGATACCGGGCGTACCGGTGGACCAGACTTCGACCTTGAAGCCTGGCGGCAGCTTGAGCTTGTCCAGCGGGATCTCGGCAGCCGGCGTGACCGTGTTCTTGCCGGGCAGTGGCGCCAGCGTGGAGCTGGCCATGCTGGCAGGCATGCCCTGTTTCCAGCCGGGCTGGCCGGCCGGCGGCGCGGCCGAGAAGGTGGTGGCGGCGGACTGCGGCGGGGGCGACTGGCAGCCGGCCAGCAGGGCGGCGAGCAGCGCACCGGCCACGGGGATGAAGCGCTTCATGAGTGTCTCCTGAGTTTGTTGTGTATGCCCTTGGTAATCCTAGGGATGGTGTCGATTGGTCGACCTAGGGTTTCCACGGAAAAAATCCGCGCCCGACCAACTAAACGATATAAGCAATATTGATGATCCTTCTCGCGCGCTGCCTGCACAATCCGCGCACCTGAAAAAAGAGGAAGGCAATGAAGAAGCTCGAGGAGCAGGGGGCGCGGCGCGTGCGCGGCAGGCCGCTGGCGCTGGCCGGCCTGATGATGGCGGGCGCACCGGTCGCTTCACAGACGCTGGAGGACGTGGTGATCTCGGCCTCGCGTGCGCAGCAGCGAAGCTTCGATGCGCCGGCGGCCATTCAGACGGTGGAGCGCGAGACTCTTCTGGACGCGGGGCCGCAGGTCAACCTGTCGGAGTCGCTCAACCGCGTGCCCGGCCTGACGATCCTGAATCGACAGAACTATGCGCAGGACCTGCAACTGTCTATTCGCGGCTTTGGTGCGCGTGCAGCCTTCGGCATCCGCGGCATTCGCCTTCTGATCGACGGCATACCTGCCACCACGCCAGACGGCCAGGCGCAGGGCTCCTCCGTGGCGCTCACCTCTACGGAGCGCATCGAGGTGCTACGCGGCCCGCAGGCCCTGCTTTACGGCAACGCCTCGGGCGGCGTCATCCAGGCGTGGACGCGTGAGGCGCCCGAGGTGCCCGAATTTGGCCTGCAGTACTACACCGGCTCCTACGACATGCGCCGTACGGACTGGCAGTATGCCGGTCGCGTCGGCCAGGGCCTCGGCTTGGTGGCCGACTACAGCACCTTCGACACCGATGGGTTTCGCGACAACAGTCGCACCGAGCGCAAGCAGTTCAACGGCAAGCTGAGCTTCGGGTCGAGCGCGGCCACACGGGTGAACGTGGTGTTCAACCAGTTCGACATGCCCTTGGCGCAGGATCCGGCGGGCCTGACCGCCACGCAGATGGCTGCCGATGCCACGCAGGCTGGCAGCAACACGGCCGCACGGCGCGTGCGCAAAATCGTGCTCCAGAATCAGATCGGCAGTTCGCTCACGCATGAGCTTGACGGCCAGCGCTCACTGACCGCGCGCGCCTACTACGGCACGCGCGACAACCTCCAGTTCCAAGCCGGCATTCCCGGCGTCACGCCCACGGGCGCCTGGATCAGCCTGAACCGCGCCTACTACGGTGTCGGGTTGCAGTACAACGTGCAGTCGCAGTTGGGTGCCACGCCGGTGCGTTGGGTCGTGGGCTACGAGTTCGACCGTTCACGCGAGTATCGCCAGGGCGGCGCCGCTTCGATGGGCGACAAGACCACGACCACGCGCAGAGAGGACAACCAAGCCGAGAACAGCGATCTCTTTCTGCAGGGCACGGCCTTGTTGTCTGAGCGTTGGTCGCTCACCGGTGGCCTGCGCCATAGCACCGTGCGCTTCATCAGCGATGACTATTACCTTGCCGACGGCCGCGACGGCTCGGGCAGTGCTACCTACCAGGCGACCAGCCCGGTGCTGGGCCTGACCTGGCACGCAGCCGACACGCTCAACGTCTATGCCAATTACGGCAAGGGCTTCGAGACTCCGACGCTGGCCGAGGTGGCTTATACCAATGTCGGTACCAGCGTGCTGGCCGAGTTCAACCCGGGCTTGGCAGCGTCCAAAAGTCAGCACTATGAGCTGGGCGTCAAATGGGCGCCTGGCCCGTTCAGCCGCGTCGACTTGGCCACATTCCTGGTCGAAACCACGGACGAGATCGTGATCTCGCGCAGCAGCGGTGGGCAGACGGCTTTCAAGAACGCACCGGGCACGCGCCGCATGGGTTGGGAGCTCGCGGCCAGCACCCTGTTCAGCCCGCAGCTGCGCGGCGTGCTGGCGGCGACCACCATCGACGCGCAGTACACCGAGGACTTCACCTCGGTCAACGCCGGCACCCCGATCAATGTGGCTGCGGGCAAAAAGCTGCCGGGCATCCCTCAGCACTTCGTCTTTGCTGAACTGCTCTGGGCTAGCCAGGCACTGACGCCGGGCCGCAAGGGCCCGCGTCTGGGCAGCAGCGCTGGGGTCGAATGGGTGAGCGCGGGGCTGATCCACGTCAACGACACCAACTTCGATTCGGTGTCGGGCAGCACCAGCAAGGCTGACGGCTACAACGTGCTCAACCTCAAGGCCAGCCATGGCTGGGCCTTGCTGGGCAAGGGCCAGTTGACAGCCTACGTGCGGCTGGACAACGTGACCGACCAGCGTTATGCAGGCTCGGTGATCGTGAATCAGACCAACAACCAGTTCTATGAGCCCGCGCCGGGCTATAACTGGTCGCTGGGTGCAAGGCTGACCCTGCCCTTGTGAGGGGCCTACCCCGGGTGGCTGACTTCTCTCTCCCATGCCGCCGCATGGCGAGAGCGGGGGAGACGCGCGGCAGATCAGAAGGTGTGACCTTGTCCCGGGGGGCTTTTGCGTAGTCCTTCGAGATCGAGCACGCGCAGGCCGCCGTACTCGACCCGGATCGTGCCCTGCGCCTCCAGCCGGGCCAGGGCTTCGTTGACGCGCTGGCGCGACAGGCCCACCAGGTAGGCCAGTTCCTGCTGCGTGATGCGCAGCACCTCGCCCACGCCGGGGTAGAGCACCGGGTTGAACAGGGCCGCCAGGCTGCGCGCCACGCGCAGGTCGGGGCTGTTCATGCGGTCGATCTCGCGCGCGGCGATGAACTGGCCCAGCCGCTCGTTGAGCTGGTTCATGACGAAGCGGTTGAAGCCGATGGAGTGGTCGAGCAGGCGGTGGAAGGTCTCCACCGGCAGGCCGGCCACCAGGCTCTTGCGCAAGGTCTGCACGTTGTAGCGGTAGGCCTCGCGCTTGAGCGCCGTGCCCTCGCCGAACCAGCCGCCCGGCGGCAGGCCGGCAAAGGTGAGGGCCTGGCCGTCGGCGTTCTCGCCGCTCATCTTGAGCAGGCCGTCAACGACGCCGAACCAGTAGGTCACCGGGCGGCCCACGCGACAGATCAGATCGCCGGGCTGCGCCTCGCTGATGCGCAGCGCCGCGACGGCGATGTCGCGCTCTTCGGCGGTGAGCAGCGCCAGCCAGGGGATGCCGGCCAGTTCGGTCGGCGTGGGCGCGCGGCGGCGCTCGTGCAGGGAGGTGTCTCGGGACATGCGGTGCAGTGCCAGGCGGCAAGGGAAAGTACCACCTAGGGTCTACCCTGAATTGTCGTCGGAACGACAACCTGACGTCAAACCGAAGCCTACTATTCGCCGCATGACAGTTGCAGCCCGGCTTGGGCTGCCGATGGAACCACAAGGAATCGGGATGCAGACGACCTTTCCGCGACTTCTGCTCAAGCACGCAGCCGAGCGCCCGCAAGCGCCGGCCATGCGTGAAAAGGAGTACGGCATTTGGCAGACCTGGAGCTGGGCGCGCGCCGCCGAGGACGTGCGCCTCATGAGTTGCGGCCTCGCCGCGCTCGGCTTTCAGCCTGGGCAGAACCTGGCCATCATCGGCGACAACCGCCCCCACCTGTACCAGGCCTTCATCGCCGCGCAGAGCCTGCGCGGCGTGCCGGTGCCCATGTACCAGGACGCCGTGGCGGCCGAGATGGCCTTTGTGCTGCAGGACGCCGAGATCCAGTTCGTCATTGCCGAGAACCAGGAGCAGGTCGACAAGCTGCTGGAGCTGCGCGAGACGGTGCCCGGCCTGCAGCACATCATCTACGACGACCCGCGTGGCCTGCGCA
>Ga0114939_10000013_pt1 | contig 150154 bp, 146 predicted proteins | sample AshMeaCrysSpring_FD_87196 | JGI IMG/M metagenome (GOLD analysis project Ga0114939, IMG submission 87196) | Groundwater microbial communities from Big Spring, Nevada to study Microbial Dark Matter (Phase II) - Ash Meadows Crystal Spring | ecosystem: Environmental > Aquatic > Deep subsurface >...
CCCTCGGTGTTGTCGTCGCCGTAGGGGTAATAGTCACCGTCACCGCCCAGTGCGGGGCGGTCGGGGATCAGGTTCGTGGCGTCGCTCGAGAACGCAATCGACTCGCCGTCGGCCGAGATCCACGGCGAGTAGCTGTCACCGTTGGGCTTCACGTAGCGAATGCCGCCGTTGGCGTCGGCGGTGTCGACGCGACTGACAAGGTCGATCTCGCCCGGTCCGGGGAGTCCCGAGAAGCGGGCTCGAAAGACGTGTTGGTTGACGCCACCCTCGGCCATCGCATTGCCATCGTTGATGTCGATCGACCCATCGCCGGTGGCATCGAAGAGGTTCGTCGCCGACGAGGTGAAGGCGACGACTTGGATCTTGCCCCCTGCCGTTGAGGCGACAGCCGGCGTGTGGCTCGGCGAGCGGCCGGGGGTGAGGAGGTCGTCGGGGCTCTCGAGGAAGTTGCCGCTCACGAGCACGGTGTCGCCCGACTGTCGATCGTGGAGGTACACCTGCTCGACGCCCGGGGCCTCCTTACGGAAGATGTCGGCGTCATCGTCGTCGACGTCGCCATCCCGGTCCATGTCGACGAGGTTGTCGGCCAACGAGGTGAAGGCGACGAAGCGACCGTCGGCCGAGATGGCGGGTGGCGCCCAGTCGATGCCCCGGTAGCCGCCGTCGAGACCATCGACGGCGGGGTTGAGGCCACCACCCCAGCTGGGGCCGTCGGCCTCTGTGGGACGTGTCGTCGCCCTGGTGGGCACGCTCACGCGGGTGAGACTGGAGCCGTCGGTGCGAACCACGAACACGTCGGGCCGGCCGTTGGTGTCGTTGGGGACGAGGTCAGGCGCGTCGGACACGAACGCCACCCACTCACCGTCGGCGGCGTAGGCGGGCGTCCGGGCCGACAGCGTGGCGGCCAGGGTGGCCTCGCGAGGGCTGGCCAGGATGGTGTCGCCGTCGGGCACTGCGGCCGCCGCGCTCGGGGCGGTGGCCAGTTCGTGGAGGATCGGCACGCTGGTGGCGACGATCGCCATCGCGACCAGCGCGGCGCGGCCAGTGCGGCCACCGATGCGCCTGAGAGAATCACCCATCGCCTCAACCTCCCCGAGAGTGACCCTCACGCTACCACGGCCACGCTCCGTGGCAATGGGCCGATTGGACCCCTGCTGTCTCACTCCATGGTCTAGCCAACACCAACTTCTGGCTGGCGGATGTCGTCCACACTACGCAACGTGGCGGGTCGGCCACTCAGATCGCTTCAAGGGCGGCCAGCATCCTCGGTCCGAGGCGGTGCGCGGCCAGCGGTCCCACCTCGGGGATCGCGGCCAGCTCTTCGACCGTCGCCGGGAGGTCACGGGCGACGGCCCGGAGCGCGTCGTCGCTGCACACCGCCCGCTCGGGGAGCCCGGCCGCCTTGGCCGCTGCCGTCCGCCACGCCTCAAGCGCCGCCAGCGTGGTGCGCTCCGGTCGGGGCGCGGCCTCCACGAGGCCGGGCGGTGGCGGGGCGGGGGGCTCGGCCCGCCGGCCCTCCTCCACCGCGGCCAGCAGCGGCGACGGCGTGCGGGGCCGGCCGTTGCGGTTGCGGGCCCAGGTGACGTGCAGCTCCTGCTCGGCGCGCGTCAGCGCGACGTAGAGGAGTCGCAGCTCCTCGGCCCGGGCCTCGGGCGCCTTGGCCGAGGCGTGGGGGACCAGGCCTCGCTCGAGGCCTGCCACCACCACCACCGGCCACTCCAGGCCCTTGGCGGCGTGGAACGTGAGCACGTCGACGGCGTCGGTGTCGTCGGCGTCGGCGTCGCCGCTGGCCAGCCACAGCCGGAACGTCTCCACGGTCGCCCCCGGGTCGTCGGCGAGGTGCTCCCAGGCCAGCGACGAGATCGTGCGGGCCGTGGCCGGCGGCAGCTCGGTGCCGGCGTCGAGGGTCTCGGCGAGGTCTCGCAGCGGGCCGGTGAACTCCCGCAGCAGCGACCGCACCACCGGCTGGTCACCGGCCCCGGCGCGGCCGCGGACGCGAGCCGGGACGCCGGCCGCCCGCAGCCCCTGCTCCACGATCGCGGCCTGCTGGTGCGTGCGCACGAGCACGGCGCACGACGACCACCGTCGCCCCGGTACGTGCGCCGTGCGGAGCACCGCCGCGATGCCGAGGGCCTCGGCCCGCTCGTCGGCGAACGCGTGGACGGCGGGCAGCGCTCCTCCGGGGCGCACCGACTCGGGGGTCGGGTCGGCCGCGTCGGTGCGGGCCAGCACGGCGTGGGCCGACGCCAGCACCTCGGGCGTGCTGCGGTAGCTGCGCTCGAGCCGCACGATCGTGGCGCCGCCGTGGTGGGCGGCGAAGTCACGCAGCCACGACGCGTCGGCACCGTTCCAGGCGTAGATGGCCTGGTTCGGGTCGCCGACCACGCACAGGTCGGGCCGCCCGCCCCGCCACGCCTCCAGCAGGGCGTGCTGGAGCGGGTTCACGTCCTGGAACTCGTCGACGAAGAGATGGCGGAACCGCCATCGCTGCGCCTCGGCGAAGGAGGGGTCGCGCCGGATCTCGGCGGTGCACAGCGCCAGCAGGTCGTCGAAGTCGACGACGCGGGCGGCCCGCTTGGCCTCGGCGTAGGCCGCGTAGAGCTCGGCCACGGCGTCGAGACCAGCGGTGGGTCGCCGACCGGCCCGCCGCGCCTCGGCCTCGTAGCGCTCCGGGGCCACGAGGCGAGCCCGGGCCCAGCCGATCTCGGCCTGCACCTCGGCCTGGTGCACGCGGGTGGCCGACCGGCCTCGCTGGTCGACGAGGCGGCCGACCATGCGGCCTGGGTCGGCCAGCACCTCGGGCGCCGGGCGGCCGAGGTCGGCCCACCGCTGGCGCAGCACCGACAGGGCCACGGCGTGGAACGTGCCGACGGTCGGCCGATCGCGCAGGCCGAGGTCACGCAGGCGCCGGCCGAGCTCGCTGGCAGCCCGCCGGGTGAACGTGATGGCGAGCACGTGGCGGGCGTCGGCGTCGCCCTCGAGCACGCGCCGGGCGATGCGCCGCGTCAGCACGCGGGTCTTGCCCGACCCGGCCGGCGCGATGACGGCCAGCGGCGCGCCGGGCGACAGCACCGCCTCGCGCTGGCGGGCGTCGAGCCCCTCCACCAACCGCTCCAGCGCGTCCACGGTCAGAGGCTACGAGGCCGGTCTCGGCGGCGGGAGACGCCGGTACCCTGCCGGGCCGTGGTCGACGTGACGCCGGAGCGGTTCGAGGAGCTGGTGGGTGAGGCCCTCGACAGCATCCCCGAGGAGCTCGGCCGCCTGATGGACAACGTCGCCGTGTTCGTCGAGGAACAGCGGTCGCCGTGGCTGCTCGGGCTCTACGAGGGCGTGCCGCTCACGAACCGGGGCCACCACTACGGCACGCCCTACAACGGCCTGCCGATGCCCGACCGCATCACGATCTTCCGCCGGCCGATCCTTCGGCGCTGCCGCGACGAGGACGACGTGGTGCGCCAGGTGCGCGTCACGGTGGTCCACGAGGTGGCCCACCACTTCGGCATCGACGACGACCGGCTGCGCGAGCTCGGCTGGGCCTGATCCGCTCGACCGGCCGACCAGGACGGTTACCATCCCGCGCATGGGCTATCCGAAGAAGCTGCTGAACGAACGCGAGGACGTCGTCCTCGACCTGCGCCCGCACTGGTTCTTCTTCTTCGCCCCGATCATCTCGATCGCCGGGCTGGCAGTGGGCCTGATCGTCCTGACGGCGCTGTTCGACGGCGGCATCCAGTCGGCGCTCGTGTGGTTGGGCGGGGTCGTGCTACTCGGTCTGCTGCTGTGGACGGGCTGGCGCTACCTCACCTGGATCAGCACGAACTTCGTCATCACCACCGACCGGGTCATCTACCGGTCGGGCGTGTTCGCCAAGCGGGGCATCAACATCCCCCTCGAGCGGGTGAACAACGTGATCTTCCGCCAGAACGTGCTGGAGCGGATGATCGGTGCCGGCGACCTCGTCATCGAGTCGGCCGGCGAGTCGGGCCGCCAGGTGTTCGAGAACGTGAACCACCCCGACCAGGTGCAGAACGTGATCTACCGCGAGATGGATCGGGAGCAGGACCGCAACTACGACCGCATGGCCGAGCGGGCCCGGGGTACGTCGGCGCCGTCGAACCTGCCGCCGCCGCCCCCGGCCGCCGCGCCCGACGTGGCCGCCCAGCTCGAGAAGCTCGAGGGCATGCTGCAACGGGGCACGCTCACCCAAGAGGAGTTCGACGCGCAGAAGAAGAAGCTGCTCGGCCTGTAGCCGGGTCGGGTATGCGGGTCGTCTCGCTGGTCCCCTCGGTCACCGAGACGCTGCTGGCGTGGGGCATCGTCCCCGTGGCCGTCACCCGCTTCTGCGAGCACCCGGAGCTGCCCCAGGTGGGCGGCACCAAGGATCCCGCGCTCGGGGCCATCGTCGACCTCGGCCCTGACCTCGTCGTGATGGACGACGAGGAGAACCGCCGGCCCGACGCCGACGCGCTGGCCGCGGCCGGCCTTCGCCTGCACGTCACCCACGTCCGCTCGGTGGGCGACGTCGGAGCCCAGCTCGCCGCGCTGGCTGCGACGGTCGGTGCCCCCTACGAACCCATCGCGCCGACGCCGGTGGCCCTACCGGCGCGGCGGGCCTTCGTGCCGATCTGGCGCAGGCCGTGGATGACCATGAACGGCGACACCTACGGCTCCTCCGTGCTCGCCGCGCTCGGTGTCGTGAACGTCTTCGCCGGCCACGCCGGCCGCTACCCGGACGTGACGCTCGAGGAGGTGGCGACCTGCGAGCCCGATCTCGTGCTGCTGCCGAGCGAGCCCTACCCGTTCCAGGAGCGTCACGCCGAGGAGCTGCGGGCGCTGGTCGCCGACGTGCGCCTCGTCGACGGCCAGGACCTGTTCTGGTGGGGGGTCCGCACGCCGGCCGCGCTCGAGCGCCTCGCTCAGTCGTTGGCCGCCTCGAACCCGGCGTAGGTGCCGTCCGACAAGCGGCGCAAGCGGCGCACCGCAGTGACGGCGTCGACCTCGAGCGGGCCGTACACGTGGGGGAACCGCTCGGCGGCCAGCGGGTCGGCGCTGCTCGGGTGCTCCCAGCGCACCTCGCTGTGGAGGCGGCTCGGGTCGATCGACACGGCCACCATCGGCCCGGTCTCGCTCGTGTAGAAGGCGTTGGCCACCCGCAGCAGCAGCTCGTCGTCGCCCGTGCAGTGGACGAAGCCCTCGATGGCGAGGCTGGCCGGCTCGTAGGCGTCGCCGGGTCCCATCGCGTTCCACACCGGCTCGGGCAGCAGGTGCAGGATGAACCCCTCGGTCACGGCAGTCCGTCGTGGGGCACCGACACTGTGGCGATCTCCACCTTGCCCGTGCGCTCGGCCGCCGCAAGCTCGTGGTTCGACGACACTGCGGTGAGGCAGAACAGCGTGCGGCCGTCGTCGCCGCCGAGCATGCACGCGAAGCAGGGCTGGCTCGTCTCCACCTTCTCGATGGCGGCGCCGCCGGGCGCGTACAGCACCGCCTCGGGCGACAGGGGGTTGGCCACCCACACGTTGCCGTCGGCGTCGAGGCAGATGCCGTCGGGCGCGTGGAAGCCGAGGTCGGCCCACAGGCGGCGGTCGTGCAGCGAGCCGTCGTCGGCGATCGTGAACGCCGTGAGGCACAGCCCGAGCGTCTCGGCCACGATCAGCGTGGCGCCGTCGGGCGTGATCACCGTGCCGTTGGGGAACTTGAGCCCGTCGGCCACCACGTGCACCGAGCCGTCGGGGTCAACCCGCAGGAGCACCGTGCGGGGCGGTCCCGGCTCGGCCAGCGCGCCCTCCACGCCGTGCTCGGCCAAGAAGGCGTCGAGGTCGAAGCCGAAGTTGCCCACGTAGGCGCGGCCCTGGGCGTCGACCACCATGTCGTTGCAGTGGAACGGCGCCAGGTCGGACAGGTCGGCGTGCACGGCCAGCGTGCCGTCGGGCTCCTGGCGAAGCACCGTGCGGTCGACCATCGACACCACGAGCAGGCGCCCGTCGGGCAGCCAGCCGAGACCGCTCGGCTGGTGAGGCACGTCGGCCATCACCTCGACGGACCCGTCGAGGCCGACGGCTTTCACGGCGTGGTCGTAGAAGTCGGAGAACCACAGCCGGCCGTCGTGCCAGCGTGGTCCCTCGCCGAAGTGGAGTCCGTCGATCAGCTGCGTCGCCTGCGGCATGCGCACCACCTCCAAGGTCGACGCCGACGGTACACAGCCGTGGGTGGGGTGGTGGTCAGAGGTGGGCGGCCATGGCGCCGGCGCTCGGGCGCACGAGCCAGCCGTCGTCGACGGCGTTGGGCTCGGCGAGGGCGACGACGCAGCCGCCGAAGCCGGCCCCCGTGAGGCGGGCGCCGAAGACGCCGGGGGTGGCAACGAGCCGCTGCACCAGGGCGTCGAGGACCGGCGTCGACACCTCGTAGAGGTCGCGCAGGCTCTCGTGGCTGGCCACCATGACCCGCCCGACCTCGGCGATGTCGCCGGCGGCCAGGGCGTCGGCCACGTGGCGCACCCGCTCGTTCTCGCCGACCACGTGGCGGGCCCGCGCCTCCACCACCGGGTCGGTGATGCGGCGGAGGTCGCCGCGGGACGCGAGGCGCAGGGGCCCGATCACCCGCTCGGCCGCTGCGCACTCGGCCACCCGCGCCGCGTACGCCGAGTCGACCAGGGCGCGGGGCTGGCCCGAGTGGACCACCAGCACGTCGACGCCGGTCGGGAACGGCACCGGCGTCACGTCGAGCCGGTGGCAGTCGATGAGGAGCGCGTGGCCAGCCACGCCGGCGGCCGAGGCGAGCTGGTCCATGATCCCGCACGGCACGCCGGTCGCCACGTGCTCGGCCCGCTGGCAGAGCTGGGCCAGCGCCAGGGGCTCGCCCTCGAAGCCGAGTGCGAGGGCCACGGCCAGCTCGAGCGCGGCGCTCGACGACAGGCCGCTGCCCATCGGCACCGTCGAGGTGACCTCACCCCGGAACCCGTGCTGGGGCCGGAGCTCGTGGATGACGCCGGCCACGTAGCGGGCCCACGGCGGTGTCACCTGGCGAGGCTGGTCGACCGCCAGCCCGACCACGGCGACGTCGTCGTCCTGGTCGGAGCGCAGCGTGACGTACGGCTCGTCGACGACCTCGCCCTCCACCATCGTCGCCCGGTCGACGGCCATCGGCAGCACGAGACCGCCGGTGTAGTCGGTGTGGTCGCCGATGAGGTTGACGCGGCCCGGGGCCCGTGCGATCACCCTCATGACGCGAGGGACCCGTAGGTGTCGGGCCGGCGGGTGGTGAGGAACGGGAACAGGGTGAGCCAGTCGCGCCGAGCGTCGAGGTCGAGGTCGGCCACGAGGACGGCCGGCTCCGAGCGGGGTGCCTGCACGAGGATGCGTCCGTAGGGGTCGCTCACGAACGAGGAACCGTAGAACTCGATGGTGGCACCACCCGCCACCGTCTCGGTGCCGACGCGGTTGACGGCCACCATGAAGGTGCCGTTGGCGATGCCGTTGCCGACGATCACCTGCTGCCACAGCGGCTGCGTGTCGAAGCCCGGGTGGTCGGGCTCCGACCCGATGGCGGTCGGGTAGACGAGGATCTCGGCGCCGGCCAGGGAGTAGGCCCGGGCCAGCTCCGGGAACCACTGGTCCCAGCAGGTGGGCAGGCCCCAGCGGCCGCCGACGACGTCGTAGACGGGGTAGCCCGTGTCGCCAGGGGCGAAGTAGCGGTCCTCGTGGTAGCCGGCGGTGACCGGGATGTGGATCTTGCGGGTGCGGGCGGCGAGCGTGCCGTCGGGCGCCACGAGGATGGCCGTGTTGTAGCCGAGCGGCGCCACGGCCGGGTCGGCCTCCCAGAGCGACGCGTGCACGTGCACACCGTGGCGTTGCGCCTGCTCGGCGGCGAAGCGGAACGTCGGACCCTCCGTGAGCGGCTCGGGCTCGACCCGGCCGGGCACCGGCCCTTCGGCCGTGCTGGCGACGTAAGGCGACAGCGTGAGCTCTTGCAAGCACACCACGACCGCGCCTTGGCCGGCGGCGAGCGCGATGCCCTCGGCGAGCGCGGCGGCGTGCTCGGCCGGGTCGGGGTGCCACCGCTGCTGCACGGCCCCGACCCGCAGCGGCGGCCGCCCGCTCGGCTCCACGCGCGCGGGCGACTCGGGGACGTGATCGATGCTCGTGATCAGCTGCATGGGACCTCGCGTGCGATGGGGCGCGGCACGCGAGGATGGCATGCATGGCCCGAACGCACACGACCCTCCCGGCCGACGACGGGTTCCGCATGCCAGCCGAGTGGGAGCCCCACGCCGGGTGCTGGATGGGGTGGCCCGAGCGCACCGACACCTGGCGCGACGGTGCCAAGCCGGCCCAGCGGGCCTTCGCCGAGGTGGCAGCGGCCATCAGCGCGGCCGAGCCGGTGACGGTGGCGGCGTCGGCCCGCCAGTGGGCCAACGCCCGGGCCACGCTGGCGCCCGAGGTGCGGGTGGTCGAGCTCGGCACCGACGACGCCTGGTTCCGCGACGTCGGGCCCACCTGGCTCGTCGGGCCCGATGGCGAGCGGCGCGGTGTCGACTGGCGCTTCAACGCCTACGGCGGTCCGGATCACGGCCTCTACTTCCCGTACGACCGCGACGCGGCGGCGGCGGCGAAGGTCCTCGAGGTGGAGGGGCACGACCGCTACGCCTGCGCGCTGGTGGCCGAGGGTGGCGCCGTGCACGTCGACGGCGCCGGCACGGTGCTCACCACCGAGCAGTGCCTGCTCGACCCCCACCGCAACCCCGACCGCTCGAAGGCCGACGTCGAGCGGGTGCTCGTCGAGTACCTCGGGGCCGAGCGGGTGGTGTGGCTCGGCCAGGGGGTGGTCGACGACGAGACGGGCGGCCACGTCGACAACCTCGCCTGCTTCGTTCGGCCAGGCGTGGTGCTGCTCACGTGGACCGACGACCCGAGCGATCCGCAGCACTCGGTCAGCGTCGACGCCCGACGTCGGCTCGAGGAGGCCGGCCTCGAGGTGCTGGTGGTCGAGCAGCCCGGTCCGCTCTACCTGCACGCCCACGAGGCAGCCGGCCTCGACCAGGGGGGCTGGGCCAAGCCTCGTCTGGCCGGCGACCGCCTGGCCGGTAGCTATGTGAACGCCTACGTGGCCACGACGCGCCTCGTGGTGCCGCTGCTCGACCCCCGCACGGACGAGGCAGCGCTGGCGGTGTATGCCGAGGCCTTCCCCGATCGCCAGGTGGTCGGCGTCGCGTCGCGCGAGGTGCTCCTCGGCGGCGGCAACATCCACTGCATCACCCAACAGATCCCCGCCTGACCCCCCATGCCCTTCGAACAGCCCGGGGTTTGGGACGCGGTACGTTCGGGCTCGGGTCGTGCCGGGGTCTGCCGGCCCGGGGGGAGAGTCATGCGAGGGGGTCGTGTCGTGCGACGGTGGGCTGCGCTGGCGATGGTGGCCGGGCTCGTGGCGGCGGGGTGCAGCAGCTCGTCCGACTCGCAGGGGGTGGTCAGCACCTCGGCCGCGCCGACCTCGGCGGCCAGCGAGCCCGGCACCACGGCGGCCGGCACCGACGACAGCACGACCACCACCGCCTCGGCGGGCCCGGTGTCGCTCGTGGTCGGCGTCGACACCGACCCGCCCAGCCTCGACCCCGCCGGCAACACCAGCTCGTTCACGGCCGGCAGCGTGCTCCTGGCCGTCTTCGACGTCCTGATGCTGCCGAGCGAGCAGGGCGGCCCGCCCGAGCCGATGCTGCTCGAGAGCCTCACCGAGGCGCCCGACCGCCTCAGCTGGGAGCTGAAGCTGCGCCCCGGCCTCACGTTCTCCGACGGGACGCCCCTCGACGCCGAGGCCGTGAAGTTCAACCTCGACCGCCAGAAGGTGTCGATCTACAACAGCCCCGCCCTCGAGCCGGTGACCGCCATCGAGGTGATCGATCCGCTCACGGTGGTGCTGCGACTGCAGAAGCCGTGGGTCGCCATGCCGTCCGCGCTGTCCGGCGTCGTCGGGCTGATGGCGTCGCCCACCGCGGTGCAGGAGCGGGGCGAGCAGTTCGGCCGCAATCCGGTGGGTGCCGGTGCGTTCGTGTTCGAGGAGTGGGCGCCCAACGACCACATCACCGTCAAGAAGAACCCGAGCTACCAGGGCCGTGACCCGGCCGTCGTCGACGAGATCGAGTTCCGCTTCATCAGCGAGGAGAACGCCCGGGTCGCGGCGCTGAAGGCGGGGGACATCGACGCCATGACCGGCATCGTGCAGGACAACATCGACGCCCTCGCCGGTGACAGCGCGTTCCAGGTGGTCGACCCGCCGACGCAGGGCTACGGCCTGGCGTGGATCAACACCACCAAGCCGGGCCTCGACGACGCTCGCGTCCGCCGAGCCCTCGACCTCGCCGTCGACCGTGACGCCATCGCCGAGGCCTTCGACGGCGACTCGTACGCCGAGACCGGCTGGGGGCCGTTCCCCCGCGACAACCCGTGGTTCCTCGAGCCCGACCCGCCGCCCTCGTTCGACCCCGACGAGGCCCGCCGCCTCCTCGCCGAGTACGGCCAACCGGTGTCGCTCACCTACAAGAGCTTCGCCACGCCCCAGAGCGTCGTCGACCAGATCAAGGCCACCATCGACTACTGGAAGGCCGTCGGCGTCGACGCCCAGCTCGAGATCGTCCCCGACGCCACCCAGCTCGTGACCGACGTGGTGCTCGGCAACTTCGACATGGCGTCGTGGGCCAACGGCACCGGCCTGGAGCCCGACACGGTGCTGTACCCGTTCTTCCACTCGGCGGGGTCACGCAACTTCTCGAAGTTCTCCAACGCCGAGGTCGACGCCGCGCTCGAGGCAGGGCGCAGCGAGGCCGACCCGGTGAAGCGCAAGGAGCACTACGACACGGTCCAGCGGCTGCTGCGCGAGCAGATGCCGGTGCTGTTCTCGCAGTTCGGCTCCATCTTCGTCGCCGGCCGGGCCGAGCTCACCGGCATCGACGCGCCGGTGGCGTTCTTCCCGAGCCGCACTGTGGGCGTCGCTGGATGAGGTGGTTCGCGCGCCGGCTCTTCGAGCTGGCGATGGTGCTGCTCCTCGTCACGTTCGTCACCTACGCGCTGCTCGACCTGCTCCCCGGCGACCCGGCGCTGACGATCCTCGGCCCCGGCGCCACCCCGGAGGCCATCGCCGTCGTGCGTGACGACCTCAACCTCGACGCGCCGCTTCCCGTGCGCTACCTCCAGTGGCTGTTGAACGCGCTGCAGGGCGACCTCGGTGTGAGCTACCGCACGGGCGAGGTCGTGTCGGTGGCGCTGCGGGAGCGGCTGCCGGTGTCGCTCGAGCTCGGGCTCCTCGCGCAGGCCATGGCCCTCGCCATCGCGGTGCCGGTCGGCACGTGGGCCGGCTACCGCGCCAACCGGTCGTTCGACAAGCTCTCGTCGGCCGGTGCGTTCGGCTTCGTGGCCATGCCCCAGTTCGTCCTCGGCATCGTGCTGATCACGGTGTTCGGCGTGTGGCTCGGCTGGTTCCCCGTGGCCGACTACGTGCCGCTGTCGGAGTCGGTGGCCGGCAACCTCCACGCAATGGTGCTGCCGGCGCTCACGCTGGCGCTGCCGATCGCCGGCCTCTACACGCGGGTGCTGCGGGCCGACGTGGCGGTGTCGATGCAGAGCGACCACGTGACGATGGCCCGGGCCAGCGGCCTGCCGACGAGCCGCATCCTCACCCGCCACGTGCTGCGGGGCTCGTCGCTCGGTTTGCTCACGATCGTGGGCCTGAGCACCGGCACGCTGCTCGGCGGCGCCGTCGTCGTCGAGCGGCTGTTCTCGCTGCCCGGTCTCGGCCGCCTCCTGTTCGACTCGATCACGAGCCGCGACTTCGTGATGGTGCAGGGCTGCGTGCTCGTGATCGCCGTCTTCTTCGTGGTCGTCAACCTCGGGGTCGACATCCTCCAGCGGGTGCTCGACCCGCGGCTGCGCCACCCGGTGACGGTGTGAAGCGCTCGCGCTGGAAGGGGTGGGGGCCCGGCTTCTGGCTTGCCGTGGGCTGGCTGGGCCTCGTGGTGCTGGCCGCGCTGTTCCGCGACCTGTGGCCGGTCGACCCGGCCGACCAGGACCTGCGGGCCAGCCTCCAGCCGCCGTCGTGGGACCACCCCCTCGGCACCAACAAGCTGGGCCAGGACATGCTGGCGCTCATCATCGACGGCGCGCGCGTGTCGGTGATCGTCGGGGTGGTGGCCACCGCCATCGGCCTGGTGCTCGGTGCGCTGCTCGGCATGGTGGCCGGCTACTTCCGGGGCCGGGTCGACCGTGCCGTGGTGATCGTGCTCGACGCCGCCATTGCGTTCCCGTCGCTCGTGCTCGCCCTGGCCGTCGTCCTCTACTGGGGCCAGAGCCTCCGCAACGTCACCCTCATCATCGGCGTGCTCACCGCCCCGCTGTTCGCCCGCGTGCTGCGCACGGCGACGCTCACGATCGTCGACCGTGACTTCGTGCTGGCTGCCCGCATGCTGGGTGCTCGCCACCGTCGAGTGATCGGCACCGACGTCGTGCCCAACGTGGTGGTGCCGGTGCTGGCGTACGGCCTCATCGCCATGGGCGCAGTGATCCTCGTGGAGGGGGCGCTGTCGTACTTCGGGCTCGGCGTGCCCGAGGGCACCACCAGCTGGGGGCGGCTCGTGGCCGAGGGGCAGGTCTACCTGGAGGACGCCCCGTGGGTGAGCCTCACGCCGGCTGCCGCCATCTTCTTCACCATCCTCGCCCTCAACTACCTCGGCGACCGCGTCCAGGCCCGCTGGTTCGCCGGCGGCCCCATCCCGAAGATGCCCAAGGTGCGGGCTGTGGCGGTCTCCCCGTCGGCCGCCGCGGCCGTCGTCGACCAGGACGGCCCCCTGCTCGACGTGCGTGACCTCGTCACGCAGCTGGCCACCCCGTTCGGCACGGTCACCGCCGTCGACGGCGTGTCGTTCGCTCTGCAACGAGGCCGGATGCTCGCCATCGTCGGCGAGAGCGGCTCGGGCAAGACGATGCTGGCCCGCTCGATCGCCGGCCTCGTGCCCACCCCGCCGGCCGTGCCCGGCACGCCGGGGCAGGTGCTGTTCGAGGGCCGGAACCTGAAGGCCCTCGCCGCCGACGATCTCCGGCGGGTGCGTGGTCGCGAGATCGCCATGGTGTTCCAGGACCCCATGACGTCGCTCGACCCGGTCATGAAGGTCGGCCACCAGATCGCGGAGCCGGTGCGGGTGCACCTCGACGTGAGCCGCAAGCACGCCCGCGGCGTGGCGATGCAGCTCCTGCGTGACGTCGGCATCCCCGACCCCGAGCGCCGCTTCCACCAGTACCCCCACCAGCTCTCCGGTGGCCTGCGCCAGCGGGTCGCCATCGCCATCGCGCTCTCGTGCGGGCCGAAGCTGCTCGTCGCCGACGAGCCGACGAGCGCGCTCGACGTGACCGTGCAGGCCCAGATCCTCGACCTGCTGCAGCGCCTCCAGCGCGACCGCAACATGGCGGTGATCCTCATCACCCACGACCTCGGTGTGGTGGCCAACCGGGCCGACGAGGTGGCCGTGATGTACGGCGCCCGCATCGTCGAGCAGGCCGGGACGGCGGCACTGTTCGCGGCGCCCCGCATGCCCTACACCGCCGCGCTCCTCGCCTCGGCGCCGGCGCTCGGCGCCGCCAGCCACGCCCGCCTGGTGGCCATCGAGGGAGCGCCGCCGTCGCTGCTGTTCCCCCCGCCGGGTTGTCGCTTCGCGCCCCGCTGTGCCCGGGCCACCCCCGAGTGCACGGCGGCGGCCCCGCCGCTCGAGGGCGACGGGCACCTGGCCGCCTGCTGGCACCCGCTCGCGGCCGACCACGAGGCGGCGGGAGTGGCCGCCTCGGGTTGACCGCGGCGGCCCGAGGCGGCGACGCTGCTGCGATGCCGCGCGCCGCTGCCAACGGGATGGAGCTCGAGTTCGACACGTTCGGCGACCCCGCCGACCCCTGCCTGCTGCTCGTCGCCGGCCTGGGCACCCAGATGACGAGCTGGGACGACGTCCTCTGTACGGCGTTCGCCGACCGGGGACGCTTCGTGGTGCGCTACGACAACCGAGACGTCGGCCTGTCGACCTGGCTCGACGACGAGGTCGACATGGCCGCCCTCATGCAGCACGCACTGGCCGGCGGGCCTCGGCCCGACGTGCCGTACCTGCTCTCGGACATGGCGGCCGACGGCATCGGCCTGCTCGACGTGCTCGGCGTGGACCGGGCCCACATCCTGGGCTCGTCGATGGGCGGGATGATCGTGCAGACGATGGCCATCGAGCGCCCCGAGCGGGTGCTCACGCTCACGAGCGTGATGTCGACCACCGGCGAACCCGAGTTCGGCCAGCCGACGGCCGAGGCGATGGTCGCCCTCCTGACCCCCCCACCCGCCACCCGGGCCGAGTACCTCGACAACGCCGTCACCACGTGGCGGGTGTGGGCCAGCAAGCGCTACTTCGACGAGGAGCGCACGCGCACGAAGGCCGCCGCGTTCTTCGACCGGGCGTTCCACCCGGCCGGTACGCAGCGCCAGATGGCGGCCGTCGTCGCCTCTGGCTCCCGCGCCGAGGGCCTACGCGGCCTGCGGGTGCCCACGCTGGTCATCCACGGCCACGACGACACGCTCATCGCGCCGAGCGGCGGGTTCCGCACGGCCGAGCTGGTGCCGGGAGCCAACCTGCTCTACCTGCACGACATGGGCCACGATCTGCCCGAGCCGTTGTGGCCGCTGATCGTCGACGCCGTGACGAGCCACCAGAACCACGCTGTCGCCTGATCGGCGACCGTCCCAGGAGGAAGCCACCATGCCCGGACCGCTCGCGGGTGTCCGCATCATCGAGGTCGCCGGGATCGGCCCCGGCCCGTTCGCGGCGATGATGCTCGCCGACATGGGGGCCGACGTGATCCGCGTCGACCGGGCCCAGGCCGTGCGGGGCGGCGACCCGGCCACGCCGTCGGGTGACGTCCTCAACCGGGGACGGCGATCGATCGGCGTCGACCTCAAGCACCCCGACGGTGTCGACGCCTTCTTGCGCCTGGTCGCGTCGGCCGACGCGCTCGTCGAGGGCTTCCGGCCCGGCGTGATGGAGCGCCTCGGCATCGGCCCCGACGTGTGCCTGGCCCGCAACCCCCGCCTCGTGTTCGGCCGTATGACCGGCTGGGGCCAGGACGGGCCGTACGCGCAGGCGGCCGGCCACGACATCAACTACATCGCGCTGGCCGGCGCCCTGGCCCACATCGGCCGGGCCGGTGAGGCCCCGCTGCCGCCGCTCAACCTGGTGGGCGACTTCGGGGGCGGCGGCATGCTCATGGCCTTCGGGGTGGCCTGCGGTCTGCTCGAGGCGGCCCGCAGCGGCCAGGGCCAGGTGATCGACTGCGCGATGGTCGACGGTGCCGCCGTGCTCATGACGATGTTCTGGGCCTTCCGAGGCATGGGCTTGTTCGACGAGGCGCAGCGCGGCACCAACCTGCTCGACACCGGCGCCCACTTCTACGACGTCTACCGGTGCGCCGACGGCGGCTACGTGTCGATCGGCTCGATCGAGCCGCAGTTCTATGCCGAGCTGCTCCGGCTGGCCGGCCTGGCCGACGACCCGGCCTTCGCCCCGCAGATGGACAAGGCGCGCTGGCCGGTCCTCAAGGAGCGGCTGGCCGAGGTGTTCGCGTCGAAGACGCGCGACGAGTGGTGCGCACTCATGGAGCACACCGACGTGTGCTTCGCGCCGGTGCTCACCATGAGCGAGGCGGCACAGCACCCGCACAACGTGGCCCGCGGCACGTTCGTGGAGGTGGCCGGCGTGCAGCAGCCGGCGCCGGCCCCACGGTTCTCGCGCACCGTGCCCGAGATCCAGCGGCCCCCGGCCCACGCCGGGCAGCACACGCGCGACGTGCTGGACGGGTGGGGGTTCACCGGTGCCGAGATCGACGCGCTCGTGGCGTCGGGTGCGGTCAGGTAGCGATGGCCTCCCTCGTGTTCTTCCACGCCCATCCCGACGACGAGAGCATCGCCACCGGCGGCTCGATGGCCAAGTACGCCGCCGCCGGGCACCGGGTGGTGCTGGTGGTGGCGACCGACGGCCGCCACGGCGAGGTCCCCGACGACCTCGCCGAGGGCGAGACGCTGGCCGACCGCCGCCGCCGCGAGACCGACGAGTCGGCCCGTGTGCTCGGCGTGGCCGCGGTGCACTGGCTCGGCTACGAGGACAGCGGCATGACCGGGTGGCCGCAGAACGACCACCCCGACAGCTTCTACCAGGCGCCGCTCGACGAGGCCGCCGGCCGGCTGGCCGCCATCTTGCGGGCGGAGGGGGCCGACGTGCTGACCACGTACGACTGGCACGGGAACTACGGCCACCCCGACCACATCAAGGTGCACCACGTCGGCCACCGGGCCGCCGAGCTGGCCGGCACGCCCGAGGTGTTCGAGGCCACCGTCAACCGCGACCTCGTCGTGCGGCTCATCGAGGAGGCGAGGACCGAGGGCCTCGACATGGGCCCAGCCGGCGACGAGGAGCAGTTCGACCCCGACGACACCGACGACGGCGAGCCATTCGGCATGCCCGAGGAATCGCTCACCCACGCCGTCGACGTGCGGGCCTTCATCGACCGCAAGCGGGCGTCGATGGCATGCCACGCCAGCCAGATCACCGACTCGTCGTTCTTCTTGCAGATGCCCCCGGAGGCGTTCGCGGCGGCGTTCGGCACCGAGTGGTACATCCGCCGTGGCTCGCCCCCCGGCATCGCCGCCGACGAGCTGGTCTGAGGTGACTCGCCTGCACCTCGTGCGCCATGGCCGCGCCGCCGCGGGCTGGGACGACGACCCCGACCCGCCCCTCGACGACCTCGGCCGGTCCCAGGCGGCCGCGCTGGCCGACGCCCTGGCCCCACACGGACCGCTCGCCCTGGTCACCTCGCCGCTGGCCCGCTGCCGGGAGACGGCGGCGCCGCTGGCGGCCCGCTGGGGCGTGACGCCGGCCGTCGAACCACTCGTGGCCGAGATCCCGTCGCCCGAGGGCGTGCCGATGGGGGAGCGGGTGCCCTGGCTGCGCCGGGCGATGCAGGGCACCTGGGCCGACCTCGGCGGCCGCTACACCGCGTACCGCGACGCCGTGCTCGGCCGGCTGGCGGCCTGCGACGACGACACGGTGGTGGTGAGCCACTTCGTCGCCATCAACGCAGTGATCGGCGCCTGCCTCGGCGACGACCGCCTCGTGATCCGCAGCCTCGACAACGTGAGCCGCACCGTGGTCGACGTCGACGGCGGCCGCTTCGCGCTGGTCGAAGGCGGCCGGGAGGCCGACACGCTGATCCGCTGACATGCCCGGCCGACCGTGACCCGAGCCGGTACCGTCCTCGCCCGATGACCTGGACGCACACGGGCTACGCACAGCGGCTCCACTTCGGCACCGGTGCGCTCGACCAGCTGGCCGGCGTCCTGAAGGACCTGGGGGCTCGGCGGGTGCTGCTCGTCACGACCGCAGGCCGGCTGGCCAGCGACGACGGGCAGCAGGTGGTGCGCCACATCGGTCGGTCGCTGGCGGCCACCTTCGACGGGGTCACGTCGCACCTGCCCACCACCGTGGTGGAGGCGGCCGTGCGGCTCGCCCGCCGGGAAGGCGTCGACGGCATCGTGAGCTTCGGCGGCGGCAGCTGCATGGACCTCGGCAAGGCCCTCGTCTACTTCACCGAGCAGCATGGCGGCACCCCGGGTGCCAGCTACGCCGACCGGCCGGCCCTGCCCCACGTGGCCATCCCGACCACCTACTCCGGTGCCGAGCTCACGCCGTTCTTCGGGATGACCGACGAGAAGACGCGCACCAAGACCGGCGGCGGCGGACCGACGTGCGCGCCCATCGCCGTCGTCTACGACCCCCAGCTCACGCTGGGCACCCCGGCGACGGTCACGGCCGAGACGGCCATGAACGCGCTGGCCCACTGTGCGGAGGCCGTCTACGCAACGAGCCGCAGCCCGGAGGCCGAGGCCATCGCGCTGGCCGGGGCGCAGCGCATCCACGGGATCCTGCCGCTCGTGGTCGACGACCCGACCGACCTCCCGGCCCGCACGGTGCTGCTCGAGGGGGCCGCGCTGGCCGGGCGCTGCCTGCAGAACGCGTCGATGGGTGTGCACCACGGGCTGGCCCAGATGCTCGGCGGCCGCACCGGCATCGCTCACGGCCTGGCCAACGCGCTGATCCTCCCGCACGCCATCCGGTTCAACCTGCCGGCCGTGCCGGCCGAGCTGGCCCGCCTCGGCGCCGTCCTCGGCGACGAGGCCGACCCGGCCGGCGCCGTCGAGCGCCTCGTCGCTCGCATCGGGCTGCCGAGCAGCCTGCGAGCCTGCGGCGTCACCGACGCCGACCTCGACGCGCTGGCCGCCGCCGCGCCCCGCAACGGCAACGTGGCCCGCAACCCACGCCCGGTCAGCGAGGACGACGCCCGGATGATCCTGGAGGCCGCGGGGTGACCCGTCGATGGTGACCCGAGCGGTGGCCGCCGCAGTGGCCCTGCTGGTGGTGGCACCCGGGTGCACTGCCGTGCGCGACGCCATCGACCCACCGCCGGCCACCACGCTGCCCGGCCCCGGCGGTACCGTCGTCGACCCCACCGCGGTCACTGCAGCCACTACCACCACCGAGCCGGCCCCGGTCGTGGACGCGTCGCCGACGCTCACCGCCGCGGCGGGCGCGCTCGTGGTCGACGCGCTGCGACTGGGCGAGGGTGGCCTCGGGCGAGCCCGCTTCGGCACCGACGCCGACGAGGCCGAGGCCTACGTCCGCTCGGTGCTGGGCCCACCCGACGAGGACACCGACTGGGGTCTGGCGGCGGAGAACGCCTTCGGTGTGTGCCCGGGCAACCTCGCTCGGGCGCTGCGGTGGGGGCAGCTGCTCGTGGTGATGACCGACGACAGCCGCTACGGCGCCGGCCGAGGTCACCTGAGCGGGTGGGTGTACGGGCCGTCGGTCGCTCCCGACGCCTTCTACCCGGAAGGCCTCACGATGGCGACCGGCGTCGCCCCGGGTGTCGCCCTCGAGGCGGTGCAGCTGGTGTTCCCCGGCGGCGTCACGGTGTCGGAGCCCGACGCCGTGCTGCCGGCCCGCTTCCGGGTCGGCACCAGCTTCGGTGGCTGGCTCACCGGCACCACGCCGGCCGACACGGTCACCAGCCTGGAGGCCGGCGAGGTGTGCACCCCGGCCGCCCCGACACCGACGACGGCGCCGGCCCCGGCGCCGTGACGGCGCCCTTGTAGGGTCGATCGCCATGCTCTACGACCTCCACGTCGGGTGGGCGTGGTTCGTGATCGTCGGCAACGGCCTGGCCGGGCTGTGGTGCCTGGGCGCCAACTGGGTGCCGGCGCTGCGGACGCGAGCCCTCTGGTGGTTCACCGGCATCGCCCAGCTCGCCATGTTCGTCCAGGTCGGCCTCGGGGTCTACCTCGTGTCGGGCGAGAAGCTGGTGGCGCCCGAGTTCCACATGTTCTACGGCTTCGTCGGCATCATCGCCATCGGCATCCTCTACGCCTACAAGGCGCAGCTCCGCCACCGCATCTACCTGCTGTACGGCCTCGGTGGGCTGTTCGTGATGGGCCTCGGCATCCGGGCCCTGCTGGTCGGCCAGAGCTGACCACTCTGAGCTCCCCCTGCTCGCCGTCATCTTCCCCGAACAGTTCGAAGAACGTGACGACCTGGCGGGTGGTCAGATGTTCACGACGGGACAGGTGAGGGTGCGGGTGATGCCGTCGATCATCTGCACCTTGCTCACCACCATGCGGCCGAGCGAGTCGACCGTGTCGGCCTCGGCCCGGGCGATCACGTCGTAAGGGCCGGTCACGTCGTCGGCCGAGGTGACGCCGTCGACGGCGCGCACCTGCTCGGCCACGGTCGCCGCCTTGCCGACCTCGGTCTGGATGAGGATGTACGCGCTGACGCTCACCGGAAGCCTCCTCGTCGGGATCGACGGCATCGTACGCGACGAGGCCCGGGCGTCGGCCCGGGCCTCGTTCGCAGGAAGGACGTGATCAGGACAGGCGGTCGTCGAGGGCTCGCACCTGGCGGCGCAGGCCGTCGGGCAGCGCGTCGCCGAAGCCCTCGTAGAACTCCTCGATGAGGGGGAGCTCCTTGCGCCAGCCCTCGGCATCGACGGCCAGCAGCGCGGCGAGGTCGTCGGCGGACACGTCGAGGCCGCTGACGTCGATCGCGTCGGGCGTCGGCAGGATGCCGATGGGGGTCTCGACGTGGCCGCCGCGGTCGTCGCAGCGCTCGAACACCCACTGGAGCACCCGGCTGTTGTCGCCGAAGCCGGGCCACAGGAAGCGGCCCTCGTTGTCGCGGCGGAACCAGTTGACGAAGAAGATCTTGGGCAGCTGGGCACCCTCACGGTCGGCCATCGTGAGCCAGTGGCCCCAGTAGTCGGCCATGTTGTAGCCGCAGAACGGGAGCATGGCCATCGGGTCGCGGCGCAGGGCGCCGAGGGTGCCGAAGGCGGCCGCAGTCATCTCGGAGGCCATGATCGAGCCGAGGAACACGCCGTGCTCCCAGTCGAAGGCCTCGTTCACGAGCGGCACCACCGTGGCCCGGCGGCCGCCGAAGAGGATGGCCGAGATCGGCACGCCCTTGGGGTCTTCCCATTCGGGCGCGATCACGGGGCACTGCGACGCCGGCGCCGTGAAGCGGGCGTTCGGGTGCGCGGCCGGGGTCTCGGCGTCGGACGTCCACGCCTGGCCCCTCCAGTCGGTGGCCTGTGCCGGCTTGTCCTTCGACATCTGCTCCCACCACACGTCGCCGTCGGGCAGCAGCGCCGTGTTGGTGAAGATGCTGTTCTCCTGCATGGAGAGCATCGCGTTGGCGTTGGTCTCCATGTTGGTGCCCGGGGCGACGCCGAAGAACCCGGCCTCGGGGTTGATGGCGTAGAGGCGGCCGTCGTCGCCGAACTTCATCCAGCAGATGTCGTCGCCGACGGTCTGCACGGTCCAGCCGGGCAGCGTCGGCACGAGCATGGCGAGGTTGGTCTTGCCGCACGCCGACGGGAACGCCCCGGCGACGTACTTCACCTCGCCGGCGGGCGACGTGAGCTTCAGGATCAGCATGTGCTCGGCCAGCCAGCCGTCGTCGCGGGCCATCACGCTGGCGATGCGCAGGGCGAAGCACTTCTTGCCGAGCAGCGCGTTGCCGCCGTAGCCCGACCCGTAGCTCCAGATCTCACGCGTCTCGGGGAAGTGCGAGATGTACTTCACCGTCGGGTTGCACGGCCACGGCACGTCGGCCTCACCGTCGGCCAGCGGGGCGCCGACGGAGTGGATGCATGGCACCCAGTCGCCGTCGCCCAGCACGTCGAGGGCGCCCTGGCCCATGCGGGTCATGATCCGCATGTTGACGGCGACGTAGGCCGAGTCGGTCAGCTCGACGCCGATGTGCGCGATGTTCGAGCCGAGGGGACCCATTGAGAACGGGATCACGTACAGGGTGCGGCCCTTCATGGCGCCGCGGTACTGCTCCAGGAGCTCGGCGCGCATCTCGGCCGGGGCCCGCCAGTTGTTGGTGGGACCGGCGTCTTCCTCGCGCTCGCTGCAGATGAAGGTGCGGTCCTCCACCCGAGCCACGTCGCTCGGGTCGGAGTGGGCCCAATACGAGTTGGGTCGCTTGTCGTCGGCCAGCTTCGTGAACGTGCCGGCCTCCACGAGGAGCTCGCAGAGTCGGTCGTACTCTTCCTGGCTCCCGTCGCACCAGTAGACGTCGCTCGGCTGCAAGACGGCAGCCCACTCGTCGACCCAGGCCTTGAGCCGCTCGTTCGAGGTGGTGGCGGTCATCGTCCCTTCCCTTGGGGGGGTGTCGGGGCAGCGCCACCGTCGGCGCTACCCGTGGCTGGGAGACGGGTACCCGGGGGTGCCCATGTCCACCTCGGAGCCTAGACGCAGCCGCACGGCTCGCCCCTCCTCGTCGAGGTCGAACACGACGCGCTGGCCGGGGCGCAGGAGGCGGAACACCGAGCCGGCGAGCGACCCCGGGCCGAGGTCGTACTCGGCCAGGTCGGTGTCGGTGACGACGATGCCGTCGCCCGTGCCCGGGTCGTAGGACTTGACGACGCCTTGCATGGCGCGGCGGTTAGTGGACGACCTTGGTGACCTTGCCCGCCCTGATGCACGAGGTGCACACGTTCAGGCGGGTGGGGCTGCCCTTCACGAGGGCTCGCACGCGCTGGATGTTCGGGTTCCAGCGGCGACGGGTCTTGCGCTCCGAGTGCGACACGGTGTTGCCCCACGACGGGCCCTTGCCGCACACCTCACACTTCGCTGCCATCGGACGCGCCTCTCTCCACGGGACCACTGCACGGAACGGACAGGGGAGGCTAGCAGCGCCGGTGAGCGGGCGCCCAGGCGCGGGTAGGGTCCGGCGCCGTGCCGGGGGTGGAGCACATCGAAGCCGCAACGCTGCGGACCACGCTGCGCACCTTTGCCGAGGTGCTGGCCTCTCATGCGGCCGCCATCGACCGCCTCAACGTCTACCCGGTGCCCGACGGCGACACCGGCACGAACATGGCCCGAACGCTCGAGGCCGTGGTGAGCGAGCTCGACCGGGCCGCCTTGGAGATGGACCCCACGTGCCAGGCGGTGAGCCACGGGTCGCTCATGGGCGCCAGGGGCAACAGCGGGGTGATCCTGAGCCAGATCCTGCGAGGCATGGCGACGGTGCTGGCCGAGCGGCCCGTCGCCGACGCCCGGGCCGTGGCCGACGGCCTGCGTGAGGCGGCCACGGCCGCCTACGCCGCCGTGATGCGCCCGGTCGAGGGGACGATCCTCACCGTCGCTCGTGAGGCGGCCAACGCCGCCCAGCGGGTCGCCCAGACGGGTGGCAGCCTCACCGACGTGCTGACGGCGGCCCACACCGCCGGCGCCGAGGCCCTCGACCGCACGCCCCAGCTGCTGCCGGTGCTGCAGGAGGCCGGTGTGGTCGACGCCGGCGGGGCCGGCTACCTGCTGTTCTTCGACGCCGTCCGTCACGTGGTCGAGGGCCGCCCGCTCCCGGTGCCCGACGACGTCTCGCCGGCGGCCACGCCGGCGCCCCGACCAGCGGGTCCCCGCTACGAGGTGATGTACCTGCTCGAGGCGGACGACGCCGCTCTGGTGTCGTTCCGGGCGGCGTGGGACCGGATCGGCGATTCCATCGTGGTCGTCGGTGGCGACGGCCTGTGGAACTGCCACGTGCACACCGACGACGTGGGCGCGGCCGTCGAGGCAGCCCTCGACTGCGGTGGGCGCCCGCGTGCCATCCGGGTGAGCGACCTGCACGAAGAGCAGGCCGCCGTGCACCTGGCTCGCGAGGCCCAGCTGCTCGCCCCGGCCCGGCCGGTCACCACCGCGGTGGTCGCCGTGGCCTCCGGCCCCGGGCTCGCCCTCGCCTTCCGGGAGGCCGGAGCGGCGCGGGTGGTGCTCGGCGGCCAGACCATGAACCCCTCGACGGCCGAGCTCCTCGCCGCGGTGGAGGCCGTGGAGGCCGAGGCGGTGGTGCTGCTCCCGAACAACGGCAACGTGGTGTCGGTGGCCGAGGCGGTCGTCGGCTTGGCATCCCGGCCCGTGGTGGTCGTTCCGACGCGATCGATGCCGGCCGGGCTGGCCGCCCTCGCCGCCCACCGCGGCGATGCCACCGCGGTCGACGACGCCGCCGCCATGGCCGAGGCGGCCGGGCAGGTCCGGGTCGGCGAGGTCACCCAGGCCGTGCGCGACAGCGGGAGCCCGGCCGGTCCCATCCGGGCCGGCGACTGGCTGGGCCTGGCCGCCGACGGCGTGGTGGCGGTGGCTCCCGACCCGGTGGCGGCGGCCACCGCCGTGCTGGCCCGCCTGCTCGGTGAGGAGGGATCGCTGCTCGTCGTCACCGGCGAGTCGGCCCACCCAGCCGACACCGACGCCGTACGGGCCTGGCTGCAGGCGCAGCACCCGGGCGTGGTGGTGGAGGTGCGGGACGGCGGCCAGCCCCACTACCCCTTCTTGTTCGGCGCCCGCTGATCCCGCCACCCGGTCATCCCCTCCTGGCAGCATCTCCGTCGTGGCCGCCGAGCCCCTCACGTTCCCCGAGCTCCACGGCCTGCCCCTCACCGTGCTGTCCAAGGTCGGCCCCAAGCGGGTCGAGGCCTTCGAGCGCTTCGGGGTCACCACCGTCCTGGGTCTGCTGACGCACTACCCCCGCCGCTGGGTCGACCGCACCACCGAGGCCACCGTCGGCGAGGCACTCGACGGCACCGACGCCCTCGTCGTCGGCGAGGTCCGCTCCGTGAGCGCACCGCCGGCGCGGGGCCGGGGGCCGCGGCGGGTGGTCGTCAGCATCGGCGACGGCACCGGGCGGATGACGCTCACGTTCTTCAACCAGCCGTGGCGAGAGCGCCAGCTGCGGCCGGGCATGCTCGTCGCCGCCTTCGGGCGCGTCGGGCGGTTCCAGGGCACCAAGCAGATGACGAACCCGGCCGTCGACGTGCTCGGCGACCCCGACGAGCGCCCTCGCCCGGTCGTGCCGATCTACCCGCAGAGCGACAAGGTCGACCTCCCGTCGTGGGCGGTCCTCAACGCCGTCGAGCAGGCCCTCGCCAAGTGCGAGGCCCGGCGGATCGCCGACCCGGTCCCGCCCGAGGTGCTGCAGCGCAACGGGCTGCTCGGCCGCCACGTCGCCCTGCGCCACATCCACCTGCCCGACACGATCGCCGAGAAGGAGCAGGCCCGCCGCCGCCTCGCCTTCGACGAGCTGCTGCGGGTGCAGCTCGTGCTCGTGATGCGCAAGCGGGCCCTCGAGCGTGACGCCCTCGGCTTCCAGCACGTGGTGGGTGGCGAGCTGCAGCGCCGGTTCCACGAGCGCCTGCCCTACCCGCTCACCGCGGCCCAGCGGCGGGCCATCGCCGAGATCGAGGCCGACCTGGCCGGTCCCCACCCGATGCACCGGCTGCTGCAGGGCGACGTCGGCAGCGGCAAGACGGTGGTGGCGGTCACCGCGCTGCTGGCCGCCGTGCAGGGCGGTCACCAGGGCGCGCTCATGGCGCCCACCGAGGTGCTGGCCGAGCAGCACGCTGCCGGGGTGCGCCGCCTGCTCGAGGGGGTCACCGTGCCCGACGGCGGGTCGCTGTTCGGCGACCGGCCGCTCGACGTGCGCCTCCTCACGAACCGGGTGACCGGCGCCGAGCGGCGGGCCGTGCTCGACGGGCTGCGGGAGGGCACGGTCGACCTCGTGATCGGCACGCATGCGCTCATCCAGGAGCACGTGGCGTTCCGCAGCCTCGGCGTGGTGGTGGTCGACGAGCAGCACCGCTTCGGCGTGGAGCAGCGGGCGGCGCTGCGCACGAAGGGGGAGGAGGGCGCCGGCTACGTGCCCGACGTGCTCGTCATGACGGCCACGCCCATCCCGCGCACCGCGGCCATGACCGTGTACGGCGACCTCGACGTGAGCGTGCTCGACGAGCTGCCGCCGGGCCGCACACCGATCGTCACCCGCTGGGCCGAGGGCCCGCTGGCCGAGGCCGAGGTGTGGGCCCAGGTGCGGTCCGAGGTGGCCGGCGGCCGCCAGGCGTACGTGGTGGCGCCGCTCGTGGAGGAGAGCGAGAAGCTGGAGGTGGCCTCGGCCACCGAGGCCCACGAGGCGCTGTCGGCCGGTGAGCTGGCCGGCCTACGGCTCGGGCTGCTGCACGGGCGCATGGCGTCGGCCGACAAGGAGGCCGTGATGGACGCCTTCCGCCGCCATGACCTCGACGTGCTGGTGGCCACCACCGTCATCGAGGTGGGCGTCGACGTGCCCAACGCCACGGTGATGGTGGTGCTCGACGCCGATCGATTCGGCATCGCCCAGCTCCACCAGCTGCGCGGCCGCGTCGGCCGGGGGGCCCACGCCTCCACGTGCTGGCTGGTCACCACGCCCGACCCCGAGCACCCGGGTGCGCCGTCGCCGCGCGTCGAGGCGCTCGTGGCCACCACTGACGGCTTCGAGCTGGCCGAGGTCGACCTCGACCTGCGGGGTGAGGGCACGCTCATGAACGCGGCCCAGTCGGGTCGCAGCGACCTGAAGCTGGCATCGCTGCGGCGCGACCGTGAGCTGGTGGCCCGGGCCCGCGAGGCCGCCTTCGCCATCGTCGACGCCGACCCCTTCCTCGACCGCCACCCGCTGCTGCGGGCCGAGCTCGGCTTGTTCCTCACCCCCGACGACGAGGCGTTCCTGTTCAAGAGCTGAACGAGGAGCGTCTCCCTGTTCAGGGTGGAGAACGGCACCGTCAGCGGGGCTCGGTCCGTCGCGGCGCAGACCTCCGCGCACCCCGAACGTATGTTCTTGCTCATGACCTCCACCGAACACCCAACCCTCCAGATCGTGCGCAACGCGCTCGACGAGCCCGCGGCTGCGACCGGGACCGAGGCGCTGGCCCGGACCTTGCGCCAGGAGACGCCGCTCGGGGAGCTGGCCCGCTCCCTCGTCAACAAGGTCGGTGGGCTCGATGCGCTGCTCGGCCTCGGCATCGAGCCGTTACCCGACGAGCCCTTCGACTGGGTCGCCGTCGAGGAGGCCGACCGAGCCGTCGTCGAGGAGGTGCTCACGCTCGCCGACCAGGCCGGTGACCGGTGGCTCGACGTCGAGTTCCGCACGATCGCCCGCCGCCTCCTCGCCCGCATCGCCGCCCACGACCCGGGACCGCTGCGACGCACGAAGCGCCCCGCCCGTGTCGCCGCCGGCCTCGTGCTGGCGGTGCTCGACGGCAACGGCGTCGTCGGTCGCCGCGCCTCGCTGCGCTCCAGCGACGTCGCGTCCTGGTTCGACACCTCGTCGGTCGCCAGCAACGCCTCTGCCCTGGTCCGCAGCGCCTGCTTCGAGGTCCCCTTCGACCTCGACGACCGGTGGGGGAGCGCAGCGACGGTGCTTGCTTCGCCCGCCTTCCTGCACTCCCGGACGCGCCGCCGGCTGATCGCGGAACGGGACCACCTCATCGCCATGATCGAGGACGACGAACGGCGCCGGGCCGGCCGCCGGGCGATGGTGCGCCTCGACAACGGCTTGGTCGAGCTTCGGTGCTGCCTTGCCGACGTCGCCACCGTGAGCAAGGGCCTCAGCCAGAAGGGGCAGATCATGCTGACGGTGGGTCTGGTCCCGGTCCAGCCCGACCCGGAGCTCGAGCTCTTCGCCCTCACGGTGCCGGAGGCGCATCGGCTCCAGCAGATGCTCGAGCTCGCTCTTGCCGATCCCGCCCCTCGCCGAGGCCAGCGCAACGAGTCGGCGTGGCCACCGAGGCGGTCAGGCGGCATCGACACCAGGTTCTTGACCTGACCGCAGCGAGTCGCGCGCGCCGCGGCGGTCGTTGCCCGGCCCTTGTCGAGGGATGCACTACCCGTCGAGGGGATGCCGCAATCGGAGGCCCGGGAAGCGGGCGAAGCCCCGGTCGGCCGTCACCCACGTCGCGTTGCTCTCGAGGGCGATCGCGGCGAGGTAGGCGTCGGGGACGACGTTGCCTCGTGCCTGCGTGCGCCGACACAGATCGGTGAAGATCGCCCAATGGCGTTCACCGGGCTCGACGGCGGTCGTGGCCGGCGATTCCCGCAGCGCCTCGACGAAGGCGAGCGCCGTGCCGAGGGGGGTCGGTTCCACGAACACCCGACGATGCGTCACGACACGGAGGAACCCGCTCGTCACCGCGCTGGGGAGGCCCAAGGGCTCCGACGCCCGCCGAGCCTCGTCGAGCCATCGGTGATACCGCAGGTGATCCGGTGACTCCGGGCGGTGGGCGTAGACGAGGACGTTGACGTCAACGCAGCGCACTGAGGGGCAGCCCGTCGTCCATCACCTCGCGCAGCGAGGCGGCGTCGGCCAGGTCGACGCCGGGGAGCACGCCGCTGCCCCCGAAGGTCGGGAGCTCCTTCATGTCGGGGTGGCCCCGCCGTGGCCGAAGCGCGTCACGGACAGCGTCCTCGATGACCTGGCTCACCGTCTGACCACTGCGCGCGGCTCGTGCCTTGGCCCGCCGGTAGAGATCGTCGTCGATGCTGATCGTCGTGCGCACGGCTGCACCTTATCGTCAGCTGTGTGCATCTTTTCATCAAAGCGAGCAGATGATGCCCTGGCTCGGGGGCACGTGGCCGTCGAGGACCTGCTGGTAGACGGCGGCGACAGCGTCGGGGCCGTGCACCCGCACCACCTCGAGCCAGCGGGCGGTGGACGCAGTGAAGCCGTCCCAGGCCGCTGCGAAGCGCTCCTCGAAGCCGCCGGGGCCCCAGTCGGCCCGGCGCTTGGTGATCTGGTCGGGGGCGAAGAACAGCGTCGGGCTGGGGCCGGGGAGGGGACCGCCGCCGCCCACCTCGTCCCAGTGGGTGGCCCCGACCATGCAGCTGACCTTCAGCTCGTCGCCGAAGTGGTGGTGCACCTCGGCCCGCACGGCGGCGCTGCCGGCCATGTCGACGAAGGCGGCCGGCGCCACCTCGACGACGGTAGCCAGCGAGCCGTAGGCGACGGCCGTGTGGTAGTCGCCGGTGGCGGCCACGAAGGCGACGTTGGCCTCGCTGGTGAGACCGACCACGCGGGCCCGCTCGCGGGCGGTGAGGAGGTGGGCCAGGCCGAGCGCGGTCTTGCTCGACGCGCTCCCGAGCACCACCACCCCGGCACCGAACATCGCGTGGTCGGCCAGCCAGTCGTCGAGCACGAACGAGGTCATGAACAGCGGTCGCAGCAGCGACTGCAGCGCCTCGTCGTGGGGGTCGGCGCCGGTGGGCACCCGCTCGTAGCGGTTGTAGACGGGGGGCAGCGGCTGGCGGTGGGCGGCGCCGTCGGTGAAGCCGCTGGCGCTCACGTGGGTGGGCTCCACCACGAGGTGCGTCGACATCGGGAAGTAGCCGTACACGCGGTCGCCCTCGGCCACACCCTCGCAGCGGGAGGCCTCCACGTCGGCGAAGCCCCACACGGGGATCCGGCCCCAGCCCTCGGCGGCCGGGAAGAAGTCCCAGTAGCGCATGGCCGCACCGAAGGCGCCGTAGGTGATGTTGTTGGCGGTGAGGGCGAACGACGCCACCCGCAGCCGGGCCTGGCCGTCCGTCAGGTCGGCCGGCGCCTCGTCGGCGAGCGCGGTGCGGTGGAGGTCGTCACGGCCGACGAGCAGCGAGGTGGTCATGGCGCGCACCGTAGGTCGGTCCAGGAGGCCGGCGCACCGGGTGCGCTCGACCGAGGGGAGGTCCCGGGACCGGCATTCCCGGCGAGCTGGCGCGGCTCGCCGACGCCGTCAGGGGCTGACGGCGACGCCGGCGGTGAACCAGCTCCACGGCTTCGGACCCCGGCCGTAGCGCTGGTCGACCCAGTCGATCGTGAAGCCGGCCGCCTCCACGAGGGCGATCGCGTCACGGGTGAGGTGGCAGCCGTCGCCCACCACGTGCTGGATCGGGTCGAGGCGTCGCTGCCACGTGGCCACCGACGCGTCGGGCGACAGGCCGTGCTCGAGGAAGTGGAGTCGGCCACCCGGCTTCAGGACCCGCCGCACCTCGCCGAGTGCGGCGCCCACGTCGGGGATCGTGCACAGCGTGAACGTGGAGAGGGCGGCGTCGCAAGTGTGGTCGTCGATGGGCAGTGACTGGCCGTCGAGCCCCACGTGTTGGACGTCGACCGGCGATGCCTGCACCCGCGGCGCGGCGAGGCGGCGGGACAGCTCGGCCGGTTCCACCGCCAGCACCACCTCGACGTCGTCGGGGTAGTGGGGCACGTTCAACCCCGACCCGAAGCCGATCTCGACCACGCGCCCGTGCAGGCCGGCCGTCACCCGCTCTCGCCACGGGCGCAGCTCCGCGGTGCCGCACGCCCGCTCGACGAGCCGCGGCAGGAGCTTGTCGCGGTAGAGACCCATACCTCGACGGTACGCCTCCGGTGGTGCCGCTTCACGCGCCGAAGCCGGGGTCGCGGCACGTGACCCCGTCCGTGACCGCGACGAACCGCAGTGACCGGAGGTCGACCACCCAGGCGGCGTGGGGCTCGGTCAGCCACTCCGTGCCTTGGTACGGGAAGATCCCGAGCAGCGCCTCCGGCCGGTCGCCCACGAGGCACTCCTCGGACCCGAGGAACACGACGTCGGAGACGTCCTGCTCGAGCGGAGGGAACACCACCGAGTCGACGACCTCCCACGAGAGCACCTGTGCCGCCTCGTCGATGCTGGCGGCCCGTTCGAGCCAGAACATCCCACCGTCCGGTGTACCGACCCATGCCGTCGCGACGTCGTCGGTGAGCAGCGCGCCCCCGTACCAGGTCACCTCGGCCGGCAGCCCGATGTCGGCCAGCCCGTGCACCAGCCCGACATAGCGGGGACCCGTGGCCACCGGCGCCGGCGCGCCCGTCGTGGGTATCACCGGCGCGGTGCTCGCCGCCGGCGCCGACGGTGGGGGCGCCGCTGCCGTGGGGTCGGTGGGCGCGACGGTGGTGACGGTCGTGATGGCCGGTGCCGTGGCGGGCGTCGGAGCGGCGGCTGGCCCGTCGGCGTGGTCCCGGAGAACGAGTGCCGCGCCGACCGCGAGGCTCCCGACTGCGATCCCGCCGGCCAGCCACCACCACCCCACGGGGACTCGGCGGCCCCGGCCGGCCAGCAGCTCACGACCGGTCGCCCCGGCCGCGTCGACCTCTCGATGCCACCCGTCCTCGGTGGGGAGCATGGTTCCTCCCGCTTGATCCTGCGGCCAGCGGACCGAGCGCGCCAGGGTCGTCAGTCGGTTCGCCGAGCCGACGGGGCGATGGTCCTGCGCACCTGTACGAAGGGCCTCGCCGGCGCGTCAATGTGGTCGTGAGAGCAGCGGCACGGATCGTGGCGCGCTCGGTGATGGCGCTGGCGATGAGTGGGGCGGCCCTGCTGGCGTTGGGCACGGCCTCTGGGGCGACCGAGGCCACCGGAACGGTGACGAGTGAAGCCGAAGCGGTGGTCAACGAGGTGCGCTTGGCCTTCGACCACGACGGCGATCCGGCGTCGCCCGTGGCGACGGTGACCGGCACCCTGCGATTCGGCTACCCCGAGGGGAGCGACCGGTGTGTGCTCGCCGTCAACGCGACCTTGACCGGCACGATCACCGACGACCGGGGGGAGCTGTCGGGCACCGCCGAGGTGACGACCACCTACAAGGACGCCCGCAACGACGCGCTGTGCGCGCTCGAGCAGGGGGAGCCGCTGGCCACCGAGCCGTGGTCGGCAACGTGGGTCGGGACCCTCATCACGGGCGACCTCGGCCGCCACCGCTTCGAGCTGCAGGCGCCGGCGCGGGCGTCGGGCGGCGGAGCACCGCCGCCGACGACGACGACCGCCACCACCGTTGCCGCGGCGAACCGACCGCCGCGGATCGAGGGCTTGTCGTGCTCGCCGAACCCGGCGACGACGGTGGACGAGATCGTGTGCAAGGTCACGGCCACCGATCCGGATGGCGAGCCCCTGTTCTACGACTGGACCGTCGACGGTCAGGCCCAGCTGGCCGAGACGGCGAGCACGGTCTGGACCGACCCGCCGGCCGGCACCCACACCATCACCGTGACCGTCTACGAGTTCCTCGGCGAGTCGGTGACGCGCTCCGTCACGGTCACCGTGAACCCCGCTGGCACAGCCGAACCCGTCGTGCCCCCGACCGAGGCCGACACGGTGGCACCGGAGCCGACCACCGAGACGACGGTCAGCACGGTGCCGGCCAGCGCGCCGGTCGTCGCACCGGCGACCACGGTCGCCGAGGGGCTCACGCCCACGACGTCGTCGGCGTCCACCGTGGTCGCCCCCGGACCGGCCGTCGGACCGACGGCGCTGGGACCGGCACGAGGCGATGACGGTGGCGGGATCGACCCGGGCCAGGTCGGTGCGACGTCAGCCGCGCTGGCCCTCAGCGCTCTCGTGGTCCTCGCGGGCTCGGGCGTCGGCCCAGGCGCCGCAGGACAGAGTCGCCACGTGCAGGGCGCGCTCGACGACCCTGCGAGGAGCGCATCCCTGCTGCAGCGACCACGCCCGTCGACCGAGCTCACCGCCGAGCAGCGCAGGGCGCTGCGCCAGGCAGCACTCGAGGGCCTGGCCGCCGGAGCGGCGCACGACCTCGTCAGGCCGAAGGTGGACCGCGCCCTCGAAGCCGTCCACAAGAAGCTCTGGGGCGCGTCGGCCCCGGCCGTCCCGCTGAAGGTGACCACCGACCTGGTGACCGGGATGAAGGACCGCGAGCGGCGTGCCCCGCTGGCGCTGCGCTACTGGCTGCTCAAGCGCAGCTCACCGCTGCTCCTGGTGACCGACGTCGTCGGCGAGCGCCGGGTTCGCCGCGCCCTCAGCTGGGTGGCCCGTCGGCTCGGCCTGAACCGCCCGAGGAGGCGTTGACATGGACGCTGCCGAAGTCGCCGTGGTCGTCGGTCTCGTGACGATGGCGGCCGCGCTCGTGCTCCTCCTGGTTCGGCGGCCGACGCTCGTGGTGTCGCCGCTTCGAAGCGCCGTCGGGGTGCTCGGCGCGGTCGGGGCAGCCGTCGTCGCCGGCATCACGCTGGAGGTGTGGCCACCGGCGGCCGGCATCGTCGTCGCAGCAGGGCTCGGCATGGCGGCCGGCCTGCTGCTGCGCCACCGCCAGATCGTGGTCGTCGACGGTGTGCTCGTGGCTCACGAGCCGCGCCTGCCCCAGAGCGTCACCGTCGTCTCCTCGTTCGTGGTGATCGCCGGTGCGGCCCTGGTCGACGGCGACGCGGTCGCCGTCGCCGGCCAGGTCGGCCTGTGGGCCGGCGCCGGGCTGGCGGCGGGGCACGCCGCCTGCGACCTCTGGGCCCGGCACCTCGACCCGGGCCTGCCGGCCCCGTCGCTGCGGCGCTGCGGTGCCTGCCACGACGGCCTCGTGGAGCGGGGCCGGTGCGCGCTGTGCGGGGCCGAGGCGCCCCGCCACTGCGTGACCTGCGGTGCTCGGTCGGATGCAGCCGAGGTGTGCCCGCGGTGTGGCACGCCTCGCCGGTCGCCGGGAGCCGGCGGTGAGGCGCCGGTGGTGCTGTGCCTCGAGTGTGCACACGAGGGTGCGCTGACCGACCGGTTCTGCGGCGCCTGCGGCGTCCCGTTGCGGGCGGCGTGCGCGGCGTGCGGTGCCCCGATCGGCCCGGACACGGGCGCCTGTGTCTGGTGCGGCCGGGCACCCGAGCCGATGAGCCCGGCTGCTCAGGAGGCGGCGGCGCCGATCTGAGCAGGTCGAGCCGGTCAGGTCAGCGGTGGCCGGGGGCCATGTAGAACCAGAACGGGAACGGCGCGCCCTGCTCCTTCATGGCGGCTCGAGCGGCCAGCACCGTACGGCCGGCCTCGGTGCGCTCGAAGTACCACGCCTCGGCGGCCCGCCCGCCGGGTGGCGGGCCGTCGACGAGCTCGAGCGCGGCCTCCTCGTAGTAGGTGCGGATGTCGTGGCACACGGCGATCGTGTTCTTGCCGGGGAGCGCGACCTCCTGCCAGCCCGCGCCCTCGGCGACGAGGTGGAGCGCGCCGAGCGCCTCGGGGACACGGTCGGGCCCGAGCACCCGCCCGACGGAGGTGCTGCCCCGTCTGGCCAGCGCGCGGTCGTAGGCCGACCGCAGGCCCTTGGCCTCGTCGACGGCGGGCGGCAGCGTGGGGTCGAACCGTGGTGGCAGCGGGCAGCTGAGCGGCGTCTCGTCGGACTCGACCACCTCGGGGTGGTCGACGAGCACGGGGCCGGCCGGTTCGTCCAGGAGCGCGAACGCCCGCAGCAGCACGTCTCGCTGGAAGGCGGCGTCGCGGGGCTTGCCGAGCGGTCGCCCGAGGGGGAACTCGCCGTAGAGGGCCCGGGGCGGGCGCATCCGCTCGACGACGGAGCGGTTGGAGGCCAGCACGACGGTGGCGAGCCCGGCGGCCTCGAAGACGTGGGCGAGCGTACTCACGGTACGCGTGCACAGCGGTCAGACGGGAGTGAGCAGCACGACGTCGACGCCGTCGGCCTTCAGCACCGCGGCGGCCGCCGGACCGCTGTCGAGGCGGACGGTGGCCACGTCGTCGGGCTGGTTGCCGGCGAACGCGAGGTGCCGCGGCGCCACCGCCCCGATGACGCCCTCGGCGGCCAGCTCCTCGAGGCGGTCGATGGGGTACACGACGTCGAGGTCGATGGCGAACCCGGTGCGGTCGAAGTTCGGCGACCAGTGGCCGAGGGCCAGCTGTCGCTCGGCCCGGTCGAGCACGCGGTAGGTGGTGTCGGTGGGCGTGAAGGCGTCATGCCTCACCGGGTGGAGCGCGGCCGAGGTGCAGATGGCGACGGTGGCCGATGCCAGCGGCGGTGGCGTCGTGAACGGCGTGGTCGTGAACTCCGGCACCGGCAGCCGGTCGCCCAGCTCCCGCATCGCCTGGTCGCCTCCGGCCATGTGGCCCCTCCTCGGCTCAGTCGTGGCGCGTGTGTACACCACCGAGCGGCCCGCCTCGCGCCGTGCCTCCGGCGGCCGACCCCGCCGGCGTCGTACCCTGCCATCGATGGACCGGGGGGACCTCGAGCGCGCTGGCCTCTACGACCCCGCCGCGCCAGGGGCCGACGGGCGGCTGGCGCTGCTCACCTACCTGGCCGAGCAGGGTGCGTCGCTCGAGCGGATGCGCCGGGCGGCCGTCGAGCGAAACCTGCCCAGCCTGGCCCTCGACCTCGTGCTCGAGCGCGGTCGCTTCACGCTGGCCGAGCTGGCGTCCACGGTCGACCTGCCGGCGGCCGACGTGGCCGACGTGTGCCGCCTCCTCGGGATCGACGTCGACCCGCCGGACGCCCGCTGCTTCGACGACGACGACGTGCGGCTGTTCCAGCTCCTTCGGGCCGACGGCCTCGTGCTCCCCGGCACCGTGGTGGAAGAGGTGCTGCGGTCGCTGGCGACGTCGATGTCGACGCTGGCCGGCACGGCCGTGTCGGCCTTCGTCGGTACCGTCGAGGACGGCCTGGCCGCCGGCGACGAGCTGCGCTGGGCCCAGGTGACGGCAGCCAGCGGCACCCTCGGCCTCGAGCTGGCCGCCAGCCTGCGGCCGCTGTTCCGTCACCACCTCCGCGGCGCCGTCCAACGCCAGCGCACCGCGATGGCCGTCGGCATCGACCGCCAGGTGTCGCGCCTCGGGGTCGGCTTCGTCGACCTCGTCGGCTACACCGCCGCGACCGCCGCGATGTCGCCGGCCGACCTCATCGCGTTCACCGGCGCGTTCCACCGCCGCACCTACGACGTCGTCACGCGGGCCGGAGGCCGGGTCGTGAAGCACATCGGCGACGAGATCATGTTCAGCGCCCTCGACGTGACGGGGCTGTGCGAGATCGGCCTCGCCCTCGTCGAGGCGTTCGCCGACCACGACACGCTCCCCCGTGGCGGGATCGCGTTCGGCGACCTCGTCGCCCGCTACGGCGACCTCTACGGCGCCATCGTGAACCTGGCGTCGCGGCTGGCCGACATCGCCGTCCCGGGCGAGCTGCTGGCGCCGGCCGACCTCGCCGAGCTGGCGGTCGACGCCCCCGTGTGCTTCGAGCCGGCCGGCCGCCGAGTGCTGAAGGGCTTCGAGGAGCCGGTGGCGGTGGCCTCGGTGGTGCGGCCGCCCGCCTGACCGTCCGCCCGGGACGTTCGTCTCTGTTCGCCGCCGCAGCCCGGCGGGACGATCGAGACGATCTGGCCGCCGAGCGAGGAGGTTCGCCGATGGTCGTGCTGGAGGTCGCGCCCCAGCTGTCGGAGGCGTCGCAGGAGGTCTGGTCGAGCGCCCGGCGGTACCTCGACGGGCTGCCGGGAGGTGGTCTCAACATCGGCCACGAGGCGGTCGACCGCCACGCGGCCGGCGCCCGGGCCGGTCACGTGGCGCTGCGGTTCCTGCCGAAGCGGGGTGATCCCGTCGACGTCACCTACGCCGACCTGGCCCGCCGGACGAACCGCTTCGCCAACGTGCTCGACACCCTCGGCGTGGCCCGCGGCGACCGGGTGTTCGTGCTCACCGGCCGCATCCCCGCCCTGTACGTGGCCGTGCTGGGCGGGCTGAAGCACGGCAACGTGATGAGCCCGCTGTTCTCGGCCTTCGGCCCCGAGCCGATCCGCCAGCGCATCGAGCGGGGCGATGGCCGCTGCCTCGTCACCACCCGGGCGCTGTACGACAAGAAGGTGGCGCCGGTGCGGGCGCAGCTGCCGCTGCTGGCCCACGTGCTGCTGGCCGGGGAGCCGGCCGGCGCACCGCTGCCGGAAGGCACGGCCAACCTCGACGAGCTGCTCGCCGCGGCCCCCGACACCTTCGCCGTGGCGTCCACCGGCGCCGAGGAGCCCGCCCTCTTGCACTTCACGAGTGGGACCACGGGCACGCCCAAGGGTGCCGTCCACGTGCACGGTGCGGTGGTGGCCCACCACGCCACGAGCGCACTGGCCCTCGACCTGCGCCCCGACGACGTGTTCTGGTGCACGGCCGACCCCGGCTGGGTCACCGGCACGAGCTACGGGATCATCGCCCCGCTCACCCACGGCGTGACGAGCGTGGTCGACGAGGCCGACTTCGACGCCGACCGCTGGTACGAGATCCTCGAGCGCCAGCGCGTGAGCGTCTGGTACACCGCTCCCACCGCCATCCGGATGCTGATGAAGGCCGGCGTCGCCCTCGCCCGCACCCGAGACCTGTCGTCGGTGCGCTTCGCGGCCAGCGTCGGTGAGCCCCTGAACCCCGAGGCCGTGGTGTGGGGCCGCGACGAGCTGGGCATCCCGTTCCACGACAACTGGTGGCAGACCGAGACCGGCGGGATCATGGTCGCCAACACCGCGGCGATGGAGATCCGGCCGGGCTCGATGGGGTGCCCGCTGCCGGGCGTCGAGGTCGGCGTGCTGGCCGTCGACGACGAGAACCAGCTGCGCCACGGCGACGACGGGCGACCGGTCGAAGTCGGCCCCGGCGTCGAGGGCATCCTCGCCCTGCGGCCCGGGTGGCCGTCGATGTTCCGCGGCTACTTGCACGACGAGGAGCGCTACGCCCGCTGCTTCGACGGCGGGTGGTACCTGTCGGGCGACCTCGTGCGCCGCGACGACGACGGCTACCTCTGGTTCGTCGGTCGGGCCGACGACGTCATCAAGGCGGCCGGGCACCTCATCGGGCCCTTCGAGATCGAGAGCACGCTGATGGAGCACCCCGCGGTGGCCGAGGCCGGCGCCTACGGCGTGCCCGACGAGGTGGCCGGCAACGTGATCCACGCCGCCGTCAGCCTCAAGCCCGGGTTCACCCCGAGCGACGACCTCCAGCTCGAGCTGATCGCCCTCGGCCGCCGCCGCCTCGGTCCGGCCATCGCCCCTCGCGTCATCGCCTTCGTCGCCGACGTCCCCAAGACCAAGAGCGGCAAGATCATGCGCCGCCTGCTGCGGGCCCGCGAGCTCGGGCTGCCCGAGGGCGACACCTCCACCCTGGAAGGAGGCCCGTCGTGACCGCCGAGCTCACCCGTGACGAGGGGTTGCGCCTGCTGCACGAGATGCTGCGCATCCGGCGGTTCGAGGAGCGCTGCGTCGAGCTCTACAGCGCGGCGAAGATCCGCGGGTTCCTGCACCTCTACATCGGCGAGGAGGCGATCGCGGCCGGGGTCTGCGGCAGCCTCACCGCCGACGACACGGTGGTGGCCACCTACCGCGAGCACGGCCACGCGCTGGCCCGGGGCATGAGCGCCCGCTCGATCATGGCCGAGATGTTCGGCAAGGTCGACGGGTGCAGCCGCGGCAGGGGCGGGTCGATGCACCTGTTCGACGCCTCCATCGGCTTCTGCGGCGGCAACGCGATCGTCGGCGGCGGGTTGCCGCTGGCGGTCGGGGTCGGCCTGGCTCGCAAGCTGCAGCGCAGCGAGGCCATTGCCGTGTGCTTCTTCGGCGAGGGGGCCGTGGCCGAGGGCGAGTTCCACGAGTCGATGAACCTCGCCTCGCTGTGGGGACTCCCGGTCCTGTTCTGCTGCGAGAACAACCTCTACGCCATGGGCACGGCGCTGGCCCGCAGCGAGGCCGACACCGACCTCGCCGTGAAGGCGGCCGGCTACGAGATGCCGGCGTGGGCCGTCGACGGCATGGACGTGCTGGCCGTACACGACGCCGCTCGCCGGGCCGTGGCGGTCGTGCGGGAGGGGGTGCCGGTGTTCCTCGAGCTGCGGACGTTCCGCTTCCGGGCCCACTCGATGTACGACCCGGAGCTCTACCGGGCCAAGGCCGAGGTGGAGCAGTGGAAGGTCCGCGACCCGCTCGACACCTTCCCGGCCCTGCTCCGCGAGCGGGGCCTGCTCGACGACGGCGACCTCGACCGGCTCGAGGACGACGTGCGGGCCGAGATCGACGACGCCGTCGCCTTCGCCGATGCCGCGCCCTTCGAAGACGTGGAGGACCTGACCCGGTTCGTCTACAGCGAGGTGGCCCGATGACCGCGCTGGCCGATGCCCCGACCACCGTGCGCTGCACCTACCGCGACGCCGTGCGGGAGGCCATCCGCGAGGCGATGCAGCGCGACCCGAGGGTGTTCCTCATGGGCGAAGACGTCGGCATGTACGGCGGCTGCTTCGCCGTCAGCCGTGGCCTGCTCGACGAGTTCGGCCCCGAGCGCATCCGCGACACCCCGTTGTCGGAGAGCGCCTTCGTCGGTGCCGGCATCGGGGCCGCCGTCGCCGGCATGCGCCCGATCGTCGAGATCATGACGGTGAACTTCAGCCTGCTGGCCCTCGACCAGATCATGAACAACGCGGCCACGCTGCTGCACATGTCCGGCGGGCAGTTCGCCGTGCCGGTGGTGATCAGGATGACCACCGGCGCCGGCCGCCAGCTGGCCGCCCAGCACAGCCACAGCCTCGAGGGCTGGTACGCCCACATCCCCGGCATCACCGTGCTCGCCCCGGCCACGCTCGAGGACGCCCGCGGCATGCTCTGGACCGCGCTCGAGGATCCCGACCCGGTGCTCGTGTTCGAGAACGGCGCGCTCTACAACATGGAAGGCGAGCTGGCCACCGACGCCGGGCCGGTCGACATCGCCACCGCCCGGGTGCGGCGCGGTGGCACGGATGTGTCGCTCATCACCTACGGCGGCATGTTGCCCCGCACGCTGGAGGCGGCCGAGGCCCTGGCCGCCGAGGGCGTGTCGGCCGAGGTGGTCGACCTGCGCGTGCTGCGCCCGCTCGACGACGCCACCATCATCGGCTCGGTCGTGAAGACGCACCGGGCCGTGGTCGTCGACGAGGGATGGCGGAGCGGATCGCTGTCGGCGGAGGTGAGCGCACGGATCACCGAGCAGGCGTTCTGGGACCTCGACGCCCCCGTGGCCCGCGTGTGCAGCGCGGAGGTGCCGATGCCCTACGCCAAGCACCTCGAGGAGGCCGCGCTCCCGCAGGTGCCGTCGATCCTCGCGGCCGCTCGCGAGGTGCTCGGTGGGTGAGTTCTGCATGCCCTCCCTCGGCGCCGACATGGACGCCGGCACCATCGTCGAGTGGCGGGTCGGTCCCGGTGACACCGTGAAGCGCGGCGACATCGTGGCCGTGGTCGCCACCGACAAGGCCGACATCGACGTCGAGGTGTTCGAGTCGGGCGTGGTCGAGGAGCTGCTCGTGCCGGTCGGCATCAAGGTGCCGGTCGGCACGCCGCTGGCCCGTCTCGGCACCCTCGCCCGAGCCGGCGCCACCGCCGCCCCCGTGACGGTGGCCGCCGCCGCAGCTCCGGCCGGTCATCCGGCCGCGCCGCCGCCGGCCGCGCCGGTGGTGGCCGTCGGCGCCACCCACTCGCCGCTCGTGCGACGACTGGCCGACCGGATGCACGTCGACGTGACCCACCTGGCCGGCACCGGACCCGGCGGAGCCGTCACCCGCACCGACGTGGAGCGCGCCGGTGCCCGGCACCGCGCGTCGCCCCGCGCCCGGCGGCTGGCCCGCGAGGCCGGCGTCGATCTCGGCGCGCTCACGGGCAGCGGCCCGGGAGGGGCCGTGGTCGGCGCCGACGTTCTCGCTGCCCGACCGCCCTCGCCACCGGCCACCGGCGCGCCCGACCGGACCGCCAGCATGCGCCAGGCCATCGCCCGCCAGATGGCCCGCTCGGCCCGGGAGATCCCGCACTACCACCTGGCCGTCGACGTCGACATGAGCGCGGCGACGGCGTGGTTGACCGCCGCCAACGAGCAGCGCACGGTGGCCGAGCGGCTCCTCCCTGCGGCGCTGCTCCTCAAGGCCACGGCGCTGGCCGCGGCAGCGGTGCCCGGCTTCAACGGCTGGTGCGAGGACGAGACCTACCGGCCCGCCGACGGCGTCCACCTGGCCACCATCGTGTCGCTGCGGGGTGGCGGGCTGGTGGCCCCCGTGATCCACGACGCCGCCGCGCTGAGCGTCGACGAGGTGATGGCGGCGCTGCGCGACCTCGTGCAGCGCGCTCGCAGCGGGCACCTGCGAGCCGGCGACGTCAGCGGTGCCAGCCTCACGGTCACGAACCTCGGCGACCTCGGTGTCGACAGCGTCCACGGTGTGATCCACCCGCCACAGGTGGCCCTGGTCGGCTTCGGCCGGGCGGCCGATCGGCCGTGGGTCGTCGACGGTGCCGTGGTGGCGAGGGCCGTGGTGACCGTGACGCTGGCCGCCGACCACCGCGTGAGCGACGGGATGCAGGGAGCCCGCTTCCTCGACGCTGTCGCCCGCCATCTCCAACGACCGGAGGGATGCTGAATGGATCACCGCGCCGTCATCTTGGAGGTCATCGGCCGGGTCGCACCCGACGTGGAGCTGGCCGCCGTCGCGCCGAACGACGACCTGCGCGAGCAGCTCGAGCTCGACTCGATGGACTACCTCACGATCGTGACGATGGTGTGCGAGCGCACGGGCATCGAGATCCCCGAGGGCGACTACAGCCGCATCGCCACCCTCGACGACTTCGTCGCCTACGTCGACGCCAAGGCGGCCTAGGCGGGAGACTGGCGGGGTGGGAACCCCGGTGCATCCGGCTGCGCTGGCCGGCAACTGGCGCCGCATCCTGCTCGTCGACGCGCTGGTCGGCGTGGGCGCCGTGGTGCTCGGCGCCGTGGCCTGGGTGTGGTGGACGCCGTGGGCCGGGGTGCCGCTGGTCGTGCTCGGCCTGCTCTACGTGGCGCTCGTCGGCGTGCGCTACCGGGCCTGGCGGCAGATGCGGTCCGACCACGGGTTGTCGGCGTAGCCGACGCCGGGCGTCACGCCTCCTCGGGCAGCACGAGGTCCCAGCGGTCGCAGCAGTCCTCGCAGCGGTAGCTCACGATGTCACCCGGCTCCCAGTGGCCGTCCTCGGGAGGGTGGCTGAGCAGGAAGCACCGGCCCCCGCAGTCGACGCACACGATCTCGGGCTCGGGCTCCACCGGGCTCACCGGGGCCGCTGCTCGAAGCGGGCGACGCCGTCGGCGAAGCCGTCCGCGAAGATCACCTCTCGCCCGTGGCGGTCCTCGTTGCGCAGTCCCTCGTCGAGCTCCATGCCGAGGCCCTCGTAGACGCTGGCCCGGTCGTGGACGACGCACGCCCACGGGAAGGCGGCGATCTGCTCGGCCAGCGCCACCGCGGTGGCCAGGGCGGAACCGGCCGGGACCAACCGGTTCACGAAGCCGATCCGCTCCGCCTCGACCGCGTCGATCTCCCGGCCGGTGAGGATCAGGTCGAGGGCCCGGCCGAGCCCGACGATGCGCGGCAGCCGGTAGGTGCCACCGTCGATGAGCGGCACGCCCCAGCGGCGCTCGAGGCAGCCGAAGCGGGCCGTGTCGCCCGCCACCCGCAGGTCGCACCACGCGGCCAGCTCCACGCCACCGGCCACGCACCACCCTTCGATGGCGGCGACGACCGGCTTCGTCAGCTGCAGCCGCGTCGGGCCCAGGGGACCGCTCGGCCGCAGCGCCGGCAGCGACCGGAGGTTGGCGCCCGCACAGAAGGCCGTGTCGTCGCCCGTGAGCACGGCGACGCGCGTGCCGGGGTCGGCGTCGAAGGCGACGAGCTCGTCGTGCAGCCGTTGGGCGGTGGCGCTGTCGATCGCGTTGCGGGCGTGCGGTTGGTCGATGCGGACGATCCGGACGGCGCTCATGGGCAGCGACCGTAGGCGGCCTCGGGCACACTCTGGCGGTGCGCGTGGTGGCCGGTGAGGCGAGAGGGCGGCGGCTCGTGGCCCCGGACGGGCTCGCCACCCGGCCCACGACCGACCGCGTGCGCGAGGCGGTGTTCAACGCGCTCGGCTCGCTCGACCTGCTCGTCGGCGCGACCGTGGTCGACGCCTTCGCCGGGTCGGGTGCCCTTGGCATCGAGGCGCTGAGCCGGGGGGCGGCGTCGTGCACGTTCCTCGACACGAGCGGCCCGGCGATCCGGGCCGTCGAGGCCAACCTGCGCTCGACCGGGCTGGCTGGGCGGGCGAGGGTGGTGCGGGCCGAGGCCACCGCGTTCCTCGCCGCGGCCGACGAGCCTTTCGACCTGGCCCTGCTCGACCCGCCGTACGCCTACGACGGTTGGGGACGGCTCCTCGACGTGGTCGCCGCCCGGTTCGTGGTGGTCGAGTCCGGCCACGCGATCGCCGTCCCGACCAGGTGGGATGTCGTGAGGTCGAAGCGCTACGGCGGTACCGTGGTGACCTTCGCGCGGCCCGCCGAACGCTGAGAGCACCGCGCCCGACATGCGAGCGACCACCACATGCCCAGAGCGTTCTACCCAGGGAGCTTCGACCCGCTCCACAACGGCCACGTCGAGGTCATCGACATGGCGTCGCGCCTGTTCGGTGAGGTGGTCGTGACGGTGATGCTGAACCCGGCCAAGCCGGCCGGCCTGTTCGACCTCGCGGCCCGCACGGCGATGATCGAGGAGTCGGTCGGCGACCGTGCCGGCGTCACCGTGACGTCGCACCCGGGTCTCGTCGTGCAGGCGTGGGCCGACCTCGGCGCCGACTTCGCCGTGAAGGGCGTGCGCAGCGGCACCGACCTCGACGTGGAGATGCAGATGGCCCACACCAACGCGGCGGTGTCGGGCATGCCGACCGTGTTCCTGCCGACCAGTGCCGCCCACGGCTTCGTGTCGAGCCGGTTCATTCGCGAGATCGCCAAGGAGGGCGGCGACGTCTCGGCCCTCGTGCCCACACCGGTCCTCCGGCACCTGGCCGAGGTGTTCGGTGCACCATCCGATCGCAAGGGGACACCGTGAGCTCGATCGATCCGAACCCGAGCGGGTCGCAGCCCGTCGCCCGGGCCGACGCCGCGCCCGCTCGTGAGGGCCATTCCATCCACGACTCCGAGACGCTGCTGCGGCGGGCCATCGACATCATCGCCACCGCGCGCACCATCCCGCTGTCGTCGTCGCCGATGATCAACCGTGATGAGATCATCGAGCTGCTCGACGAGGCGCTCAACCGGCTGCCCGAGGAGCTGCGGCGGGCCCGGTGGCTGCTGAAGGAGCGCGACGCGTTCCTCGTGAAGACCCGTCGCGAGGCCGACGACCTCCTCGACGCAGCGCGGGCCCAGGCCGAGCGCATGGTCCAGCGCACCGAGGTGGTCCGCGCCGCCGAGCTGCGGGCCCGCCAGATCGTCGAGGCCGCCGAGGCCCGCAGCCGCCAGATGCGCCTCGAGACCGACGACTTCTGCGACCAGCGGCTGGCCAGCTTCGAGATCGTGCTCGACAAGCTGGCCAAGACGGTCGCGGCCGGACGTGAGCGGCTGAACCTCGGGATCCAGCAGCAGACCGAGCCCGAACCGGCCGACGAGCGTGGCCCGGCGTTCTTCGACCAGGACCTGGCCTGACCACGAGGTCGGGGTGAACGTGTCGCGCCCGTTCCAGGTGAACGTCGCCGAGCTGGTCCGCCGGCCCGGCTCGCGCCGCGCACTGCACCTGGAGGCGCCGGCGCCGCCCGACATGGTGGTGGGTGACGCTCAGGTACCGGCCGGCACCACCATCGCCGCCGACCTCGAGCTCGAGAGCCTCTCCGACGGCGTCACCGTGTCCGGGCGGCTCGTGGCCCGGTGGACGGGGACGTGCCGTCGGTGCCTCGGCACGGCCGATGGCGACCTCGAGGTGTCGGTGCTCGAGCTGTACCAGGCCGCCGCGACGACCGAGGAGGCCTACCGCTACGTCGGCGACCTGGTCGACCTGGGGCCGATGGTGCGGGAGTCGCTGATGCTCGACCTGCCCCTGGCCCCGCTGTGCCGGGACGACTGCCCTGGCCTGTGCCCGGTGTGCGGAGCCGACCTGCGGGCGGGCGACTGTGGCTGCGACCGGGTGCCCCTCGATCCCCGTTGGGGAGCGCTGGCCGACCTGCGAGACCGCCTCGACCCGCCGACGCCGTAGCGGTTAGGGTTTCCGGGCTCTCCGCGGGCCACGGCCCGTCGCACGTGAGGATCGAACTCGATGGCCGTCCCGAAGAAGAAGAAGTCGAAGTCCAAGAGCCGCAGCCACCGTGCCGCGGCCTGGAAGCTGAGCGGCCCGGCTCGCAGCGTGTGCCCCCGGTGCGGCAACGCGAAGCTCCCGCACGTCGTGTGCGGGGCCTGCGGCTGGTACAAGGACCGCGTCGCCATCGACGTCGACTGAACCTCGATCGTCACGGCTCCACCGTGGCCGCCTGACCTAGCCTGCGGCCGATGCTGCCGCCGGTCGCCGTCGACGCCATGGGGGGCGACCACGCCCCGCTCGCCGCTGTCGAAGGCGCGCGCCTCGCGCACGAAGCCGGCATCGACGTCACGCTCGTCGGCCGTGCCGACGCCATGGGCGACCGCCACGGCCTGCCCCTCGTGGAGGCGTCCGAGGTGATCGCCATGGACGAGGACGCGGCTCAGGGGGTCCGCCGCAAGAAGGACAGCTCGCTCGTGCGGTGCGCCGAGCTCGTGCGCGACGGCAAGGCCTCGGCCATGGTGTCGGCCGGCAACACCGGGGCCACCATGGCGTCGGCGCTGCTGCGCATGGGACGCATCAAGGGTGTCTCCCGTCCCGCCATCGCCACACCGCTCCCGGTCCTCGGTGCCACGCCCACCGTGTTGCTCGATGCCGGGGCGAATGCCGACGTCCAACCGGAGTGGCTGGTGCAGTTCGCGCAGATGGGCGCCGTGTTCAGCCGCCACCGCTTCGGCGTCGCGGTTCCTCGCGTCGGCCTGCTGTCGATCGGCGAGGAGCCCACGAAGGGCAACAGCCTCGTGAAGGAGGCCCACCAGCTCCTGGCGGCGGCCCGCCACATCGACTTCATCGGCAACGTCGAGGGCCGTGACGTGCTGACCGACGCCGTCGACGTGGTCGTCACCGACGGGTTCACGGGCAACGTGCTGCTCAAGGCGCTCGAGGGCGCCCTCGACGCCGTCGTCAGGTCGATCACCGTCGGCCTGAGCGAGCGCATCGAGCTGCTGGCCGAGGTCGACGCCGTGCTCCCCGCGATCCAAGACGTGCGTGACCGCCTCGACCCGGAGAACACCGGGGGTGCCATGCTCCTCGGCGTCGACGGCGTGTGCATCATCAGCCACGGCTCGTCGTCGGCCCGGGCGGTGGCCAACGCCGTGTCCGTGGCCCGGGAGATGGCCGCCCACGACGTGGTGGGCGAGCTCCGGGCCGCCGTCGCCGGCTGACCGAACCCTCCGGGCCGCCCTGACCTGCGGCTATGATCCGCCCACCCCGTCCCCGACCTGGAGTGCGCATGCCTGCCGAGACCCACGTGGAGCAGGGCCCGATGGATCGCACCGCCGTCTTCGAGCTGGTCCGCGACCGCCTCGCCGACATCCTCGAGATCGACCCCGGCACCATCTCCGAGGGCCAGTCGTTCGCCGACGACTTGGAGGCCGATTCGCTGGCGCTCATCGAGCTCGTGGAGGCCCTCGAGGAGGAGCTGGCCGAGCGCACCGTGGGGTTCCGCATCGAGGACGAGGACCTCGAGGACCTGAAGACCGTGCGCGACGCCGTCGACTACGTCTACGACAGGGTGAAGTAGCCCTGGCCGGCGGGCCCGACCTCGACGCCCTGAGCGAGCGGCTCGGCTACCGCTTCCGCGACCCGTCGCTGCTGCGCCAAGCCCTCGCCCATCGCTCCTGGTGCGCCGAGGTGCCCGGCAACGAGTCCAACGAGCGCCTCGAGTTCCTCGGCGACGCCGTGCTCGGCTGGTGGTCGCCGACCTCGCCTTCCGCAACCATGCCGACCTGGCCGAGGGCCGCCTCACCGACGTGCGAAAGGCCGTGGTGAACGCCGCTGCGCTGGCCCAGGCGGCCGAGGAGATCGCCCTCGGACCCGAGCTGCTCCTCGGAAAGGGCGAAGCGGCCGCCGGCGGGCGGGCCAAGCCCTCGATCCTGTCCGACGCCCTCGAGGCGGTGGTCGGAGCCGTCTACGTCGACGGCGGCGCCGCGGCGGCACACGACCTGGTGGCCCGCCTGGTCGGGCACCGTGTGGTCGAAGCGGCCAGCGGCACCGGCGGGCTCGACCACAAGACCGCCCTGCAGGAGCTGGCGGCCCGGCTGTTCGACGCCGCCCCGGTCTACCGGCTGGCCGAGGACGGGCCCGACCACGCCAAGACCTTCTACGCCCGTGTCAGCGTGGCCGGTCGGGAGTGGGGCAGCGGCATGGGCCGGTCGAAGAAGCACGCCGAGCAGGAGGCGGCCCGCGAGGCCTGCGAGCGGCTCCGCGACAGCGAGGCGGTCGGTCATGCCTGAGCTGCCCGAGGTCGAGACGATCCGCCGTGAGCTCGACCGCGAGGTGGCCGGCAAGAAGATCGCGTCGGTCGAGGTCACGGGCACGCGCACCGTGCGCCGGGGGACCAAGAAGCAGCTCGTCGACCGGCTCGTCGGCCACACGATCAAGGGCGCCCGCCGCAAGGGCAAGTACCTGTGCCTGGTCCTCGACGACGGTGGCTGGCTGGTGATCCACCTACGGATGAGCGGCCAGCTGCTCAAGGCCGCCCCCAAGGACCCCAAGCCCAAGCACACCCACGTGGTGGTCACCTTCGCCCAGGGCGGCCAGCTGCGCTTCGTCGACCCCCGGACCTTCGGCGAGGTGTTCGTGGTCGACCCGGCCCGGCTGGTGGAGGACGCCCCCGACCTGGCCGAGCTGGGCTGGGACCCGCTCGAGGAGGGCATCACCCTGCCGTCGCTCGCGCAGCTGCTCCTGTCACGGCGGATGCAGCTGAAGGCGCTGCTGTCCGACCAGAAGATCGTCGCCGGGCTCGGGAACATCTACACCGACGAGATCCTCCATGCCGCCGGGCTGCGCTACGACCGCCAGTCGAACACGCTCACGTCGCAGGAGATCCGTCGGCTCTCGCGAGCCATCCTCGAGGTGCTCCACGACGCCATCGCAGCCCGCGGCAGCAGCCTGGCCGACGAGCAGTACGTCGACCTGTCGGGCCGCCCTGGCACCTACCAGCTCCAGCACCAGGTGCACGCCCGCGACGGCAAGGCGTGCCCGAGGTGCCGCGCCACCATCGAGAAGGCCAAGTACCAGGGCCGGTCGACGTACTACTGCCCGAGCTGCCAGGTCTGACGCCGCCACCTACCCCGAACGGTTCGAAAGATCTGACACCGGGGCATCACCTTGTTCGAACTGTTCGGGTTTGGTGACCCTGGGGGAGCGGAGCGCGACGACGAGGCGCACGCCGTCGGCTTCCACCACCCGCACGGCGGTGCCGTAGTGGCGGGCCAGGTGCTCGTCGCGCAGCACCTCGTCGGCGGTGCCGGCCACCACCACCCGGCCGCCGTCGAGCAGCACGAGCCGGTCGGCGAACTGCCCGGCCAGCGTCAGCTCGTGCATCGTCGACACGACCGTCAGGCCGTGGGCGTGGCGCAGCTGGTCGACCAGCTCGAGCACCTCGAGCTGGTGGCCGGGGTCGAGCGCCGCCGTGGGCTCGTCGAGGAGCAGCACCGCTGCCTCCTGGGCCAGCACCCGGGCCATGACGACTCGCTTGCGCTCGCCGCCCGACAGGCCGCCGAGCTCGCGCTCGGCCAGCCCCAAGGCGTCGAGCTGCTCGAGGGCACGGTGGGCGACGGCCAGGTCGTGGGGCTGCTCGCCGGCGAAGCGGGACAGGTGCGGGGTGCGCCCGAGGAGCACGTAGTCGCGCACCCGGGTCGCCGGCGGCAGCACCGGCTCCTGGGGCATCAGCGCGAGCAGCGCCGCCCGCCGGCGCCGAGGCAGACCGTCGAGCGACGCGCCGCCCACCTCGATCGAGCCGGCGGCCGGCCGCACGAGGCCAGCCAGGGCCCGCAGCAGCGTGGTCTTCCCGGCCCCGTTGGGGCCGACCACGCACAGCCAGCCGCCGGCGTCGACGGAGAGGTCGACGCCGTCGAGGAGACGGTGGCCCTCGATGACGACCTGCAGGCCGCGCACGGCGAGCGGCGCCGTCATCCCGGCACCCGGCTCGTGCGCAGCACCAGCACGAAGAACGGCGCGCCGACCATGGCGGTGACGACGCCGATCGGCACCTCGGCCGGTGACAGGGCGGTGCGGGCGGCCAGGTCGGCCAGGCACAGGAAGGTGGCGCCGAACAGCAGCGACAGCGGCAGGATCACCCGGTAGCTGGCCCCGAACAGCAGCCGCACGGTGTGGGGCACGATGATGCCGACGAAGCCGATGAGCCCGCTCACCGACACCGCGGCGGCGGTGCCGAGCGAGGCGGCCACCACCACCAGCAGGCGGGTCCGCCGGGGGTCGAGGCCGAGCGTGCTGGCCTCGTCGTCGCCGACGCCGAGCACGTCGAGCTGGCGGCGGTGGGCCAGGAGTGCCACGGCGGTGAGCAGGGCGTAGGGCGCCAGCAGCGCCACGTCGGCCCACCGGGCGCCCGACAGCCGGCCGAGGATCCACGAGTAGACCTCGCGGATCGTCTCGCTGTTGCGCTGCTGCACGAAGGTCTGGTTGGCGGTGAGGAAGCTGGCCACGGCCACCCCGGCCAGCACGAGCGACGCCGGCGAGCGGAGCCGGTCGCCGGCCGCGCCCACCGAGTAGGTGAGCACCACGGCGGCGATGGCGCCGAGGAACGCCGCGAGGGGCACCAAGGCGCTGGCGCTGCCCGCCCCGCCGGTGAGGGCGAGCGTCGCGCCGAGGCCGGCGCCGGCGGCCACGCCGAGCAGGTACGGGTCGGCGAGGGCGTTGCGGAAGGCGCCCTGGTAGGCGCCGCCGCACAGCGACAACATCGCCCCGACGAGCAGCGCCAGCACCACGCGAGGGAGCCGGAGATCCCACACGATGGCGGCGTCGCGAGCGCTCACCCCGTCGACGTCGACGAAGGGCAGGCCGTCGAGGAGGGCTCGCAGCACCGTCGTCGGCGCGAGCGCGGCCGGCCCCACGAGCAGTCCTACCGCGGCGGCGAGCACCACGGAGCCCGCGGCGACGGCCAGCCACCAGCCGCGCACCCGGAGCGGACCGGCGTCGGTCACCCGGCGGTCGCCTCCATGGCGGCGACCACCGCCGCGAGGAACTCGACGACCCGCGGCCCCCAGCGGGAGGCGACGTCGTCGTCGAGCTCCACGACGTTGCCCGCCTGCACGGCGGTGAGCTCGGCCCAACCCGGCCGGGCGGCGACGGTGGCGGCGCTCTCGCCGCAGCACTTGGTGTCGGCCAGGAAGATCAAGTCGGGGTCGGCGGCAACCAGGAACTCGGCCGACAGCTGGGGGTAGCCGCTGCCGTCGTCGGCGGCGTCGCCCACGTTCTCCAGGCCGGCGAGCGCGTAGACCTGGCCGATGAAGGTGCCGGAGGTGGCGGTGTAGAGCGTCGGGTCGAGCTCGTGGAAGTAGGTGAGCGCTTCGGGTGTGTCGGGCGCCGACGCGACCAGCTCGTCGATCTCGGTCTGCATCGACGCCACCAGCTCGGCGGCACCGTCGGCGTTGCCGGTGGCGGCGCCGAGCACCTCGAGCTGCTCGTAGGTGCCGTCGAGGTCGGCGGCCGCCGGCAGCAGCAGCGCCGGGATGTCGAGGCTGGCCAACCCGTCGAGGACGCCGCGGATGTCGTTCGACACGACCACGAGGTCGGGCTCGTAGGCGGCGATGGCCTCGAGGTTGGGCTCGAGCCCGGTGAGGTCGGTGCGCGGGGCGTCGTCGGGGAACGTGGACTGGTCGTCGACGGCCACCACCTGCGGCCCGGCCCCGATGGCGAAGAGCATCTCGGTGGCCGTCGGCGACAGCGACACGATGGCGTCGGGTCGCTCGTCGAGGGTGACGGTGCCGTTGGCGCCCTCCACGGTGACGGGGAACGCGGCGGCGGTGGTGGTGGGCGCAGCCGTGGTGGCCGGCGCCGTGGCCGGTGCGGCGGTGGTCGGGGCGGCGGTGGTCGGGGCGGCGGCCCCGCCGTCGTCGTCGCCACAGGCGGCGAGCACGACGAGAGCGGCGAGGGCCAGAGCGGATGCGGTGCGGCGCATGATGCCTCCTGTCGGGCGAGGGGGGTGACTCGGACCGACAGGGCCTGTCGCTCCGAACCGCTCCATCCTCGGGAGCGTGGGTGTTCGGACCCGACCGGTCAGGCGACCTGGCTCGCCCGGACCGGGGGTGCCGGACCGGGTTCACAGTTGCGGGACAGCGCCGGGTTCTCACCGGACTTCGCTGGCCGACGGGCTGAGCGGGACCGTAGCACGGTGCCGCCGCGACAGGTCCGGGAGGGCCTCGCGACGGACCGCCCCGGCCGGTGCAGCCGCCACTAGGGTCGATCGGCGACCATGCCGACTGCTCTCCCCGTCGCCGCGCCGGCCCGGCGCTCCCTGGTGCCGTGTTCCTGAAGTCGCTGACCCTGAAGGGGTTCAAGTCGTTCGCCGACCCGGTGACGATGGTGCTCGAGCCCGGCGTCACCGTCGTGGTCGGGCCCAACGGCAGCGGCAAGTCGAACGTGGTCGACGCCATCGCCTGGGTGCTCGGGGCCCAGGCGCCGAGCGCGGTGCGCAGCCAGAAGATGGACGACGTCATCTTCGCCGGCACCGCCAAGCGTCCGGCGCTCGGCCGGGCCGAGGTAGGGCTCACGATCGACAACTCGGCCGGGCTGCTGCCCATCGAGTTCACCGAGGTGACGGTCAGCCGCACCCTGTTCCGCACCGGCGAGAGCGAGTACGCCATCAACAGCGTGCCCTGCCGGCTCCTCGACGTGCAGGAACTGCTGTCCGACTCGGGCGTCGGTCGCCAGCAGCACGTCATCGTGAGCCAGGGCCAGATCGACGCCGTGCTCAACGCCCGGCCGGAGGACCGGCGCTCGATCGTGGAGGAGGCTGCCGGCGTCCTCAAGTTCCGCAAGCGCAAGGAGCGGGCCGAGCGGCGCTTGGAGGCGACCGAGGGGAGCCTGCTGCGCGTGCAAGACCTGCTGCGCGAGGTGCGCCGCCAGCTGCGCCCGCTCGAGCGCCAGGCCGAGGCAGCCCGCCGTCACGGTGAGCTGGCCGGCGAGCTCGACGCCCTGCGGCTGTTCCTCGCCGGCCGGGAGATCGCCTCCCTGCGGGCCCGGCTGCAGGCGCTGGCGGGTGAGCGCGCCGCCCAGTCGGGCGACGAGCGGGCCCTGCGGGCCGAGCTGGCCGCCCTCGACACCGACGTGCTGGCCACCGAGGCCCGCCTCGGCGCCGTGGGTGGGGCCGACCTCGGCGACCGGCTGCTGCGGGTCGACCAGCTCCGAGAGCGGGCCCGCGGTCTGGCCAGCCTCCTTGCCGAGCGCCGCCGCGGCCTCGAGCGCGACCGCGGTCGCCTCCTCGACACCGGGCTCGTCGCCACGCTGGAGGCCGACGCGGCCCAGGTCCGAGCCGAGCTGGCCCAGGTGGCGGTCGGTCTCGACGAGGTCATCCCGTCGCACGACGCCGTCGTGGCCGACGAGGCGGCCTTCGCCGCCCGCCGGGCCGAGGTGCAGGCCGCGCCGGCCGCCGCCGGTGGTGCCGGCGCGTCGGCGGTCGCCGCGGAGGTGCGGGGCGAGCTGCGCACCCACCGCCAGGGGCTCCAGCAGCTCCGCGACGAGGCCGCCCGCCTCGACCGGCGCCTCACCGACCTCGCCGGGCGCGCCGAGGCCCTCGCCGGGGTGATCGCCGGCGAGCGCGCCGCGGCCGCCGATGCGGAGGCGGCCCGAGGGCCGCTCGTCGACGAGCAGGTGGCGGCCGACGAGCGCGTCCTGCGCGCCCAGGCGGCGTCGACGGCGGCCGACGACGCTCGGGCCGCGGCCGACGCCGATGCCCGGGGCTGGCGGGCCCGGGCCGACGCGCTGGCGCTGGCCCTCGACGAAGCCCGCGCCCGCGCGGGTGCCGCTCGCCTCGAGGGTGTCGCCGGTCTGGTGGGCACCTTGCTCGACCTCGTGGAGGTCGACGACGGCTGGGCGGCGGCGTTCGAGGCGGCGGCCGGCGAGGCCCTCGGCGCGGTGGTGGTCGACGGGATCGAGGCGGCCCGGCGGTCGCTGCTGCTGCTCGACGAGGGCGACGGCACCGGGGCGGTGCTGGCCCTCGGGGTGGCTCCTGGGCCGGCTGTCCCGGTCGCGCCCGGCGAGCCGGTGCGCGGCCACGTGCGGTCCCGCCACTCCGCCGTGGCCGCCCTGCTCGACGCGCTCGTCGGGCCGGCGGTCGCCGTCGACGGTGGGTGGGAGCAGGCCCTCGACGTCGCGCTGGCCCACCCGGGTGCCGTGGTGGTCACCCTCGACGGGCACCGCTTCGGCCCGACCGGCTGGCGGCTGAGGGTCGCCGCCGCCGGTGCCACGGGGGCCGCGCTCGACGAGGCCACCGAGCGGGCCGCCGCCGCCGAGGCCGACCTCGCCCGCTGCGAGGGGCGAGCGCGTGCGGCCCGGGCCGAGCTCGAGGCTGCCCGGCTCGGCGAGGCCGACGCCCGCCGCCGCCTCGACGCCCACGACCTCCGCGCCCGCGTGGCGGCCGAGGCGCTGGCCCGGGCCGAGTCCGAGCACGCTGCAGTGGCCGCCGAGCGAGCGGCACTGGCCGACGCCCGGCGCGACGTGGCCGACCGGCTCGGCAGCCAGGAGGCCCGCGTCGCCGAGCTCCAGCTCGTGCTGCCCGGCCTGGAGGCGGAGGAGTCGGCGGAGGCCGAGCAGGCACGGGCCCGCCAGCAGGCACGGGTGCGCCTCGAGGAGGAGGCCGCCGCGCTCGCCGGCCGGCGCCGCCAGCTCGACGTGCAGCTCGCCGGGCTCCGGGAGCGCGAGGCCTTCCTCCAGCGCCGGCTGGCCGACCTCGAGGAGCGCCTCGTGGCCGACGCCGAGGAGCGGGTGCACGCGGCCGAGCGGCGCCAGCGCCTCGAGCGCCGTCTCGACGCCGTCGACCGGCTGGCCGCCGTGGTCGACGCCCACCGGTCGACCGTGGAGGTCCACCACGAGGCGCTGCAGGCCGAGCGCCGCCGGCTGTCCGACGAGGCCCGCGGCATCGCCCACCACCTCGACGAGCTCCGCCGTCGCCGTCACGGCGCGGAGCAGCGGCTCGAGGCGGCGCGCGAGCGCGAGCGGCGAGCGGAGCTGGAGGAGGCCGAGGTGAGGGTGAGGGTCGAAGGGGCCGTCGAGGGGCTCCGGCGCGACCTCGATGCCGAGCCCGACGCCGCGCTGGCCGCCGAGTGCCCGCCCCTGCCCGACGGCGTCACCGCGGCCCAGCGCGCCCGCGACCTCGAGCGGGAGCTGCGGCTCCTGGGACCGATCAACCCGCTCGCCCTGGAGGAGTTCACGGCGCTCCAGGAGCGGCACGCGTTCCTCGAAGGGCAGCTCGAAGACGTTCGCTCGACGCGGCGCGACCTCCTGCGGGTGATCAAGGCCGTCGACCTCGAGATCGAGACGGTCTTCGGTGCCGCCTTTGCCGACGTCGCCCGCCACTTCGAGCAGCTCTTCGCGACGCTGTTCCCCGGCGGCAGCGGCAAGCTCGTCCTCACGGCGCCGGAGAACCTCCTCGAGACCGGGGTGGAGGTCGAGGCCAAGCCGTCGGGCAAGAACGTGAAGAAGCTCTCGCTGCTGTCGGGCGGCGAGCGCAGCCTCACCGCGCTGGCGTTCCTGTTCGCCGTGTTCCGTGCCCGCCCGTCGCCCTTCTACGTGATGGACGAGGTGGAGGCCGCCCTCGACGACGTCAACCTCCACCGGTTCCTCGGGCTGGTCGAGCAGTTCCGTGACGAGGCGCAGCTCATCATCGTGAGCCACCAGAAGCGCACGATGGAGGCGGCCGACTGCCTGTTCGGCGTCACCATGCAGCCGGGCGGCTCCTCCAAGGTCGTGAGCGAGCGCATCACCACCTGAGCGGGCATTCGTCGGAGGTCGTGACGGCCCCGCGGGCGGCCAGGCCCTCCGGGCCGGGTGACGGCCCACCGGTAGCGTGGCCGTCGCCATGGACCCGATCGCCTGGATCTTCCTCGCCCTCATCGCCGTCGTGCTCGTGTTCGGGCTCGGCGTGGTGGTCGTCAACCGGCGCCGCAGCCGCGTCGAGCTCGAGCCGCCGCCTCGCCCGGGGCGTCCGCCGGTCCCGCCGCCCCGCCCGCCGGTGGCCGTCGACGAGCGGCCGACGGCGACGGTCGACGAGGCCGTGGCCGAGCCCGCGGAAGCGATCGACGACACCACGCTCGAAGCGGAGCTGGCGGAAGCCGAGGTGGCCGAGCTCGAAGCGGCGGTGGCCGAGCCGCTCGTGCTCGAGCGCCCTCGCGTCCGCGACCGCCTCAGCAAGGCCCGCGCCGCCCTCGCCGGCGCCTTCCTCGGGGTGCGGACGAAGGACCGCATCGACGACGACTCGTGGGACGACCTCGAAGAGGCGCTCCTGCGGGCCGACGTCGGCGTCAAGGTGACGATGGGCCTCCTCGACGACCTGCGCGACCGGGTGAAGGCCAAGGAGATCACCACGCCCGACGAGCTCCTCGACGCCCTGAAGCACGACATGAAGGCCAAGCTGGCCGGCCTCGACCGCGAGCTGCACCTCGACGCCGCCGGCGCCGGGCATCCCGACGTGTGGCTCTTCGTCGGCGTGAACGGCGTCGGCAAGACCACCACCATCGGCAAGGTGGGTGCCCAGCAGGCGGCCGAGGGTCGTTCCGTCGTGATGGCGGCCGGCGACACCTTCCGCGCCGCCGCCGCCGAGCAGCTCACCACGTGGGCCGAGCGCTCCGGGGCCGACCTCGTGCGCGGCAACGAGGGCGGCGACCCGAGCGCGGTGATCTTCGACGCCGTGCAGCGCGCCGTGGCCCGCGGCCACGACCTCGTGCTGGCCGACACCGCCGGCCGGCTGCACACCAAGTCGAACCTCATGGAGGAGCTGCGCAAGGTGCGCCGCGTCGCCGGCAAGGAGCCGGCCCACGTCACCGAGGTGCTCCTCGTGCTCGACGCCACGACCGGCCAGAACGGCCTGCAGCAGGCCAAGGAGTTCACCGAGGCCGTCGAGGTCACGGGGGTCGTGCTCACCAAGCTCGACGGCTCGGCCAAGGGCGGCATCGTGTTCGCGATCCAGACGGAGATGGGCATCCCCGTGAAGCTGGTGGGCCTGGGCGAGACCATCGGCGACCTCGTGGCCTTCGACCCCGACGAGTTCGTGGACGCCCTCTTCGCGGACTGAGGACCCTTTTCCCGGCCCGGGGAACCGAGCCCGGCTCCGCCAGCGTCCGAAGGCCGACCAGCACAAGACGCGAGCAAGGGGAGGGCGCGAGATGCGCCAGCGAGCAGTGGGAGCAGCGGTGGCCGGCGGGATCGTGGCTGTCGGTCTGGTGGCCACCGGCATCGTCGTCGCCAGCCGCGACAGCGGGTCGGCGAGCCCGCCGCCGGTGGTGCTCGGGGGTCAGGGCGGCGGCAAGGTGGCGGCCGGCATGGCCGCCGACGAGGCGGCCCGCTCGTCGATGATCGCCCCGTCGTACTGGCAGCCGGTGTTCGAGGTGGCGGGCGAGCTGCCCGCCCTCGGTGGCGAGGGAACGGCGTGGCGGTTCGCCGCCGGTCGGGCCCCGTCGGCCGACGACGTCGCCCGGCTGGCCGGCCAGCTCGGCGTGGAAGGCGACGTGATCGCCCTGCCGGCCGACCAGGGCGGCGGCTACCGCGTCGGGCCCGACGACGGCAGCGCCCCGACGCTGTGGGTCAGCGGCTCGGCCATGGGCGACTGGTACTACTCGGGCGCGGCGGTGGCCTACCCCGCGGCGCGCTGTGCCGGCGTCGACCCGGCTGTGAGCGGCCCGGCCGAGGGCGACGCGCCCGTCGGCGACGGGTCGACCGACGCACCGCCGCCGACCGTCGACACGGTGTGCGAGGAGCCCGAGCCGCCCGAGGGCGTGCCCACCAAGGACGAGGCCGAGACCAAGGCCCGCGAGCTGTTCGCCTCGCTCGGCTACGACCTCGACGGCTGGACCATCACGTCGTGGGGCGACGAGTGGGGCGCCGGCGTGAGCGCCCAGCGCCGCCTCGACGGTGTCGTGGCCCCGCTGTGGGTGGGTGCGTCGTACGGCCCGCAGGGCGTGCTGACCGGCGTGAACGGCTGGCTGCTCGAGCCCGAGGCGGTCGCCGGCTACCCGCTCGTCGACACCGCCGCCGCCCTCGAGCGCCTGCGCTCGCAGCAGCCGCAGTGGTTCGGCGCCTACGGCAGCGACGAGGTGTTGTCGGCCCGTGCCGACGGCGCCGCGAAGCCGGCATCGGACGACACCGAGTCGGCCGTCGCCGTGCCGGCCCTGGAGCCCGGGACCGTCGAGCCGGCGCAGGCCGAGTCCGGATCGGGCGTCGCGGTGCCGGAGCCCGGGATCGTCGAGCCGGCGCCCGACGTGGCGGTGGAGCCGGTACCGGTGGAACCGACCGTCATCACCCTGACCGGCGTCGAGCGCTCGCTCATGCAGGTGTGGTCGCCCGACGGCACCGTGTGGTTCCTGCCGGCGTACGCGTTCCTCGACGGCAACGGCGGACGCTGGGAGGTGCTGGCGGTGGCCGAGGAGTTCCTGGTGGCACCGGAGCCGGTGGTCACCAACTCGACCGTGCCGGCCACGACGATCCCCGAGACGGTCCCGCCCGAGACCACCACCGTCGACACGGTCCCCGACACGGCCCCGCCGTCGACGGTCGTCGACACGGTGGAGACCACCACCGAGCCGTCCGAGGCTGCCAAGATCGTGGCAGCGCTCGTCGGCCTCTCCGAGGCGGAGGCCACCGAGCGAGCGACTGCGGACGGGATGATCGTGCGCATCGCCGGGCGTGACGGGGAGACGTTCCCCGGCACGGCCGACTACGTCGAGACCCGGGTGAACCTCACCATCGCCGGGGGTGTCGTGGTCGACGCTCGCGTCGGCTGACGAGACCCACGGAGGTTCTCCGGGCCTGACGGCGGCGCCCCTGCGGGGGCGCCGCCGGCGCGCCCGGCCCCGGACGGCACCACCACCCTGGTCCCCGGTAGGCTGGCCGACCGCATGTTCGAGGCACTGTCCGACCGTTTCGACGGCATCTTCAAGCGGCTCCGCGGCAAGGGGCGCCTGAGCGAGGCCGACGTCGACGAGGTCCTGCGGGAGATCCGCGTGGCCCTCCTCGAAGCCGACGTCAACGTGCGGGTCGTGCGCGAGGTCGTCAAGCGGATCCGTGAGCAGACCGTCGGTCTCGAGCTGTCGAGGAGCCTGTCGCCCGACCAGCAGGTCATCAAGGTCGTCAACCAGGAGCTCACGGGCATCCTCGGTGGGCAGGTCCTGAAGATCGCCTACGCCCCGAAGCCGCCGACGGTGGTCCTGATGGCCGGCCTCCAGGGCTCGGGCAAGACGACCAACTCGGCCAAGCTGGCTCGCTGGTTCAAGGCGCAGGGCCGCAACCCGCTGCTCGTCGGTGCCGACCTCCAGCGGCCGGCGGCCGTCGAGCAGCTGCGCACCCTCGGTCGCCAGATCGACGTCCCGGTGTTCAGCGAGCCGGCCGACCCCGTGTTCGTGTCGGCCCGGGGCATCGACGAGGCCCGCCGACTCGGGCGTGACGTCGTCATCGTCGACACCGCCGGCCGCCTCGCCATCGACGCCGAGATGATGGACCAGGTCCGGCGCATCTCCGAGGCGGTGCGGCCGACCTACACGTTCCTCGTCATCGACGCCATGACCGGCCAGGACGCCGTGCAGACGGCCGAGGCCTTCCACGAGACGCTGGCGCTCGACGGCGTGATCCTCTCCAAGCTCGACGGCGACGCCCGCGGTGGCGCGGCCCTGTCGGTCAAGGAGGTGATCGGCAAGCCGATCGCCTTCGCCAGCACGGGGGAGAAGCTCGACGCCTTCGAGCAGTTCCACCCCGACCGCATGGCGAGCCGCATCCTCGGCATGGGCGACGTGCTGACGCTCATCGAGAAGGCCGAGCAGGTCTACGAAAAGGAGCAGGCCGAGCAGGCAGCCGGGCGCCTCCTCGAGGGTGAGTTCACCTTCGACGACTTCCTCGAGCAGATGCAGCAGGTGAAGAAGATGGGCTCCCTGCAGAGCATCATGGGGATGCTGCCCGGCATGCCCAAGGAGCTGAAGAACGCGAAGATCGAAGACGACCAGCTCAAGCGGGTCGAGGCCATGATCCACAGCATGACGTTCGAGGAGCGGGCTCGGCCCGAGCTCATCAACGGCAGCCGCCGCCTGCGCATCGCCAACGGCAGCGGCACCACCACGGGAGAGGTGAACGGTCTGGTGAAGCAGTTCCTCGAGATGCGCAAGATGATGAAGCGCATGGGGGGCTTCGGAACCAAGAAGGGCAAGCGGCGGATGCCGACCTTGCCGCCGGGCTTCCCCGGCACGAACTAGCGGGCGACCCAGCCGGGAAGACCGAAGAACACGACAGGACAGGACAGACCAATGGCAGTGAAGCTCCGCCTCGTGCGGGTCGGCAAGACCAAGCAGCCCTCGTACCGCATCGTCGCGGCCGACAGCCGCTCGCCTCGCGACGGCCGGTTCATCGAGATCGTGGGCCAGTACAACCCGCGCAGCGAGCCGTCGGTGGTGAACATCGACAGCGACAAGGCGCTCAAGTGGCTCAAGGAGGGCGCCCAGCCCACCGAGCGGGTCCAGAAGCTGCTCGAGATCACGGGCACCTGGGCGGAGTTCCAGGCCTCCAAGGCGGCGAAGTGAGCGACGTCGACGTCCACAACCAGGTGCCGGCGCCCACGGCCACGGCCGTGCTCGAGTACCTGGTGAAGGCCCTCGTCGACGACCCCGACTCGGTGCAGATCGAAGCCGTGCCGCGGCGGCGGGCCACCGTGCTCGAGGTCCGCACGGCGCCGGGCGACATGGGTCGGGTGATCGGCCGCAAGGGCCGCACGGCCCAGAGCATCCGCACCGTGGTGCGGGCTGCCGCCACCCGTGACGGCGTCGACATCGACGTCGACTTCGTCGACTGACCGGGTGACCCTCCTCGAGGTCGGCCGCATCGCCAAGCCGCACGGTGTGCGGGGTGAGGTGGTGGTCGACCTCGTCACCGACCGCCTCGAGCGGCTGGCCCCGGGATCCGAGCTCGCCACCGACCGGGGCCCGCTCGTGGTCGTCGCCGCCCGACCGCACCAGCACCGGTGGATCGTGCAGTTCGAAGGCGTCGACGACCGTGTCGCGGCCGAGCGCCTGGCGGGCGTGGTGCTGCGGGCCGAGCCGATCGACGACCCCGACGTGCTATGGGTGCACGAGCTGATCGGTGCCACCGTGGTGGAGCGCGACGGCACCGAGCGCGGCGAGGTGGTCGCGGTCGTACCCAACCCGGCCCACGACCTGCTCGAGCTGGCCTCCGGGGCGCTCGTGCCCGTCGTGTTCGTCGTGTCGTGCGAGGGCGGGCGCATTCTCGTCGACCCCCCCGAGGGCCTGTTCGACTAGAGCGGGAGCGGCGCACCCCGGGTGAGCGCGTCGCGCAGCTCGAGGGCCCGCTCGACGGCCGGGCCGAGCGCGGCCAGGTAGCCGGCCGACAGGGGAGCCACCTCCACGCCGGCCAGCGGGGCCAGCGGCAGCCCGGCGCACCCGTAGCCCTCGTCGGCCCACCGGACCACGGCCACCGCCGCGTCGACCGTCGCTGTGCTGGCAGCCAGCGCGTCGAGCACGGTGCCGGCGGCCCGGAGGCGACGCAGCTCGTCGGTGTCGCCCCGGCGGAACGTGTGGCCGAGGCGGGCCAGCACGGCCCGGGCCTCGTCGCCGGTGAGCGACTCGCCGGCGGCGTGGAGCTGCAGCGCGCGGTACCGGGTGGCGACCAGACCGGTGCGGCTGGTGAGCGGCGGCAGCGATGGTGCCCGCGGCGGCTCGACCACGCGGTCGCCGGACCGCACCTCGAGCGGGCCCCAGCCGGGCTGCACCATCTGCTCGTTCACCCACGCGCTGAGCGAGGCGGGGTCGGGTGCGGGACCGGCCGGCCTCGCGGGCTCGGCGTCCTTGCTGCGTCGGAAGGCCACGGACCGGGAACGTAACGTGGCCGGGCCGTGCGCATCGACGTCTTCACCATCTTCCCCGCCCTCGTGGACGCGTTCTGCGCCGAGAGCCTGCTCGGCAAGGCGCGAGCCGCGGGTCGCCTCGACCTGCGCTGCCACGACCTGCGCGAGCACACCACCGACGTGCACCGCAGCGTCGACGACACCCCGTTCGGGGGTGGCGCCGGCATGGTGCTGCGCCCGGAGCCGGTGTTCGCGGCGGTCGAGGCGGCCCAGCCGCCCCGCCCCCTGCTGCTGCTCGGACCGGCCGGGCGGCGCTTCGACCAGGCCGTGGCCCGCGAGCTGGCCGGTGGGTCGGGCTTCTCGCTGCTGTGCGGGCGCTACGAGGGCGTCGACCACCGGGTCCGCGAGCACCTCGCCGACGGCGAGCTCTCCATCGGCGACTACGTGCTGGCCGGCGGCGAGGTGGCGGCCTGCGTGGTGGTGGAGGCCGTCGGGCGCCTCCTCCCGGGGGTGATGGGCAACGAGGCGTCGGCCGGGGAGGAGTCGTTCGGCACGGCCGGCCTGCTCGAGTACCCGCAGTACACCCGCCCGGCCGAGTTCCGGGGCTGGGCCGTGCCCGACGTGCTGCGCAGCGGTGACCACGGCCGCATCGCCCGCTGGCGCCACGCCCAGGCCCTCCACCGCACCCTGGCCGACCGCCCCGATCTCGTGGCGGCCCGGGGCGGTCTGACCCCGACCGAGCGCGCGCTCTTGGCCGAGTTCCCTCCGGTGGCCTATCCTTGATCGTTCCCCGGACGTCGCCCAGGAGTACGCGCGCCATGAAGCTCACCGATGTGATCGACCAGGACAGCCTGAAGTCCGACCGGCCCCAGCTGGCCCCTGGTGACCTCGTGAAGGTGCACGTGCGCGTCGTCGAGGGCGGCAAGGAGCGCGTGCAGGTGTTCCAGGGCAACGTGATCGCCATCCGCGGCAGCGGCCTGCAGGAGACGTTCACGGTGCGCAAGCTGAGCTCGGGCGTGGGCGTCGAGCGCACGTTCCCGCTGCACTCGCCGATCATCGCCAGGCTCGAGCTCGTGAGCCGGGGCGACGTCCGCCGGGCCAAGCTGTACTACCTGCGCCAGCGCACCGGCAAGGCCGCCAAGATCCGCGAGAAGCGCGAGGGCTGACCAGCCGGTCACCCGGTTCGGCCCTGAGCGGCCCTGGACCTGCGGCCGCTCGCCGGCTGCTGTGCGTGCGGTACGAGGAGCGCCGGTGAGCACCGAGGACCTGGAGAACTACGAGGCCGACCGCGAGCTGGCCCTGGCCCAGGAGTACCAGGACGTCACGACCATGTTCCGCTTCGCGGTCGAGACCGAGCGGCGGTTCTACCTGGCCAACGACGTGCAGCTGCGGGTGCTCGGCGAGGGGCCGCGTCCCATCGTGGAAGTCGAGCTCACCGACGCCTGGGTGTGGGACATGTACCGCCGGAGCCGGTTCGTGCCCAAGGTGCGCGTCGTCACGTTCAAGGACGTGAACGTCGAGGAGCTCCCGCGCCCCGAGCTGTGACCGGTTCCCGCCAGGCCTTCGGCGCGTTCGGCGAGCGGCTGGCCGCCCAGTGGTACGAGCGCCATGGCTACACCGTGGTGGCCCGCAACTGGCGCTGCCCGGTCGGCGAGCTCGACCTCGTGGCGCGCCGTGGCGCCGTCGTGGCCATCGTCGAGGTGAAGGCCCGCCGCACCACGGCCTTCGGCGACGGCTTCGACGCCGTGACCCCTGCGAAGCAGCGGCGGCTACGCCGGCTGGCTGCTGCCTGGCTGGCCGAGGCCCGGCCGGGCCCGGTGCAGGTGCGCTTCGACGTGGTCGCCGTCACCGGCACCACCGTCGAGGTGCTCGAGGGCGCCTTCTGAGGAACGGTCAGCCGAAGAGCGCCCACAGCACGAGCGCCACGGCCACCACCACGCCGGCGATCGCGAACACGTAGTCGGCCGGTCGGCGGCGCATCTTGCGGTACGGGTTGAGGCCCACGGCCGCCAGTATCGTCGCTCCCATGGAGACGATCGAGGTCGGTCGCTCGGGGGGCGTGGTCACGATCACGCTGAACCGGCCGGAGAAGAAGAACGCCATCAACGGTCCGATGTGGGAGGAGCTGCGCGCCACGCTGCGCGAGATCGCCCGCACCCGCACCGACCGGGTGGTCGTGCTCACCGGGGCGGGGGGCGCGTTCTGCTCGGGGGCCGACCTGTCGGGCGGCGGAGCCGACACCGGGGGGGTGGCCCAGCACGGCTGGTACAACATGCGCGACGTCGGCGACGTGTTCGTGGCGCTGACACGGCTGCCGCAGCCGGTGATCGCCAAGGTCGGCGGCGTCGCCGCCGGTGCCGGCTGCAGCATGGCGCTGGCCTGCGACCTGATCGTGGCGTCCGACGAGGCCCGCTTCAGCATGATCTTCGCCCGCCGCGGGCTGTCGCTCGACTTCGGCGCCTCGTGGCTGCTGCCCCGCCTGGTCGGGCTGCACAAGGCCAAGGAGATCGCGCTGTTCGCCGACATCTTGTCGGCCAAGGAAGCCGAGGCGCTCGGGCTCGTGAACCGCATCGTGCCGGCCGGCGAGCTCGACGCCTTCGTCGACGACTGGGCCACCCGGTTGGCCGCCGGTCCGCCCATCGCGCTCGCCCAGACCAAGCGGCTGCTCAACGGCTCGCTCGGCCTCTCGGTGGAGCAGGCCCTCGAGGACGAGGGCTGGGCCCAGACCGTGAACTTCGGCACCGCCGACACCGCCGAGGCCATGCAGGCGTTCCTCCAGAAGCGGGAACCACGGTTCGAGGGTCGATGACGCCACGTTGGGCGGCCGCCGTCGTGGTGGCGGCCGTGCTCGTGCCGGCGGCGGCGGCCGCCCAGACCACCACGGTCGCCCCGACGGCACCGGCCACCCCGCCGCCGACGGCCACCGTGCCCTCGGCCACCGCGAGCCCGACGGTCCCGGCGCCCACCACCACCCTCCCGGCGCCCGGCACCACCATCGCGGGGGGCTGCCCGGCCTTCCCGCCCCCGGACGTGGTGTTCACCGGCGACGTCGTCGCCAAGGGCGAGCGCCTCGTGACCTTCCGGGTGACCGAGCTGGCGGTCGGTGCACTGCCCGGCGAGCGGGTGGCGGTGGCGTTCCCCGACGACGCCCGGTTCCTGCGGCTGGGCCAGCGCTACCGCGTGGCCGCCTTGCGCGACGCCGAGTCGGAGACCCTGTCGAGCAAGGTGCGCCGCCCCCCGGACGAGCAGCTCTCCGAGGAGTGCACGGCGGCCGACGAGGTGGTGACCGTCAACAGCGATGGCACGACGGTCGACACCGGCCTGCTGGCCGGGATGCGAGGCAAGTGGGGCCGCGCCCTGTTCCTGGTGCTGGCCCCGCTGGCGGTGGCGATCGTCGCGTTGTTGGCGCTCGTGATCGTCAAGCGGATCCTCGTGTTCGGCTGGCGTCTCCCGCAGCGGCTCCGAGACGTGCGCGCACGTCGGCGACCGCCGCCGCCAGCCGCGGCAGGTCACGCTGGCGGGGTCCCTCCGGTGAGCAGAAGATGAACACGCAGCGGACCACGGTCTCGCCGGTGGCGTCGGCCACTGCGGCGGCGTAGGCGCCGCCCTGGAGCCGGTAGCGCTCGAGCTTGGCCTCGAGGTGCGCCTCGTCGGGGGCGTGGTCGGTCTTGTAGTCGACGACGACGAGGCCGTCGGGGGTGCGGTAGAGCAGGTCGACGTAGCCCTCCAGCAGGGTGTCGCCCTGGGGCGCCGCGACGTAGACCTCCCGCCAATGCTCGGCGGTGGCCGCCTCCCGGACCGCCGGCGCGGCCAGGGCGGCGCGGGCCAGCGCGGCGACGAGGGCCTCCTGGCCGAGCACCCCTTCGGCGGCGGCCTGCGCCGCGGCGGCATCGTCGAGCCCGGCGCCGGTGGCGAGGTCGACGGTCTGCAGCACGGCGTGGACCGCCCGGCCGACGGCGGTGCCGTAGCGGCCCTTGTGCCACGGCGGCTGCTCGAGATCGGGTGGGTCCTTGGCCAAGCCGGCGTCGGCGCGGGGATCGTCGCCGTCGTCGGCCACCGGACCGGGCGGGAAGGCGTCGCGAGCGAGGGTGGTGGCAGCCACCGTGCCGGGTCGCCCGGCGTGGCCCATCGCTCGGTCGTGCTCGACCCGCCACGCGTCGGCGTCGTCCCAGGGATGAGTGGGCGGTGGCCCGGGTGGGGTGACGGCAGTGGTGGCGGCGACGGGCACCAGGGGGGCGGCCCGGTCGGCCGCACCGGCCGCGGCCAGCAGCTCGGCGTTCGACGCCTTCGTGTTGATGCCGCGCTCGTGCTTGCGGTGCAACGACACCACGAGGTGGTCGCGGGCGCGGGTGCACGCGACGTAGAGGAGGCGGATGCGCTCGTGGAACCCCATCTGCTGGTCGACGGGCCGAAAGGCCTCGAAGGCCTCCGTGGTGTTCTCGGCGCTCGTGCGCACCGCCGGGGGCTGCCCGGGCGGGAAGGCGACCTGCACGCCGACGGCGCCGCGGGGCTCGGTGCTGAGCCCGGCGACGACGGCGATGGGGAACTCGAGGCCCTTGGCGGCGTGGATCGTCATCAGGCGCACGGCCTCGGTGTCGGTCTCGGGGAGGACCACCTCGGCCACCCGGCTCGTCTCGTCGGCCTGGCGGGACGCCCAGGCGAGGTAGTCCCGCAGGCCGCTGTTGCCGGCGTCGCTCCAGGCCCGGGCCTGGTCGACGAGGAACCGCAGCCGCCGCCAGCGGTCGTCGGGCCGGCCGTCGACGACGGCCAGCTCGAGCAGGCCGCGGGCGCCGATGACCTCGTCGAGCAGCTGGCTCGGCGTCGACCACGCCTTGGTCGCTCGCCAGCCGGCCACCTCGGTGAGGGCGGCACCGACCGGGTCGTCGGCGGCGGCGTCGCCGGGCTCGGGCGCCTCGAAGCGGCGGCCGAGCACGACCCGCCAGCGGTAGAGGTCGGCGTCGGAGCAGCCGAAGACCGGCGACCGCAGGGCGGCGACGAGGGCCAGCTCGTCGGTGGGATCGTCGACGGCGCGCAGCGTGAGCAGCAGGTCGCGGATCTCGTCGGTGGCGTAGACGAGCGAGCTGCTCTCGGCCCGATAGCCGATGCCGGCGGTGTCGAGCGCCTGCTCGACGGCCGCCAGCCACAAGCGGGTCGGCAACAGCACGGCGATGTCGCCCGGACGGGCCGGCCGCCAGCGCTCGGCCTCCTCGTCGTACACCGGCCAGCCCTCGGCGAGGGCGGTGCGCACGGCCGCCACGACGTCGGCGGCCTCGCGGGCCCGCAGCTCGTCGGCGGCCGGGTCGTCGAGGTGCGGCTCGCGGCCGACGACGACGACGCCCGGGCCGCCCTCGGGCGCCCGCACGGCGGCCAGCGGCACGTAGGCCGGCTGCGAGCCGGGGCTCGCCTCGATGAGGCGTGCGAACACCTCGTTCACCCACGACACCACCGGCTCGACGGTCCGAAAGCAGGTGGACAGGGTGGCCGGCGCGTCGGCGAACCGGTCCTGCGCGTCGAGGAACAGCCCGATGTCGGCGCGGCGGAACCGGTAGATGGACTGCTTCGGGTCGCCGACGAAGAACAGCCGGCCCGCCGGCACCGGGAGATCACGCCAGTCGTCGGCCTCGGCGGACGGGTCGGCCGCGATCCGCACGGCCAGCTCGATCTGGATGGGGTCGGTGTCTTGGACCTCGTCGAGCAGGAGACGCTCGTAGCGCTGGTGGAGGGCGCGACGCACGAGTGGCGCCGAGGTGGGGTCGGCCACCAGCCGTCGGGCCAGCACGAGCAGGTCGTGGAACTCGAGTCGCCCCTCGGCCCGGCGCTGCTCGGCGTCGGCCAGGGTGTGCTGGGCGATCGTGGCGGTGAGGTGGCGCAGCACCTGGTCGCGCACGCCGGCCACGGCCTGCGCGAGCTCGTCGTCGAGGCCGACGAGGTGGTCGCGCAGCGCGTCGAGGTCGGCGAAGAGGCCGGCGCGGTAGGTGCGGCGCCAGTCGTCGGCCCGTCCGAGCCTGCGCTTGAGCGACGGCCGACCGACGAGCAGGGCCAGCGCCTCGGCGTCGTCGAGCGCGTGGAGGAGCGACACCGCCCAGGCCTCCACCCGGTCGAGGTGCTCGACGAGCCTGCAGCCCGGCGGTCCGAGCTCGCGCTCGCGGCAGGCGATGACCAGCCGCTGGGCCCACTCGACGGGCCGGAACGAGGGGTCCGACGCCGGCGCGACGACCGGGTGGCGCTCGAGGACGTCCCACCCGGAGCGCAAGCCCAGGGCGACCTGGCGGAGGTGCTCGAGGGTGATGCCGAGGGCTCGACCCAGGACCACCAACGGGCTGGTCGCCGGGTCGTCGAGGAGCTGCTGGCGCCAGCCGGCCCACCGGCGCTCGAAGGCCAGCTGCGAGGAGATCTCGTCGAGCACCTCGACCGCGGGCGGCAGGCCGGCCTCGAGCGGGTGCTCGGCGAGGACCCGCTGGGCGAAGGCGTGCAGCGTGCCGATCGCGGCGCGGTCGAGGTGGTCGAGCGCCGTGTCGACCACGTCGGTCGGGCCGCCGTGGTCGGCGCGGGCCCGTTCGAGCGCGGTGCGGGCCCGGTCGCGCAGCTCGGTGGCCGCCTTCTCGGTGAAGGTGATGGCAGCGATGCGCTCGACGGGGACGCCGTCGAGCACGAGCGCCACGAAGCGGTCGATGAGGGCCGTGGTCTTGCCCGAGCCGGCGCCGGCCTCCACGAAGATCGTGGCGTCGAGCTGGCCGGCGATGCGGTCGCGGTCGGCCTGGTCGGGAGGTCGCTCAGTCATCGGCGGTGGCTCCGATCAGCGCGACGTAGGCAGCCAGGCCAGGCGCGTGCTGCTTGCGCAGCCACGCCCGGTGCCGGGTGCCCGTGCCGGCCTCGTCGGGATCGCAGAAGCGGCACGGCGTCCGGTGGTGGAAGCCGGGGGCGGGGGGGTTCAGCGGGAAGCAGCCGTCGGCCATGGCGCCCACCACGGTGCTCACCAGGGCGTCGAGCCCGGCGTCGACGGCGGCGTCGACCTCGATCGAGCGGCACTGCTCGCCGGTGTCGGCGCTCACGAACCAGTACTCGGCCACCGTGCGCCGGGCGTCGGTGGCGGCGAGGCGAGCGGCCCGCCCGTAGAGCGCCAGCTGGAGGTGCGTGTGGTCGGCACCGAACGGCGACGCCTGGGAGAGGCTGCGGTAGCGGTCGGGCCGGCCGGTCTTGTAGTCGGTGACGTAGACCGTGCCGTCGTCGCCGACGTCGACGCGGTCGACGAAGCCGCGGAAGCGGACCTCGGCTCCCGGCACGCTCACCTCCACCGGGGGCAGCCCGCCGGGGAGGCCGAACGCGAGCTCGGTGGCCAGCGGCCGCGCCCCGCGCTCGCGCCGCCGCCGGGAGTCGATGTCGAGGATGCGGTGGAGGTCACGGCGCAGGCGCGCCTGCGTGCGCTGCCACAGCACGGGGTGGCCGGTGCGCCCCTGGGCCTCGAGGCGGTCGGCCGCCTCCCGGAAGAAGTCGTCGAGGCGGGCCCGGTCGGCCTCGTCCCATGCCTGGTCGGGTGGCGGGGCGGTGCCCCCGCGACGCTCGAGGGCGTCACGCACGAAGCGGTCGAGCACGTCGTGCACGAGGCGGCCGCTGTCGCGAGGGTCGACGTCGACGAGGGCCTCGGGGTCGTCGACCGGTTGCACGTGCAGCAGGTGCTGGACGAAGTAGGCGTGGGGGCAGGTGATCCACGTCTCGATCCGGCTGGCCGACAGCAGGCGGCCGTCGTGGTGGGGACCGCCGAGCACGATCCCGGCCAGGTTCCCGTCGTAGGGGGTGAAGTCGCTGCTGCGGCGGGCCAGCGTGCAGGCGATGCCGGCGCCGGCGACCGCGAGGGCGAGAGGATGGGCGGCGGCTGGCTGCCCGGCAGCCGCATGCCGGCGCAGCGCGCCGAGCCGCTGCTCCTGTGCCGTCGCAGGGAACTCGGCGCCGGCCAGGCCACCGCCGAACGACGGCACGTGGTGGAGCCACGGCGCGCGGAGCCGCTCGAGGTCGGTGGCTTGGGCGAGGGGAACGCCGTGCAGGTGCGAGGCCAGCGCCCGGAGCCACCGTGACGGGTGGCGGTGGGCGCTGCGACGCAGGTCGCCCCGGGGCGCCACGAGCACGGCTCGCTCGACACCGGCGAACGCCGCCAGCAGATGGCGCAGCTCGGTGGCCGGCCGTTCGACGGCCAGCGGGAGGGCGCCCGGCACGAGGCTGCGGGCCAGGTCGGGGACGAGCGCGGTGTCACGGACGCGGGTCGGCAAGGTGCCCTCGGCCGCGCCGACGACGATCACGAGGTCGGCATCGAGGCCCAAGGCGCCCGAGAGGGCGCCGACGTGCACGCCGTCGCCGAGGCGGCCGCGGCGGTCGAGGTCGGCGTCGAGCTCGGCGTCGAGGGCGTCGCGGAACCCGTCGAGGTCGGTGGCTGCCTCGACCTCGTCGAGCGAGGCGAGTCGGTCGAGGGCGGCGCCCACGCGGTCGGCGGCCCCTCGCTCGCCGGCCGGCCAGCCGGCCCGCCGGGCCTCCCCGCCGAGCAGGTGGTCGAGCAGGCGGGCGCACCGCCGGGCGAGGTCGTGCCACCGACACCGCTCGCCCGGGATCGGCAGGCCGGCGGCCAGGTGCTCCACCTCACCGAGGAGGCGCCGGGCCGACACGGCCTGGCGGGCGGCCCGCTCGGCCCGCCATGGCTCGTCGATGTCGGGGACGGCGGCCGCCTCGTCGGCCTGGGCGGCGACGAGCGACAGCTTGGCGCGCCAGTCGTCGAGGCCGCCCACGACACCGGCCTCGCGCGACAGGCGCTCCCACGACGCGGCCCGGCCGGCGCCCCCGGGGAGGCCGGCCAGCAGGGCCAGCACCCCGCTGCGGGTGAAGCCCTGCCCGGGCAGGTCGAGCACGGCCAGCAGCGTGCGGGCGGCGAGGCGCTCACGCGGCCGCGGCCCGGCCACGCCGTTCCAGGGCAGGCCGGCGGCGTCGAGGTGCTCGGCCAGCAGCCGGCGGTAGGGCTCGGCCGCCGGGTACAGCACGGCGGTGCGGTCGAAGGGCACGCCTCGGCGAGCGGCGTCGACCAGCACGCGCACGGCGGCCCGCACCTCGTCGTCGGCGTCGGGGGCAGTGACGACCTCGAGGTGGCGGGGGCCGGCCGGGCTAGCGGCGGGCGCGGTGACGCCCAGCGCGGCTGCGATCCGCCGGGGCTCGGCGTCGGCCGCCTCGCTCCCGGTGAGGCCGAGCACGAGCGTGACGTCGGTGACGTCGGCCAGCGCCCGGCACAAGCCGGTGGCCGAGCGGCCGGCGCGCTGGGGCAGGTGCACGACGACGTGGCCGAGGCCGGCCACGAGGGGCCCGCGGCGGCGCACGGCGACGGCCGCTTCCTCGACGAGGTCGACCTCGTCGTACCACGAGCCCTCGACCGCGGCCTGCAGGGCACGGTGCAGGCGCACCACCTCGGCGGCCCGGACCCCGCCCCGGCCGGCCAGCACGTCGAGGTCGGCTGCCGCCACCTCGCGCAGCTCGCGGTGGGCGTCGAGCACCGCGGCCACGGTGGCGGGGTGGCGGGCGATCGGGGCGAACCGGCCCGGGCGCTGGGCGAGCACGCGACGCACCGAGGCGGCGAGCACGGGGCGGGTGAGGGGCCGCCGGCCCTGGGCGGCCAGCGCCGGTGCCGCCAGCAGCTCGGCCAGCCGCCCGACGGTGAGGAACGCCACTGCGGCGAGCCCGGCCGGGCGGGCCAGGTGGCGCCGGGCGACCACGCCGACGGTGTTGCTCGGTACCAGCACGGTGACCGGCGCCAGCGGTGCGCCGGCCTTGGCCGCCGTGACGGCACCCCGCAGCGCCTCGAGCGCCGGCGGCCCGTACGACGTGGTGACGACCGAGAGACCCATCGACCGCGACGCTACGCAGAGGGTGCGCGGCTCGTGGCTACTCAGCGACGGCGGCCTCGGCGCGGGCGCGCAGGTCGGCCACCGCGTGGGCGAGGCCGAGCGGGTCGCGGTACAGCGAGCTGCCGGCCACCAGCACGTTGGCACCGGCGGCGGTGGCCCCGGCGACGGTGTCGGGGCCGATCCCGCCGTCGACTTCGACGTCGATCCCGCCGGCGGCGTCGGCCAGGGTCCGCACCTCGGCGATCTTGGCCTCCATCGACGCGAGGTACGCCTGGCCACCGAAGCCGGGGTTGACGGTCATGACCAGCACGAGGTCGACGAGGTCGAGCACGTGGGCGACGGCGGAGGCGGGCGTGCTCGGGTTGAGGGCGACCCCGGCGTCGGCGCCGAGGGAGCGCACGAGGCCGAGCGTGCGGTGGAGGTGGACGGTGCTCTCGGCGTGGACGATCAGGCGCCGGCACCCCGCCTCGACGTAGCGGGCTGCCAGCACGTCGGGCGTGAGAACCATGAGGTGGGCTTCGAACGGCAGCGTGGAGTGTCGGCGGGCGGCGGCGATGACGTCGGGTCCGAAGGTGAGGTTGGGGACGAACTGGCCGTCCATCACGTCCCACTGGATCAGGTCGACGCCGGCGGCCTCGAGCGCGGCGACCTCGTCGCCGAGGCGAGCGAAGTCGGCGGGCAGCACCGATGGGGCGATCTGCACGCGGCGGCCGGCGGGCGGGGTGACCATGGCCGGCGACGCTACCGCTGCCACCCGGGCCGGGATCGGTACCGTCGGCGGGGTGGACGGCGAGGTGGTGCTGCGGGTCGAGCGGGTCGCGGCCGGCGGCGACGGTCTGACCAGGGAGCCCTCCGGTCGGGTCGTGTTCGTGCCGGGAGGGCTGCCCGGCGAAGAGGTCCGGGTGCGCATCATCGAGGCCAAGCGCGACTTCGCCCGGGCTGCGCTCGTGGAGGTCGTGGCGGCCTCGCCGGGCCGGGTGGCGCCGCCGTGCCCCCACGTCGCCCGGGGCTGCGGCGGCTGCTCGTGGCAGCACGTCGACCCGGCCCTCCAGGCCGACCTGAAGCGGGCGGTGGTCGCCGAGGCGCTGGCCCGTACCGGCAAGCTCCGAGACGCCGACGTGCGGTCCGGCCCGGCGCTGACCTCGCAGGGGTTCCGGACTTCCCTGCGCCTCGGCGTCGACCGCCACGGCCGGCCGGGCTTGCGGGGTCGCCGCCGTCACGACGTGGTGGCCGTCGACAGCTGCTGGGTCGCCCACCCGGGGCTCGTCGAGCTGCTCGAGCTCGACTGGACCGGCGCCCACGAGGTGTCGATGCGGGTGTCGGTGGCGACGGGCGGGCGCACGGTGCTGACCGATCCCCCCGGGGCCGAGCCCGCGGCGCTGGCCCCCGGGGTGGGGTGCGGGGCGGCTTCGTCGCTGGTGGAGGTGGTCGAAGGGCAGCGGCTGCGGGTGTCGGCCGCCTCGTTCTTCCAGACCCGCGCCGACGGGGCGGCCGCCCTGGTGGCGCTGGTGCGGGAGGCGGCCGGCGAGGCGCTCGGCGCCGGGCCGCTGGTCGACGCGTACGGCGGCGTCGGGCTCTTCGCGACGACCCTCGCCGACGGGCCGGTGACCCTGGTCGAGCGGTCGGCGTCGTCGTGCGCCGACGCCCGCCACAACCTCGACGGACGCCCGGCGACGGTCGTCGAGGCAGCCGTCGAGCGATGGCGGCCCACGCCGGCGGCGCTCGTCGTCGCCGACCCGGCCCGTGGCGGACTCGGCCGGGCGGCGGCGGCCGTGCTGGCCGGCACCGGCGCCGGGCGCCTGGTGCTCGTCAGCTGTGACCCGGTCAGCCTCGCCCGCGACGCCGCCCTCCTGGCGGATCTCGGCTACCGGCACCGCTCGTCGACGGTGCTCGACCTGTTCCCCCACACCCCGCACGTCGAGGTCGTCAGTCGGTTCGACCGGGTGCCGTCGTGACGGCCGGTGATCCAAGCCGGGATCGGCTCCGTACAGAGGTCGTGCGTGAAGAGTTCGCCGATGCCAGCGACGCTGCGATCGTCGTCGCCATCGCGCGCTACCGCCAAGAAGCCCTGGCCGAGGCCTACCGGCGCCACGCCGGCGCCGTGTTCGGCCTTGCCCGGCGGCTCCTGGCCGACCAGACCATGGCCGAAGAGGTCGTCCAAGAGGTGTTCCTGCGGCTCTGGAACGACCCGGGACGCTTCGACCCGGAGCGCGGGACGCTGCGCAGCTACCTCCTGGCCCAGACCCACGGGCGCTCGGTCGACGTGCTGCGCTCGGAGGGGGCCCGTCGCCAGCGCGAGGAGCGTGAGGCCCGCCAGACCGCCGAAGGCGGCTACGACCTCGAGCTCGAGGTGTGGGACATGGCCGCGGCCGCCAAGGTGCGCGAAGCCCTCTCCGAGCTCTCGCTGCAGGAGCGCCTCGCCATCGAGCTGGCCTACTTCGGTGGCTTCACGTACCGCGAGGTGGCCGAGCGCCTCGGCGAGCCTGAGGGCACGGTGAAGAGCCGGATCCGCTCGGGCCTGCGCCGCCTGCGCGTCGAGCTGGTTGCCGCCGGCGTCACCGTAGGAGGTGCGTCATGAGCCCGATGCGCCGAACCGACGAGCTCGACGAGCTGCTCGGGGCCTTTGCTCTCGACGCGGTCGACGACGAGGAGCGCCGAGACGTCGAGCGGTACCTGGCCACCAATGCCCGTGCTCGGGCCGAGGTGCAGGATCACCGCGAGGTGGCCACCTTGCTGGCCTTCAGCGGTGGCGCCGCTCCCGACGGTCTCTGGGACCGCATCGTCGGCTCGCTCGACGCCATCGCTCCGGCGCCCGGGCCTGAGCTGGCCAAGGTCCTGCCGATGGCGCCGGCCCGGCGCCGGCGGGGCCGGGTGGCCGCCTATGCCGGTGGCGCCGTGGCAGCGGCCGCCGTGGTCGTCCTCGGGGTGGTGGCTGTCCAGCGCGGCAACGAGCTCGACGACCTGCGCGGCGAGATTGCGTCCACCACGGTGCAAGAAGGGTTCGGCCAGGCGATGGCCGATCCGGCGTCGGCCAAGTTCGTGCTGCAGTCGCCGGACGGGTCGGTGTCGGCCCAGGCCGCCGTCGAGCCGAACGGGATCGGGTTCCTCGCCGCCGGCGACCTCGCTGCGCTGCCGGACGACCGCACCTACCAGCTGTGGGGCATCAGCGGCGACACCGTGATCTCCCTCGGCGTGCTGGGCAGCCGGCCTGAGGTGCTGACGTTCACGGTGGCCGGTCCCCTCGACGCCTTGGCGATCACCGAGGAGGTCGCCGGTGGTGTGCCCGTCTCCGAGCAGTCCCCCGCCCTGGTCGGCCAGCTGACCTGATCGCTCGAACGAGCGACGACCGGATACGACGAGGGCCGCCACCCGGAGGTGGCGGCCCTCGTCGTTGCGCAGGGGTCGGGTCGGCTACTGCACGACCACGGCGGTCGCCATGTACCGGAAGCCCTGTGGCGTCTCGGCGTGGGTGAGGATGTGGCAGTGCCAGGCCCACACACCTTCGCGCTCGAAGGTGTAGAGCACGCTCCAGCGCTCGCCCGGCGCCACGTTCACCGTGTCGCTGTAGAAGGGTGAGTCGAGCGGCACCCCGTCCTTGGCGAACACCAGGGCATGGGGGGCGTGCAGGTGCATCGGGTGGATCTGCAGGCCCTCGTTGAAGTAGTGGACGAGCATCGTCTCGCCCTTCTTCACCACGTAGCCCTGGGTGGCCGGGAAGCTGCGGCCGTTCAGCGACAGGCCGATGGTGCCGGCGTCGTTCAGCACCATCGTGACCTCGCGGTCGAACGAGGTCTTGCCGGTGTCCTCGGTGAACTTGGCCGGCAGGGCCAGGTCGCCGATGTAGAGGGCACCGACGAGGCCGTTGGGCACCTGCACCTGCGCGTTGTGGTGCGAGTGGTACATGCAGACCTGCTTCTGGATGCCCTCGGTCGGCACCTCCCACTCGTAGACGAAGGTGTCGCCGGGGGCGATGGCGTCCTGGGTGTACGGGTCGAAGCCGTCCATGTTGTTGGGCACGTCGCAGCCGTGGGGGTGGAGGCTCGTGAACTCGGGCAGCTTGTTGGTGAGGTTGATGCGGAGCTTGTCGCCCGGATCGACCTTGATGATCGGGCCGGGCACGGTGCCGTTGTAGGCCCAGGCCTTGACCATCTTGCCCGGCTCGATCTCCCAGTCGACCACCTCGGCCGTGAGGTCGAACACCTTCACGCCGCCTTCGATCCTCGGCTCGAGGATGGCGTTCTCCTTGCCGAAGTCCTTGATCTCGATGGTCTCGCCGTCGGGGTGCAGGCCGTTGACCTTGAGGAAGTCCATCGCCACGGCGACCATGGCCTCCTCCATCTCCTCGGCCGTCTGGCCGCCGCTCACGTGCGAGCCGTCGTCGGCGGTGGTGGGCACGGCTGCCCCGCCCCCTCCTTCGCCCGACACCGACAGCGTCCCGACCATGCCGGACGCCTCGTGGCCGACGATGGTGCACAGCACCTTGTACTCGCCGGCGGCCAGGTCGACCTCGAGGATGGCCGACTCGCCTGGTGCGAGGTCACGCGTGGTGGCGACGCCCTCGATGGCGAAGTTGTGCACCAGGCTGCCGGCGTTCTTCACCTCGAACACCACTGGGCCCGCCGGCGCGCTCAGGGCGGCCGGCTCGATCTTGAACTCGCTCAGGTTGACCGAGATCCGGGTGGCGGCAGCAGCACCGCCACCGGATCCTGCGCCCCCCTCGTCGCTGGTGACGTTGCGGTTGCTGACGGCGACAGCGACACCGGCGATCACCAAGGCGAAGATCGCCACCGCGGCGCTGAGGATGGAGAGCGTGTTGCGCTCGGTCTTTCCCATAGCGGCACAGACTGGCGTGGCCCGGGTCGGGACCTCACGGGTCGAAGTAGGGACTTCCTCAGGACTTTCGGCCCAAATGTTTGGCGGCGTAGACCGCCGCCTCGGTGCGGCGGGCCATGCCGAGCTTGGCCAGCACCCCGGTGACGTAGTTCTTCACCGTCTTTTCGGCCAGGTGGAGCCGGTCGCCGATCTGGCGGTTCGTGAGCCCCTCGGCCAGCAGCTCGAGGATGCGGCGCTCCTGCTCCGTGAGCCGGCCGATGCGCTCGTCCTGCTCGGGGCCCTTGCGGACCCGCTCGAGCACCCGGGCGGTGACGACCGGGTCGAGGAGGCTCTGGCCGGCGGCGACCTTGCGGATCGCCTCGACCAAGTCGTTGCCCCGGATCTGCTTGAGGACGTACCCCTGGGCACCGGCCATGATCGCCTCGAACAGCGCCTCGTCGTCGGCGAACGACGTGAGCATCAAGCAGGCGGTGCGGGGATGGCGACTGCGCAGGTCACGGCACACGGTGACGCCGTCGCCGTCGGGGAGCCGCACGTCGAGCACGGCCACGTCGGGATCCACCGCGTGGATCCGCGCCGCGGCGTCTACGGCCGAACCCGACTCGCCGACGACCTCGATGTCGCCCTCACCTTCGAGCAGCTCGCGCAGGCCGCGCCGGACGATCTCGTGGTCGTCCAGCAAGAACACGGAGATGCGGCGTTCGCTCATTGCGGCTCCATCATGGCCGCTCGCTTACCATCGTGTCGTGGATGAGGCGCCGGATCGTCCGGACAGCGAGGCCGAACAGCTGTTGGAGGCCGTGCTGGCCGCCTCGTCGGAGACGCGGCTCCCCGTGGTCCTGCGGCGCCTCGTCGAGCTCGCCTGCGGCCTGACCGACGCCCGGTACGGCGCCCTCGGCGTGATCGGCCCCGACGGCGGGCTGTCCGACTTCATCCACGTGGGGATCGACGAGACGACCATGGCCGCCATCGGCGACCCGCCCAAGGGCAACGGCATCCTCGGGCTGCTGATCGTGGAGCCTCGGCCGCTGCGCCTCGACGACCTCGGCGCCCACGTCGAGTCGTTCGGCTTCCCGGCCAACCACCCGCCGATGCACACCTTCCTCGGCGTGCCGATCCGGGTGCGGGGCGATGTGTTCGGGAACCTCTACCTCACCGAGAAGCGCAGCGGCACGCCGTTCACCGCCGAGGACGAGCGCCGGGTGATGGTGCTGGCCACCGCGGCCGGCGCCGTGATCGAGAACGCCCGCCGCCACTCCCTCGCCCGCGAGCTGGCCGTGATGGAAGACCGAGAGCGCATCGCCCGCGACCTCCACGACACGGTCATCCAGCGGCTCTACGCCGCCGGGATGGGGCTCCAGGCCGTGCAGCGGCGCGTCGACGACGAGCTCGTGGTGCAGCGCATCGGCGACGTGGTGGACGCCCTCGACGCCACCATCCGCGAGATCCGCTCGGTGATCTTCGCCGTGGCGTCGGCGGCCCGGGGGGGCGGCGGCCTGCGGTCCGACATCCTCGACGTGGCCCGCGACGCCACCACGGCGCTCGGGTTCGAGCCGTCGGTGTCGTTCGACGGCCCGGTCGACAGCGAGGTGCCCGAGGGCATCGCCGACCACGCGCTGGCCGTGGTGCGTGAGGCGCTCTCCAACGCAGCTCGCCACAGCCGGGCCACCGACGCGTCGGTGGCGGTGTCGGTGGGCGGCGGCATGGTGCGCGTGCTCGTCGCCGACGACGGCAGCGGGGTGAGCGGGCCGGGGCGGGTCGGTGGTCGTGGCATCTCGAACCTGCGCAGCCGGGCCGAAGCACTCGGCGGGCGGCTCGTGCTGCACCCGCGCGACGGCGGCGGGACCGAGGTGGTGTGGGAGGTGCCGCTCCACTAGGAGCGGGCGGTCACTGCTCGCCGACGCCGGCGCAGTCGAGGGCTTGGTCGATGAGGCCCACCACCCGGTCGGCGGTGAGGATGCCGACCGGTCCGCCCTGCTCGTCGACCACGACCAGTGCCGAGCCGGCGGCCTCGCTGAGGTGCCCGAGCACCTCGACGAGCGGCGTGTCGCGCCTGACGGTGTGGGCCGGGGTGGCGGCGTCGCCGACGAGGCGGGGCCGGCCGTCGAGCCACTTGGTGGAGCGGGCGACGACGACGGCGTGGTCGTCGATCACGCCGACGAGCCGGTGGCCACGCATCACCGGCAGGAAGCGGCAGCCGGCCCGGGCGAGGACCTCCCAGGCCGCGGCGAGGCTCTCGTGCTCGGCCACGGTGATGGTGTCTGGCGCCATCACGTCACCGGCGCGCAGCTCCGCCAACGCCATGAGGTGGCACCCCCGTGTCCCCGACATGCGGGCCATTGCACCGTGCGGCGTCAGGAAGCGGCCAGGGTATCCGTGCCTCGCTGGCTAGGACCTTCGTCCCTGTCGGCCCGGTGGGCGCGGCCGTACGGTCGAGGCGAAAGGAGCCATCCATGAAGCGCATCCTCGTCGGTGTGGACGGGTCGGTCGGCTCCGACCGGGCGCTGGCCTGGGCGCTGGAGGAGGCCCGGGCCCACGGGGCCACGCTGGTCGTGGCCCACGCGTGGCAGCCGCCGCTCGTGTACGGCACGGGCTTCGCGCCCGCGCCGGTGGTCCCGCCGGACGGCGCATACGAAGAGGCGGCCAAGGCCGTGCTCGACGACGCGCTGGAACGGGTGGTCGGCCCCGAGGCCGGCGTCGTCGTCGAGTCCCGCCTGCTCGAGGGCTCCGCCGGTGAGGTGATGGTCACGCTGGCCGGCGAGTGCGACCTCGCCGTCGTGGGCTCGCGCGGCCACGGCAACCTCGTCGGGCTGCTGCTGGGGTCGGTGAGCCAGCACGTCGCCCACCACGCCGCCTGCCCGGTGGTGGTGGTGCCGACACCGCACAAGTAGGCCCGCCCCGCCCACGCCGAGGCGATGCGCGAGCATCGCCGGGTGCTGTGCGCGCTGGGCGACTTGGTCGACGACGTGGTGGTCACGCTGTCGGCCCTGCCGCGCCGCGGCACCGACACCCCCGCCGTCATCCGGCATCGCAGGGGGGGCAGCGCGGCCAACGTCGCCGCGGCAGCGGCTCGGTGCGGGGTGGCGGCCCGCTTCCTTGGCGCCGTCGGCGACGACGCGCTCGGCGAGCGGCTGGTGGCCGACCTGCGCGGGTGTGGCGTCGACGTTCGGGTGCAGCGGCGAGGGCGTACCGGCACCATCGTGGTGCTCGTCGAGCCCGACGGTGAGCGCACGATGCTGCCCGACCGGGGTGCCTGCACGACGCTCGACCACGTCCCCGACGAGTGGCTGACCGACGTCGACGTGCTCCACGTCCCCGCCTACTCGCTGGTGGCGGAGCCGTTGGCGTCCGCCGCCCGCTCGGCGTGGCTGCGCAGCGCCGGCGGACTGCGCAGCATCGACGCGTCGAGCGTCGCGCTCGTGGAGGAGGTCGGCGTCGACCGGTTCCGGTCGATGCTCGCCGAGGTGGCCCCCGACGTGCTGCTGGCCAACGGCGACGAGGCGTGGGCGCTCGACCTTGACCGGCCGGTGCCCGGCGTGGCGACCACGGTGGTGAAGCACGGCGCCGATCCGGTGCAGTGGCGTGACGGGGACGGCCCGTGGCGGCACGTGGCGGTGCCGCCGCTGGCACGCGTCGTCGACACGACGGGCGCCGGTGACGCCTTCGCGGCAGGGTTCCTCGCCGCTCGTCGCGACCGTCAGGACACGGCGGCGGCGGTCGTCGAGGGCATCCGAGTCGCGCAGGGCGTGCTGGCCGACGCGGCGGAGGCCATGGAGGCACAGACGTGACGACAGGAGGCAGGCGATGACCGTGCAGGTGAGCGACGAGGTGGCCGACGCGCTGGCGTCGTCGCGGGCGGTGGTGGCGCTCGAGTCGACGATCTTCTCCCACCTGGGCCTGCCGAGCCCGGCCAACGCCGAGGCGCTCGAGCGCTGCACGGCGGCGGTCCGGGCGGCCGGTGCCGTGCCGGCGATCACCGCCGTCATCGACGGCGTGGCTCGCGTGGGCCTCGACCCCGGCGAGCACCGGCGCATCCTCGGCCCCGCCCGCAAGGCGGCCGAGCGCGACGTGCCCGTCGCCGTGGCGCAGCGGTGGGAGGTCGGCGCAACGACCGTGTCGGCCAGCGTGGCGCTGGCAGCGCGGGCCGGCGTCGCCGTGTTCGCCACCGGGGGCATCGGCGGGGTGCACCGCGGGGTGGAGCTCACCGGCGACGTGTCGGCCGACCTCGACGCCATCGCGTCGCACCCGGTGGTCACCGTGTGCGCAGGGGCCAAGGCCTTCCTCGATCTCGCCCGGACGCTCGAGCACCTCGAGACGGCCGGCGTGCCTGTCCTCGGCTACCGCACCGACCACTTCCCGGCGTTCTACGTGCGCTCGTCCCGCCTCCCGGTGCCGCACCGGGTCGAGTCGGCCGACGAGGCCGCCGCAGTGTTCACGAGCCGTCTCCGGCCCGACGGCGGCGTGCTGGTCGCCGTGCCGATCCCCGAGGCCGACGAGCTCGATCCCGACGCGCTGCAGGCCGCGCTCGACGGGGCCCTGGCCGACGCCGCGGCCGAGGGCGTGGTGGGCGCCGCAGTGACGCCCTTCGTCCTCGGGCGCATCGCGACCGCCACCGAGGGCCGCAGCGTGCCGGCCAACCTGGCCCTGGCCGAGCACAACGCAGCGGTGGCGGGAGCGATCGCCGTCGCCCTGGCGGCCCGCCGGTGAGCGCGCGATGAGGGCGGCCCGGCGATGAAGAAGGTGCTCGGGATCCTTCTGCCGGTCGTGCTCGTGCTCGCCCTCGCCGGGGCGGGGGTCTGGTGGTTCGCTCTGCGCGACGACGCCCCCGATCCGGCCGGGCTGCCCGACACCACCGAGCAGACGACCACCACCGCCGAACCGGGGGCGACCACGGTCGCGCCCTCGGCCGACGGGCCGTGGATCCTGGAGCCGGGCGACCAAGTCTTCGCCGGCTACCGGATCCAGGAGCAGTTCTTCGGCCAGATCGCCGAGCGGACCACCGTCGGGCGCTCACCCGGGCTGCTGGGCACGCTCACCGTCGTCGGCGCGCAGGTGACGCAGGCCGAGGTGGCCGTCGACATGACGCAGCTGCGAAGCGACCAGGCTCGCCGCGACGCCCAGATGAAGACGTCGGGCCTGCAGACCGACACGTTCCCGACGGCCACGTTCCAGCTCACCCAACCCATCGACCTGCCAGGCCCCCCGCAGGTCGGCGCAGTGGTGGAGGTCTTGGCGGCCGGGCAGCTCACCATCCACGGGGTCACCAACCCGTTCTCGCTCCCGCTGCAGGTCCGCTGGAACGGCGACACCATCGACGTGGCCGGCGCGGCGGCCGTGCTGCTGGCCGACTGGGGCATCACCCCGCCGTCGGTGGCCGGGTTCGTCACCGTGGCCGACGACGCCGTGTTCGAGCTGCAGCTGCAGTTCGTGCGGCGGGCGTGAGCGCTCAGAGCCGGGTCATCGCCCGCTCCACGTGGGTCAAGAACTGCTGGCGCTCGGCCGGCGTGGCACGGTCGATGCCGTAGAGCGCCAGCCAGCGGAACCGGGCCCGCCGGTGGCACAGCAGCCGCAGCGAGCGACCGACGATGCGCTTGCCGGGCTCGCCCTCGAGCGCGTTCACCCACTTCGAGGAGCCGTGGGTCGTGACGACCACCAGCCGGCGGACGTTGCTCAGCCTCGGCCGGATGCGGGGTGCGCCGGGCGGTAGGTCGAAGGCCACCTCGTTGGCCCACACCCGGTCGAGCCAGCCCTTCACGATGGCGGGCGGGCCGCCCCACCACGTCGGGTAGACGAGCACCACCGCCTCGGCCCACCGAAGTCGCGCGAAGTGGTCGGCGAGATGGGGCTTGGTGGCGGCCGGCGCCAGGTGGCCGGCGCGCTCGTCGGCCGTCAGCACCGGGTCGAACGCCTCCGCGTACAGGTCGAGCACGTCGACGTCGTGGTCGGCCGCCCGGAGCCCGCCCACGGCCCGGTCGCGCAGGGCCGCGCAGTAGCTGTCGTCGAGCGGGTGGCCGTAGACGACGAGTGCCTTCACAGCCGGGCCAGCCGGTCGTCGACGCGCTGCAGGAACGCTTGGCGCTCGGCGGGGGAGCGAGCCTCGATGCCGTAGAGCCCGAGCCAGATCCTCTGCGTGCGGCGAGGGGCCGTGATGTAGAGCGCTCGCAGCAGCGTGCGCCGGCCGCCGTCGGCGACGAGGAACGAGAACCAGCGACCGGAGCCGTAGGTGGTGATCCCGACGATCCGGCGCAGGTGATCCAGGTGCGGCTTCACGGTGTGGCCACCCTTGGCGGGCACGTGGCGGAACGCCACCCCGTTGACCATCACGCGCTCGAGCCAGCCCTTCAGGACCGCGGGCAGCGAGGCCCACCAGGTGGGGTAGACGAACACGATCGCCTCGGCCCATCGCACGTGCCCGGCGTGCTCGCGCACCTGGGGGTCGACGATCGGGTCGGGCTCGTGGTAGCGCCGCCGCTCCTCGGCGGTCATCGCCGCCCGGAACCCCTCGGCGTAGAGGTCGACCACCCGCACCTCGTGGCCGCCACGGGTCAGCCCGGCCACCGCGGCGTCGCGCAGGGCGGCCCCGTAGCCGTCGGGGGTGGGGTTGGCGTGGACGACCAGACAGCGCACAGCGGCCGGGATGCTACGGAATCAGGCCCGGCTGCCTCGGGTCGTCGCGCAACGGGGCGAGATCGTCACCGAGCTCCCGTCGTCACCCGCGCAGCGTGGCGGTCACGGGGAGGTGGTCGCTCCCGGCGGTGGGGAGCACCTCGCCGTGGACCACGTCGAGCCCGCGCACCCAGATGTGGTCGATCTGGTGGTGGGGCCGGGGTCCTTCCCACGTCGGACCGCGTGCGGCCAGGGTGAGGTCGCGCAGCACGAGGCCGGTGAGGCCGGCCCAGAGGTTGTGGTCACCCAGCACCACGAGCGGGCCGGGCGGGAGCCGCCGGCGCAGGGCGGTCACCTGCACGAGGGGTCCGAGCGGCACGAACGTCGAGCACAGGTGGACGGCGACGATCGACAGCACGCCGACCGGCGTGGCCAGGCGGAGGTGGAGGGCGTCGGTGCGCTGGTCGCGGCCGACGCGCACCAGAGGGATCGTCTCGCGGTGGAGCACCTCGTGCGCGGTGGCCACCACGAGCGACCACGTGCCGATGCGCGACCGCTGCGGCTCGGCCATCTTCCAGTCGCGCGGCCGGCGCACCGCCATGAACGTGTGGGTCACCGTGGTCCACCCGTCGGGGACGTGGAGGTCGCACGGCTCGTCCGGGTGCTCCCAGACCTCCTGGAACACGCGCACCGTGCCGGGGAGCGCGGCGGTGGCGGTACCCAGGTCGTAGGTGGTGCGGCCCCTGGGGCCGAAGCCGCCCCAGTGGACGTTGAAGGTGCTGACGGTGAGCTCGGCCACCGGCCTTCCCGTCAGCTCATCCGCGTCCGGTACTCCTCGGGTCCGTACCGGCCGCTGCCGAACCAGTTCGAGAGGTCGAGCAGCACACCGAAGGCCACGAGGATCCAGCCGAACCCACTGACCCCGGCGATCGGCGCATAGGCCAGCGCGTAGAACAGCGTGGTGAACGGAAGGAAGACGAATCCGGCCAGGCCGAGCCAGAAGCTCTCGAACGCCCGGCTCAGCTGGTCCGTGAGGATCCACATGAGGAACAGCGCGAGGCGGGGCGCGAACGCGCCGATCAGCACGATGAGGCACATGCGTGCATCCTCGCGCCGATCCGTCGCAGGGAGCGCCGGCGTCAGCCCGGCGGGTTCACGTCGAGCGCCAGCCTCGCCGTGGCAGTCCATCCAGCGGGCGAGCCTCGTCGAACCAGTGCGCCACGGCCGTCACCGCCGCCGGGCTGCCGCGGCGAGGACGCGGTCCGGGTGGTGCACGCGCCCGTAGTCGACCTCGGCGTCGAGCACGAGCTCGAGCAGGTGCTCGTGGTCGGACGTCTCGCGCCACGGCAGCGCCACGTAGAGCGGCTTGCCGAAGGCCCGGAGCCGGTCGAGGTGCGTGTAGACGTGCTGCTGGTAGGCGAAGCGTGACGGCCACTCCCAGCCGAGGGGGGCGAAGCCGGTGCCGGGGTCGAGCCACACGTCGGTGACGCCGTGGTCGTCGCAGCGGCGCAGCATCTCGGTGAAGAAGGCCTCCATCGCGTCGAGCGGGTCGCCCTCCACGTGGACCAGCTCGAGCGGGTTGGGCCCCGACAGGAACGGCAGCACCACCGGGCAGCCGGCCGCGGCGGCCACCTCAAGCATGCCGGGGGCCTGCAGGCCGTCGGCGGCGTTCAGCACGGTGGCGCCGCCGCGCAGCGCCAGCTGCGCCACCTCCGGCCGCCACGTGTCGACCGACACCGGCACCCCGAAGTCAGCGAGCGCCGGCAGCACGGCGGCGAGGCGCTGCCACTCCTCGGCGGCCGACACCGCAGTGGCGACGTGGGTGGAGCCCTGGCCGCCCAGGTCGATGCCGTAGCAGCCCTCGTCGAGGAGCCAGCGGCCGCGGGCGGTCGCCGCCTCGGCGGTGCGGGCGATCGACCCCTCGTGCAGCGAGTCGGGCGACGCGTTGACGACGCCGAAGAGGCGCATGCGCTAGTGGCAGGCGCAGTGGGAGCCGCATGGCGCGCCGCTCGGCGCCGGTGTCGGACCGGCGCTCGGCGACGAGCCGACCGACGCGAACACCGACAGCACCCGCAACGCCTCGTGGCCCTCGGGGCACTCGACGGCGGCCGACGACTCACTCATCGGTCGCCGGACCTCGAAGGTGGTGTCACAGGTGCGGCAGCGGTACTCGTAGACGGGCATGGCGCCGAGTGTAGGGAGCGTCCCTACTCCTCGTCCTCGTCGCCCTCGACGGCGTCGAGGAAGGCGTCGACGTCGTCCTCCTCGCCGCCGACCAGCCACAGCGACTCGCCCTCCTCGTCGTCCCAGGGCATGACGCCCTCGATGAGGTAGCGGTCGACGGCGATGTCCTCGTCGTCGGCCACCGGCGCGATGACGGCCAGCTCGACCTCGGTCTCCTCCGGATAGTCCTTCAGGATCTCGATCAGCTCGCGCACGTTCATGGCGGTCCCTTCCGGCTAGGTCTCGCCGAGCCACGCCGGGGCTCGGTCAAGGAGGTAGAGGCTGACCGCCCGGCAGCGGTCGAGGGTGTCGCACAGGATCTCCTCGCCCAGGTACACCTGGGAGAGCGACACCTCCACGCGGGCGACCAGCGACAGGCTCCGCTCCGGTGCGTCGGTGACCGAGGGGATCGAGTCGATGGCCGACACCTCCACCGGCAGGTCGAGGCCACCGACGCCGGCGAGCTCGGTGGCCAGCACGAGGAGGTCGGGCGGGTGGGGCAGCGGCGGCAGCGACCACGTGAACACCAGTGGGAGGTGGAACGTGTCGGGCGGCGCGTCCTCCGGGTCGGCCAGGCGGTTCACCTCGTCCTCGAACGCCAGCAGCACGCGAGGGTCGACCTCGAGCGCGAGGTGGAGGTCGATGGGACCGCTGCACGCCTCCTCAGGGTGCAGGTCGACCTCCCACGCCTGGCGCAAGGAGTAGGTCTCGACGAAGTGCCGCTCGTCGTGGACGTGGAAGCCGTGGTCGACCGCGTGCTCCTTCAAGTCGGCGATGAAACCGGCGACGTCGATCGCGGCCACTCGTGCTCCTGGCTCGGCCTCTGGCGGATGGGACGCCGACAGCCTGCCACTACCGTGCGACTGGTGGGGACCGAAGCCGAGCGGGTGCTGGCCGTGTTGCACGACACCGCCGATGCCGTCGCCGTCGCCCTCGGGGCCGTGGCCGACTGGGGCCTCACGGGCGAGCATCCGGGTCAGCACCACAGCGACCTGGCCGCCGATGCGGCGGCCGTCGACGTGCTCGAGCGGGCCGGGTTCGGCGTGCTGTCAGAGGAGAGCGGCGCGCGAGGACTCGACCGTGACGTCGTGGTGGTGGTCGATCCGCTCGACGGCTCCACGAACGCCGCCCACGGCATCCCGTGGTACGCCACCTCGCTCTGCGCGCTCGACGGCGACGGGCCCCTGGCCGCGCTCGTCGTCGACCTCGCCCACCGCGTGCGCTTCGAGGCGACCCGAGGCGGCGGCGCCCGCCGTGACGGTGCACCCATCCGTTCGAGCGGCTGCCAGTCGTTGCCCGATGCGGTGGTGGCGCTGGCCGGATGGCCGCCGGTACACCTCGGCTGGCGCCAGTACCGCTCGCTCGGGGCCGCCGCGCTCGACCTGTGCGCGGTGGCGGCCGGCGTGCTCGACGGCTTCGTCGACTGCACCTCGCACGGCGTGTGGGACTACGCGGGAGCGCTCCTCGTGTGCCAGGAGGCCGGTGCCGTGATGGCCGACGCGTCGGGCCGCGATCTCGTGGTGCGCGACCTCTCGCTGCGCCGCACCCCGCTGGCGGCGGCAACACCGGAGCTGCTCGACCAGCTGGTGAAGGCGCGGGCTCGCTTCTAGTCCGTCCGGCGCTTCGAGGTGCTGCAGCTCATGGTGTTGCTCAGGCGCTGCGGCCGGCCCAGCTGCGGGCCACGCTCGGGTGGCGCAGCTTGCCCAGGGCGCGGGCCTCGATCTGGCGGATGCGCTCACGGGTGAGGTCGAAGCGCTCACCGATCTCGGCCAGCGTGCTGCCGTCACCGTCGGCCAGCCCGAAGCGCAGCTGCAGCACGATGCGCTCCCGCTCGCTGAGCCGGGCCAGCTGGGCGTGGAGCGCGTCGGCCTCGACGGAGGCCGTGGCCATCTCGTCGGGCGCCGGCGTGTCGGGATCCTCGATCGTGTCGCCGAGTTCGGTGTCGGTGTCGTTGCCGATGGCGACCGACAGCGACAGCACGTTCGTGCGGTGACGGCGGGCCAGCTCCACGCGCTCGGTGGTGAGGCCGGTGTCGGCGGCCACCTCGGCCGCGGTCGGCGGGCGATCGAGCTGGCCGGCCAGGCGCGAGGTGCTCTGGTCGATCAGCGCGTAGCAGTCACGGACGTGGGCCGGCACCCGGATGGTGCGCGAGCTGTCGGCGATGGCGCGCCCGATCGCCTGGCGGATCCACCACGTGGCGTACGTGGAGAACTTGAAGCCGCGGGTGTGGTCGAACTTCTCGACGGCGCGCAGCAGGCCGAGGTTGCCCTCCTGGATGAGGTCGAGCAGCGGCAGCCCGCTCGCCTCGTAGCGCCGCGCCACCGACACCACGAGGCGCAGGTTCGACTGGATGAAGCACCGGCGGGCCTCGGCGGCGTCGGCGACCACCGCGTCGAGCCGGCGGCGCTGCGCAGCGGTCGCCGTGGCCCGCTGGGCCTCGGCGGCGCGCCCGGCGGCGAGGCGGGCGCCGAGGGCTTCTTCCTCGGCGGCGGTGAGGAGAGCGTGGGCGCCGATCTCGTCGAGGTAGCGGCGCAGCAGCTCTGCGCTCGTCCCCGATGCGGCCGCCCGTCCCACGAGGACGAACGTAGTGAGTGCCCGCGCGTCGAACGCGGATGCGTTGCGGTGATCGCGGGCGCTGGCGCCACTGCACAGGGGCGAGCGCACTGAGGGGCCGTGCGTGCCTGCCGCACCATGCAGTGCCGCCTCGCGCCGCGTCGGCCGCGAGAGCGCCTCGATAGGGTGACGCACCGCAACACGGGCGCTTGGCGCAGCTGGCAGCGCATCTCGCTTACAACGAGACGGTCGGGGGTTCGAGTCCCTCAGCGCCCACCCGTTGTCAGAAACACAACGTCCTCACCGTTCGACGAATCTGCTGACGCGAGGTACCACCGCTTCGCGGTCCCAGAAGGCTCGTCCGTGATCTGCGGCCTCGATCGTCTCGAACGCAAGCCCCCGTTGCTCGGCTACCGCAACCGCCACCGGATACCATGATTCCTTCTCGCCGACGTAGTTGAGCATCGGGACTGCGACCGTTCGACCCTCGGCGGGCCGAGATTCCGCAGATGCGAGCGCGTCGGCGGCAGCCGTTCGATCGGCGGAGTCGCCATCACCGACACCCCTGGGTGGGCGTTGCGGGCCGTCGACCCCTGTTCTGCAAGAATCGCTAGGGCAGGGGAGGTCGTGGAGGCCGTCCCGTCAGGTCCACAGGTCGTTGTCGAAAGCTCAACGCTGTGCCTGGTCAGCGGGTAGTTCTCGTGTCTGATCACCCGACCGGCGGCTCGGGGACGGGGTGGCCCGCTGGGGGAGGCCATTCGGCCAGGCACGCCAGCGACGATGTCGCCCGCACGCGCGGCACTCCCGCGGTCAGGTGCTGGAGTGCGTGAGGTTGCCCAGCAGGTCGGCGATCTCGGTCGGCATGGCGAGGTTGACCATGTGGCCGACATCCCACTCCAGGATGTTGGTCGCTCCGCGGGTGGCCGCCTCGCGCTGGGTCTCTGGGTGGATCACCGTGTCGCGTGAGGCGACGACGTAGGTCGACGGGACCTCTCTCCACGCGGCTGCCGTCATCGGTGTTACTGCGGCCGCGACTGCGAAGGGCCGCGGGGGTATCGCCGCCCACCGGTCGAGGGTCGCTCGGTCGTAGACATCCTCGTCGTCGGCCCACGAGGGGACCATCGCGGTGCCGTCGGGACGGAACTCCAGCGGAGCCGCCCCGGGTATCGGGCGCTTCGATCCCCAGTCGAACATCGACTCCCCGACGTCGGGCATCGCCGCGGCGAGGTACACCAGGTGGCTGACGTTCGGTTGATCGGCCCCGGCCTCGGTGGCGACTGCTCCGCCGTAGGAGTGGGCGCAGAGGACGACCTGGGGGCCGGTCATGAGGCTTCTGACGTGTGCGACGTCGTCGGCCAATGTCGCGTCTGCCCTGGTCATCGTCGGGAGGTCGGCGCAGACGGCATCGAGTCCGGGACCGAGGGCGTTGACGACGCCGTCCCACATGCTGGGCGATCCCCGGCTCGGGCCGTCCCGCTCGGGTTGCCGTTCAACGAGGATCCCGAGAGTGGGTCGCCGCGATGGAGGCCGCTCGCTCCGGGATCCGGTGGGTGGTGGTCGCCAGCCGACTCAGGGGCGTGACGCCTCCACTGCGCATCACGTTCGTGACCGGCGACGGGTGGGCAGAGATCCACATCGGCCTGCTCGATCCGACTGGCGCCGACTGGCAGCTGACCGTGAGGGCCCACGACGAGGTGGGCCGTCTTGAAGCAGGCGATGTTCGGGCCTCGCTTGGCCGAGGGGATCCGCATCGATACGCCGGTCGACGACCGGCCGACACTAGGCTGATCCCGTGCGACTGACGGCTGCGATCACTCGCGAGGGCGATTGGTACGTGGCGCGTTGCCTGGAGGTCGAGGTCGCAAGCCAGGGTGAGACGTTCGAGGAAGCGCGCTCGAACCTCGTCGAGGCGCTCCAGCTGTTCTTCGAAGACGACGAAGGGGCCGAGGTCTCGGAGCCGCCGATCATCGTTCCGCTCGACGTGGCGGTGTGAGTCCGTCTCGATCTGTTTCCGGACGTGACGTCGTTCGTGCGCCTTGTCGCCTCGGGTTCCTCGAAGTCAGCCAGCGAGGAAGCCACGTCAAGCTGAAGAACGATGCAGGCCGCATCGTGATCGTCCCGATGCACCGGGAGCTCGCTCCTGGCACACTCGGGTCGGTCCTCAGGCAAGCGGGTCTCGAGCGATCCGAATTCATGGCACTGCTCGATTGACCGCCGGAGCGGTCTCCTGGTGCGGCCGGGGGCTCGCCGATGCACATGCGAACGCCGTTCTACGGCGAGTTCGTGACCTCTCCCGAAGTCGCCGTTCACGGGACCGTCGAGCCCGGATTCGAAGGGGGTCTTGCTGCGTTCGAGAAGAACTCCGCCGTGCACGGCGATGCCGGAGCGTCGGTCGCGGTGGCGGTCGGCGGTCGAATGGTGGTCGACCTGTGGGGTGGGACGGCTACGTTCGATGGGGCTCGATGAGCGGAACGATCTTGCCGTCGAGGACTTCGAGCGGCTCGGCGGGACGATCAAGGAGATGGGCCGACCATTCCAGAGGTTTTCGCGATTGGCGACCGCGTGGCGTTCGATGAGCCCCCGTACATGCACGTACTGGTCCCACTCGGGGACCCGGTTACGCGAGATGGCTGAGCTCGAATGGGGTGATGTCGATGCCGCGTGTGGCCAGCTGGTCTCGCTGCTGCTCGACAAGAGCCCGGTAGTCCCCGACGATGTCCTCGATCCGATCCGCCATCAAACCCCCTTCTGACGTCGTACACCCCATGCTCCGCCCCGACCGATCGTTCGAGCCCCGACGCTTGCACGATTCTTGCGGGCACCGCGTCGGGGTGACTTCCGTTCGCAGACGTGTCCGAGAGGTGCGGGTCGGTGAGAGGGGCCGTGACGGTGGGTTCTGCGGACTCGACGGCTCTTGGTCGCCCCCGGCCACCTTCCCGCGGTGTTGACGACGACACCGGGGTACGCGCCGTCAGCCGCTTGCGCGAGGATGCACGCGAGCACCGGAGCACGCAACCGAGGGTCGTTGGGAGCCTAAGTTCGTTCCGGAAGTCATCCCTGAGGCCGAGTGACCGATGTTCATTGGAGAGTGAGTCATGACCGAGCAACCCAACATTCTCCTGATCGTGACCGATCAGGAGTACGCACATCAGCCCATGCCGGAGGATTTCGTCCTGCCGAGCAGGGACCGCATTCGCGCCCGGGGTGTCTCGTTCAACCACCACCACTGCACCACCACCGTGTGCACGCCTTCCCGCTCGGTGATGTACACCGGGCGGCATACACCGCACACCCGCATGTTCGACAACACCAATTTCGCCTGGATCGACGACATGAAGGCTGATCCGGAAACCTTGCCCACCATCGGCCACATGCTGCGCGAGCTGGGCTACCACACCGTCTACAAAGGCAAGTGGCACCTCTCGGAGTTTCCGGCGGAGGGGACCCGCGACGCGATGGAGCCCTACGGCTTCTCCGAGTACCAGGATTGGGGCGATGCGCAGGGCGGCCCGATGGATGGGGTTCTCAAAGATCCGAAGATTGCAGATGAGGCCGTCGACTGGCTGGCGAACCGCGCTCCCGAAGTCGCCGCCGGCAAGCCTTGGTTCATGGCCGTGAACTTCGTCAATCCGCACGATGTGATGTATTTCGATACCGACGCCGAAGAGATGATCCAGGTCAAGGGACTGTTCCCGATCTTTGGTGAGCCCGATATGCCGCTCTACCATCAGAAATGGCAGACGACCTTGCCGGCCTCCTTCTTCGACGACCTGGAGGGGCAGCCGCCGGCAGTCCGCAACTACAAGCACCTGTGCGACCTGTACTACGGCCGCATACCGATGGATCACCGGGACATGTGGCACAACCACGTCAACTACTACCTCAACTGCATCCTCGACGTGGACCGGCACATCGGAGCGGTGCTGGATCAGCTGGAAGCAAGCGGTCAGGCGGAGAACACGATCGTCATTTTCACTGCGGATCACGGCGAGCAGGGTGGTGCCCATCACCTGCGCCAGAAGGGCAGCGTGGCGTTCCAGGAATCCGTCAACGTGCCGTTGGTGATCGCCGATCCGCGCCACCCCGGCGCGAACAGGTCGGATGCGGTCGGTTCCCATCTCGATCTGGTGCCCACGATCCTGGCGTTCGCCGGCCTGTCGGAGGACGAACGGCGGAAGCGCTACCCGCTCCTGAAAGGCCATGACCTCTCGGGCGTGGTTCGCGATCCCGCGTCTGTCGGGCCCCGCGGCAGCAGTGCCACACCCGGCAAGGGGAGCCTGATGACCTACGACATGATCGCCACCGTCGACGCCGAATGGTTCACCCGCAACGCGACCAAGGTGTTTGACGCCGCGGCCGCCGCCGCCGGACAAGAGTTTCATCACGGCATGGATGCGTTCAAAGTCCTCGTCAACGACATTGGCGTGCCGGACCTCGAGAAGCGCGAGATGTTTCGCGGCATCTTCGACGGTCGTTACAAGCTGGTCCGCTACTTCGGGATGGGCAACTACAACGTGCCGACATCGGTCGAGCAGCTTCTGGCGGACAACGACGTAGCCCTCTACGACCTGCAGTCGGATCCCGAGGAGATGGACAACTTGGCGAACCCGGCCCATCCCAGGTATGACGAAGCCTTGCTGTCGGCCATGAACGAGAAGCTCAACGCGCTGATTGCGGAGGAGATCGGGGAGGACAAACCCATGTTCACTCCGCCGGAAACGGTCTCGCAGAAGTAAGAGGCTGATGCAGAGCCGGTTGGTGGTGCACGTAGCACGGGCGGAACGACGTCAAGTTGTGCAACAAAGAGGAAGGGGGAATCGACGAAGGTACGGGTCGTCCCGAAGCAGGTGTCAGGCCGCGGCTTGGTGTGGCTCGGATGCGAGGAGGTGCCATCGTCCGTCGTCGTCCTCGACGGTGGAGATGCCGAGCGCCGCGTCGTCGGCCATGGTGGCCACGAGGCCCTCGGGGTCGCCCAGCGGGTTGCCGATGGCGAGGAGGGTTCGCTCGACGGTGGCGGGGTCCCGTCCCTCGGTCTCGCAGTGGCGGTCGAGGACGGCGAGCTTGTGAGCCACGTCGGCGGGTGAGGACGCGAAGAGGTTGCACGCATCGGCGTAGCGAGCCACCAGCCGAAGGGTCTTGCGCTCGCCACCACCGCCCACGAGGATCGGCGGCCGGGGCGAGCTGAGCGGGCGAGGCGAGCAGATGGTCTCGGCCAGCTGGTAGTGCTTGCCGTCGAAGGGCCCGTCGTCGTCGCTCCACATCTGGAGGCAGATCTGGAGCGTCTCCTCGAGTCGCTCGGACCGCTCGGCCAGAGGCGGGAACGGCACGCCGAGCCCGAGGTGCTCGCGCTCGTACCAGGCGGCGCACCGTGAAGGCGGTGGCGCCGCCCTCCTCGGCGATGCGGGCCGTCTCGGCCAGCGTCGGGGCGATCGAGGGGCGCCCGGGAAGGCGAAGCTCACGAAGTGGATGCCGAGCTGCACTGGTGCCTCCTCAACTCGCCCACGGGCCGACGCCGCCGATGCGCTCGGCGGTGATGTGGATCACGTGCCCGGCCGGAGGGTTGTCGAACGGTGGAAACCGTACGCCGGGTCCGAGGTACACCTCGGCGAGCTGCTGCAGCAGCTCGGGGGCTCCGCCCTCCACGAGGCGGGCCGTGCCGTGCACGAGCAGGTAGTTCGTCATGCCGACCGGGTTGGCGCCTTCGGCCTCGACGGTGAGCGCCACCCGCGGGTCGCGGGCGATGTTCTGGACCTTGCGGCCACCCATCATGTGGGCCAGGACGATGTCGTCGCCGTCGACGCCGATCCACACCACGCTGACCTGGGGGCTGCCGTCGGGGTTGACGGTGACGAGATGACCGAGGTGCCCACTGGTCAGGGCCTTGCGCACCTCCGGGGTGAGCGTCGCTGCCATGGCGGCCACTGTGACACGTCGGCCGGCGCGCTGCGGTCTCGAAGGCATCGTTCATCTCGTTCACCGTCGAGACCGACGGCTGCCTCCCGTCCGGCACGCCCCTGGGCGAGGCCATCGAGCGCACGGACGACCTCACCGGCGGCTCGGCGGCTTACTACATGCTCAACTGCGCCCACCCGACCCACCTCGAGCCGTCCGTGGCCAGCGGCGGGTCGTGGGCTGCGCGCGTGGGTGGCTATCGCCCGAACGCGTCGACGCTCAGCCATGCCGAGCTCGACGAGGCGACGACGCTCGACGACGGCGAGCCGGACGACCTCGCGTCACGGGTGGTGGCGCTGCGGGCGACGTTCCCGAACCTCGCCGTGCTCGGCGGCTGCTGCGGCACGGACCATCGCCACGTGGACGCCATCGCGCGGGCATGGACCGGCGCCGGGTACGCCGGCACCTCGCAGTAGCGCGGTCTCAGCCGAGCCGGTCGGCCGCCTCCACCTCGGCGGCGAAACCGTCGAGCTCGGCCGCCGTGGGCGCATGCTCCCAGAGCTCGATGCCGTCGAGGTCGGCCCCGAACCGCTCCTTCTGGCCGGCGTGCACGACCGCCCGGATCGGCACCTCGGGTCGGGTCACCTCGCGGTAGCGCCTCACGATGGCGCGGTGCTGCGGGCGCTCGAGGTCGAGCACGAACACGATGCCGTGGGCGTCGTCGACCATCTGACACCCCGCGCCGCTCAGGATCGGGCACAGCGACGCGTGCTCGGGGCCGTGGCAGACGACCACCGAGTGGCCGGTGCGCTCGAGGAACGAACGATCGAAGGTCTCCTCCTCGCCGGCGGCGACGTCGACGAGGATCATGCCGAGCGGAGTCTGCTCCATAGCGCAGTGTCGGCACCGCCGGCGCGGTGCGAGTAGTGCCGAACGTCATGTTCCTGGCGCCCGCGGTGGGAACGGGGGAGACTGTCCCGGTGGGGGAGCCGGGTGCGCAGGGGCATGGCCTCGGGGGCGCCCTCCTCGCGCACACCTTGCGCCTCGCCGACGCCGCCGGTGAGCCCGCCTACCTCGAGGCGTCGTCGACCCGCAGTCGCGTGCTCTACGAGCGCCACGGGTTCGAGGTGACCGGCGAGCTGTCGGTCGACGGCAGCCCGCCGATGTGGCCGATGTGGCGCGCGCCGCGCTGACTGGCCGGCCGCCTACCGTCTCGCCGTGCGCCGTCTGCTCCTCACGCTGGTGGCCGCGCCGCTCGTGCTGGCGGCCGGTGGCGGGGCAGCCGCGTCGAGCTGCGTCGAGGACCTGCCGCTGCGGTGGAAGGCGGCCCAGGTGCTCATGCCGGCCGTCTACGGCCCGGAGGTGGAGGCCCAGGGGGAGCGGTGGGCCCGGCTCGGCCTCGGCGGCGCACTGGTGATGACCGCACCCGACGACCTCGCCGGTGGCCCGCTCTTGCGGTTCAAGCAGCGCAGCACCGTGCCGGTGCTCGTGGCCACCGACGAGGAGGGCGGCACCGTGCAGCGGCTGCGCTCCCTCGGGCGGTTGCCCGGTGCAGCCACGATGGCAGGCAGCCGGTCGCCGGTGGCGGCCCGCTCGGAGGTCGTCGCCCACGCCTTGCGGGTCAAGGCGACCGGCGTCGACGTGGTGTTCGCGCCGGTGGTGGACGTGAGCCCCCCGGGCGGCGGCGGGCCGATCGAGCGGCGGGCGTTCTCGTCGAACCCGTGGCAGGTCCTCGCCTACGGCAAGGCCTACGTCGACGCCTGGCGGCTGGCCGAGGTCCTGCCGGTCGTGAAGCACTTCCCGGGCCACGGCTCGGCCACGGGCGACACCCATGTGGTCGGCGCCCGCACCGCCTCCCTCGACGAGCTCCGGCGGCGCGACCTGGTGCCGTTCAAGGGTTTGGCCGGCAGTGGCACCGGGGTGATGGTGGGTCACCTCGAGGTGCCCGGGCTCACCGAGCCCGACCGGCCGGCCAGCGTCAGCCCGGCCGCCCTGCGCTACCTCCGCTCGGCCGCCGGCTACCGGCGGGCGCTCGTGTTCAGCGACAGCCTCGGCATGGCGGCCATCTCCCAGCGCTGGGACCTGGCGACGGCAGTGGAGGAGACGATCAAGGCCGGCGTCGACATGGCGGTGTTCACGACGTCGTCCGGCGTGGAGGTCGTGATCGATCGGCTCGTGCAGGCCGTCGAGCAGGGCCGCATCCCCGCCGCACGGCTCGACGACGCCGTCGGGCGGGTGCTGGCCGCCAAGCGCGTCGACGCCTGCGCCCTTGCGGTGTCGTGACTCGCCGATTGCCTGCGGCGGCACGGCACGGTCGCGCCAGCCGTTACCGTCGAGACCGATGGCCGACCTCACCCCCGCGCACAGCCCCGACGCCGTCCTTCGCCACATCGGCCCTCACGCCGATCTCATCATCCCCCTGGCCAACGGCGAGCCCGTGGTCCTCATGGACGCCATCGAGGCCCACGTCGACCACCTCCAAGGCGTCACCGTCCACCAGATGCACGCCCTCCACGACCGGCCCTACCTGCACGGCGCGTTCGGCGACCGCCTGCGCCACCGGTCGTACTTCCTGTCGCACATCACCCGCCCGTGCTTCGCCGCCGGGTCGGTCGACTTCGTACCCAACAACTTCAGCGACATGCGCAACCTGCTGCGCGACTACACCACCGACCCCCTGGTGCTGGCGTCGGCGTCGTTGCCCGACAAGCACGGCTACTTCTCGCTCGGGCTGAACGCCGACTACACCTCGAGCTTCATCGGGCGGGCTCGCTTCTTCCTCGAGGCCAACGACCAGATGCCGCGGACGTTCGGGCGCAACAACATCCACGTGAGCCAGGTGGAGGGTTGGATCCAGGTCGACCGCCCCCTCACGGAGGTGCAGCCGGCGCCCATCACCGAGATCGACCGCCGCATCGCCCGCTTCATCGCCGAGCGCATCCCGAACGGCGCCTGCCTGCAGACCGGCATCGGTTCGATCCCGAACGCCATCCTCTCGGAGCTGGCGGGTCACCGCGACCTCGGCATCCACACCGAACTGCTGTCCGACGGCGTGGTCGATCTCGTCGAGAGCGGCGTCGTCAACGGGGTGCGCAAGCTGGCCAACCGCAACAAGGTCGTCGGAACGTTCGCCCTCGGCACCAAACGGCTCTACGACTTCCTCCATGAGAACGCTGCCTTCGAGCTGTGGCCGGTGCGGTTCGTGAACGACCCGCGAGTCATCGCGCAGGAGCCGAACTTCGTGTCGATCAACGCCACGCTGGCTGTCGACTTCCTCGGCCAGTGCGCGTCGGAGACGATCGACGGGCAGTACTACTCGGGCAGCGGGGGGCAGGCCGACTTCGCCCGCGGTGCGATGTACAGCCAGGGCGGCCAGGGCTTCGTCGTGCTCAAGTCGACCACCAAGAACGACACGATCTCCAAGATCGTCCCCCAGCTGGCCGCCGGCGACGTGGTGACCACGCTGAAGAACACCGTCGACAAGGTCGTCACCGAGTTCGGGGTGGCCGAGATGCGCGGCAAGAGCATCCGTCAGCGGGCCCAGGCCCTCATCGCCATCGCGCACCCGGGCCACCGCGACCACCTCACGGCCGAGGCGAAGCGGCTCGGGTACCTCTGAGTGGCGGCGGCCGCCGACGTCCCAACCGGTGAGCTGTCGACGTGCCGTGCGGCTCGTGCACCGCAGTTTGCACCTCGCCGCAGTTCCTCCTGATCGAGCCGGACGAGCACGACGCGCTGGCGCGCATCCCGGAGCGCCTTCCTGGCCGATCCGGCCGATGCGGCGGCGCCGCTGGTGCGCAGGCCATGCGCCGCTGACCAGCGGCCGTGAGCACGCCCTGGTCAGCGGCGCTCGGTCACCGAGCCGGCCGCGACGTCGAGCCAGCGGGTGAGCCGCACGGCCTCCAGCAGTCGGCGGTCGTGGCTCACGAGCAGCACGGTGCCCTCGAAGGCGTCGAGCGCCTGCTCGAGCTGCTCGATGGCTGGCAGGTCGAGGTGGTTCGTCGGCTCGTCGAGCACGAGCGTGTTGACGCCCCGGGCCGCCAGCAGCGCCAGCACCGCGCGGGTGCGCTCGCCCGGCGACAGCGTGGCTGCCGGCCGCACGACGTGGTCGGCGCCGAGCCCGAACTTGGCCAGGAGCGTCCGGGCGTCGGCCACCGTGAGCCCGGTCTCGGGGAGGAAGGCGTCGAGGAGGGTGTCGTCGCCGTCGAAGCGCCGGCGGGCCTGGTCGATCTCGCCGACCACCACGCCCGGCCCTTGGTGGCGGTGGCCGGCGGCCAGTGGCACCCGGCCGAGCAGCGCCGCCAGCAGCGTGCTCTTGCCCGAGCCGTTGGCGCCGACCACGGCCAGCCGGTCGGCCCACGACACCTCGAGCGACACCGGGCCGAGCCGGAAGCCGGGATGCTCCACGACGGCGCCGTCGAGCCGGAACGCCACGCTGCCGGCGCGGGGCGCAGCGGCGATCGACAGGCGCAGGTCCCAGCCGTCCCAGGGCTTGTCCGCCACGTCGAGGCGTTCGAGGGCCCGCTCGGTCCGGGCGGCCCGGGACGCCAGCTGCTCGGTCTGCTCCTGGCGGAACTTGCGCTGCGTCTTGTCGTTGTCACGCGGGCTGCGCGTTTCCTTCGCTACGCCCTTGGTCGACCACTCTCGCTCGCGGCGGGCCCGGGCCAGCAGCTCCGAGCGCTGCGACGTGTACAGCGAGTAGGCCTCCTCGGCCTGGCGCCGAGCCGTCGCCCTCTCGGCCAGGTAGGCCAGCCACCCGCCGCCGTAGGTGGTGGCCCGCCGGTCGTGCTCGGCCAGCTCCACCACGTCGGTGACCGTGCGCTCGAGGAAGGCGCGGTCGTGGCTCACCACGGCGACCGCGGCGGCGGTCTCCGTGACGAAGCGCTCCAGCCGGTCGAGCCCGTCGAAGTCGAGGTCGTTGGTCGGCTCGTCGAGCAGCAGTACGTCGAACCGGCTGAGGAGCACCGCCGCCAGCCCGGCCCGGGCCGCCTCCCCACCCGACAGCGTCGCCGTCGGCTGCTCGAGCAACCGCTCGTCGAGGCCGAGCGAGGCCCACACCTCGCCGGCGCGCGCGTCGAGGTCGGCTCCTCCCAGCGCCAGCCAGCGGTCGAGGGCGTGGCTGTAGCGGGCATCGGCTCCGGCGCCGCCGGCGGCGAGGGCCGCGGTGGCGGCGTGCAGCTCGTCGTCGGCGTCGGCGACGCCAGCGCGGCGAGCCAAGTACGACCGGACCGGCTCGTCGGCGCGCCGGTCGGGCTCCTGCGCCACGTAGCCGACCGTGGCGTCGGGCGGGGCCAGCAGCACGGTGCCGGCGTCGGGCACGACGATGCCAGCCAGCACCTGCAGCAGCGTCGACTTCCCGATGCCGTTGGGGCCCACGACGCCGACGCGCCGCCCGGGCGCCAGCTGCACGTCGACGCCCCCCAGCACGAGGTGGCCGCCGCGGGCCAGCCGCAGGCCGCGGGCGCTGAGGACGGCCACCTATCGGGTGCGCTCGGCGACCGTCTCGACGGTGATCCCGCCGCGCGGCCGCTGGGTGAGCGTGACGGTGACCCGCTGGGGCCGGGCCGAGGCCATCACCTCGTCGGCGATCTCGACGGCGAGGGCCTCGGCGAAGACGGGACGGTCACGGAAGCGCCACAGGTAGAGCTTCAGGCTCTTCGACTCGATGCAGGACGCATCGGGGACGTACTCGATCACGACGTGGGAGAGGTCGGGCTGACCGGTGACCGGGCAGATCGAGGCCAGCTCGTCGGTCGTGAACCGCACGGTGGTGCAGCCCTCGGGCGCCGGGAAGCACTCCACGTGGTCGACCGGGTGGCGCACCTCGCGGCCGAGGATCGTGAGCTGGTCGGTGGGCACGTCGGGCATGGGGGCCGATGCTACGGAAGGCACCGGCCCGGCGAGGGCCGCGCACCCCGTTGGTACGGTCGCCCCGATGGCGGATCGACGACACGAGAACGGGGCCGACGCAGCGACGGTCGGGCGGGTGCTCGGCACCGACGGCGCCACCCCCATGGCGTTCCAGGTGGGGCTGGCGCCCGACCGCACGCTCCAGCTCGACGACGTCGTCGTCACCGAGCGGGAGGTGCCCGGGGTGGGCCTGGTCCGCCTGTCGGGCATGGTCACCCAGGTCACGGCCGTGCACGAGGGCGCCCAGTGGGGCAGCGACGTCTTCCTCATCGCCGACGGCGTGCTGCCGGCCCAGCTCTTCGAGTCGGCCGACGTGCTCACCACCCGCGTCGAGCCCGAGGTGTACGTGCCGCCGCTGCCGGGCGCGGTGGTGCGCCGCGCCGAGGGCGACGAGCGGGCCACCGCGCTGTACTTCGACCGGATGGAGCGGCGCCTCCCGATCGGGGCGGGGCGCGACGGCGAGCCGTTCTTCCTGAACCTGGAGTTCCTCGACGGGACGCGTGGTGCCCACGTGAGCATCTCGGGCATCTCCGGCGTGGCGACGAAGACGAGCTATGCCAACTTCCTCCTCTACAGCCTGTTCACGTCGGGTGTGCTCGGCATGGAGGCGCTGAACACCAAGGCGCTGATCTTCAACGTGAAGGGCGAGGATCTGCTGTTCCTCGACCAGCCCAACGCCCGCCTGCTCCCCGAGCACGAGGAGGTGTACCGGCGCCTGGGCCTGCCGGTCGGCGCCTTCCCGTCGTGCTCGTTCCACGCCCCGCCCCGCAAGGCCGACCCCAACGCCGGTCCCGACGTGGCCAGCCGCCTCACCGGCGTGCGCAGCTTCTACTGGACGCTGGCCGAGTTCTGCCAGGAGGAGCTGCTCCCGTTCGTGTTCGCCGACGCCGAGGACGAGCGCCAGCAGTACACGATGGTCGTCCAGAACGTCACCGCCCGGCTGGCCCGCGAAGGCCGGCCGGCCGGTCCCGACGGGGCTTGGCAGGTCGAGGGCGAGGTGCTGCGCACCTTCGACGACCTCGTCACGTTCGTGGTCGACCGGGTGAGCTCGGAGGACCCCGACGTGCGGGCCCACTGGTGCGGCCCCGCCGTCGGCATGGGCACGTCGAACGCCTTCGTGCGGCGCCTGTCGTCGGCCCGGCCCCGCCTCGGCCACCTCGTGCGGGCCGACGTCGCCCTGCGGCCCGACCGGCGCATCAGCACCGGCGACGCCCAGGTCACCGTGGTCGACATCCACAACCTCCACGACCGGGCCCAGCGCTTCGTGGTGGGCGTCACGCTACGTCAGGAGTTCGACCGCAAGGAGCGCACCGGGATGGCCCGCCCGCTGCTGTTCGTGGTGCTCGACGAGCTCAACAAGTACGCGCCGCGCGAGGGCGGCTCGCCCATCAAGGAGCTGCTGCTCGACGTGGCCGAGCGCGGCCGCAGCCTCGGCATCATCCTCATCGGCGCCCAGCAGACCGCCAGCGAGGTCGAGCGGCGGGTGATCGCCAACTCCTCCGTACGGGTGGTCGGCCGTCTCGATGCCGCCGAGGCCACCCGGCCCGAGTACGGGTTCCTGCCCGAGCAGCAGCGCAAGCGGGCCACCATCGCCAAGCCGGGCACCATGTTCGTGAACCAGCCCGAGATCCCGGTGCCGCTCGTGGTCGAGTTCCCGTTCCCGGCCTGGGCCACCCGGCCCTCCGAGGTGCCGCCGGCGCCCGCCGCCGGTGCCACGGGCGATCCCTTCGACGGGCTCACGTGAAGCTGCTGCACACCGCCGACTGGCACGTGGGCAAGGTGCTGAAGGGCGTGTCGCGCCTTCCCGAACAGCGGTCTGTCCTCGCCGAGATCGTCGACGTCGCCCGCAGGGAGGCCGTCGACGTCGTGGTGGTCGCCGGCGACGTGTTCGACACGGCCGCTCCCTCGGCCGAGGCCCAAGAGGTGGCCTGGCGCGCGCTGCTCGAGCTCCGGTCCCTCGGTGCCGACGTGGTGGTGGTGGCCGGCAACCACGACCCGGCCGACACCTTCGACGCGCTGGCGCCGCTGTTCGCAGGCGTGGGCATCACCCTCGTCGGTCGCCCTCGCCGGCCCGACGAGGGAGGTGTCGTCGAGCTCGTTGCCCGGGGTACCGGCGAGCTCGTGCGGCTGGCGCTGCTGCCGTTCGTGTCACAGCGTGGGGTGGTGAAGGCGGCCCAGCTGCTCGAGCTCGACGCCGCGCAGGCCGCCGACGAGTACGCCGCCCGCATCGCGCTCGTCGTCGGCCGGCTGACCGCTGGCTTTCGCGCCGACGCCGTGAACGTGCTGGTGGCGCACACCACCGTGCGCAGCGGCGTGCTCGGCGGCGGCGAGCGCGACGCGCAGACGGTGTTCGAGTACACGGTGCCGGGCACCGCCTTCCCGGCCGCCGCGTCCTACGTCGCGCTCGGGCACCTGCACCGCCGCCAGCAGCTGCCGGCCGCCTGCCCGGTGTGGTACCCGGGATCGCCCATCGCCGTCGACTTCGGCGAGGAGGCCGACACCAAGCACGTGCTCGTCGTCGAGGCCGCCCCGGGCCGCCCCGCCGCCGTGCGGCCGGTGCCGCTGGCGGCGCCGCGGCCGCTGCGGACCGTGCGGGGGACGCTGCTCGAGCTGGCGACGATCGTCGGCGAGGTGGGCGACGCACTGCTGCGGGTCGTCGTCAGCGAGGCGGCCCGCCCCGGCCTGGCCGACGAGGTGCGGGCCCTCCTGCCGAACGCCCTCGAGGTGCGGGTGGAGCGGCTCGACACGGCCCCGGTCCCGGCGCAGAAGAGGACTGGCCGCAGCCCGCACGAGCTGTTCGACGCGTTCCTAGCCGACCGCCAGGTCGACGACCCGCGCCTGGTCGCGCTGTTCGCCGACCTGCTCGACGAGCAGCTCAGCGGCGGCCGCTGATGCGCCCGGTGCTGCTCGAGATGCAGGGGTTCGGCGCCTTCAAGCAGCCGACCACCGTGCACTTCGACGACACCGACCTCTTCGCGCTCGTCGGTCCCACCGGCTCGGGCAAGTCGACGGTGATCGACGCGGTGTGCTTCGCGCTGTACGGCTCGGTGCCCCGCTACGACGACCTGAAGGCCGTGGCACCCGCGATGTCGGTCGGCCACACCGAGACCAAGGTGCGCCTCACCTTCGAGGTGGGTGGCCGCCCGTACGTGGCTGTGAGGGTCGTGCGCCGCAACAAGGACGGACGCTCGGCCACCACCAAGGAGGCCCGCCTCGAGGCTGGCGACGGCACGGTGCTGGCCGGCCGGGCGTCGGAGATGACGGCCGCCGTCGAGTCGCTGCTCGGCCTGCCGTTCGAGCACTTCACCCGGTGCGTGGTGCTGCCCCAGGGGGCCTTCGCCCGGTTCCTCCACGACTCCCCGGCCGACCGCCAGGAGCTGCTCGTGCAGCTGCTCGACTTGGCCGTCTACGCCCGCATGGCGGTGGTGGCCAACCAGCGGGCCCGGGCCGCCCAGGTGGAGGCCCAGGGGCTCCGCCACGCGCTCGACGGCCTGGCCCAGGCCACCCCCGACGCGCTGACCGGAGCACGGTCGGCCGCCGATCACCTCGCGGCCGCGCTGGCCGCCGTGGAGGAGCGCCTCCCGCGCCTGGCCGCCCTCGACGAGGAGCGGGCCGCCGTCGTCCGGTCCGGGCAGTCGGCCCGGTCGCTGCTCGACGCCCTCGGGCGCGTCGGCGTGCCGGCCCAAGCGCTCGACGCCGGAGCGGCCGCCGGGCGGGCCGCGCTCGTGCTGGCCGACGCCGAGGCCGAGCAGGCCGCCGCGCAGGAGGCGACCGACGCCGCCGCGGCGACCGTGGCCGGGCTGGGTGACCCGGCACCGCTGCGTCGCGCCCTCGACGCCCACGAGCGCCGGACCGTGGCGGTGGCGGCACTGGGCGACGCTCGCGAGCAGGTGGCGGCAGCCGCGGGCGCGCTCGTCGCTGCGGCCGGCGGACTCGACGACGCAGTGGCTGCCGCCACGTCGTGCGCCGAGCTACTCGACGCCGCCCGCACCCGCCACGCCGCGCACGCCGTGCGCAGCGTGCTCGTGGTCGGTGCGCCGTGCCCCGTGTGCCAGCAGCTCGTCACCGCGCTGCCGGGTGGAAGCGCACCCGACCAGCTCACGGCGGCCGAAGCCGCCTCGGCCGCGGCCACGGCCGCGCTCGAGCGGGCACGGGCGGCCCGGGAGGCGGCCTCGCTGGCCGCCGCCACCGCCGACGAGCGGCTGGCGACCGCCGCCGGAATGGTCGCCGAGCTCGACGCGGCGGTGGCCGACCATCCGGACGTCGACACGGTCCGAGCCGCCCTCGACGCGCACGCGGCGGCGACCGAGGCTGAGGGAGCGGCCCGGCGTCGCGTCGAGACCACCCGGCGCGCCACCGCAGCCGCCGCGGCCGCGGCCGCGGCCGCCCGCGCCGCCGTGAGCGCCCTGGCGGCTGCCTACTCGGCGCAGCGTGACCCCGTGGTGGCGCTCGACCCGCCGGCTCCGGGCGCCGACGTCGTGGCCTCGTGGGAGGCGCTGGCCGCCTGGGCCGCCGACCGGATCCCCGAGCAGGACGCCGCGGTGCTGGCCCGGCGGGCCGAGCTGCAGTCGGTCGATGCCGAGCGGCAGACCATCGTCGACGAGTGTCGGGCGCGAGCCGCCGGCGCCGGCGTCGACGGCGCCACGCCCGACGAGCTCGTGCGGGGCCTGGTGCAGGCGCTGGCCCGAGCCCGTGCCGCGGCCGAGCAGCTCGAGCGCCAGGTCGTCGAGCGCGAGCGGCTGGCAGGGCTGGCCGCCGAGGCCGAGGAGCGCCACACGGTGGCCAGGGCCATGGGCCAGCTGCTGTCGGCCAACGGCTTCGAGAAGTGGCTGGTGGCCGAGGCGCTCGGCACGCTGGTCGACGGGGCGGGGCAGACGCTGCGGCAGCTGTCGAGCGGGCAGTTCTCGCTGGCGGCCGGCGACGGTGGCGAGCTCGTGGTGATCGACCACGCCAACGGCGACGAGCGCCGGGGCGTGCGGTCGCTGAGCGGCGGGGAGACCTTCCAGGCGTCGCTGGCCCTGGCCCTGTCGCTGGCCGACCACCTGGCCGGCCTGGCCGCCTCCGGAGCGGCCAAGCTCGAGGCGCTGTTCCTCGACGAGGGCTTCGGCACGCTCGACGCCGAGAGCCTCGACACCGTGGCGTCGGCCATCGAGTCGCTGGGCGCCACCGGGCGCATGGTCGGCATCGTCACCCACGTGCGGGACCTGGCCGAGCGGGTGCCGGTGCGCTTCGAGGTGACCAAGGGCACCGTGTCCGCCACCGTCGAGCGGGTGGTCGGGTGAGGCCGTCGTGAAGGTCACCGTCGACCCCTGGGACCCCGCCTACGGCGCCGCCGCCGGCGAGGCCACCGAGAGCGACAACGTGCTCGACCTCGCCGTCGAGCGCCCGGTCGGTGACTGGGACCCGATCGACCGGCCGGCCGCCACGGGCCCGGAGGTGGTCACCTTCGTCGACGGGGTGCGGCGCGTCGACGCGCGGGTGTGGGTGGAGGCCGACGGCGGCGGCGACGCCGAGCTCGGAGTGTGCGCGTCGTGGGCGGCCGGCGCCGTGGTCTGCGACGGGCAGGCCCGCGTGGTGGCCGTGGAGGTCGGCCGGTGCCTGGCCTCGCCGTCGGAGGCGGCCGTCGACCTCGTCACCGCCCACGGCACCTACCGGCGGGTCCGGGCCCGCAGCGGTGCCCCGGAGCACCTGTGGCTGGCGGTGCACCAGCGCATGGGGGCGGCCGAGGTGGCAGTGAGCGACGTGGCGCGCCGGCTGGCACCCGGGCTGCTCGTGGTCGACGGCCCGCTGCGGGAGCGCCGCCGGCTCGACGATGCCGTGGGGTTGGTGAAGAGCCACCACGTCCACTACCTGCCGCCCGAGCTCCGCCCGCTGCTGGGCCGGCTGGCACCGGGGCAGCGCACACCCCTGTTCACCCTGGGTGGCCCGCTGGCCCGCCACTCGTGGTACCTGCGCCTCCCGGGTGGCCAGGGCGGGCCGATGGCGGGCATCGTGCGGTGCGAGTGCTCGGCCGACCTCGACGTCGCTCGGTCCGTCGCGCTGGCCGGTTCGACGGCAGCCGTCCTGCCCCGCTATGCCAGCGAGCCGCACAAGGACCCGAGAGCCCCGCAGAACCTGTTCCCGGTGGCGGGGCTCGAGCGGGAGCTGCGCCGGCGCCTCGGCGACGCCCGGCTCCTCTATCGCGCCCTGCGGGCCGCCGCCTGAGTGCCGGCGCAGCGTCGTCGGGCCGGCACGCCACGGCGTACGGTGGCGGCGCCAGCCACCCCCCGTAGGAGGACCGATGACCACCGCCGAGCACCTTCGGCTCGACGAAGCCAACACCGGGGCACGCCCCTGGAAGCGTTGGGGCCCCTACCTCAGCGAGCGCCAGTGGGGGACCGTGCGGGAGGACTTCTCCGACGACGGCGACGCCTGGAGCTACTTCACGCACGACCAGAGCCGCTCCCGGACCTACCGCTGGGGCGAGGACGGGCTGGCCGGGATCAGCGACGACCGGTCGCGGGTGTGCCTGGCGCTCGCGCTGTGGAACGGCGCCGACCCGATCCTGAAGGAGCGGCTCTTCGGCCTCACGAACGCCGAGGGCAACCACGGCGAGGACGTGAAGGAGTACTACTTCTACCTCGACTCGACGCCGACCCACTCGTGGATGCGCTGGCTCTACAAGTACCCCCAGGCCCCGTTCCCCTACGCCGACCTCGTCGACACCAACCGGAACCGCAGCCGTGACACCTACGAGTACGAGCTGCTCGACACCGGGGTGTTCGACGACGACCGCTACTTCGACGTCGAGCTCGAAGTGGCCAAGGGCGGTCCCGACGATCTCCTGTTGCGCATCACCGCCCGCAACCGTGGTCCCGACACCGCGCCGCTGCACGTGCTGCCGACGATCTGGTTCCGCAACACCTGGCAGGCCGACCCGACGGTGGCCAAGCCGTCGCTGCGCCGGCTCGACAGCTCGGGCGGCGCCGCTGTCGTCGCGGTGGAGCACCCCAAGGTGGGCAGCTACCGCTGGTACGTCGACGGCGACCCGGAGCTGCTGTTCACCGAGAACGAGAGCAACCGGGAGCGGCTGTGGGGTCAGCCCAACGACCAGCCCTACGTGAAGGACGCGTTCCACCGCTACGTCGTCGACGGCGAGACGGCGGCGGTGAACCCGGCCGGCACGGGAACCAAGGCGGCTGCCCACGTGGTGCTCGAGGTCCCGGCCGGGGAGAGCCGCAGCGTGCTCGTGCGCCTCGTCGACGCTTCGGCCGCCGCGCCGGCGCCCTTCGCCGACGCGGCGGCGGTGCTGGCCGAGCGCAAGGTCGAAGCCGACGCCTTCTACGACGCGCTCAGCCCGGCCGCCTTCTCGGCCGAGGAGCGCAACGTCTACCGCCAGGCGTTGGCGGGGATGCTCTGGAGCAAGCAGCACTACGTGTTCGACGTCGACACCTGGCTCAAGGACCGCAACGCCCACCCCCTCCGCGGAGGCCGGCCCTACCCGCGCAACCAGGGCTGGTACCACATGGTGAACGACGACATCGTCTCCATGCCCGACAAGTGGGAGTACCCGTGGTACGCGGCGTGGGACCTGGCGTTCCACACGCTGCCGCTCGGCATCGTCGACCCGGTCTTCGCCCGCGAGCAGCTCTCGCTGATGTTGCGGGAGGTCTACCTCCACCCGAGCGGCCAGATCCCGGCCTACGAGTGGAACTTCGGCGACGTGAACCCGCCGGTGCACGCCTGGGCGACCCTGTTCGCCTACTCCGCCGACCGGGCCGACGGTGGCGTGCTCGACGTCGACTTCCTGGTCGACTCGTTCAAGAAGCTCCTCATGAACTTCACCTGGTGGGTGAACCGCAAAGACGTCGGTGGCCGCAACCTGTTCGAGGGCGGCTTCCTCGGCCTCGACAACATCGGCGTGTTCGACCGCTCGAAGCCGCTGCCCACCGGCGGCTACCTCGAGCAGGCCGACGGCAGCGCCTGGATGGCGCTGTTCAGCCAGAACATGCTCGAGATCGCGCTCGAGCTCGACGAGGTGCTGCCCGAGTACGGCGACATGGTGCTCAAGTTCCTCCAGCACTTCTTGTGGATCGCCTCGGCCATGGACCGCATCGGTGACAACGCCGACGAGCTGTGGGACGAAGAGGACGGCTTCTTCTACGACCTGCTGCGCCTCCCCGACGGCACGGCCATGCGGCTGAAGGTGCGCTCGATGGTGGGCCTGCTCCCGATGTGCGCGGTGAGCACCCTGTCGGAGCATTCGTTCGGCAAGCACGCCGAGCTCTTCGAGCGCCTCCGTGACCTGCTCGGGCGCAACCTCGACCTGCTGGCGAACTGCGCCGACCCACGGACCCGGGGCGTGGCGAACCGCCACCTGCTGTCACCACTCAACGAGACGAAGCTCCGGCGCGTGCTCGCTCGGATGCTCGACGAGGACCGGTTCTTCTCGCCGCACGGGATCCGGGCGCTGTCGAAGTGGCACGGGGAGCACCCCTACACCTTCTGGGTCCACGGCGAGGCCCACACCGTCGCCTACGAGCCGGCCGAGTCGACGACGCCCCTGTTCGGCGGCAACTCCAACTGGCGGGGCCCAGTGTGGATGCCCGTGAACCTGCTCATCCTGCGGGCCCTCGTCACCTACTACGCGTACTACGGCGACGACTTCCGCATCGAGTGCCCGACCGGCTCGGGCAACGAGATGACGCTGTTCGAGGTGGCCCAGGAGCTGGGCCGGCGATTGGTGTCGATCTTCGTGCCCGACAGCGACGGCCGTCGCCCCGTCTACGGGTCCACCGAGAAGTTCCAGACCGACCCGCACTGGAAGGACCTCGTGCTGTTCTACGAGTACTTCCACGGCGACGACGGCGCCGGCCTCGGTGCCAGCCACCAGACGGGCTGGACGGGTTGTGTGGCCTGGATCATGCAGCTGCTGGCCAACCTCGAGGCGTCTGACGTGCTCGCGAACGGCACGAGAGCGTTCCGGCGTTACGTCACCCGCTGATGTCCACCACCGAGCCGCGCCCGGCCGACGCCGACGAGCGGTGGGAGAGCGACGTGGTGCTGGCCGACGGCGGCACCGTGCACGTGCGCCCGATCACGCCGGCCGACCGCAACCGGCTGCTCGCGCTCCACGGCCGCCTGTCGGCCGAGAGCATCTACTACCGCTTCTTCTCGCCCAAGCCCCGCCTCACCGACAAGGAGGTGGAGAAGTTCACCAACGTCGACATGCACGACCGCGTGGCGCTGGTGGCGACGCTGGGCGACGACATCATCGGCGTCGGCCGGTACGACCGCTGGCCGGGGAAGCCGGAGGCCGAGGTGGCCTTCACTGTCGACGACGCCCACCACGGCCGCGGCCTGGCCACCGTGCTGCTCGAGCACCTCGCCACCATCGGCCGCAGCCGCGGCCTGGCCCGCTTCACAGCCGAGGTGCTGCCTGACAACCGGGCGATGCTCTCGGTGTTCCGCAAGGCCGGCTTCGAGGTCACCAACGAGTTCTCGGGCGGCATCATCGACGTGGCCTTCGACATCGAAGAGACCCCTGGCTACCTCGAGACGGTCGAGCAGCGTGAGCGGCGGGCCGAGTCGAGATCGATCTCGCGGCTGCTGCGGCCGCGGTCGATCGCCGTCGTCGGGGCGTCCGACCGGCCCGGCTCCGTCGGCGCCGCCATCTTCCAGAACCTGCTGTCGTCGCGCTTCGACGGGCCGGTCTACCCGGTGAACCCGTTCGTGCACCACGTCTCGAGCGTGCTCGCCTACGACTCGGTGCTCGACGTGCCCGACGACGTCCACCTCGCCGTCATCGCGGTGCCGGCCGACCAGGTCGTCGCGGTCGTCACGCAGTGCGCCGAGAAGAAGGTCCGCGGGTGCCTGGTGGTGAGCACCGGCTTCGCGGAGGTCGGTAACGACGAAGCCCAGCGCGCCCTCGTCGAGCTGGCACGGGGCAACGGCATGCGGCTCATCGGCCCGGCCAGCATGGGCCTCGTCACCACACCGTCGTCGGTCCGGGCCTCGTTCGCATCCGTACCGGTCGATCCGGGCCGCGTGGCCATGTCGGTGCAGTCGGGCCCGTTCGGCATCGCGCTGCTCGAGCTGGCCCACCGCATGGGCATCGGGATCTCCACGTTCGTGTCGCTCGGCAACAAGGCCGACGTGAGCGCCAACGACCTCCTGAACTACTGGGACGAGGACCCCGACACCGACGTGGTGCTGCTCTACACCGAGAGCTTCGGCAACCCGCGCAAGTTCGGCCGCATCGCCCGCCGGGTCGGCCGCCACAAGCCGGTGGTGGCCGTGAAGGCCGGCCGGCGGGGGCCCGACGACGACGCCGCGGACGCGCTCTACCAGCAGGCCGGTGTGATCCGCGTGCCCACCGTGCGCGAGCTGTTCCACACCGGTCGCCTCTTGGCCAGCCAGCCGTTGCCGGCCGGCACCCGGGTCGCAGTGGTCAGCAACGCCGCCAGCCCGGCCGTGTTGGTGCTCGACGGCCTCGACGTGCACGGACTCGAGGTGGCCGCCCTCTCGGCCGACACGCGCGCCGAGCTGGCGGCGCACCTCCCGACCGAGGCCCGCGTCGGGGCGGTGGTCGACCTCACGTTCCGCGCCGTGCCGGCCGACTACCGGGCGGCGGTGTCCACGGTGCTGGCCGACGACGGCGTCGATGCCTGTGTCGTCGTCTATGCCCCACCCATCGTCGACGGCGTCGAGGACGTGGCCGCCGCCGTCGACGAGGCGGCGGCCGAGCACGCCAAGACGGTGGTCGCCTGCGCGCTCGGCCACGACGACGGCCCGCTGTCGTCGCGCTCGACCACCCCCAACTTCTCGTTCCCCGAACCGGCCTGCGCCGCCCTCGGTCGCGTCGCCCGGTACTCGGCCTGGAGAGCCAGGCCCCTCGGCACGGTCCCGGAGCTCGACGTCGACCTCGACGTGGCGCGCGAGGTCGTGTCGTACGCCCTCGAGCGCCGCCCGGCGGGCACCCTGCTCCCGCTGCCGGCCCTCACCAGGCTTCTGATGAGCCACGGCATCCCCTTCGCCGCGGCTCGGGCCGTCACCTCTCGCGACGGCGCCGTCGTGGCGGCCGCCGAGCTGGGCTTCCCGGTCACGCTCAAGGCGGCCGGGCTCACGCGTCTTGCCCGCAGTGAGAGCGGTGGTGTGGCGCTCGACCTCCACGACGCCGAGGCCGTCGACGCGGCTTACGGCCGGATGAGCGACGCCCTCGGCCCGGCGATGGCCGAGGCCATCGTGCAGCGAATGGCGCCGGCCGGCGTCGAGATCTGCATCGGCGTCGAGCACCACCCAGCCTTCGGCCCGGTGGTGTCGTTCGGCCTTGGTGGCGCCTACTACGACGCCATCGCCGACCGCGCGGTTCGGGCCGTGCCGCTGACCGACCTCGACGCCCTCGAGCTCGTGACGACGTCACGAGCCATGGTGGCGCTCGAGGCGCTCGGTGCCGATCTCGACGCTCTCCAGGCCGTGCTGTTGCGGGTGGCCCAGCTGGCCGACGAGCTGCCCGAGCTGACGTCGCTTCGCCTCAACCCGGTGCTGGCCAGTCGGGCCGGCGCCTGGACGGTGGACGCGCGGGCCCATGTGACCCCCACCCAGGAGCAGGACCAGCCGCTGCGGCGCCTCAGCTGATCAGCGGGCCGACGGCTCGCGCGGCAGGCCGAGGATGCGCTCGCCGATGATGTTGCGCAGTACGTTCGACGTGCCGCCCATGATCGTGTAGCCGGGCGCGTAGCAGAAGGCCCTGGCGGCTCGGCCCCACAGCGTGGCGTCGGCGCCGAACGAGCGGGCGGCGAAGTCGGCCACCCGCTGCTCGTGCTCGGTGCAGTACGCCTTCGTGGCGGCGGAGAACCCCTTCGGCGCCTGCTGCAGCACCTCTCGCAGCACGAGCAGGCGTCCGATGCGGTAGCCGGTCTCGAGGCGGGCCACGTCGTCGCGGACCACGCGGTCGGTCGTGTCGGCCCGCTCGAGGGCGTCGAGGTAGAGGGCGTGGTTCGACAGGAGCCGGTCGATGCCGCCCCGCTCGTGCTCGAGCTGGCGCATCGTCTGCTTCCACGAGCCGCCCTCGCTCCCCACGAGGTTGGCCGCCGGAACGCGCACGTCCTCGTACCAGACCTCGCAGAAGTGCCGGTTCGTGGTCATGTCCTCGATTGGGCGGATCGTGATGCCGGGGGAGTCGAGCGGCACGATCAGCTCGCTGATGCCCTCGTGGGGCGCTCCCGCGGTGGACGTCCGGCAGATGAGGTAGCAGTAGTCGGCCGTGTCGCCGAAGCTCGTCCAGATCTTCTGGCCGCTCACCACGTACTCGTCGCCATCGCGCACGGCGCGGGTCGTGAGCGACGCCAGGTCGGATCCCGCGTCGGGCTCGCTCATCCCGATGCACCAACCGGTCTCCCCCGACAAGATGCCGGGGAGGAACGCCCGCTTCTGCTCCTCGGTGCCGTAGGCGAGCAACGTCGGGCCCATCTGGCGGTCGGCGAACCACGAGGCGGCGATGGGTGCGCCCATCCGGATGAACGTCTCGGTGACGGCGAAGCGCTCGAGCGCCGTGCGGCCGCCCCCGCCGTACTCGGTCGGCCAGGTCATGCCGATCCAGCCGCGGGCGCCGAGCTCACGGGAGAACTCGCGGGAGTAGCCGTTGATCCAGGCGTCGTCGTGGCGGCCGTAGGTGGCGATCGCCTTGGCGGCCACCTCCTCGGCCTCGGCTCGCAGCGCTCGGAGCTCGGAAGGCAGGTGGAAGTCCACGACCCGACAGTAACGGCGTACCGTGCGGACCCCGATGTCCGAGCGTCCACCGCTACCCCGAGGGATCCGCCCGCTGCTGGCGGCGCTGTTCTTCGCGACCGTCGGCGTCTTCGTGCAGGCGACCGCCCTCGGCAAGCAGGTGTACGACATCACCGGGCGTCCGCTCGATCTCGGTCTGCTCGGCCTGGCCGAGTTCCTGCCGACGGCGCTCCTCGCGCCGCTCACCGGCTCGGTGGCCGACCGCTTCGACCGCCGTCTCGTGGTGGCCCTCGGCTTCGGAGGCGAGGCGGCCTGCTCGGCCGGCCTCGCGCTCTACGCCCTGTCGGACCCGACGTCGATCGCACCGATCCTCGTGCTCGTCGTGCTGTTCGGCGTGGCTCGGGCCTTCGTCGCGCCGGCCTCCCGGGCGCTCCCCGTCGACCTCGCCGAGCCGGCCGGCGCCGTCACCCGAGTCATCCCCCTCACGTCGATCGTGTGGCAGGTGGCCTTCATCGTCGGCCCCGTGGCCGGAGGGTTCCTCTACGTGCCCGGGGCCCACTGGCCCTACGGGGTGGCCTGCGTCCTCGCGCTGGTGGGCGCGGCCACGGTGCTGTCGGTCCACCTGCCCGCCCGCGAGCGCCTCACGTCGCCTCCCGGCGCCCGGGCCGTGCTCCACGACGCGCTGGAGGGGCTGCGGTTCATCCGCCGGACGCCGATCCTGCTGGGCGCCATCTCCCTCGACCTCCTCGCCGTGCTGTTCGGGGGCGCCATCGCGCTGCTGCCGGCCATCGCCGACGAGCGGCTCGGCGTGGGCGCCGTCGGCCTCGGCTGGCTGCGGGCGGCGGTCGGCATCGGCGCCGGCCTCACCACGCTCGTCCTCGCGGTGCGGCCGGTCAACCGCCGCGTCGGTGTCGTGCTGTTCGTGGCCGTCGGCATCTTCGGCGTCGCCACGATCGTGCTGGGCCTCACCCGCAGCTACGCCGTCGCGTTCGCCGCGCTGCTCGTGGCGTCGGGCGCCGACGCCGTGAGCGTCTTCATCCGGGCGACGCTGGTGCCGCTCGTCACCGCGCCGTCGATGCGAGGCCGGGTGCTGGCCGTGGAGAACGTGTTCATCGGCGCGTCGAACGAGCTCGGCGCCTTCGAGAGCGGCGTGGCAGGTGCGCTCCTCGGCGCGGCCGGCGCCGTGGTGCTCGGCGGCGCCGCCACCTTGGTGGTGGTGGCGGTGTGGGCCACGCTGTTCCCGGCGCTGCGCAGCGTCGACCGCTTCCGTGACGCGCAGGCGGCCGTGGCCGGCGACCTGCCGCCGTCGGAGCTGCGCACCGAGTGGCGGGCCACCGACCCGAGCGGCCGCGACCCCGCCTAGCGCGCCACCGCGCCTCGTGCCAGCCGCCTCAGTCCTCTCCTCACGCCTCGGTGAAGCCGGGGAGGTCGAATGCATGAGAACGATGAAGACGAAATCGATCTTCGTATGTCGAGCCGCAGTATTGTGGACAAGTCGGATACAAGTGGGAGGATCCATGGCCATGATCGCCGTCAAGAACCCCGTCGTCGAGCTCGACGGCGACGAGATGACCCGCATCATCTGGCAGTTCATCAAGGACCAGCTGATCCTCCCGTACCTCGACGTCGAGCTGCTGTCGTTCGACCTCGGCATCGAGCACCGCGACGCCACCGGCGACCAGGTCACCGTCGACGCGGCGCTGGCCATCAAGGAGCACGGCGTGGGGGTGAAGTGCGCCACGATCACCCCCGACGAAGCCCGCGTCGAGGAGTTCGGCCTGCGCCACATGTGGAAGTCGCCCAACGGCACGATCCGCAACATCCTCGGCGGGGTCGTGTTCCGGGAGCCGATCATCTGTCGCAACATCCCTCGCCTGGTGCCCGGCTGGACCAAGCCGATCGTCATCGGCCGCCACGCCCACGGCGACCAGTACAAGGCCACCGACTTCCGGGTGCCCGGCCCCGGCACGGTCACCATCACCTACACCCCCGACGACGGCGGCGAGCCCATGCAGCTCGAGGTGGCCAAGTTCGCCGGCGGCGGCGTCGCGATGGGGATGTACAACTTCGACGACTCGATCCGTGACTTCGCCCGGGCCAGCTTCCGCTACGGCCTCGACCGCCACTACCCGGTCTACCTCTCGACCAAGAACACGATCCTCAAGGCCTACGACGGCCGGTTCAAGGACCTGTTCCAAGAGGTGTTCGAGACCGAGTTCCAAGACGAGTTCACCGCGGCTGGCCTCACCTACGAGCACCGCCTCATCGACGACATGGTGGCGGCCGCCCTCAAGTGGGAGGGCGGCTACCTCTGGGCCTGCAAGAACTACGACGGCGACGTCCAGTCCGACACGGTGGCCCAGGGCTTCGGCTCGCTCGGGCTCATGACCTCGGTGCTCCTCACGCCGGACGGCAAGACGTGCGAGGCCGAGGCGGCCCACGGCACCGTCACCCGCCACTACCGCCAGCACCAGCGGGGCGAGAAGACGTCGACGAACCCGATCGCGTCGATCTTCGCCTGGACGCGGGGCCTGGCCTTCCGCGGCAAGCTCGACGGCACGCCCGAGGTCGTCGCATTTGCCGACGCGCTCGAGCAGGTCTGCGTCGAGACGGTCGAGTCGGGGCAGATGACCAAGGACCTGGCGCTGCTCGTGTCGCGCGACCAGCCGTGGCTCACCACCGAGGAGTTCCTCGCCACCCTCGACCAGAACCTGCAGAAGAAGATCGCAGCCCAGGCGGTCTGAGCCGTGCGCGCCGTGGTGCTGCGGGCCAAGGGCGGTCCCGACGTCCTCGCCATCGAAGAGGTGCCCGAGCCGGTCCCCGGGCCCGACGAGGTGCTGGTGGAGGTCGTGGCCACCGCGCTCAACCGGGCCGACCTCCTCCAGCGCATGGGTCTGTACCCCGGCCCCGCGATGGCCCACGAGATCCCCGGCCTCGAGTACGCCGGTCGGGTGGTGGCGGTGGGGGAGCGGTGTGCCACGGCGCGCGTCGGCGACGAGGTGATGGGCATCACCGGCGGCGGGGCCTACGCCGAGCTCCTGGTGGTGCACGAGCGCCAGCTCCTGCCGGTGCCCCCCACGGTGACGCTGGCCGACGCCGCCGCCATCCCCGAGGTCTTCATCACCGCCTGGGACGCGCTCGTGCTGCAGGGCGGTCTCACGTCGGGGCGATGGGCGCTGGTGCACGCGGGGGCCAGCGGCGTGGGCACGGCGGCGATCCAGATCGCCAAGGCCGTCGGCGCCCGCGTGGCCGTCACGTGCAGCGAGGGCAAGGCCGAGGTGTGCCGTGGCCTGATGGCCGACCTCGTCGTCACACGTTCGCCGCACGACTGGCTCGGCGAGCTCCTGGCCCACGTCCCCGGGGGCGTCCACACGGTGCTCGACGTGGTCGGCGGCGACGAGACGAACCGCAACCTGCAGGCTGTGGCTCACAAGGGCACCATCGTGCAGGTCGGGCTCATGGGGAGCGGGCGCGTGCAGGCCGACCTCGGCTTGCTGCTGGCCAAGCGGGTCCGCCTCGTCGGCACGGTGCTGCGGGCCCGCCCGCTCGAGGAGAAGATCACCGTCACCCGCCGCTTCGCCGAGGAGGTCGTACCGCTGTTCGACAGCGGCGTCCTTCGCCCGGTGATCGACAGTCGGTTCCCGTTCGACGCGGTGGCCGAGGCCCACCGGCGCATGGAGGCCAACGCCAACGCCGGCAAGATCCTGCTCGACGTCCGCCCCGGCTGACCACGGCGCTTGCGCGTCCTCCCGTCCTCTGTTAGGTATACCTCACTTCGACGTTAGGGATACCTAACACTACGGACGGAGGCTGGAGCGACGATGGGACGGGCGACGAGGACGGTCGGCTTGCTGGTGGCGGCGGCGCTGGTGGTCGCCGGCTGCGGTGACGACGACGACGGCGACGACACCGGCAGCGCGGCCCCGAGCGGCACCATCACGATCTACAGCGGGCGCAGCGAAGACCTCGTGAAGCCGCTGCTCGACCAGTTCGCCGCCGAGACCGGCATCACGGTCGAGTTCCGTGGCGGCGACAGCGGCGAGCTCGGCGCCCAGCTGCTCACCGAGGGCGACGCCTCGCCGGCCGACGTGTTCTTCAGCCAGGACGCCGGGGCGCTCGGCGCGGTCTCCAAGGCCGGCCTGTTCGAGGCGCTGCCGGCGGAGCTCGTCGAGCGCGTGCCCGAGGCCTACCGGGCCGCCGATGCCACGTGGATGGGGCTGTCGGGCCGGGTGCGCGTCGTCGTCCACCACCCCGAGCTGGCACCGGCGCCCCCCGACCACATCGACGGGCTCCTGGCGCCCGAGTGGAAGGGCAAGATCGGATTTGCCCCCACCAATGCCTCGTGGCAGGCCTTCGTCACCGGGCTGCGGGTGCTGCGGGGCGACGACGGTGCCCGGGCGTGGCTCGAGGGCTTCGCGGCGCAGGACCCGGTGGCCTACGAACGCAACGGGGCCGTACGCGACGCCGTCGACGCCGGGGAGATCGCGCTCGGCCTCGTGAACCACTACTACCTCTACGAGAAGATCGCCGCCGAGGGCGATGGCGTCGTGGCCGAGAACCAGTACATGGCGGCCGGTGACCCCGGTGGGCTGGTGAACGTCGCCGGCGCCGGTGTGCTCGCGTCGTCCGACAACGAGGCTGCCGCGGTCGCCCTGGTCGACTACCTCTCCGGCCCGAAGGGCCAGGCCTACTTCGCCGAGAAGACGTTCGAGTACCCCCTCGTCGAGGGGACGGTCACGGCCGACGTGCTGCCGCCGCTGGCCGACCTCGATCCGCCGGCGCTCGACCTCTCCGACCTCGACTCGCTCGGCGAGACGCAAGCCCTCCTGGCCGACGTGGGGCTCCTGACGAAGTGAGCATCGCGGCGTCGCCGTCGTCGCTCGAGGCACTCCCGGCGCCGGCCCTGCGCAGGGCCGGCGCCGTGGCGCGTCGCCGTCGCGTCGGCCGTCGACGACCGCCGCTGGCCTTGGTGGCACCGGCGGTGGTCGGTGCGGCGGCGGCGGTGGTGCCGCTGTGGTACCTGGCCGACCGCGCCACCTCCCAGGGGTGGTCGGAGGTGGCCGACGAGCTGTGGCAGCGGCGCACGCTCGACCTGGTCGTGCGCAGCCTCGCGCTGGCCGGGGTCGTGACGGCCTTGTGCGTCGTGATCGGCGTGGCGGCGGCCTGGCTGGTGGCGCGGGCCGACCTGCCGGGCCGGCGGGTGTGGCAGGTGGCGCTGGCACTCCCCTTGGCCATCCCGTCCTACGTGTCGGCCTTCGCGTGGGTGTCGTGGAAGCCGTGGCTGGCCGGGTTCCGGGGAGCCGTGCTCGTGCTGGTCCTGGCGTCGTATCCGTACGTGTACCTCCCGGTGCTGGCCGCGCTGCGTCGCCTCGATCCGGCCCACGAGGAGGTGGCCCGCTCACTGGGCTGGACGCCCCGCAAGGTGGTGCTGCTGCTCACCCTGCGCCAGGTCCGCCCCGCCATCGTCGCCGGGGCGCTGCTCGTGGCGCTCTACGTGCTGTCCGACTTCGGGGCGGTGGCCACCATGCGCTTCGAGGCGTTCACGTGGGTGATCTACGGCGCCTACCGGGCCGGGTTCAACCCGGCCCAGGCCGCCATCCTCGGCACCGTCCTGGTGGCCGTTGCCGTGGTGATCGTCGCCTTGGAGGCGCACGTGCGGGGGTCGGCATCGTTCACCCGCCTCGGCGCCGGCGCGCCCCGTCCGTCGCGGCCGCTGCCCCTCGGGCGCTGGCGCGTCGCGGCCGTGGCGTTCCTGGTCGTCGTGCTGGCCGCCGCCATCGCGTTCCCGGTGGCCCAGGTGGTGCACTGGATGCGCCGGGGGGCCGACACCGGTTTCGACGTGGCCCGCGTGGCCTCGGCGGTGGGGGCGACGCTGCGGCTGTCGGCGCTGGCCGCCCTGGCCGCGCTCGCCGTCGCGGTCCCCATCGGCGTGCTGGCGGCCCGCTTCCGGCAGCGCTACGTGCACGTGCTCGAGCGCTCGACGTACGTGGCCCACGGGCTCCCCGGCATCGTGATCGCCATCTCGCTCGTGTTCGTCGGGGTGCGCCTGCTGCGACCGATCTACCAGGAGACGCCGCTGTTGGTGCTGGCCTACGTGGTGCTGTTCCTGCCGCTCGCCGTCGGCACCGTGCGATCATCGGTCGAGCAGTTGCCCGTGGGCCTCGAGGAGGTGGCCCGCTCGCTCGGCCACTCGCCCGCGCGCGTGCTGGCGAGGGTGACCGTGCCACTCGCCGCGCCGGGGCTGGCGGCCGGCGCGGCGCTCGTGTTCCTCGCCACGATGAAAGAGCTGCCGGCCACGCTGCTGCTGCGGCCGACCGGCACCGAGACGCTGGCCACCGAGCTGTGGAAGGCGACGTCGATCTCGGACTACGCGGCCGCCGGCCCCTACGCTTTGGCCATCATCCTCCTCGCTGCCGTCCCCACCGCGTTGCTGAGCGGTCTGCTCACGGCCCGGGCCGACGGCCCCGGCGATGCCCTCCCCTGAGCCGCCCGCGCTGCGCGTCACCGGCGTCACCAAGGCCTTCGGGCCGCGGCAGGTGCTCGACGGCATCGACGTGGAGGTGCCCCGCGGCGCCGTCACGGCCGTGCTCGGCCCGTCGGGTGGCGGGAAGACGACCCTGCTGCGCATCGTCGTGGGGTTCGAGCACGCCGACGCCGGCACGGTGGCCGTCGACGGCGAGGTGGTGGCGCCGAACGTGCCGCCCGAGCGACGCCGGATCGGGATCGTGCCGCAGGAAGGGGCGCTGTTCCCGCATCTGAGCGTGGCCGCCAACGTCGGCTTCGGCCTGCCCCGTGGCAAGGCGTCGGCCGAGCGGGTGGCCGAGTGCCTCGATCTCGTGGGGCTCGACGGCCTCCAGACGGCGCGACCCGACCAGCTGTCCGGAGGCCAGCAGCAGCGGGTGGCGCTGGCTCGGGCGCTGGCGCCCCGCCCGTCGCTCGTCGTGCTCGACGAGCCGTTCTCCTCGCTCGACGCCTCGCTGCGGGGCCAGGTGCGCGACGAGGTGTTCGCAGCGGTCCGCCACGCCCGTACCACCGCCGTGCTCGTGACCCACGACCAGCAGGAGGCACTGTCGGTGGCCGACCGCATCGCGGTCCTCCTGCACGGCCGCATCGCGCAGGAGGCGTCGCCACAGGACGTCTACCGCTTCCCGGCGACGCTCGAGGTGGCCACGTTCGTGGGCGAGGCGGCCGTGCTCGACGGCGCCAGCGACGGCGACCTCGTGCGGTGCGCGCTCGGCACCGTGCACCCGCATCGGCCGGCGCCGGTCGGCGACGTCGCCGTCGTCGTGCGGCCCGAGCAGGTGCTGCTCGGCCCGGCGGGTCACGGCGTCGGCGCCGTCGTCACGCACCTCACGTACCTCGGTCATGATGCGCTGGTCGGGCTGCGGCTGGCCGAGGGCGTCGAGTGCGGCGCCCGGGTCCACGCCGCCGATCTGCCGGCTCCGGGGTCGGCGGTGGGGGTGCGGCTGGCCGGCGGTGTGAGCGTGTTCCCGGCCTGAGGCGGCCGCTTCCAGCAGTACCCTGCCGGGCCGAGGGGGTGGGGCATGGAGCTCGCACAGGGGAAGATCGCGGTCGTCACCGGGGCCGGGAGCGGGATCGGGCTGGCGCTGGCTCACCGGTTCGCCCGCTCGGGGCTGTCGGTGGTGCTGGCCGACGTGCAGATCGACGCGTTGGAGACGGCGGCCGCTGCGGTGGCCGACCACGGCGTCGACACGCTGGCGGTGCGCTGCGACGTGAGCAAGCAGGCCGACGTGGACGAGCTGGCCACGGCCACGCTGCAGCGCTTCGGCGGCGTCGACGTGGTCTGCAACAACGCCGGTGTCGCCGGCAAGGGCGACCCGTGGTTCGGCCCGCTGTCGAGCTGGGAGTGGACGATGGGCGTCAACTTCTGGGGCGTCGTGCACGGCGTGCGCACCTTCTTGCCCCACCTCGTCACGCGCGGCGGACACATCGTGAACACGGCGTCGATCGCCGGGCTGCTTCCCGGCTTCAGCCCCGCCTACAGCGCCAGCAAGCACGCGGTCGTGGCGATCAGCGAGGAGCTGTTCACCATGCTGCAGACCATCGGCATCCCGGTGGGGGTGAGCTGCCTGTGCCCGGGCTGGGTCCGTACGGGCATCCTCGACAGCGACCGCAACTGGCCCGACGAGCTCGGCGCCCGACCCGAGGTCGCGCCGCAGTCACAGATCACGTTCAAGCACACCGAGCGCGCCATCGCCGAGGGTGCCAACCCGGCGGCGGTCGCCGACCTCGTGGCCGACGCCGTGCAGGCCGGGCGGTTCTGGGTCTTTCCCCAGCAGGAGTTCGTCGACCTCGCCGTCGCCCGCTGGCACCTCATCGCCGAGCACCACGACCCGGTGCCCCCCGAGCACATCCCTGGCATGCCGCCGCGCTCGCAGATGATCGCCGAGATGTTCGAGGCCCTCGGCCTCCCGCCGCCCTCGAAGGGGCCCGGCCCCGAGCTGTGACCGGTCAGGGCACGGCGTGCAGCGTGCCCGACCACACGGTGACCGCCTGGCCCCCGAGCCGCACCCGGCCGCCGTCGATGCTCATGCGCACGATGCCTCCCCGGGCCGACGCCTGCTCGCCCACCAGCACCGAGCGCCCGAGCCGCTCGCCCCAGAACGGCGCCAGCGCGCAGTGGGCCGACCCGGTGACGGGGTCTTCGGGGATGCCCGCCCGTGGCGCGAAGAACCGCGAGACGCAGTCGATGCCGCTGCGGTCGCCGGGGGCCGTGACGATGACGCCGCGGACCGCCAGGGTGGCCAGCGCGCCCATGTCCGGCCGCAGCCCTCGCACGTCGGCCGCCGTGCCGACTTCGACGAGCAGGTCGTGGCGGGTGCTCGTGACGGTGTAGACGTCGCTGGTACCGAGGGCCCGCAGCAGCGCCTGGTCGACGGCGGCCGGCGTGCCGGGAAGGGCGGGGAAGTCCATCTCGATCCAGCCGCCTTCGGCCTCGTCGCACGTGAGCAGCCCGCTGCGGGTCTGGAAGCGGACGGCCCCGCCGAGCACGTGGGCCGACGCCAGCGTGGCATGCCCGCACAGGTCGACCTCCACGGCCGGGGTGAACCAGCGCAGGTCGTGGTCGCCGTCGGGCCGAGGCCGCACGAAGGCGGTCTCGGAGAGGTTCATCTCGGCGGCCAGCGCCTGCATCCAGGCGTCGGCCGGCCAGTCGCCCCCGCCGAGCACGCACACCGCAGCGGGGTTGCCTCGGAACGCCTCCGCCGTGAACGCGTCGACGACCGAGATCGGCAGCGTCACTTGCCGACGGGCGTGCCGAGCACCGGACCGCGCTGCATCATCGAGACGTAGTCACGGGGCTCGGGGCCGGTGTAGGCCTGGCGGGGCCGGCTGATCTTTTGGTCCTTGTCGTCGAGCAGCTCCGACCAGTGGGCGAGCCACCCGGCGGTGCGGGGGATGGCGAACAGCACCGTGAACATGTCGACCGGGAAGCCCATCGCCTGGTAGATGAGACCGGAGTAGAAGTCGACGTTCGGGTAGAGCTTGCGGCTGACGAAATACTCGTCGGCCAGGGCCACCTCTTCCAGCTTCAGCGCGATGTCGAGCAGCGGGTTCTTCCCGGCGACGTCGAACACCTGGTAGGCGGTCTGCTTGATGATCGTGGCCCGTGGGTCGTAGTTCTTGTAGACACGATGGCCGAAGCCCATCAGGCGGCCCTTGCCCTGCTTCACGGCGCTGATGAAGTCGGGCACCTGGTCGACGCTGCCGATCTCGGTGAGCATCCGTACGACGGCCTCGTTGGCCCCGCCGTGCAGCGGCCCGTAGAGGGCGGCCGCCGCGGCGGCACACGACGAGTAGGGGTCGGCCTGCGACGAGCCCACCACCCGCATGGCGGTGGTGCCGCAGTTCTGCTCGTGGTCGGCGTGGAGGATGAACAAGATGTCGAGGGCCCGCTCGAGCACCGGGTCGACCTCGTAGTCGCCGACCTTCCACATCATGTTCAAGAAGTTGGCCGTGTAGCTGAGGTCGTTGTCGGGGTAGACGGTGGGCATCCCGACGCTGAAGCGGTGACAGTACGCGGCCAGCGTGGGTGTCTTGGCGATCAGGCGCAGGACCTGCTTGGCCCGGTTGCCGCTGTCGAAGATGTCCTTGGCCTCCGGGTAGAACGTGCTGAGGGCGGCGAGGCCCGACACGAACATCCCCATCGGGTGGGCGTCGTAGTGGAAGCCCTCCATGAACCGCTTGCGCACGTTCTCGTGCAGGAACGTGTGGTGGGTGACGTCGTGGACCCACGAGTCGAGCTGCTGCTGGGTCGGCAGCTCGCCGTTCAGGAGCAGGTAGGCCACCTCGAGGAAGGTGCTGTGCTCGGCCAGCTGCTCGATGGGGTAGCCCCGGTAGCGCAGGATCCCGGCGTCGCCGTCGAGGTACGTGATCGCCGACGAGCACGCCGCGGTGGACAGGAACGCCGGGTCGTACATGCGCAGGTCGGGGTCGAGCTCACGCAGCGCCGACGACGGGAACACGCCGTTGGTGACCGGGACCGTCACCTGCTTTCCCGTGCGGTCGTCGATGATCGTGATCGTGTCCGCCACGGAGGATCCCCCTTGTCGTCGGCCCACCGGGAATCTAGAGCGAAGCGCCCGCGTGCCCGGCAACCGGCTGCTGGCCCTCGTCAGAGCGGCATGTTGTCGTGCTTGCGGCCGACGATCGTCTCGCGCTTGGCGTCGAGCGCGGCGAGGGCCTCGTGCACCGCGGCGCGGGTCTCGGCCGGGTCGATCACCGCGTCGACGTAGCCCCGCTCGGCCGCCAGGTACGGGTTGAGGAGCCGCTCCTCGTACTCCCGCTCGCGCTCGGCGCGCTCCTCGGCGCTCGCCCGCCGGTGCAGGATCTCGACGGCACCCTTGGCGCCCATCACGGCCAGCTCGGCGCCGGGCCAGGCCAGGCACACGTCGTTGCCCATCCGCTTGGAGTCCATGACGATGTAGGCGCCGCCGTAGCTCTTGCGCAGGATCACGCACACCCGAGGGACGGTGGCGCGGCCGTAGGCGAACACGAGCTGCGCCCCGTGGCGGATCATGCCGCGCCACTCGAGGTCCTTGCCCGGGTAGAACCCGGGGGTGTCGACCAGGGTGACGAGCGGCAGGTTGAAGGTGTCGCACGCGCTCACGAAGCGGGCGCCCTTCTGGCTGGCCGGGATGTCGAGGGTGCCGGCCAGCGCGAGCGGCTGGTTGCCGACCAGACCGACGGGGCGTCCGCCGATGGCGCCGTAGGCGGTGACGAGGTTGGTGGCCCAGCGCGAACGGAGCTCCACGAGCTCGCCGTCGTCGACGAGCTCGCGCATCACCGAGCGGATGTCGTAGCTGCCGGTGGCCGCGGACGGGATCACGTCGCGCAGCGCCGGCGTCGGTCGGCCGGGCGGGTCGTCGGCCGGGCGCCGGGCCGGCTCCTCGTCGGCGTGGTCGGGCAGGTGGGCGAGCAACAGCTCGAGCGCCTCGAGCGCGGCGGCCTCGTCGGGCACCACCAGGTCGGCGACGCCGCTCGAGCGGGCGTGGACGTCGGCCCCGCCCAGCTCGGTGCTGTCGATGAGCACGCCGGTGAACTCGGCGACCATCGTCGGGCCGCTGACGAAGGCGTACGCGTCACTCGTCATCACCACGTGGTCGGCCAGGCCGAGCAGGAGCGCGGTGCCCGACACCGCTGGTCCGACGATGGCGAACAGCACGGGCACGGTGCCACTGCACCCGGCGACGGCTCGGGCCGCCCGGCCCCAGGCGTGGAGGGCGGCCACACCCTCGACGATGTCGGCGCCGCTCGACCCGAGGATCCCGACGAGGGGGAGGCGCTCGGCCAGCGCGAGGCGGGCGGCGTCGGCCAGCGTGTCGGACGCCGTGGAGCTGAGTGCGCCGCGTCGCTGGCTCGGATCGACGGTGACGACCACGCAGCGGCGACCGCCGATGGCACCGACCCGGGTCCGGGCCACCCCCGGGACCTGTGCCCGCACCGCCACACCGGGCCAGGTGCCGGCGGTGGCGGGGCGGGTGTGGGCCATCGGCGGCACCCTAGGAGGTGTCGTCACGGCGTGCGACCGTTGCCGTGTGCACTCCCGGCTGGCGCGGCCCGCGGGTGGCCACCACCTCGCGCAGGAGCTCGGCGACGGCGCGAGCCGGGGCCGACAGCGTCGTGCGGCGCCGCCACGCCAGCCCCACCTGGCGGCGGGGGAGCCCGAGCAGCGGCACCCGGGTGAAGTCGCCCTTCAGCCAACCGGGCACGGCCGTGGCCGGCACGATGGCGGCTGCGAAGCCCTCGAAGGCGAGCGAGGTCAAGAGCCGCACGCCGTCGACCTCGGCGGCCGGCTCGAGGGTGACGCCGAGCCGGGTCGCCTCGGCGTCGATGTCGCCCCGCAGCGCCGTTCCCGGCGCGGGCAGCAGCAGCGGTATCCCCACCAGCCCCGCCAGGTCGACGTCGGCCCGGCCGGCGAGGACGTGGTCGGTCGTGACCAGCAGCATGAGGTCCTCGTCGAAGAGCCGCTCGGTGTCGATGTCGGGGTCGTCGACGGGCAGGTTCGTGACCGCCAGGTCGAGGCGGCCGCCGACGAGCTGGGGAAGCAGCGACGTGGTGCTGGCGTCGACGATGATCGTGCGCACACCCGGGTGACGCTGGCGCAAGGCGTGGAGGAAGCGGGGCATGATCCACCGGGCCGTCGTGCCGATCATCCCGAGACGGACCTCGCCCGTCACCTGGTCGCCCCGGCTGGCCAGGTCGCCGTGGAGGGCGTCGAGCTCGGCCTGCACCCGGCGGGCCCGGTCGACCACCAGGTGGCCCTCGTCGGTGAGCCGGCCGTGGGTGCGGTCCCACAGGACCGCACCCACCTCGCGCTCGAGGCGGGCCACGTGGGCCGAGACGTTCGACTGGGCCGTGAACAGGGCCCGGGCGGCCGCCGTGAACGATCCGTGGTCGGCCACGGCGACCAGGGCGGCCAGCTGGCGCAGGTCCATGGTCCCGAACCTATCGCTTTGGGCGATGGCGCCTATCGTGATCTCCTGCTTGGCAGATCACGCTTGCCTCGTGCAAACTTTCACTAACAGAACGAGGCGGTGACGCCCCCCACGTCCCGCCCCGAGAGAACCCGACAAGCGAGTCCCCCACTCGCTGGGTTCCAGGTTGAGAGGCCCCGCTCCCCCAGCGGGGCCTTTCCCGTTCCCCGGGCCTTCCCGTCCCCCGGTCCCGACGGTACGGTGCGGACCCGTGGGGACCTCCGGTGCGGCCATCTTCGATCTCGATCGCACGCTGCTGTCCGGGGCCAGCGGCCCCGTGCTCTCCGAGGCGATGCGAGCCGCCGGCGTCCTCGGGCGGTCCCTCCCGGGGGAGCGGCTGCTGTACGGCGTGTTCAACGCCTTCGGCGAGACGTTGCCGGGCATGGCGGCCGCCCGCCAGGCGGCAACGCTGGCCAAGGGTCGGTCGCAGGCCGCCGTGCAGGCGGCCGCCGACGTGGCGGCCACCCAGCTAGCGGCCCTCGTGCCGCGCTTCGCCGAGCCGCTGCTGCGCGAGCACCGCGAGGCAGGGCGCCGCCTCGTGCTGGCCACGACCACGCCGTACGACCTCGTCAAGCCCCTGGCCGACCTGCTCGGGTTCGACGACGTGGTGGCCACCCGCTACGGCGTGAACGCCGACGGCACCTACGACGGAACGATCGCCGGCCGCTTCGTCTGGTCGATGGGCAAGCTCGACGCGGTGCGGGAGTGGGCGGCGCGAGAAGGCGTCGACCTGCAGCAGAGCTGGTTCTACTCCGACTCCGTGTACGACCTCCCGCTCCTGCGGGCCGTCGGCCACCCGGTGCCGGTGAACCCCGACCCCCGGCTCCTGCTGGCGGCGCTGGCCAGCCGGTGGCCGGTGCTGAACCTCGACGTGCCCAAGGGCGTGCCGAAGATCCCGGTGCTCAACCTCGAGCCCCAGCAGATCGCCCAGGCCTTCACCCGCCCCGAGCTGTTCCCTTACGCCCGCTTCGAGATCGCCGGGGTCGAGCGCATCCCCTCGCACGGCCCGGCCATCGTGGTGGGCAACCACCGCTCGTACTTCGACGTGGCCGCCATGGGCCTGCTCCTGGCCAAGGCCGGCCGTCCGGCCCGCTTCCTCGGCAAGAAGGAGGTGTTCGACGCCCCGGTCGTCGGCCAGATCGCCCGGGCGATGGGCGGCATCCGCGTCGAGCGGGGCACCGGCTCCGACGAGCCCCTCCAGGCCGCCGCCGACGCGCTGGCCTGCGGCGAGCTGGTGTCGCTGATGCCCCAGGGCACGATCCCGCGTGGCCGGGCCTTCTTCGACCCCGTGCTGAAGGGCCGCTGGGGCGCCGCTCGCCTGGCGCAGATGACGGGTGCTCCCGTGATCCCCGTCGGCCTCTGGGGGACCGAGCAGGTGTGGCCCCGCTCGAGCCGGGTGCCCAACGTGCTCAACATCACGAGCCCGCCCCTGGTGCGGGTCACGGTGGGTCCTGCGGTCGAGCTGGTCCACGACGACCTCGACGAGGACACCCGCCGGATCATGGCCGCCATCGTGGAGCTCTTGCCGCCGGAGGCCCGGGTGTGGCGGGAGCCGACCGCCGAGGAGCTGGCCCGCACGCTGCCGCCCGGCTACCGCGGCAACGCCGACGGCGAGGGCGACCGCCGCCCCGGCACCGACCTCGCCGGCTGAGCGCGGCTGGCTTGACGGGCGCCTCCGGCCGAGGTCGACTCCGGTCGGAGGTGATGGTCGTGGTCCGGCACCTGTTCGGGGTCCTGGGCGTGCTTGCCGTGCTCCTGGGCGGCCCCCCGTGGGCGTCGGCGCAGCAGCCCACCCCTGCGCCCGCCGGCCGTCTTGGACGTGCTCGACCGGTACCACGTTCTGGCCACCTTCTTCGTGGTGGGGGTTCACGTTCCGGGTGGGGCCGACGTCGTCGCAAGGGCTCTCGAGGCGGGTCACAGCGTGCAGAACCACACCTGGTCGCACCCTTCCCTCACCCGCCTCTCGTCGTCCGCGGTGGCCGACCAGCTGACCCGGACCTCGGCGGCGATCACCGCCATCACCGGCACGGCGCCGTCGTGCTATCGCCCGCCGGGTGGTTCCACGAGCCATCGGGTGCGGGCAGTGGGCTCGTCGCTCGGGCTGGCCGAGGTCCGTTGGAACGTCGACCCCGCCGACTACCGGCGGCCGTCCCCCGCGGCCATCGCACAGCGCGTGCTGGCCGCCGCCGACGGCCGTCCGCTCGTGGTCCTGCTCCACGACGGCGGCGGCGACCGGCGCAACACGGTCGCCGCTCTGCCGGCGATCATCGAGGGCCTCCGGGCCCGCGGTTACGAGTTCGTGCCGCTGTGCACCTGAGTGGCCTCAGCCCTGGGCGGCCACCCGCTGCTTCACGATGTTCAGGGCCGAGCCGGCCTTGAACCACTCCACCTGGTCGGGGCTGAACGTGTGGGTGCACGTGAACTCGACCGTGTCGCCGCCGGGCTTCACGATGCGGCAGGTGACCGGCTGGTCGGGCACCGGGGGGAGCCCGACCACGTCGATGCGGTCGTCCTCGCCGATCAGGTCGTAGGTGGCCTCGTCGGTGAACGTGAGCGGCACGAGGCCCTGCTTCTTCAGGTTGGTCTCGTGGATGCGGGCGAACGACCGGGCGAAGATCACCTTGCCGCCCCGGAAGCGGGGCTCCATGGCGGCGTGCTCACGTGAGCTGCCCTCGCCGTAGTTCTGGTCGCCGATGGCGCACCAGGAGATGCCCTGCTCCATGTAGCGCTTGGCGATCTCCGGGAACGAGCGGGTCTGGCCGTCGGTGACGTCCTTGCCCTCGCCGGTGGCCCCCGTGAAGGCGTTCACGACGCCGAGGAAGAGGTTGCCGGAGATGTTCTCGAGGTGGCCACGGTAGGTGAGCCACTTGCCGGCGGCTGAGATGTGGTCGGTGGTGCACTTGCCCTCGGCCTTCAGGAGGACCGGTAGACCGAGGTAGTCGTCGCCGTCCCACGGAGCGAAGGGCTCGAGCAGCTGCAGCCGGTCGCTGCCCGGGTCGACCACCACCGTCACCTCGCTGGCGTCGGCCGGGGGCGCCACGAAGGTGTCCTCACCCGGGTCGTAGCCGCGCGAGGGGAAGATCTCGCCGACCGGCTCGGCCAGGCGCACCTCCTCGCCGGCGTCGTTGGTGATCGTGTCGGTGGTGGGGTCGAAGTCGAGCCGCCCGGCCAGCGCCAGCGCCACGACGGTGTCGGGTGACGTGACGAAGCTGAGCGTGTTGGCGTTGCCGTCGTTGCGCTTCGGGAAGTTGCGGTTGTAGCTGTTGACGATCGTGTTGGGCTTCGACGGGTCGAGGTCGGTGCGATCCCACTGGCCGATGCACGGCCCGCAGGCGTTGGCCAGCACGGTGGCGCCGATGGCCTCGAGGTCGGCCAGCAGGCCGTCACGCTCGATCGTGGCCCGGACCTGTTCGCTGCCCGGCGTGACCAGCAGCTGCGTCTTGGCCCGAAGGCCCTTGGCGGCGGCCTGGCGGGCGATCGACGCGGCGCGGGTGATGTCCTCGTACGACGAGTTGGTGCACGAGCCGATGAGGGCGGAGCTGATCTCGAGCGGCCAGCCGTTGGCGGCCGCCGCCGCGCCGACCTCGGCGCCGACGCGGTGTGCCCGGTCGGGGGAGTGGGGGCCGTTGATGAGCGGCTTCAGCTGGTCGAGGTCGATCTCGACGACGCGGTCGAAGTAGGCGGCCGGATCGGCTTCCACCTCGGGGTCGGGGCGCAGGTCGGCGGCGACCTTGTCGGCCTCGTCGGCGAGGGCCTCGCGGCCGGTCGCCTTCAGGTACGCGGCCATGTTGGCGTCGTAGGGGAACAGCGAGGTGGTGGCTCCGATCTCGGCCCCCATGTTGCAGATCGTCGCCTTGCCGGTGGCCGAGATGCTGTCGGCGCCCGGTCCGAAGTACTCGACGATGGCACCGGTGCCGCCCGCCACGGTGAGGACGTGGGCCACCTCGAGGATGACGTCCTTGGGCGAGCTCCAGCCCGACAGCGAGCCGGTGAGCTTCACGCCGATGAGCTTGGGCCAGCGCACGTTGAACGGGAAGCCGGTCATCACGTCGACGGCGTCGGCACCGCCCACGCCGATGGCGACCATGCCGAGGCCGCCGGCGTTGGGCGTGTGGCTGTCGGTGCCGATCATCATGCCGCCGGGGAAGGCGTAGTTCTCGAGCACGACCTGGTGGATGATCCCGCTGCCCGGCTTCCAGAAGCCGATGCCGTACTTGGCCGACACCGAGCGGAGGAACTCGTAGACCTCGCTGTTGACGTCGAGCGCGAAGCGCAGGTCGATGTCGGCTCCGGCCTTGGCCTGGATCAGGTGGTCGCAGTGCACCGTGCTCGGCACCGCCACCTCGGGCAGGCCGGCCGTCATGAACTGCAGCAGCGCCATCTGGGCCGTGGCGTCTTGCATGGCGACCCGGTCGGGGTGGAAGTCGGCGTAGCTGCGACCGCGCTCGAGCTCTTGGTCCTCGGGGTCGGCCAGGTGGTTCACGAGCACCTTCTCGGCCAGCGTGAGCGGGCGGCCGAGGCGCCGCCGGCCGGTGGCCACCCGCTCGGGCAGCGAGCCGTACACCTGCTGGACGAGCTCGATCGGGGTGCCCGCACTGACGGCCATGGTGACGCTCCTTGCGCTCGGGGGTGGTTGTAGACAACTCTAATACAAGTGCGCACCATCCGCTACCGGGAGATCGCCGACGACCTCCGCCGCCGCGTCGAGGCGGGGGAGTTCGGTGCCGGCCGCCTGCTGCCGAGCGAGGCCGAGCTGGGCAGTGGCTACGACGCCTCCCGCGTGACCGTGCGGCGCGCGCTCGAGCTGCTGCGTGACGAGGGCCTCCTCGACGCCCGCCAGGGCTTCGGCTGGTTCGTGGCCACCCACCCGCTGCGCCAGAGCCTCGGCCGCCTGGCCACGATCGAGGCGCAGATGGCCGAGAGCGGGCTGACGCCCGAGCGGCGCATCCTCGACTTCGCCTTCGTGGCCGCCTCACGCGAGGTGCGCTCGGTGCTCGGTGTCGAGCAGGTGCTGCGGGTGAAGCGCCTCAACGTCGCCGACGGCGAGCCGTTCGCCGTGGTCACGGTGTGGTGCCCGGCCGAGCTCGGCCAGCACCTGAGCCGGGCCGACGTGGAGCGCAGCCCCTTCTACGAACTGCTGGCCGTGCCGCTCGGCGGCGCCACCCAGACCATCGCGGCCGCGGCCGCCGACGCGACGACGGCCGCGCTCCTGGAGATCCCGGTGGGCTCCCCCGTGCTGCGCTGCGAGCGGGTGACGACCGACGACGAGGGCCACCCGGTGCTGATGAGCGTCCACGTCTTCCCCGGCCATCGCACCGAGTTCGTCGTCGACCTCCCGCAGGCCGAGCGCAGCATCGCCCCGAGCGGCCTGCGCCTCGTCGAGTAGCCGCCGGGCCATCGGGGATCAGGCGGCGACGAAGGCGTCGTCCTCGAGGACCGGGGCGGTGGTGCTGGCGTCGAGCTCGGCGGCCAGGGCCACGTCGTCGGCGAAGCCACGAGCGATCAGCTCGCGGCCCGACGTGCTGCCGGCCAGCGCGTCGTGCAGCAGCGGCCGGGCGGCCACGAACGCGGCCCGCGCCGCGCCGGCCTCCGGTGAGCACCGCGGTGGCGAGAGCGACCCGGACGGGTCGAGGGCCGCCAGCACGGCGCCCGCACCGAGGAGGTCTTCCACTGCCACCCGCAGCGGTCCGGTGTCGCCGTGCCAGCGCTCGCCGGCCGCCAGCACGGCGATCCCTCGTCCGCCGTCGAGGCGCCGGGCAGCAGCGGCGACGGCCGACGCGTTGCGCAGGCAGCCGGCCAGCACGTGGCGGGCGCCCGCCTCTCGTGCCGCGAAGGCGAGGGCCGAGCCGTTCGGCGAGGGCAGCACCAAGCGGGTGCCCGGCGCGAGGGACCGCAGTGACGCCGGTGACAGCGACCAGGGGTGGTGGGCGTCGAGCGCGTCTCGCTCCACGGCCAGCTCGGCGCCCCGGTCGGCGGCGAAGGCGCCGGCGCCGTCGTGCCATCGGTAGGGCAGGAGGCTGCAGCCGCGCGCGACGGCCACGTCGACCGCGGTGGTGAACGACAGCACGTCGACGACGACCACCACGTCGCAGCGGCCGGCCAGCGCTCGCAGGCCGTTCGGCCCCCAGTCGAAGCGGTACGCGGCGTCTTCCTGCCCGGCCGGCAGGCTCACCAGGTGTCCCAGTGCACCAGCCCGTCGAGCGCCAGCCGGGGGGCGGGCTTGAAGTCGGTCCCCAGGGTGTAGGCGATAGGGAACAGCCCGGCCTGCGTGTACCGGTCGAACGGGATGTCGAGCAGGTCGGCCACCTCCCGCTCGTTCGGGAGGTGCAGGGTCGTCCAAGCCGAGCCGAGGCCGCGCTCGCGCAGCGCCAGCATGAAGCTCCACACCGCCGGCAGGATCGAGCCCCACAAGCTGGCCGCAGCGAACACCGGCAGCTGGTCGAGGCGGCCCTGGATGAGCGGGATCAGCAGCACCGGAACCCGGTGGAAGTTCTCGGCCAGGTACTCGGCCGACGACGTCACGGCGTCGCGGCGCTCGGCCCGCAGGTCGCCCTCGGGGTACTGCGCGCTGCGGGGGTTGTTGCGGTACTGCCAGAAGTTGGCGGCGTAGTAGTCGGCGATGGCCTTCTTCTTGTCGGGGTCGGTCACGAACATCCACGACCACCCCTGGCTGTTCGAGCCGGTCGGCGCCTGGAGGGCGATCTCGAGGCACTCGAGGATCACCTCGCGCTCGACGGGCCGGTCGAGGTCGAGGCGCTTGCGCACCGAGCGGGTGGTGGTGAGGACCTCGTCGGCCGACAGGTTGAGCTTCATGACGGCGCAGCATGCCCCGCCGGCGGAGGGCCATGCGAGGTGGGGCGGGGGATGTGCGGGTCGGCCGGTCGAGGTGGGAGGCTGGTGTCATGTCCGATCGCGTGATCTGCACCATCGAGGCGGGCGTGGCCGACGTCCGCTTCAACCGGCCCGACAAGCGCAACGCGCTCGACGGCGACCTGTTCCTGGCCATCGCCGAGACCGGTGAGCGCCTGAAGAACGAGGCCGGTGTGCGGGCCGTCGTGCTGTCGGGCGAGGGGCCCTCGTTCTGCGCCGGCCTCGACTTCGGGTCGTTCCAGGCCATGGCAGGCGGGGAGACCGCGTCGTCGCCCCGCAGCGGCAACCCGGGGGCGTTGCAGCCCAACGGCATCACCCACCTCGGCCAGCAGGTGGCGTGGGTGTGGCAGGAGCTGGACGTGCCGGTCATCGCCGCCGTGCACGGCCACGCCCTGGGCGGCGGCATCCAGATCGCCCTCGGTGCCGACATCCGCATCGTGCACCCCGACACGCAGATGAGCGTGCGCGAGGTGCACTGGGGCCTCGTGCCCGACATGACCGGCACGTTCATGCTGAGCCGCCTCGTGCGCCCCGACGTGGCCAAGTGGCTCACGATGACGGCCGCCGTGATCACCGGGCGGGAGGCGTTCGAGCTCGGCCTCGCCACCCGGCTGAGCGACACGCCCTACGACGACGCGATGGCGATGGCCCGCGAGATCGCCGGCCGCAGCCCGCAGGCGGTGCAGGGAGCCAAGGCCCTCTTGAACCAGGCGTACGGCGGCGACCCGGCCGAGCAGTTCGCCGCGGAGCGTCGCGTGATCGGCTCGCTGATCGGCTCCCCGAACCAGGTGGAGTCGGTGATGGCCAACTTCGAGAAGCGGGCGCCGGTCTTCACCGACTGACGGTGTGTCCCCGGTCAGGGGCCCGTCGAGCGGCGTGGGTCCGTCGTGGTGCACGACCTCGGCCCTGGCAACCGGCGAAGGCTGCGAAAGAACTTCGCAAGGTCGTGAGGGCAGCGGCTATCCTGCGGTGAGCCGCAAGCGGGCCAACGTCGTCCCACCTGCGTCCACCCAGCCGACCGATCGACTTCGTGGATGAGGACGATGCAACAGCAGCCCTTCGCGGGTGCGGGACTGCCCGCCCCCACCGGCCTCTACGACCCCCGGTTCGAGCACGACGCCTGTGGCGTCTCGTTCGTGGTCGACATCAAGGGCCGCCGCAGCCACGACCTGGTGGTCAGTGGCCTCGGCGCGCTCTGCAACATGGAGCACCGGGGTGCCACCGGCGCCGAGCCCGACACGGGCGACGGCGCGGGCGTGCTGATCCAGGTGCCCGACCGCTTCCTGCGCGACGTGGCCGGCTTCGACCTGCCGACCGCCGGGGCATATGCGGTCGGCCTGGCCTTCTTGCCGCCGGAGCCCGACGCGGCCGCCAAGGCGGCGGCCGTCATCGAGGAGCTGGCCGCCGAGGAGGGCCTCGAGGTGCTCGGGTGGCGTGACGTGCCGGTCGAGCCGAGCTGCCTCGGCGCCACCGCACTGCGGGTGATGCCGTCGTTCCGGCAGCTGTTCGTGGCCGACCCCGGCGGCCGCCGTGGCATCGACCTCGACCGCAAGGTGTACCCGCTGCGCAAGCGGGCCGAGCGGGACGTCGGCGTCTACTTCCCGTCGCTCAGCAGCCGTACGCTCGTCTACAAGGGGATGCTCACCACGCCGCAGCTCGGCCTGTTCTACCCCGACCTCGCCGACGAGCGCGTCGAGAGCGCGCTGGCGCTCGTGCACAGCCGCTTCAGCACCAACACGTTCCCGTCGTGGCCGCTGGCCCACCCTTACCGGTTCATCGCCCACAACGGCGAGATCAACACCGTGCAGGGCAACCGCAACTGGATGCGGGCCCGCGAGGCGCTGCTGGCCACCGACCTCGTCCCCGGCGACCTCGAGCGGCTGTTCCCCGTCTGCACGACCGGCGGCTCCGACTCGGCTTCGTTCGACGAGTGCCTCGAGCTGCTCCACCTCGGCGGCCGCAGCCTGCCCCACGCGGTGCTGATGATGATCCCCGAGGCGTGGGAGAACCACGAGACCATGGATCCCCGCAAGCGCGCCTTCTACCGGTTCCACGCCGCGCTGATGGAGCCGTGGGACGGCCCGGCCTCGGTGGCGTTCACCGACGGGACGGTGGTCGGTGCGCTGCTCGACCGCAACGGTCTGCGCCCGAGCCGCTACTGGGTGACCGACGACGACCGGGTGATCATGGCGAGCGAGGTGGGCGTGGTCGACGTCGACCCGGCCAGGGTCGTGCGCAAGGGCCGGCTGCAGCCGGGTCGGATGTTCCTCGTCGACACCGACCAGGGGCGCATCGTCGACGACGAGGAGATCAAGTCGGCGCTGGCGGCCGAGCACCCCTACGACGACTGGCTCCACGCCGGCCTGGTGGAGCTGGCCGACCTGCCCGACCGGGAGCACGTCGTGTACAGCCACGAGAGCGTGCTGCGGCGCCAGCAGGTGTTCGGCTACACGCACGAAGAGCTCAAGGTGATCGTGGCGCCGATGGCCCGCAAGGGCCTCGAGCCGATCGGCTCGATGGGCACCGACACGCCGATCGCCGTGCTGTCCGACCGGCCCCGTCTGCTGTTCGACTACTTCCAGCAGCTCTTCGCCCAGGTCACCAACCCGCCCCTCGACGCCATCCGCGAGGAGCTGGTCACCGCCCTCGGCACCACGGTGGGGCCGGAGGGCAACCTGCTGGCCGCCCTCCCGGCCAGCTGCCGCCAGCTGGCGCTGTCGTTCCCGATCATCGACAACGACGAGCTGGCCAAGATCATCCACGTCAACGACGACGGCGACATGCCGGGCTTCAAGAGCGTGGTCGTCAGCGGTCTGTACCGTGTGGCCGGCGGCGGCGACGCGCTGCGCCAGGCCCTCGACGACATCTGCGCCGAGGTGAGTGCGTCCATCGCCGGCGGGGCCCACATCGTGGTGCTGTCCGACCGCAACAGCGACGAGGTGTTCGCGCCCATCCCGTCGCTGCTGCTCACAGGGGCGGTCCACCACCACCTCATCCGCGAGAAGACCCGCACGAAGGTGGGGCTGATCGTGGAGGCCGGCGACGCCCGCGAGGTGCACCACATGGCGCTGCTCATCGGCTACGGGGCCGGCGCCGTGAACCCCTACCTCGCGTTCGAGTCGATCGAGGACATGATCCGCGAGGGGCTCCACGAGCTCGGCAGCGTCGACCCGCACAAGGCGGTGAAGAGCTACATCAAGGCGTCCGGCAAGGGCGTGCTGAAGGTGATGTCGAAGATGGGCGTCTCCACCGCCGCCAGCTACTGCGGCGCCCAGGTGTTCGAGGCCATCGGCCTGGGTCCCGAGCTCGTCGACCGCTACTTCACCGGGACCGTCTCGCGCCTCGGGGGCATCGGGCTCGACGAGGTGGCCGAAGAGGTGGCCCGCCGCCACCGGGCGGCCCACCCCGACCGGCCCGAGGAGCGCTCGCACCGGCGCCTCGAGCTCGGCGGCGAGTACCAGTGGCGCCGCGAGGGCGAGCACCACCTGTTCAACCCCGAGACGGTGTTCAAGCTGCAGCACGCGACGCGGGCCAAGCGCTACGACGTCTTCAAGCAGTACACGAAGCTGGTCGACGACCAGTCGAAGCGCCTCGCCACGCTGCGGGGCCTGTTCGAGCTGCGGGTGGGCCAGCGCGAGCCGGTGCCGATCGAGGAGGTCGAGCCGGTCAGCGAGATCGTGAAGCGGTTCTCCACCGGGGCCATGAGCTACGGCTCGATCTCCAAGGAGGCCCACGAGACGCTGGCCATCGCCATGAACCGCCTCGGCGCCAAGAGCAACACCGGCGAGGGCGGCGAGGACCCCGACCGCTTCACTCCCGACGCCAACGGCGACCTGCGGCGCAGCGCCATCAAGCAGGTGGCGTCGGGCCGCTTCGGCGTCACCAGCGAGTACCTCGTGAACGCCGACGACCTCCAGATCAAGATGGCCCAGGGCGCCAAGCCCGGCGAGGGCGGCCAGCTGCCGGGGGCCAAGGTGTACCCCTGGATCGCCAAGACCCGCCACAGCACGCCGGGTGTGGGGCTCATCAGCCCGCCGCCGCATCACGACATCTACTCGATCGAGGACCTGAAGCAGCTCATCCACGACCTGAAGAACGCCAACCCCCTCGCCCGCGTGCACGTGAAGCTGGTCGCCGAGGTCGGCGTGGGCACGGTGGCGGCCGGCGTCAGCAAGGCCAAGGCCGACGTGGTGCTGATCTCCGGCCACGACGGCGGCACCGGCGCTTCGCCGCTCACGTCGCTGAAGCACGCCGGCGCGCCGTGGGAGCTGGGGCTGGCCGAGACCCAGCAGACGCTGCTGCTCAACGGCCTGCGTGACCGCATCGTCGTGCAGACCGACGGCCAGCTGAAGACCGGCCGTGACGTGGTGGTGGCGGCGCTGCTCGGCGCCGAGGAGTTCGGGTTCGCCACTGCGCCGCTGGTGGTGAGCGGCTGCGTGATGATGCGCGTGTGCCACCTCGACACCTGCCCGGTGGGCGTGGCGACGCAGAACCCCGAGCTGCGCAAGCGCTTCACCGGCCAGCCGGAGTTCGTCGTCCACTTCTTCGAGTTCATCGCCGAGGAGGTGCGCGAGCTGCTCGCCCAGCTCGGGTTCCGCAGCCTCGAAGAGGCCATCGGCCACGTCGAGGCGCTCGACACCCGGGCCGCCATCGACCACTGGAAGGCCCACGGCCTCGACCTGTCGCCCATCCTGGCCGTGCCGGCGAACCCCTACGACCAGACGCTCCACCACTCGGTGGGCCAGGACCACGGTCTCGACGAGGCGCTCGACGCGCAGCTCATCGAGCAGTGCCGGGCCGCCATCGTCGACGGCCTCCCGGTGCGGCTGGAGGTGCCCATCCGCAACGTCCACCGCACGGTCGGCACCATGCTCGGCAGCGAGGTCACCCGCGCCTGGGGTGGCGCCGGGCTGCCCGACGGGACCATCTCGATCCACTTCCGAGGCTCGGCCGGCCAGAGCTTCGGGGCCTTCGTGCCGCCGGGCGTCACGCTGCGGCTCGAAGGCGATGCCAACGACTACGTGGGCAAGGGCCTCTCGGGTGGACGCCTCGTCGTGCACCCCGACCGCACGGCGCGCTTCCCCGCCGAGGAGAACGTGATCGCCGGCAACGTCATCGCCTACGGCGCCACGGCGGGCGAGCTCTTCTTGCGGGGCGTGGTGGGCGAGCGCTTCTGCGTGCGCAACTCCGGTGCGCTGGCGGTGGTCGAGGGCGTGGGCGACCACGGCTGCGAGTACATGACCGGTGGTCGGGTGGTGGTGCTCGGTCCGACCGGGCGCAACTTCGGCGCCGGCATGAGCGGTGGGATCGCCTACGTCCACGACCCTCGGGGCGTGTTCCCGTCGCTCGTGAACTACGACATGGTCGAGCTGGAGCCGCTCGACGCCGACGACGTGGCCTTCCTGCGCTCGGCCGTCGAGCGCCACCACGAGCTCACGGGATCGACGGTGGCCGAGCGGGTGCTGGCCGGCTGGTCGGCCGAGGTGCCCCGGTTCCGCAAGGTGATGCCGCGTGACTACAAGCGGGTGCTCACCGTGATGAAGCAGGCAGAAGAGCAGGGGCTCGGCGAGGCCGAGACCCTCGAGCGCGTGATGGAGACCGCTCATGGGTGAGGTCACCGGCTTCTTGAAGTGGGACCGCACCGGCCCCACCCGCCGCCCGGTCCCGGTGCGGCTGCGCGACTGGAAGGAGGTGTACGAGCCGTTCCCGCAGGAGGCCCTCCAGCACCAGGCCGGGCGGTGCATGGACTGCGGCATCCCGTTCTGCAACAACGGCTGCCCGCTCGGGAACCTCATCCCCGACTGGAACGACCTCGTCTACCGCGAGCACTGGCACGACGCCATCGAGCGGCTCCACGCCACCAACAACTTCCCCGAGTTCACCGGCCGGTTGTGCCCGGCGCCCTGCGAGGCCGCCTGCGTGCTGGGCATCAACAGCGACCCGGTCACCATCAAGCAGGTGGAGGTCGAGATCGTCGACCGCGCCTGGGCCGAGGGCTGGGTCACGCCGCAGCTGCCGTCGGTGCGCACCGGCAAGCGGGTCGCCGTCATCGGCAGCGGCCCGGCCGGCCTGGCCGCCGCCCAGCAGCTCACGCGAGCCGGTCACGAGGTGGTCGTGCTCGAGCGGGCCGACCGCATCGGCGGCCTCCTGCGCTACGGCATCCCCGAGTTCAAGATGGAGAAGCGCCACCTCGACCGCCGCCTCGACCAGATGCGGGCCGAGGGCACCGAGTTCCGGACGAACGCACAGGTCGGTCGTAACGTCGACGTCGAGGTGCTGCGGGCCAGCTACGACGCCATCGTGCTGGCCGCCGGCGCCACCGCCTGGCGTGACCTGCCCGTGCCGGGCCGTGAGCTGGCCGGCATCCACCAGGCCATGGAGTACCTGCCGATGGCCAACCACGTGCAGCAGGGCGACCTGGCCGAGCCGCCGATCACGGCGGCCGGCAAGCACGTGGTGATCATCGGCGGCGGCGACACCGGGGCCGACTGCCTCGGCACCGCCCACCGCCAGGGGGCGGCGTCGGTGACGCAGCTCGAGATCATGCCGCGGCCGCCCGACACGCGCGCGCCCGCCAACCCGTGGCCGCAGTGGAGCTTCGTCTTCCGCACCTCGTCGGCACACGAGGAGGGGGGCGAGCGGCTGTTCTCCGTGAACACCGAGCGGTTCCTCGGCGACGACGACGGCCGTGTGCGGGCCCTGCGCCTCCACGAGGTCGAGATGGTCGACGGGCGGTTCGTGAAGCTCGAGGGCACCGACCGGGAGATCCCGGCCGACCTGGTGCTCTTGGCCATGGGCTTCGTCGGTCCGGAGAAGGGCAGCTGGCTCGACCAGCTCGGGGTCGCCTTCGACGAGCGGGGCAACGTCGCCCGTGACGACGACTACATGACCAACGTGCCCGGCGTGTTCGTGGCCGGCGACATGGGCCGGGGCCAGAGCCTCATCGTGTGGGCGATCGCCGAGGGGCGCAGCTGCGCGGCGGGTGTCGACCGCTGGCTCGTCGGCGACACGGCGCTGCCGGCACCCATCCTGCCGTCGGCCCGGCCGCTCATGTGACCCTGGCTCGCCGTGGCGGCGGCGCCATCCCGTAGCGTCACCGCCGTGACCGAAGAGCAGCAGGACCACCGCCTCCACCCGCCGGTGGGCCGGGTGCCGTCGGTGTTCGACATGGCGTTCCTCACCGGTGTGCAGCCGGTGACCGAGCTCGTGCTCGTGCGCCACGGCCAGCAGCACATCCCCGACCCCCGGTTCGGGCCGGTGGCCGACATCGTCGATCCGCCCCTGTCGGAGGAGGGCCGGCGTCAGGCCGAGCTGGTCGGCCTGCGCTTCGCCGGCGAGCGCGTCGACGTCGTGTACTCGTCGAACCTCCAGCGGGCCCACGACACCGGCGTCCAAGTCGCCCGCCACCACGGCCTCGAGCCGATCGTGCTCGACGACCTCCGGGAAGTCGAGATCTTCCGCGACATCCCACCCGAGCGCAACGCAGTCGACTTCGTCGGCCGTGAGCTGATGATGGGGGTGCGCGAGCGCATGCAGCACGAGAAGTGCTGGGACGTGTACCCGTTGAGCGAGTCGAGCTTCGAGTTCCGCAAGCGCACGGTGAACGCCATCGAGGCCATCGCCGCCACCAACGACGGCAAGCGAGTGGTGGTGGCGTGCCACGGCGGTGTGATCAACGCCTACCTCGCCCACCACCTCGGCATCCCCTACGACATGTTCTTCCGCCCTGCCCACACGGCAGTGAACGTGGTGCTGGCCGGGCACCACGGCGTGCGGGCGCTGCAGTCGCTCGGCGACGTGCACCACCTGGCCGACCACCCCGAGCTCGTCACCTTCTGACGCCGCCGTCTCCAGCGCGCGATCGAGGGGTGCCGGGCGGCCTGTGGGCGGCGGCAATAGCCTGATGTGCCGATGGACGGGCGAGGGCGCAACCGGGTGCTGGCGATGGCCGGCGCGGCGCTGCTGCTGAGCGCTTGTGGCTCGTCGAGCAGCCTCACCGGCGGTGTCACCACGAGCACGCCGGCCAGCACCTCGTTCCGCACCATCCCCGTGACGTCCACGACGAGCACGCTGCCGCCGAGCACGCTCGGTGCCGCGCCGGCCCAGCCGGTGGCCGGCGAGGGCGTCTACGTGGTGCAGGCCGGCGACGCGTGGCCGCTGATCGCCAAGCGGGTCGGGGTGCCCTACAACGACCTGCTGGCCTACAACGGCGCCCAGCCCGACACGCCGATCTACGTCGGCGACAAGGTGCGGGTGCCACCGGCCGGCAGCGGCACCACGACGGCTCCCGGCTCCACCACCGCGCCGGCGTCCACGCTGGCCCCTGAGGAGGGCGTCATCCTCCACACGGTCGAGATCGGCGACTCGTGGATCGGCGTCGCCAAGAAGTACGGCGCCGACTGGAAGGCCGTGATGGAGGCCAACGGTGTCACGCCCGAGCTCACCAGCACCGCGCCGTTGACCGTCGGCAGCCAGATCAAGGTGCCGGTCGAGGGCTGATCAGACGAACTCGAGCGCCACGCCGACTGCGTGGTGGACGTCGCCGACGCGGGAACGGTCGACCGCTCGCACCTCGACGGCGTCGATGCCCTCGCCGCGCGGGCCGGCGGGCTGGAACACGACGCGGGTGCCGCCGTCGAGGTTGATCGTGGTGCCGTCGGCGGCGACGTCGAGCACCTCGGCCCACCGGGCCGCCATCGCCCGGGGATCGTGGGCGCCGACGACCACGCCGGCCAGCCCGTCGACGGTGTCGGTGCGCACGTGCTGCTCCCAGTCGAGCCCGGCCCAGCGCCACGACGTCCACGGGTGGGCCTCGTCGATCGAGACGATGGCGCCACCGACGTCACGCGGGTGCAGGTGGGTGCCGGCGATGTCGCCGAGGTCGAGGTCCCACACCACCCGCACGTCGAGGCCCTCGAGCCGGGCTCGCCGGCGCAGGCGGTCGTCGCACTGCAGGATCACCATGTAGCCGCCGTCGCCACCCCGCCGCTCGAGCAGGCGGCCCGCCGTCGTGCCCTCCTGCGTGGGCGAGACGATCTCGAGGAACCCGTCGCCGACCGGAACGACGACGTTGTGGAGGCCGAACTCCGCGACGCCGGGATCGCGGAAGCCGACCTCGACTCCGAGGGTGCCCGTCAGCTCGGCGGTGGCGGCGTCGAGGTCGGCCGCCACCAGGGCCACCTGGCGGAGCCGGATCATGCCCCGACCCCGACGGCCGCGTCGGCGAAGGCGGCCAGCGTCTCGAACCGCCAGTCGGGCGTGACGTCGACCGGCGGTGCCGGCGTCGCTCCGCCGCCGGCCTTCCCGGCCCGACGGTCGATCCACACTGTCGGCAGGCCCACCGCCTTGGCCGGCACGTGGTCGTGGTACAGGCTCTGGGCCACGTGCAGCAGCTGGCTCTCGCCGATGCCGCGCTCGGCGGTGGCTCGCAGCAGGGACTCGAAGTTGTGGGGGTCGGGCTTGTAGCTGCCGATGTCCTGCGCGGTGAGGATCAGGTCGAACTCGACGCCGAGGCGGGCGTTACTGGCGGCGAACGAGCCCCGGTCGATGTTCGACAGGACGATCAGCCGGAAGCGGGTCTTCAGGCGAGCCAGCGCCTCGGTGCTGTCGGGGAAGGCCGGCCACCGCGCCACCGACGCCCCGAAGTCAGCGGCCTCGGCGTCGGTGACGGCGACGCCGTGGTCGTGGCCGAGGCGCCGCAGCACCTCGGCCAGGACGTCCGGGTAGGTGGTGTCGGGGCGCTCGGCTTGCACGACGGTCTCGACGGCGGCGAAGTGGGCCAGCACGTCCTCGACGGTGGGCTGCATCCCGTTGCGCTGCGCCCACGGCACCAGCTCGGCTGCGATCCCCGCCTCCCAGTCGATGAGGGTGCCGTAGCAGTCGAAGCTCAGCGCGCGGAACGAGTCGAACTCACCCATTCCCCCGACCCTGGCCGACGCCGCGGCCGCCGGTCAACCCGCTGCTCCCACCGTGGTACCCGGTGAGCGCCGGGCCCATGGGCCACCACGGTGAGATCCGCGGCTGGGGACTGTGGCGCCGCGTGAGCGCCGGGCCCACGAGGCACCACAGTGAGATCAGCCGGTGGCCGTGGTCGGCGGGGCGGGGGCGGTGAGGTCGACCTTGTCGGCCATGGCCCGCAGCAGCTCGGGGCCGAGCCACGCCCCCACCTCGGGCGCCGTGGTGAGGGTGAAGTGGACACCGTCCGGGCGCAGCCGGCGGTCCATCTCGCCGCCCGGCAGCGACCGGAGGTGGGCGGCCAGGTCGAGCACCACCGTGCCCGGTCGCTCGGCGGCCGCCTCGACGATGAGCTGGTTGAAGCGCTCCATGCGGCGAGGGTCGTTCACCGGGTAGGGCTCGGCCGGCGGTGGGCTGTCGGCCGCGCCGAGCTCGATGCGGGGGTTGGTCACCCAGGCCACCTGCACGCCGAGCCCTCGCAGCTCATCGATGAGGCGCAGGACCTGTTCCTTCAGGTAGGCGTCGTAGACGGGATCGCCGGGGGCCCGCCAGGTGTCGTCACCGGGCAGGCGGCGGTCGGCCACGTCGAACGGGCCGGCCTGCACGAGGGCGACGTCGGCGCGCGTCTCGGCGACGATCGTGGCGTAGCGCTGGCGCAGGGCCCGGCACCGTTCGGGGATCTCCTCGGCCGGGAACGGGCCGTAGCGGCGCTCGCCGTCGAGGCCGATCCCGCAGCCGAGGTCGGTGCCGTCGGCGTTCAGGAGGAGGCGGCCGTCCTGGTCTCCCCAGCCGCCCACGCCGAGCGAGGTCATCATGCCGGTCGAGTCGCCGAAGGCGGCGACCCGCAGCTTGCGGGGGGCCGGCGCGATGGTGGGTGCCGATCCCGCAGGGAGGGTGCCGGCGGCGGGACGCTCGGGCGGCGCGACCGTGGTGACCGGCGCCGTCTCGTCGCCTTCCGACGCCAGCCGGTCGAGCTCGGTGCGGGCGGCGGCGAAGTCGATGGCGGCGGTACGGCCGCCCGAGGCCGGTACCGCCAGTGCCCCCACCATCACGGCGGCCGACGCGCCGAGCGCGCCGACCGGTCCCCACTGGCGCAGCCAGCCTCGCCGGATGGGCGACTCCAGCCAGAGGTACGACGGCACGACGATGGCGGCGGTGACGGCCAGACGCAGCCCGAACAGCGGCCAGGTGTCGAGCCCGGTGCGTTCGGCGTCGAGCCAGAGGAACACCGGCCAGTGGAAGACGTAGACCCCGTAGCTCACCTTGCCGAGCAGCACGAGCGGCCGCCACGACAGCACGCGAGCCAGCGGCCCGGGCTGGAGGGCGCCGGTCACGAGCGCGGCCGACACGAGCGCGAAGGCCGGCAGCCCGCCGAGCTCGAGCCAGCGGTCGGAGGGGGAGGCGACGGCGGCCAGACCGACGGTCAGCGCCAGGGCGCCGAGGCCCAGCGCGCTGGCCAGGCGGCTGGCGGCGGGGGAGAGGCGCCGCACCACCCCGCCGGGTGCCAGGGCCAGCGCCAGCAGAACGCCCAGCAGGAGCTCGGCGGCCCGGGCCGGCGTGGCGTAGTAGGTGGCGTCGCCCCGCCCGGCGAGGCCCAGCCACACCGCGCACACCACCGACCCGGCGGTGAGGGCGGCGACGACGGGTCCGAGCGCGGCGGCCCGGCGGCGCAGCACGAACCACACCAGCACCGGGAACAGCACGTAGAACTGCTCCTCGATGGCCAGGCTCCAGTAGTGGAGCACCGGTGACGGCGCCGCGAACAGCTCGGCGTAGGTGGTGTCGTCGAACAGGAACCGCCAGTTGGCGACCTGGGCGAGGGCGGCGAGCACGTCACCGGCCAGCTCTGGCGACCGAGGGAGGGCCTCGGTGCCGGCCAGCACGAGCACGAGGCCGAGGCCGGCCAGCGAGGCCGGCAGCAGGCGCCGGTAGCGCCGTGACCAGAAGCCGCGCAGGGAGACGCGCCCGGTGGACCGGTGCTCGGCCAGCAGCAGCGACGTGATGAGGAAGCCCGACAGCGTGAAGAACGTGGAGACCCCGAGGAACCCGCCCGTCATCCACGAGAAGCCAGCGTGGAAGCACAGCACGAGGGCGACGGCCACCGCCCGGATCCCGTCGAGCGCCGGCACGTAGGCCAGGCGCGGGTGACGGGCGGTCGAGGTCTCCATGGCGTCGGTCAACGGTACCGACGGCGCCGCCGCCACCGGCGGCACCCCCGCGGGTGACGAGGATCGGCCAGAGCGCGCTACAGGTCGGGCCAGGTACGGGTGCGGCGCCGGCGGCGGCCGGTGTCGCGGGCTGACCGCAGGTCGCCGAGGGCCCATGCCCGCCGCCAGCTGCTGGCGGCCGGTCCCGCCAGCGACGGGGTCTGGCCCCGGCCGGCCCGCAGGCGGGCGCTCCACCAGTCGGTGGCGCTCTCGTCGGCCAGCTGGGCGACGGCGGCCTCGATGCGCTCGGCGAGGTCGCGAGCGTCCTCGCCCTCGGCCGGGACGATCGGTGCCCCGAAGGTGACCCGCGTCCGGCCCGGGTTGATGCGCTTGGTCCCCTTGCCCCAGATGGCGCCGGCACCGTCGATGTGCACCGGCACCACCGGGGTGCCGGTGCGGATCGACAAGAAGGCGGCCCCGCCCCGGAACGGCTGGCCCCAGCCGTCGGGCGAGCGACCGCCCTCCGGGAAGATGAGCAGGCTCCAGCGGTCGTCGAGCAGCGCCGTCGCCAGGTCGGCCGACCGGCGGTTCACCTTCGAGCGGTCGATCGGGATGGCGCCGAGGGCCAAGGCCGACGCCGTGGCGGTGACGGCCGTGCCGAAGAAGTAGTCGGCCGCCGCCCCGACGACGAGGCGGTGCCGCCACGGCCGCGGGATCGAGGTGATCATGAGCGGCGCGTCGAGGTGGCTCTGGTGGTTGGCGGCGAAGATGACCGGAGCGGCGACCTCGTCGTCGGGCACCAGCGCGAGCAGGTCGGTGAGGCGGTCGGTGCCGGTGACCTCCGGGTCGGCCACCGCCTTGAGCGCCAGCCGCAGCGGACCCTCGACGATCCCGATGCGGGTGGTGCGGGCGACCGGGCGACGGGCCCACGCCGTGTCGAAGTCGGCGCCGTAGCGCGGCTTGCGGGCCGGCAGGGCCACGCCGAGCGGCACGGTCGGCTTGCGGTAGGGGAAGGTCAGCCGGCCGGTGACGGTGGCGACCCGCCTGGACGCGCGCTGGCTCGTGTCGACGGCCCGGGCCGCGACCCGCATGGCCTTCAGCGGCGCCGGCTCCTTGGCCATCAGCGCACGTCCGCCATCACGAGCGGCGGGTTGTGGAGGTGGGTGATGGTGGGCGACGACCCGACCACGTCGCTCGCGATCTCGAGGGCGTCGTCGAGCGTGCTGGCCGGCGTGAACCCGAGCCGGCGCACGCTCTTGGCCTCACCGCCGACGATGATGACCTTGCCGCAGTGCTGCATGCCGTGGCTGCCCCAGTACCACATGTAGAACGGGTGCACGCCGTGGTAGGCGTAGCTGGTGCGGTAGAGGTGCCGGTACCACTCGTCCTCGGCGAAGCTCTTCTCGAACCGCTGCTCGATCTCCACTGGGTCGGTGGTCTCGGTGAGCACCTGCTCGAAGAAGTCGATGTAGCTCGGGTGGTGCACCGGGTGGAACTCGTTCGTGGTCGGGTGGGTCATGATCACGACGCCGCCCTCGCGCACCAGCGGCCGGCCGCGGTACATGTTGAAGAAGTACCCGAGGCCGGTGCACATCACCAGGATCGGGTTCATGATCGAGTTCACGTTGTAGGGGCAGATGTACGGGATGCCCAGCGTGAGGACGTCGGTCTGGCCCTCCACCGGCGTGAGCTGCTGTTCGTAGACCCGCTCGGTGGTGATGCGGTGCACGGCTTCCACCTCGCCGGCGGTGATGGTCGTGAGGCCGTAGGGGGCCCGGAGCCCGTGGAAGATCCGGCGCTTGGCCTTGGCCGGCATCCGGTTCAGGCCGGCGTTCATCCCGACGAACATCGCCCGCTCGCGGGCGTTCCACTCCCACTCCCGCTTGGCCAGGAACTCGAACGGCGACGGGAAGGTCTCGTTGTTGAGGGTGGTCTCGATCTGGAACACCTTGGGTCCGCTGTCGCGCAGCACCTTGCCCATGCGCCAGTTGCTCTTGTGGAGCTCGGAGCGGTGCTGGTCCATGAAGCTCGTGGAGTGCCGCATGGTGTGCACGTTGTGGTGGTGGCGCAGCGACCGGTACGACGCCAGGCCGGTGGCCGTGCTCTTCCAGCCCCCGTCCATGGCGACGAGGTTGATGTTCACGTAGACGACGAGGTCGCTCTCGGCCGCTCGCTTGTTGATCTCGACGTCCTCGCCCTGCGGCGTGGTGCCGAGCAACGCCATGCCGTCGGGGTCCTCGGCGTCGTGGTTGTAGAGCAGGCCACGTGGGGCGAAGGCGTCGTACACGCGGTCGCCGACGGCGTGGCGAAGCTCGGCCTCGGTCATGCGGCGGTGGAGCGCGAGGGCGGCGATGAGGTGCACGTCGTCGACGCCGGCCGCGGCGGCCAGGTCGAGCACCGCTTCGATGATGCGCTGGCGGAGGTCGGGCGCCTTCATGGGCGGCAGCGGCAGGCTCACGTCGTCGAAGGCGATCGTGAGCTTCATCCCCGGGAACAGCAGGGCGGGGAGCGGGTCGCTGTCGACCGGGTGGAGCAGGGCCTGGCGGATGGCGGCGTCGACGTCCTTGATGGCGGGAAGGGGCTCGGCCGGGTACACCACGCGGCTGCGGCCGGCAGGGAGCTTCTCCATGCGGAACCCCTCGCCGTGCCAGAACAGCGTGGGCGGCGTGGAGCGGTCGACCTCGAGCACGAAGCCGGGGCGGGGCATCAGCGGTTCCTCTCCTTCTCCATGCGCAGGTCGAACACGACCTTCACCGCGCCACGTCGGCCGGCGGCTGCGGCGTGCTCGATGGCGGTGGCGGCGTCGCCCAGGCGGTAGCGGGCCGACACCAGGCGCTCGAGCCCGGCCGACTGCACCAGCTCGAACGCAAGGTCGAACGTGCGGCGCTCGACGCCGCGCACCGTCTCGGTGCCGTAGGCGTAGGCGCCGACGAGCTCGGCTTCTCGGTGCCACAGCGACGTGAGCTCCAGGCGCACCGACGCCGGCATGCCGACGAGGGTCACCCGGCCACGCGGCCGCACGACCGCAAGGCTCTCGGCGATCGAGGCCTCGCTCCCGACGCAGTCGATCACGCGGTCGGCGCCGCCCGTGAGCTGGTTGCCGTAGGCGAGGCTCCCGGAGAGCCGGCGCACCCAGCGCCCGAGCTCGTTGGGCTCGCACACCACGTCGGCGCCCAGCTCCTTCGCAAGGCGGCGCTGTTCCGGGTGCTTGGCCGCCATCACCACGGTGCCCGGGTCGGCGTAGCGGTGCAGGGCGGCCAGGGTGGTGAGCCCGAGCGTGCCGGCACCCACGATCGCCACGAGGTCGCCCGGCTCGACGGCGGCCCGCAGCGCCGCGTGCACCGCGCACGCCGTCGGCTCCACCATCACGGCCGCCTCGTCGGAGAAGTCGTCGGGTACGGCGTGGAGCTGGCTCTCGTGGGCCACCATGAAGGTGCTCCACCCGCCGCCGGTGTCGCAGCAGAAGCCCGTCTGCAAGCCGGGCTGCAGGTCGCCGAAGGCGAGGCGCTCGCAGCCGCCGAGGTGCCCGGCGGCGCACGACGGGCACACCGGCGTCACGTTGCGAGCGACGCAGCCGAGCACCGGCTCGACGACCACCCGCCGCCCGTCGGCGTCGTCGGCCACCACCTCGTGGCCGGGCACGAACGGGAAGCTGACGATCGGCTCGAAGTAGCGGCTGGCGTGCCCGTCGACCGTCGACAGGTCGCTGCCGCAGATGCCCGACAGGCGGGGCCGGATGAGCTGCCAGCCGGCCCCGGGGAGCTCGGGTGGATCGATGTCGGTCAGCGCGAGCGGCCCGTAGCTGGCCCCCCGGCCCGGCGCCAGGCGTGAGACGAGGTTGGCGGCGACGAACCGCGCCGGCTTGCGGTCGAGCTGCAGGGCCTTCATCGGGCCGTCACCGCTCGGTCGCTCCAGCGGGGCGCGATCGGCAGCAGCGGCCGGGGGCCGCCCGGCGCCTTGTCCCAGTGCTCGACGAGCCAGCCCCGCTTGCGGGCCAGCGCGGCGAGGCGGGTCTCGGGGTTCACGGCCACCGGGAACCCGACCGCTTCCAGCAGCGGCAGGTCGCTGGTGGAGTCGGCGTAGGCGACGCTCTCGTCGAGCCGCAGGCCCTCGGCCTCGCAGTAGTCCGCCAGGATCTGGGCGCGGGTCTCGCCGGTGGGCGGCACGTCGGTGAGCTCACCCGCGTACGTGCCGTCGGGCCGCACGGCGAGGCGGGCCGACACGATCTCGTCGAACAGCGGCGCGAACGGCTTCACGACGAAGTCGAGGGCGCCGGTGATCAGGATCGTGCGGTGGCCGAGGGCCTTGTGCTCGCGCACGCGCCGGATGCCGGCCGGGAAGCTCTTCGTGAGGATGAGCCGGCTGAAGTGCTCGAGGGCGTCGGTGTCGATCTGGTCGACCGCGGCGCCCTCGTAGCGCCGGTAGAAGTGGCGCAGGAAGTCGCCCCGGTCCTTGCGGTCGAGGGCCAGGAGTCCGGGTGCCTCCCGCAGCGTCTGCATCGTCAGGCGCAGCCGGTCGTCGGCGGGGAGGCGCCGGCTGGCGATCCAGCCGTAGCTGGCGACGACGTTCGACGCGATGAGCGTGTTCTCGAGGTCGAAGGCGGCGACGTGGCGCTCCTTGGCCAGCACCTGGCGGCGCAGCCGGTCTTCGCGCTGCTCGCTGCGTGCCTTGCCCGGCGCCGTCTTCACGCGGGCGTGCTCGACGATCGAGGGCAGGTGGATCTCGGTGATGTAGCGGGTCCAGTCGACGACGCGAGGGTCGAAGCAGAACGCCTCCTGGTCGGCCGCCGGCATGGTGTCCCACAGGGCCAGCAGGTGGTCGACGGCGTAGATGGCCTCGCACTCGGCGTAGGAGCCGTAGAGCTCGACGTAGCTCAGCGCCCGCTCGACCTCGGTGCGCTTTTCCTCCACCGACGCCGTCCACGCCGCCTGGCGCCCCCGCAGGGGCAGCGCCTGGAGCGCCTTCTCCCCGGTCGCCAGGAGCCGCTTGGCCCGCTTCAGCTGGCTCTGCACCTTGCCACGGGTCGGGAAGTCCCACTCCGGCAGCACGATCGGCTGGTCGTGTTGGTCGTAGAGCGGGTGCTGCGCGAACCAGCCCGACGCCGTGTCGACGAGGTGGCGGTACTTGAGCGGGTTGGCCGAGCCGGAGGCGACCTGCACGATGGGGGGCGCGCTCGGCCCGGTGGCCGCCACGGCGATGACGGCGCTGACGACGAGGTCGACGGGGATCACGTCGACCGTGCCCTCGGGGACGCCGGGGAACTGCTTCAGCAGGCCGCGGGCGTAGGAGATGATCACCGGCTCGGCCATGCGGAAGCCACGGATCCAGCCGGGCCGGGGTTCGGCCAGCGCGCTCTCGATGATCGACGGTCGCACGATGTTGACCGGCACCGCACCCTTGGTCTCCACGAGCGCCTGCTCGCCGAGGGCCTTGGTGTAGGCGTAGGCGTCGGGCCAACCGAGGCTGGCGGCGCGGGCGCGGCCGGCCTCCACCATCTGGTCGGCCACCCAGCGCTGGCGCCGCTGCTCGGTCTTGGCGGCCAGCAGTGGTGTGCCTGCGGCGCCCAGCTCGGCGCGGGCCTCGGCCCGGAAGCGCTCCAGCAGTGCGGGGGTGCGGCTCTCGGCGTCGGCGTCGGTGCGGGCCCGGCGGGCGGCGGCGACCTCGGCCGGCCAGCGGACGCCGAGGTCGAAAGGGCCCTCGCTGACGAGCGCCTCGGGCGCGTGGCCCCGGCGGTTCCCGGCGACGTAGCACGTCGACACCGACACGAGGTGGGGCGCCACGCCCAGCTCGTTCAGCAGGGCGGCGATGCGGGTCGGACCGAGGAGGTTCACCTCGACCGCGCCGTCGAGCGGCGAGTCGAAGCTGACGGTGGCGGCCGAGTGGATGACGACGTCGCAGCCCGCGAACACGGCGCGGTCGTCGTGGTTCAGCCCGAGGCCGTCGGTGCCCACGTCGCCGGTCACCGTGCGGATGCGCCGGGCGGCCATGGCGTCGAAGTCGTCGATCTCGCCGCGCAGCCGGTCGAAGGCGTCGTTGCGCAGCACTTCGCGCTGCACGCGCTGGGCCGCCGTGCTGCGCTTGCCGGCCCGCACGAGCAGCACGAGCTCGCAGTCGGGCACGCCGCGCAGCAGCCGCTCGACGATGGCCGTGCCGAGGAAGCCGGTGGCTCCCGTGACGGCGATGCGCTTGCCGGCCAGTGCCTCCGCGATCACGGTCCCTGTGTCTACCATTTGGTAAGTGACGAGGCCAGCACCGGCGGATGCCGCCCGGACCGATGAGCGCATCCTCGACGCCGCCCTCACGCTGTTCGGGACCCGTGGGTTCGAGGCCACGTCCCTCGACGCCATCGCGGCCGACCTCGGTGTGCGCAAGCAGACCATCCTCTACTGGTTCCCGAGCAAGGACGCCCTGCTCGACGCCGTCGTGGAGCGCAGCGCGGCCGAGCTGGTGGCCGCCATCGAGCACGCGCTGGCCACGGCCAAGGGTGATCGCATCGACGCCCTGCTGCGGGTGGTGCTGCGCTACGGCGTGCGCCGCCCCGCCTTGCTCGGCCTGCTGCGCGAGCTGAACCGCCTCGGGCCGGACCAGTCGGCGGCGCTGGCCCGCGGCATGCAGCCCCTCGTGGCCAGGGCCGTGGAGCTGCTGCGGGCCGAGATGGACGTCGGGCGCGTGCGTCGTACCGACCCGCGGGCACTGCTCGTGGTGCTCTACGCCACCGTCGTCGGCGTGGCCACCGAGGTGGAGGCCCAGCGGGTGGTGGGCCTGGCGCCGGGTCCGGCCTCGCTGCGCCGCCTGCGCCACGAGCTGCTCACCGTGGTGCGGGCCGCCCTCGCCCCCTGACGGCGCTTCGCCGTCGGCCGACGTACGGTGGCGAGGTGGCCGTGGCGGCAGCGCCGGCGCCCGAGCGGGCGCGCCTGTCAGCGAACCGGCGCGTCGCGCTCCTGCTGTTCACGATGGTGGCGGGCGCCGCGCTCCTCGGGGCGTTGGCCGCCATGGTCGGTGTGAACCTGACGTTCTTTGGCGAACAGCCGTCGGCCCGCGATCAGGCGATCAGCGACCAGGCCGCGGCGACCGCCCTGTGGGCCGCCGCCAGCCCGTTTCTGGCGTGGTGGTTCCTGCGGGCCCGGGGCCCGGCGGCGGCCGCGCCGGTCGCCCTCTGGCTTGCCATGCTGGCGGCCAGCCGGCCCTGGTGGTGGCCGCCGCTCGAGGAGTCGGGCGGCCTCGACGACCCGGTGTGGTGGGCGCCGGCCGGCGTCCCGGCCTGGCTGCTCGTCGGCGCCGGCCTCGCCTTGGGGATCCGAGCGGCATGGCCCGACCCCCGACGGCGGGCCGGGGCGCTGGTCGTGGCAGGCGCCACCGTGGCGGTGATGGCCTGGTCGGCCTGGCAGCTGGCGTAGGCCGTCGACCGCGAGCGGCCTGTCGTGCTCGGCAGTGCCGCCGGGATCGTCGCCGCGCTGGAGGCCGACCCGTTCTGGTCGGCAGCCCCGCCGCCCGACGAGCGATCGTCGAGGCCCGCAG